>Ga0209573_1002959_pt1 | contig 20012 bp, 20 predicted proteins | sample TNRBio252014_DNA_FD_185870 | JGI IMG/M metagenome (GOLD analysis project Ga0209573, IMG submission 185870) | Wastewater treatment Type I Accumulibacter community from EBPR Bioreactor in Madison, WI, USA - TNR Reactor_6/25/2014_ DNA (SPAdes)... | ecosystem: Engineered > Bioreactor > EBPR >...
GCGCGCCGCGGCAGTCGCCACGCTTGGTGACGAAGTTGTAGATGCCGCCCTTGCCGTCCTTGTCGCCCGGGTACCAGTTCTGCACGGTGGAATACTTGATCTTGGCGTCGTCGAGCGCGATCAGCTCCACCACCGCGGCGTGGAGCTGGTTCTCGTCGCGCATCGGCGCGGTACAGCCTTCGAGGTAGCTCACCGATGCGCCTTCCTCGGCGATGATCAGCGTGCGCTCGAACTGGCCGGTGTCGCGGGCGTTGATGCGGAAGTAGGTGGAGAGCTCCATCGGGCACTTCACGCCCTTGGGGATGAAGACGAAGGAACCGTCGGAGAACACCGCGGAGTTGAGCGCGGCGTAGAAGTTGTCGCCCGTCGGCACCACCGTGCCGAGGTATTGGCGCACCAGCTCCGGATGCTCCTTCACCGCTTCGGAGAAGGAACAGAAGATCACGCCATGTTCGCCCAGCTCCTTCTTGAAGGTGGTCGCCACGCTCACCGAGTCGAACACCGCATCCACCGCCACGCCGGCCAGGCGTGCGCGCTCGTGCAGCGGCACGCCGAGCTTCTCGAAGGTGCGCAGCAACTCGGGGTCGACCTCGTCCAGGCTCTTGGGGCCGTCCTTCTTCGACTTTGGCGCGGAGTAGTACACGATGTCCTGGAAGTCGATCGTGGGGAACTGCACTGCGGCCCAGGTCGGCGGTGACATCGTCAGCCAGTGGCGATAGGCCGAGAGCCGCCAGTCGAGCAGCCAGTCGGGCTCGCCCTTGCGCGCCGAGATGAGGCGGATGACGTCTTCCGACAGGCCCTTGGGCACGGTGTCGGTTTCGAGCGTGGTGACGAAACCGGCGGCGTAGTCCTGTTCAAGGAAGGCGCCGATGGCGTCGCTGCGGGAGGGTGCGTTCATGTCAGATCTCCTGGTCGTCTGCGCGCGGTGCGGGGATGCAGGCTGCCGCGACGCGCGTCGGCTGGGGCGCGGGGCCGTGAAGGCGGTGCTCTGTAGCGGGGCGGGTGCCGAACGGGCTGCCCTTGCCAGGATGCACCATGCCGGCGATGTCGACCGCCTGCAGGGCCTGGCGCACCACGCTGTTGATACGCAGCCAGTTGTCGCGGATGCGGCAATCCGATTCGATGCTGCATACACCGCTGCTGGCACTGCACTCGGTGAGTCCGAAGGGCTGGTCTTCGAGCGCGTCGATGACGTCGGCAACGGTGATGTGCTCCGGAGGCCGCGCCAGCACATAGCCGCCGTGCGCACCACGCTGGCTGCTCACGAGCGCGTGGCGGCCGAGTGTCTTGAGCACCTTGCTCACCGTCGGCAGGCCCAGGCCAAGCGCTTCGGCGAGGCCCGCGGCGCTGTAAACACGCTCGGGATGACCCGCCATGTGGGTCAGGATGAGGGTGCCGTAATCGGTGAGTTTGCTGATGCGCAGCATGGGGAGGTGCTCGCGGGTTGTCGGTTCGGGATTAAGAGTACCAAAACAGTACTGTATAGTCAAGCGCGAGCAACGGCGTAGTCCCACCTGGCAGGAGCGGCGGGAGCCGCGAACAGCCGCCTCGCCTCCGAATGCCTCTGTAGGCGCGCAAGAAGCCGCGAAAACGCCTCTGTAGGAGCGGCAGAAGCCGCGAAAAGGGCACGCTCGAAAAGCGGTGGCGCGACTCGAGCGCTACGGTTCGCGCCTTCCGGCGCTCCTACAGCGCTCTTGCAGCGCCACGGCGACGTGGAGGTTCCTGCAGGAGCGCTGCAAGCCGCGGGTTCTTGCGGCCATCGTCGGTGGCGGCGAGTATGGCGACCGCTCAACGGCTGGCAGCCTGCGCCGCTCCTGCCTTGAACCTGCGCGCGCGGGCGTGCTGTCCCAGCCCGACCACGCCGCGACCGAGTCCGATCGAGCGACTATGATTGACGAGCGGCGCGCGCGGCGCCGAGCCTTCATGTAAATGGATGGATGCGAGATGGAACCGGTTGATGGCTGCAGCTACATGATCCGCCTGTGCAGCGGCGAGCTGCGTCGCTGGCGTTTCGAGGGCGTCGATGCGCGTGGATTCGGCTGGTGGCTCGACGAGGAGACCGGCTTCGGGTTCTCGGATGCGAGCCTGATGTACGCGTGGGAGATCGTGGAGCCGGCGGAAGATGGCTGAGCGCGGGTTGCTGCGCTTCGCGCTGGCTTACCCGGCCTCGCTGGCGCCGCCGTTGGCGGGGTTCGTGGTGCTGGCCGCGAGCGGGCCCCCGGCGCTCGGCGTGGGCGCGGCGGCCGCGCTGGTGCTCGCCGGGTTGGGCGCCTGGACCCTGGCCGAATACCTGCTTCACCGCTGGATGTTGCACGGCGTCGATCCCTTCCGTGCCTGGCATGTGGCGCATCACGCCGATGCCAGCGCGCCGATCCGGGTTCCGGTGGTGTTCAGTGCGGTGCTGGTGCTTGCGCTGGTTGGCATGCCGGCACTGCTGTTCGCTCGCAGCGGCATCGCCGCGCCGCTGTCGGCAGGCATGCTGCTCGGCAATCTGCTGCAGGAGGCGGTGCATCAGCACCTGCACACCACCGCGCCCTGCGGGCGCTGGCTGGCGTGGCGGCGGCGGATGCACGGCTACCATCATTCTCACGATGAAAAGCGCGCCTACGGCACGCTGACCGATTTCTGGGATCGTTGCTTCGGCACGCTGCCGCCGCGCAGCTGAGCCCGCAATGGGCCGGGTTGCGGCACGCCACCGGACATAGCCGGAAGAGCACAAGGAGAAAACGCCGCGCAGCGGAGTCCGCAGCGGGCTCAGCTGCGGACTCCGGCCACCTGCCACGCCAGCACGAGCCAGCCCGCGATCATCAGGCTGCCGCCGAGCGGGGTCACCGCACCCAGCCAGCGCGGCGCACCGAGCGCCATCAGGTAAAGCGTGGCGCAGAAGATGAGGGTGCCGACGACGAGCAGCGCCGCGGGCAGGCGATTGCCCGGCAGGCGCACGGCGCCGATGCCGATCAGACCCAGCGCATGCCACATCTGGTATTGCACCGCGGTTTGCCACCAGCCCTGGGCGGTGGCGTCGAGCACGCTGCGCAGGGCATGCGCGCCAAAGGCGCCGAAGGCGACACCGAGGGCAGCGAGCAGGGCGCCGGCGAGGAGGGGGAAGCGGAAGCTTTGGTCGGTCATGGAGAGGGGGCGTACGGGGTGCCTGCGGTCGTGGCAGTCATGGGGCAGGGCGGGGAGGGTTCGCGGCGGCCGCCGCTCCTGCACGGCAGCGGGAGCGCGCCGGTTTTATGTAGGAGCGGCGGAAGTCGCGAATTGCGGCGTTCCAGGGCTCGACCCGATGCGGGAAAACGACGTCAGCATTCGCGCCTTCCGGCGCTCCTGCAGAGACATCACGGTGTCGGGTCCTGCAGGAGCGGCGGTGGCCGCGAATTTACGATCCGCCAGCGACGCACCTCACACCTCACACCTCACGCCTCACGCCTCACGTCGCACGCCTCACTTCGCGCAGCTCAAGCCGTACGCCGCTCAGGCCAGCCCTTCCGCCTTCAGTGCCGTCTGCACCGCTGGACGTGCCGCTACACGGGCCGAGAACGCGGCCAGGTTCGGCCACTTCGCGAGCTCGATGCCGACATATTTCATCCAGCTCAGCACGGTGAACAGATACCCGTCGGCGACGCTGAAGTCCTCGCCCATCAGGTAGGGCTTGCCTTCGAGCTGCCCGTTCAAGTAGCCGAGACGGCGCTCGAGGTTGGCGCTGGCGATCTCCTTCCATTCCTTGCCCGACGCCGGGTTGAAGAAGGGGCTGCAGGACTTGTGCAGCTCGGTGCCGATGAAGTTGAGCCAGGACTGCAGGCGATAGCGCTCGATCGTGCCGTTGGCAGGCGCGAGCTTCTTCTGCGGCACCTGGTCGGCGATGTACTGCACGATCGCCGCGCCTTCGGTGAGCAGCTCGCCGCTGTCGAGCAGCAGCGCCGGCACGTAGCCCTTGGGGTTGCTCTTGGTGAAGTCGGCGCCGCTGGCGGTCACCTTGGTCATGAGGTCGACGACCTCGGTCTCGTAGGGCAGGCCGGATTCTTCCAGCGCGATGTGCGGGGAAAGCGAGCAGGCGCCGGGCTTGAGGTAGAGCTTCATGTTGTCTCCTGGGTCGAGGGCTTGGGAGGGTTGATTATGCCCCGCCGCACCATGGAACATTCACCCTGCGTTCGGGGTTCTGTAGGAGCGGCGCAAGCCGCGAATTCGGCGGTCGGGGAGCCGAAGCGCCCGCAATCAAACAGCCGCCGCATTCGCGCCTGCCGGCGCTCCTACAGCAAACCCCAGGTGTTATCGGTTCCGGGCGGGGCGATGCGCAGCGGGACTGTGACCGGGCCGTCGTTGATGAGTTGCACCTTCATGTCGGCGGCGAAACGGCCGGTCCGCACGAGCGGGTGCGTGGTACGCGCGCGGGCGACGAAGTGCTCGTAGAGCGCCTGGCCGGTCTGCGGGTCGGCGGCGTTGGTGAAGCTCGGCCGGTTGCCGCCCGAGGTGTCGGCGGCCAGCGTGAACTGGCTGACCACCAGCAGCCCGCCTTCCACGTCCTGCACCGAGCGGTTCATCTTGCCGGCCTCATCGGAAAAGATGCGCAGCTTGAGCATCTTGGCGAGCAGCTTGTCGGCCTCTGCCGTCGTGTCGCCGCGCTCGGCGCATACCAGGGCGAGCAGGCCGGCGCCGATCTCGCCGATGGTTTCGCCATCGACGATCACGCGCGCCTCGGAGACGCGTTGCAGGACTGCGAGCATCGGGATTCCTTACGACGGGGGGGGGCGAGCGGGGCTGTGAACCCGTCAGCTCGCCCAAGGGTCGATGACTGCCAGGCCAGCCGCCTTGAACGGACTTGTGTCGCGCGTGGCGACCATCAGGCCACGCGAGGCGGCGGTAGCCGCGATGTAGCCGTCTGCGTTGCCGATCGCAAGGCCTGCCGCCCGCGCTCGCGCCATCAACTCGCCGTAGGCCTTCGCGGCGTCCAGGTCTAAGGGTAGAACGCGCCCTGCAAACGCCGGCAGCACTTCGCGTTCCAGGCGCTCTCGATAGATCGTACGGCGCTTGCCTTGGGGCATCGCCGCAAGGCCAAAGCGCAGTTCGGCCACGGTGATTGCGGAGAGGAATAGGGTTTCCACGACCTGGGCATCCATCCAGGCGAGAACCTTGGGATCGGGCGCAACCCGCCACAACTCCGACACGACGTTGGTGTCGATGACGATCATTCGAAGCGCATCGGCTCGGCCGGGGTCTTGTCACGCGCGTTCTCGAAGAGCGCGAGCTCCTCATTGGTCAGTCCGCCCGCCTCGCGGGCGATCGAAGCAAGCAGGGACCCAAGCTTCACACGTCCCTCGGGCTTCGCCGCTTGCTCAAGAATGCTGCGCACCTCAGCTTCAGCGCTCCGACCATGCGTGGCTGCACGAACGCGGATGGCGCGATGCACCTCTTCAGGAATGTTTCGTACGGTGATGGAAGGCATGTTGCAAAGCCCTGCGCTGATGGGAATGATTGCACTTTAGTCGAGTGCGATCAGTGGTGCAATGCCGGGGTTCCTGTGGATGCGGATGATCGTGGTCTGTCCCCCGTTCCGAGGCGCGAACACCCGATAGCCGGCCCACTCCAGGATCTGCCGAACGAAGTGCCGAATCTGCAGCTCGTCCTCGACCACGAGGATGCTGGTCTGATGTTCGCTCACGCCGCGACTCCTGCCGGATCGGCGCTCTCCGGCTCGATACCGGGAGGCTCGCCGCCAGACGGCAGCGTGAAGCGGACGCAGGCGCCGCCACTGGCCTGGTTCGAAGCGCCGATCTGCCCGCCGTGCGCTTCGATGATCGCTCGGCAGATCGCAAGGCCCAGTCCGACCCCAGCGATCGACGACTCCGCAGCGCCCCGCTCAAACACCTCGAATATGCGTGGCAGGCTGCCGGGCGGAAAGCCCGGACCACAATCTCGAACCTCGATGACCAGTCCCTCCAGGGCGCCGGCGACGTCCACCCCGATCGGTGCGCCGGCCGCGGAATACTTCGCGGCATTCTCGATCAGGTTGCAGAAGACGCTCTGCATCAGCACGGCATCGACGGCAACGAGGGGCAGGTCGGGCGCCAGCGTTACCTTCACCGGATGCTCGTGCAAGGCGTCACCGAGCAGTTGAATGCTGGCGCCAATCACCTCGTCGATCGCTTGCCATTCCTTGCGCAGGCGCACGTGCCCAGCCTGCAGGCGCGCCATGTCGAGCAGGTTCTCCACCATCTGGTTCAGGCGGCCGGCCTGATCTCGAATCGCCAGGGCAGCACCCCGTTCTTCATCGCTAAGGTGGCCGCCGGCGAGCGTCAGCGCATCGGCCTGGCCGAACAACACCGTGAGCGGCGTCCGGATGTCGTGGGAGATCGATGACAGGATCGAGCTTCGCAATCGCTCTGCCTCGGTTTCGAGGCGGCTCGCCTGGGCAATGTCGACGAAGTGCAGGCGTTCGAGGGCGATGGCGGTCAGCGAGGCAACACCCTCGAGCATCGGCCGCAGGAGGTGAAGCCTGCTATCGCCGTCCTGCGCCCTGACGAACAGCACACCGCGACAGCGCGTCGAACCGGTGAGAGGAAACAGCACATCCAACCCATTGGGGCTGGCGATGCAGCAGGACGGGTCACCGGCATGGCTCCGGGCCACCGCGTCGAGCGCGCGTGACTCGTCCAGCCCGAGCGGTGGCCCGCCGTGGGGGAACTCGTGCAACACCTCTGCAGCGTCGGCCAGGAAGAACCGAGCATCGCCTTCGACCTGTTCGCGCACAAAGGCCCCCACCTGCTCCACGACTTGCTGGGCGCTGATCGCTCCGGCCAAGGCTTTCGCGAGTGCATAGAGGGCCAGCGACCGTCGCTCCCGCTCCAGGGCTTCGTGCGCGCTCGCCCGCAGCCTCGTGGTGAGCTGGCTGATGACCAGCGACACGACCAGCATCACCGCAAATGTGACCAGGTACTGCGCTTCGCTCACCAGGAACGACAGCCGCGGAGGGACAAAAAAGAAATCGAACGCCGCAACGCTAACGAAACTGGCCAAGATGGCCTGCGATCGCCCGAACGTCGCCGCGATGAAGACGACCGTGAGCAGCATCAGCATCGCAATGTTGGCCTGGTCCAGCACCTCGCGCAGCGGCAGACCGATCGCCACGGTGAGGCCACAGGCGGTGAGCGCCAGGAGGTGGCTTGTGGTGCGCGAAAGCTGCTTCAGTGTGTCGTTTCGCATGATCGCCCGTTGAATCCTCGCCCGCGGGCAACGGAGCACTCGTCACGATGGGGTGGCGATCCGAGTTGCGGACCGCCCCGATTGTGCTGCGGCGCCTATAAAAATGGCGTAAACGAGCATGAAACGTATGCGTGGCACTCCACACGAGGGTTGCGGCTCTTGATGAAGCTACATGGCGGAGTGGAACGACGTAAGGCCAGACCATTGGCTTTCACAACAGAACGGCCTCACAAGACAACTGCAGTGATCCTGATTTGTGTGCGCAGGCCACGGTGTCTGTTTTGACACGAGCCAACACGCGGCCTTCGGGAAGCCGCTACCATTCGCTCCTTGCAAGAAAGCTTTTCCTCCCACCGGCCCGAGGCTCATGGCAGCGTACATCACCGAAAAGGTGCTCAGTGTTCACCACTGGAACGACACCCTGTTTTCCTTCACCACCACCCGAGACCGGTCGATCCGCTTCGAGAACGGTCAGTTCGTGATGATCGGCCTGGAGGTGGACGGTCGTCCGCTGACCAGGGCCTATTCGATCGCCAGCCCCAACTACGAAGAGACCCTCGAGTTCTTCAGCATCAAGGTGCAGGACGGCCCGCTGACCTCCCGCTTGCAGCATCTGCAGCCCGGAGACGACTTGCTGGTGTCCCGGAAACCGACGGGCACCCTGCTGCTGTCCGACCTGTTGCCCGGCAGGCACCTGTACCTGTTTTCGACGGGAACCGGCATGGCCGCGTTCATGAGCATCATTCGTGATCTGGACTTGTACGAGCGCTTCGAGAAGGTGGTGCTTGTGCACGGAGTGCGCTACGTCAGCGAGCTTGCCTACCATGACTACATCGTCAAGGAGCTCCCCCATCACGAGTTCCTTGGCGAGTTCATTCGCGAGAAGCTGATCTACTATCCGACCGTGACCCGCGAGCCCTATCGCAACCAGGGTCGGCTCACCGATCTGGTCGAGAACGGCAAGCTGTTCGAGGACATCGGCCTCCCTCCGCTCGATCCGGCCGTCGACCGGGCAATGATCTGCGGCAGCGCGGCCATGCTCAAGGACAGTCGCGCGATGCTCGACAAGCGCGGGTTCCGGATGTCCCGACGGATTGGTGACGTGGCGGACTATGTGATCGAGCACGCCTTCATCGAAAAATGATCAGGGCGTGAGGTAATCGAGTAATCAGTAATCGGGAGTAATCGGGGACAGACCACGATTTCGCAGCGATGCCGCAATCTGTCCCGTTCAGGTGCCTTGACGGGTTGATCAGACCGCCGCCAGCGCCTGCTCCAGATCCTCGATGATGTCGTCGATATGCTCGATGCCGATCGACAGGCGCACCATATCCGGCGACACCCCAGCCTTGGCCATTTCCGCTGGCGACAACTGGCGGTGCGTGGTCGAGGCCGGGTGGCAGGCGAGCGACTTGGCGTCGCCGATGTTGACCAGGCGGGTGATCAGCTTCAACGCGTCCTGGAAGCGACCGCCCGCTTCGAAGCCACCCTTCACACCAAACGACAGGATGCCCGAGGCACGCCCGCCCATGTACTTCTGCACCAGGCCGTGGTCGGCGTGGTCGGGCAGGCCGGCGTAGTTCACCCACTCCACCTTGGCGTGCGCCTTCAGGTACTCGGCCACCTTCACCGTGTTGTCGCAGATGCGGTCCATGCGCAGCGCCAGGGTCTCGATGCCCTGCAGGATCAGGAAGCTGTTGAAGGGCGAGATCGCCGCGCCCATGTTGCGCAGCGGCACCACACGCGCGCGGCCGATGAAGGCGGCGGCGCCCAGCGCCTCCGTGTAGCACACGCCGTGGTAGGACACGTCCGGCTCGTTCAGGCGCTTGAAGCGCGCCTTGTGCTCGGCCCAGGGGAACTTGCCCGAATCGACGATGGCGCCGCCGATCGAGTTGCCGTGGCCGCCGAGGTACTTGGTGAGCGCGTGCACCACGATGTCGGCGCCGTGCTCGAAGGGGCGGCACAAGTAGGGCGAGGGCACGGTGTTGTCCACGATCAGCGGCACGCCAGCCTTGTGCGCGATCTCGGCGAGGCGGCCGATGTCGGTGATGTTGCCGAGCGGGTTGCCGACCGATTCGCAGTAGATTGCCTTGGTGCGCGCGTCGATCAGGCGCGCGAAGCTGTCCGGGTCGCGGTGGTCGGCGAAGCGCACCTCGATACCGAGCTGTGGGAAGGTGTGCGCGAACAGGTTGTAGGTGCCGCCGTACAGGGTCGCCGCCGAGACGATGTTGTCGCCGACCTCGGCGATGGTCTGGATCGCGTAGGTGATTGCCGCCATGCCCGAGGCCACGGCGAGCGCGCCGATGCCGCCCTCGAGTTGCGCGACGCGCTGCTCGAGCACCGCGGAGGTCGGGTTCATGATGCGGGTGTAGATGTTGCCCTGCACCTTGAGGTCGAAGAGGTCCGCGCCGTGCTGGGTGTCGTCGAAGGCGTACGAGGTGGTCTGGTAGATCGGCACTGCGACCGCCTTGGTGGTCGGATCGGGCGAGTAGCCGCCGTGCACGGCGATGGTTTCGAGCTTCATGGGTCAGGTCTCCCCTTGGGTGAAAGTGGCGGGGAGTATAGCCAGCGCGGGCGGGATACCGGAACCAATGCGTGCGCGGGGCGAGTCGCCGCTACCCGGGCCCGCGTTCACCCGGGGGCGGCACCCGCCACACAGACCCGGTCGCGGCCGCTGCGCTTGGCGCGGTAAAGCGCCATGTCGGCCTCGCCGAGGACGCGTGCGGGATCCGCCCCGTGCACGCCGCAGAGGCCGAGGCTGATGGTCAGGGAAACCGCGCCGGCATCGGTGGTGGCCGGATTGTCTGCTACCTTGCCGCGCAGGCGTTCGGCGAGCACGAGGGCCGTTTCGACATCGACGTCGTCGAGCAGCACTGCGAACTCCTCGCCGCCGAGGCGGCCGGCCCGGTCATGCTGGCGCAAGCCGGCGCGGATCAGCCGCGCCGCGTGCTGCAGCACCTGGTCGCCGATCTGATGTCCGTGCGTATCGTTGACGCGCTTGAAGTGGTCGATGTCGATCATCAGCAGCGCGCTGCGGCGCGCGGGTTCGCGCCGGGCGTCCTCCACCGCGGCGTCCAGATACGCGAGGAAGCTGCGCCGGTTGGGCAGGCCGGTGAGCGGATCGGTGGCGGCGAGTTCCGCCAGCCGGCGCTCGCGCGCCTTGCGCGCGCTGACGTCCCGGAGCAGCCAGACGCGGCCGAGCCCCCGGCCCTCGTGTTCGATCGGCAGCCAGTCGATCTCCAGCGTGCGACCCTTCGCGCCCTCCACCTCGACGGTGGCCCGCTTCTCGGCGGCGTGATCGACGTCGGGTCGATGCAGCCAGGTCGAGCGCTCCGTGCCGAGGAGGCGACACAGGGCCTCGTGCGCGAGGCCGATCAGTGCATCGGGGGTGGCGGCAAGATCGAGCAGTTCGCAGAAGCCCCGGTTGACCGAGGTGATCACGCCGTTCTGATCTTCCATCAGGACGCCGCCCGGGAACCGCTCCAGAACCGTCGTCAGCCGCAGGCGCTCGGTGGCGAGCGCCATCCGGGTCCGGTACTTGTCGGAGATGTCGACCAGGGTCCACACCGCGTCGCTTTCGGGGTCCGCCGGGTCCAGCATCACGCCATGCGCGTCGAACCAGCGCAGCTTCCCGCGCTTGTCGCGCAGCGGCAACTCGATGTTGACCTGTCCGTTCGCCCGCAGCGCGCTGTAGTGCCGGGCGATGTGGATGTCCTGATGTTCGTGCAGCCGAAGATCGGTCAGCTTCAGGCCGCGGATCGAGGTGGAAGCGGGCGCGAAGAGCTCGTGGGCGCGGCTGTTGGCTTCGAGGATGTGGAGTTCGGCATCGAGCATGGCGATGGCGGCCGCGCTGTGATCGAGCAGCGCGCGACGCAGCTGCGTCGCGGCGACCTGCGCGCTCACGTCCGTGAAGGTGCCCACCAGGCGCCGCGGCTGCCCCGGAAGATCTCCCTCGACAATGCGGCCACGCGCGTGGATCCAGACCCAGCGTCCGGAGGCGGCCCGCAGCCGGAAGTCGCCCGCCACCGGTTGGTCGGGCGCCGCCCTCGCCGCGGATCGAAGCGCGCTGTCCTGGCGCTGGCGATCGGCCGGATGGACGAGGGCGCAGAATTCCTCGTAGCTGATCTCCGCGCCCAGCTCCGGTCGATCGAGCATCTCGACGATGCGCTCGTCGAGCGTGATGCGATCGCGGGCAAGATCCCACGACCACAGGCCGTCGCGGACGGCGTCCACGGCCTGGCGCAGGCGCGCCTCGCTGTCGCGCAGCTGCTGCGCGGCGATCTGTCGGTCGGTGATGTCGTGCACATAGCCGTGCCACAGCGTGTCGCCTTCGGGGGTACGTTCCGGGTTGGCCTCGCCGAGCAGCCAGCGTATCCGTCCGGGCTCGCTGCGGACGCGGAACTCGCAGCGCCAGGGCGCGAGTTCCGCAGCCGAGGCGCGGATGCCCGCGCGCAGCCGATCCAGGTCGTCGGGGTGGACGCGCTCGAAAAGGCTGAGGGACGAGTCCGCGAGCCCCTCGGGGCCCACGCCGAAGAGCACGCGCACGCCCGGGCTGCAATAGGGCATGCAGGAGCTGCCGTCCGCGCGCAGCACGAACTGGTAGGCCATGCCGGGGAAGCGGGCGAGCAGCTTCTCCAGGCGCTCGCGGGTGCGGGCGAGCTCCTCGCCCTGGCGGGCGTGGCGAAGCCGGAGCCGGGTCATCAGCAAGGCTGCGGCGAGCAGCAGCAGCGAGACCAGCGCGCTCCGGATGCGGCTGTCGCGGATCGTGCCGAGCACCGGCGCGAGCGTCTCCTGCTTGCTCAGCCCGAGTGCGGCGATGAGCGGAAAGCCTGCGACGCGGTGCCATGCGTAATAGCGTTCGACGCCGTCCAGTGGCGCGGTCGCATCGAAGTTGCCCTGCTGGCTCACACGATCGACCAGATAGGGGCGGTCGGCGGGCACCGAGCGTCCGAGGGCCTGATCGGCCCGGCTGGAGTGGGCGAGGTAGCGGCCGTCCTCGAACAGGAGGGCCGCAACATTCGATGCCTCCGGATAGAGCTCCTTCAGGGCCCGGGTGATATGGGCGAGCGACACCGAAAGCACGATCACGCCCTGCAGGTGGCCATGCTGCAGGAGGGGGCGGGAAATGGGCACGATCCAGGTGCCGGTCATCCGCCCTCGATAGGGCTCGCCGATGAAGAGCCGCTCGCGACCCTCCAGGTGAACGCGGAAATGCGCGTAGTCCGCGATGCCGAAGCGCTCGAGCGCGAGGGGCGTCTGCTCGCCGACGGTGGAATACACGAGGCGCCCCTCGGCGTCGGCGACATTGATCCCGGCCAGGGTGCCGTCGGGCAGCGCGAGCTGTGCCCGCAGGAGCGCCTCGCGCGAGCCCTCCCGGCCTTCCTTCAGCCAGTGCTCGCCGAGGTCCTGGGACAGATAGTCCAACTTGCGGAAGAGCGCGCGGGTGTGCAGCGCCAGGGCATGCGCTGTCTGCAGGGCCCGCAATCGGGTGAGCGTCTCGGCCTGCGAGACGAGCGCCGCGTGCGAGCGCTCGAGCTGGACCCAGTAGCCGCCGAAGAGTGCCGCAAGGATCAGCCACGCGGCGATCGTCGTTCCGACGACCCTCTCGTTGCGGAAGATGGCAGTCAGGGCGGCACTCGGCCGAGACAGGAAGGAGGGGAGGGGCAAGTCGGATTCACCGATCTGTAATATTCCCAGTTTATCAATTTGTGACGATTTTCGAATGAACGATTGTCAAGGGGAATCTCGATTTTGCCGCCTGGCTGGCGCGTCGGTGCTGCGGTCTCCGCGCGCAAGTGTGCTCGAACGAGGGCGCGGTGGCGCGACCTGAGCGGGCCGTGGGGGCGTGTCGGGCTCTGCCATCGGCCGCGCGCCCTCCCACACGCAGCAATGCTGCCGGCCCGGAGGGCCGATGCCTTATCCTCGGGCGCTGCCCGCAGGCCGGAGAGGACGCGCCGCCCCTGCTGTCTGCCCCCGGTTGTTCTGCAGCCTGCAGAACGTGGGCTCGAGCCGCGACATGGAGCAGTTGCTCGGCCGCGTGCTGCGCATGCCCTACGCCAAGCGGCGACGCAGCGAGCTGCTCAACCGCGCCTATGCCCACCTGGCGAGCGCCCAGAGCACGCGGGTGGCCGGGGAGCTCGCCGACCGCCTGGTGGCGATGGGCTTCGAGGAGCTGGAGGCGGTGCAGGCGGTGTTCCCCGTCAGCCTGCCGCTGTTCGGCGATGCGGGCGCGGCAGGCGAGCCGTCCGCGCCGACCTTGCCCGCGCTGGAGCTGGTGCTGCCGGCGGCCGCGGCAGCCGACCTGTTCGCGCTCGACACGGGTGCCGCGACGCCGGCGCTGCGCATCGAGACCCGGGCGGATGGCGAGCTGCGGGTGAGCCTGGACCAACCGCCACCGCCCGAGCTGCGCGCTGCGCTGGTCGCGGCGATCCCCGAGCGCAAGGCGCGCGAGGCGCTGACGCGCGAGCTCGACCGCTTCGAGCTGCGCCAACGGACCTTCGCTTCGCCCTCGCAGCGCGGTGTGGACTTCCGCCCGTTGCCCTTGCTGTGTGTCCGTGATGCGCAGGGCGAGCTGGAGCTGGCCGAGCGCGAGACCCTGCTCGATCTGGCCGGCTTCGTCCTCGCCGATCAGCCGCCCGAACTGCCCGGCTTCCGCCCCGACGAATCGCCGGGCGCGTACCTGGTGGACCTGGACCACGGCCATCTGCGCATCGAGCAGGAACGCGCCGCTTACGCGGTGAAGCTGGATCTGGTGCCGACCACGGTGACCGAGGCCGACCTGCTGCACTGGCTGGACGCGCGCCTGCGCGAGCCCGGCACGCCGCAGCCGCAGATGCTCGCCTGGCTCGGCCGTGTGCTGCGCTGGCTGGAGCGCTACGAGGGCCACACGCTCACCGCCCTGGTGCGCCACCGCAACCGGCTCGCCGACGCGCTCGCCGAACGCCTGCGCGTGCTGCGCGAGAAGGCGCAGCGCCAGGGCCTGCAGTGCGTGTTGAGCGGCTTCGAGACGCCAGCCTGCATCAGCGCCGAATACGTCTTCGTGTTCGGTCGCGGGCTGCATCCGGCGCGTCCGCCGTACTACACCGGCCGTCACCGCTTCGCGAAGCACTATTACGGCGTGATCGGCGATCTGCAGGAGGCGGGCGCGCGCCAGACCGACCACGAATATCACTGCGCGGTCGCGCTCGACGGTCTGCCGCAGCTGCGGCACTGGGTGCGCAATCTGCCGCGCTTTCCGGAGTTCTCGTTCTGGCTGCCGACCGCGAGCGACCGCTTCTATCCCGACTTCGTCGCCGAACTGGAGGATGGTCGCCTGCTGGTGGTCGAATACAAGGGCGAGGGCTACAAGAGCGCGGACGATGCAATCGAGAAGCGGCGCGTGGGCGAGCTGTGGGCGCGCCTGAGCGGCAACCTGTTCCTGCTCGCTGTGGAGCGCGACCCGCAGGGGCGTGGCGTGGCCGAGCAGTTGCGCGCCTGCGTCGACAGCGCGGCGATTGCAGAGCATGCCCGGGTGGTCGCTTCAGTCGACATCGCTTTCGACGGCGGCGTGGTGCCGGCCGGCAGCCTGGGTACGGTGGTGTCGGTGTATGACGAAGGCGCCGGCTACGCAGTGGAGTTCGGCGCGGTGGCGGGCGAGATGGGCGTCGTCTTCGCCGCTGCCGGCGCGCTGCGCAGGGTGCCGTCGTGACCGGGGCGCGCAGGCTGCCGGGCGTGGAGTGCGCACGGGTCGAACACGGAAAGGCGACCGATTACCTGCTCGCCACCGCCCACCCGGACGGCGGGCCGAAGGCACGATTCTTCCTTACCCAGGGTGCGCGTTCAGAGGCCTGGGAGGTGTTCGCGAGGACGCTGGTCGAGCATGCACGCCTCAATCCCGTCGTCCGTGTGCGGGACGACCCGGCGGGGCGGGCGCGCTTGTTCCAGGTCGATTGTCACGTTTGGATGCCGGACGACTCGGCGCCATGCATCCGAACGGTCTGGGAGCTGCGTGCGGGCGCACGCTGTCTGCGTCTGGTCACGGCGTATCCGGCAAGCTGAGGGCCGGTACGTGTTCGGTCCATTTGCCCCGATCGAACCGGGCGTTCGTTGCTTGATGGGACGCAGCGGGGAGGAGAGGAACCGAGCCGAACTTGGGCGGGATGGAGCGCAGCCGTTACACTCCGCGCCCTGACTCCTTCGCAATCTCGGGAACCGCCATGGCCGAACTCATCCTCCACCCCGGCAAGGAACGCTCGCTGTTCCGCCGCCATCCCTGGATCTTCGCCGGCTCGGTCGATCGCCTCGACGGCCGCGCGCGGCCGGGCGACACGGTGACGGTGGTGACGGCCGAGGGCAAGGCGCTGGCGCGCGCGGCGTGGTCGCCGGCTTCGCAGATCCGCGCGCGGGTGTGGAGTTTCGATGCCGAGGCGGTGATCGACCACGCCTTCTTCAAGCGTGCGGTGGCGGCGTCGGTGGCGCGGCGCGCGGCGATCCCGGCGCTGCACGGGCAGGAGGGCATGCGCCTGATCCATGGCGAGTCCGACGGTCTGCCCGGCGTGATCGCCGACCGCTATGGCGACGTGGTGGTGCTGCAGCTCACCAGCGCCGGTGCCGACAAGTGGCGCGAGGCGATCGTCGCCGGGCTGGCGCAGGCGACCGGCTGCGCGGCGGTTTATGAACGCTCGGACTCCGAGGTGCGCGGCCTTGAAGGCCTGGAGCCGCGTGTCGGCTGTGCGCACGGCGAACTGCCCGCGGGCGGGCTCACCATTGTCGAGAACGGCGTGCGCATGGAGGTGGACGTGGAAGGCGGCCACAAGACCGGCTTCTACCTCGACCAGCGCGACAATCGGCTCCTCACCGGCCAGCTCGCCGGCGGACGCGCGGTGCTCAACTGCTTCTGCTACACCGGCGGCTTCTCGCTGCAGGCGCTCGCCGGCGGGGCGGCCTCGGTGCTGTCGATCGACTCCTCCGGCCCGGCGCTGGAGTCGGCGCGCCGCAACCTCGCGCTCAACCCGCAGTTCGACGCGAGCCGCGCCGAGTGGCAGGAGGCCGACGTGTTCAAGGCCCTGCGCGCGCTGAAGGAAGAAGGCCGCAGGTTCGACCTGATCGTGCTCGACCCGCCCAAGTTCGCGCCCTCGGCCGCGCACGCCGCGCGCGCCGCGCGCGCCTACAAGGACATCAACCTGTTCGGCTTCCGCCTGCTCAACCCGGGCGGCATCCTGATGACCTATTCGTGCTCGGGCGGCATCGGCCAGGAGCTGTTCCAGAAGATCGTCGCCGGCGCGGCGATCGACGCCGGCGTCGACGCGCGCATCCTCTACCGCCTTTCGGCGGCGCCCGATCACCCGATCGGGCTCGCGGTGCCCGAGGGCGAGTACCTCAAGGGGCTGGCCTGCCACGTCGGTTGAGGCTTCCGGGCGTGGCGCCGAGCGTCGGGCCTCGGTTCGTCACGACCCCTTCGATGACCCTGTGCGTCCGCTTGCGCCCGCATTCCGCCGCACCGGATCGCCGCGCCTCAGGCATCATGGCGCGCTTCACAACGTCACCGGCAGATAGCCCCCCATGTATCCCATCCACGACACCGACGCGCAGTTGCTCCTGGCGACCCTGATCGCCGCCAAGCGGCGGCCCGCCGCGCTGACCGATATCGTCGCGGCGGCCGAATTCATGGGCTTCCCGGTCACTGCGCCCGCGGCGTGGGCGACGGCCTTTGCGCGCTTCTTCACCCACGGCCTATTGACCGCGGCGGGCGAGGGCTATGTGCTGACCCCTGCTGCCGTGCAACTGGTCGAGGGCCTGCCCAAAAAAGCTGAGGCCGACGAGCGCGTCTTCCTCGTGCGCGAACGCCTGGCGGCCTGGAAGCCGGCGCTCGAGCACGCCGGAATCGAGGTCAGCGCCGCGCACTTCGAGGCCGCGCTGCAGGACCACGCCAAGCTCGCGCAGCAGGGCGGCAAGAACCTGCTGATGCCCAAGCCCAAGCGTGATGAGGAAGACGAGCGGCGCCGCCCCTTCGGCCGCCGGCCTGCCGGCAACCGCTTCGGCAATACTCGGCGCCGGCCTTGATCGCGTCGTCTTGCGGCACGGGCGTCGCTACATGATCCCGCCCGCCGCAGCGCTGCCGCCTGCCGACAGCCGCGGCGCGCGCGCCGCGCTGATCTTTGCGCTGACCGCCGAGCGCCTGTCGCTATGGTACGAGCATGGCCAGTGGCCCACCGCCGCCCAGGGCGCCACGCTGGCCGCAGACTGGCTGGCGCGCACCCGGCGCAATCTGCCATTGGCCGAGCGCCGCCACCTGTCGGCGCTCAGCGACCAGCTTGCGCGCCAGGTCGCCGCCACGCTGTCGCGCGAGGCGGGGCTCTACACGACGCACGAGATGATGGAAGCGCTCGACCCAAACTACGAGTCCGAGCTCGGGCAGTCGCTGATGCTGGAGTGCGAGCGCCTGCTCGATGCCGACCCCGGCCCTGCGGGGCCCTGAGCGCGCCCGGTTCTGCGCTTATCCGAAACGGGTCGGCGGCACCACCTGCAGCACGCTGTCGGCTTCGGCCACCGCTTCGCCCGTCGTCGTGAGCAGCGGCACCACGCCCGCCCACACCGGCCAGTCGAGATCGTCCGCGTCGTCCTTGACGCCCCAGTCGCGCACCTTGGCCGAGGCCTCGTCGAGCGCGATCCGCAGCAGGCCGGTGGCGTCGAGTTCCTTGTCGGTGATCGGGCGCAGCGTGTCCCAGCGGCCGGGGTAGAGGCCGTCGATGAAGGCGCACAGGCTGCGCTGCTTGTACGCGCGCTCGGTGACCGGCTCGAAGCGGCCGTAGATCACCACCGAACGGTAGTTCATCGAGTGGTGCAGCGCCGAGCGCGCCAGCACCAGGCCGTCGGCGAGCGCGATCGTCACGCAGGCGTCGCCCTGGGTCAGCGCCTTGAGCATGCGCGAGGCCTTGGCGCCGTGGATGTAGAGGTGATCGCCCTCTCGCCAGTGGATCGTGGGGATGGCGTGCACCGCGCCGTCGATCTGGAAGGCCACGGTGCAGATCATCGCCGCGTCGACGATCGCGGCCACGGTGTCGGCGTCGTAGTGGGCGCGTTCGGGCATGCGGCGCACGCGGGTGCGCGCGGAGGGGGCGGGTTTGTTCATGGTGGAGAGCTCCGGCAGGTCGATGTCGCCATGGTAGATTTCCTCTGGCGCCTTCCGTAGTGCCACGCGGCGCACTGATCATGGAGCCACGATGGCGTTCGACTGGCTGCTTTCCGAGCCGCTGCCCGCGGGTGTGCCGCGCCAGCGCGTGCTGTATCACCGCCTGCGCGAGGCGATCCTGAGCGCTCGCCTGCCCGCCGGCACCCGCCTGCCGGCCAGCCGCAGCTTGGCGGCGACCCTGGGCATCGCGCGCAACACCGTGTTGTTCGCCTACGAGCAGCTCGTCGCCGAGGGCTGTCTCGTCGCCGACCGCCAGGGCACCTGCGTCGCCCGCCTGGCGGTCCGCGCCGAACCGCCCGCGGCGAGCACGCGCGTCGCAATCCCCGCCCTGCATCTGTCTGCCCGTGCCGCCAGCGCGCTGCAGCCGGAGCCCGCGCGCGACGCCGAGGCGCTGCCGTTCTCGCCCGGGGTGCCGGATTTCGGCGCCTTTCCCTTCCGCGCCTGGCGTGCTTGCCTCGAGCGCACCTGGCGCGAGGTCGGCTGGCGGCAGCTCGGCTATGCCGCGCACGGCGGCGATCCGGCGCTGCGCGCGGCGCTCGCCGGCCACCTCGGCAGCGTGCGCGGCCTCGCGGTCGATGCCGCGCAGATCGTCGTCACCAGCGGCACCCAGGCCGCGCTCGATCTCTGCGCGCGCCTGCTCGCCGACCACGGTGACACGGTTTGGGCGGAAAACCCGGGCTACCTGGCGGCCCGCGTCGCCTTCGGCCTCGCCGGGCTGAGGGTGCATGACGTCGCGGTCGACGGCGACGGGCTGGCGCCCAGCGAAGAAGACTGGAACGCCCATCCGCCGCGCCTCGTCATGGTCACGCCCTCGCACCAGTACCCGACCGGCCGCGTGATGTCGCTGGCGCGCCGGCTCGCCCTGATCGAGCGCGCCCGACCCGCCGGCGCGTGGATCATCGAGGACGACTACGACAGCGAATTCCGCCGTGGAGGTCCGGCGCCGCCCGCACTGTTCGGTCTTCAAGCAGATGCGCCGGTGGTGTACGTCGGGACCTTCAGCAAGACGATGTATCCGGGCTTGCGCCTCGGCTATCTCGTGCTGCCGCAGGCCATCGCCGCCGACTTTGCGCGCGCCACCGCGCTCGCCACGCGCGCCGGGCAGGGGATCGAACAGCGCGCGCTCGCCGACTTCATCGGCCGCGGCCACTACACCGCGCATCTGCGGCGCATGCGCGCCCGCTATGGCGCACGCCAGGCCGCGCTGCGCGCTGCGCTCGTCGCTGCGTTCGGGGAGGGTGTGGCGCTGTCGGGGGGCGAGGCCGGCCTGCATCTGGTGATGTGGCTGGCGGACGAGCTGCCGGATCGTGAGCTTGTACGACGCGCTGCGGCGCTGGGCCTGGGCGTGCGCGCGTTGTCGGCCTACGCGAGGCCGCCGGTCGCCTGCAACGGTCTCGTGCTCGGCTACGGCAGCCTCGACGAGAACAGGATCGTCGAAGCGGTGCGGCGCCTTGAAATCGCGATGAGGGGGTGACCCGGCGCCTGCGCGGTTCAGGTGCAGGCGCTTCCTCCGTCGCAACGTGCTCCAGCGCTTGCGGGGGATCCGATGCTCAAAGGTTCGCGGCTTCCGCCGCTCCTACATGAAACCGTCCCCCCGCCCCCTGCAGGAGCGGCGGAAGCCGCGCCCCCCCATCAACCGTCC
>Ga0209573_1002960_pt1 | contig 20010 bp, 17 predicted proteins | sample TNRBio252014_DNA_FD_185870 | JGI IMG/M metagenome (GOLD analysis project Ga0209573, IMG submission 185870) | Wastewater treatment Type I Accumulibacter community from EBPR Bioreactor in Madison, WI, USA - TNR Reactor_6/25/2014_ DNA (SPAdes)... | ecosystem: Engineered > Bioreactor > EBPR >...
CGCGCCACTGTTGCCCGTTGCGACCGACACGCGGCCCCAGATCAGCCAGCCCACGATCAGGCCGATCAGCGCCGCCACGGCCAGCAGCAGCCAGATTTCGCCCAGCAGGAATCCCCAACCCTGAAACATACCGTCCCCCTTACTCGATCCAGCGCACAGCCGTGCGGCGGTTTGCCGCGCGGCCTTCTTCAGTTGCATTGTCGGCGATGGGCTGGCTGGCGCCGTAACCCTCGGCGGCAAGGCCCGCCTCGGGCACGCCGCGCGCCAGCAGGGCCGCCCGCACCGCCGAAGCGCGCTCGCGGCTCAACGCCAGATTGGCATCCTCGCTGCCGGTCGCATCGGTGTGACCGCCGATTTCCGCCCGCAGCCCGGCCTCGCGCAGGCAGGGCGACAGCACACCGGCCAAGGCGTTGACCGCGCCGCGCGCCCGCGCATCCAGCCGCGACGAGCCGGTGACAAAGCCGATGCGGCTGGCCCCCAGCACGGCGTCCACCTGCGCGGCGCAGGTGGTGGCGTCGGGCGCAAAGCCTGGCGCAGGCAGCCAGAAGCCACCCGACAGCACCTCGTCCCGGCCGCTGGCGACATGGGTCCGGCGGTCGCCATCGGCGCCGGTCGCGGCCACCTCGCGCAGGTGCAGCGTCAGGCGGCGCGCGGCGCCGTCGAGATCGGCGCCCAGCGCGGCCCCCAGCAGTTCCAGATCCGCCCCGGCGCCAAAGCCGACCTCGACCTCGGTGCCGTCGGGGCCTTCGGCGATGGTCAGCGTCTCGATTTCAGCCATCCAGGGCGCCAGCCGCGCCAGCACCGGCGACACCGCGCCCGCATCGCCCATCAGCGCCACGGTCGAGGTATCGTCGAGCGTGGCGATGCCCAAGGCCTCGGCAACCTGCGCGCCGCTGACGCCCATCGGCAGCTTGCCCGACAGCCGCGCGCCCGAGGCCGCGTCATGCGACAAGCGCCAGGCGGGCGGGGTGCCGTCATCCAGATAGGTCACGTCAAAGCTGCTGGTATAGTCCGCCGGCAGCACGGCCAGCGCGGCGCGGATGTCGGCCTCGGCCTGCGGGGTTGCCAGAACGCCCGAGAAGGCGAGGCTGCGGCCGCTCATCTGCAGTTGGCCTTCTTCGAACACGGCCAGCGCGGCCAGCCCCAGACTGGCGGCATCCGGCCAGGTGGCATCGGGCGCCCCGGCAGCCAGCGTCAGGTCGCCTGCGGCCTGCGCGCCCAGACGGTTGCGCACGCCTTCATTGGGCGCATGGCCCGAGGCGGTCACGACACCGTTCAGCGCGGTGGCGTTGAGGGTATAGGGGTCGATCAGCGGCAGGACCACGGTGCGGTCATGGACCACCCGGCGCCCGCGCACCGCGTCAAAGGCGCTGAACAGGGCCTGATGCTCGGCCGGGCCATCCACGATGCCGGTGACGGTGATGTCGCGCCCGGCAACGCTGGCCTGCACCCCATGCACCGAGGCCATGGCCAGGACCTGCGACTGCGCCGTGACGACATCCTGCATGTAGGGCGCGTAATGCGCACGCGCCCACCAGCCCAGTGCGACAACCCCCAGCCCGAGGACACCAAGACCAACACCCAGACGCATGGCATCCCTCCGAAACACGGTTACCGTGCCTGCCTAGCACAGATCAGCGGGAATTCAACTGTGTCACGGTCACCCGGCCAGCCCGGCCCAGCGCTCGATCAGGGACTGCTGCAGGCCGCGGGCCTGCGAGGTCCAGCTGCGGGCGCCGACGGTCTGTTCGGTCTGGGCGCTGACCAGCCGCGTGCGGCGGTCCATGTCGGCGCTGATGATCGAAAAGACGATCGCCCGCCCGCCCTGGGGCTGGGCATAACCCGTCAGGGCCGAGACAAAATCCAGCGTGCCGGTCTTGGCATGCACCTGCACCGGCAGCCGGACCCCCTCGCGCAGCGGATGTTCGCGCAGCAGGCCGGGCAAGACGCCCTCGCGCCGCGCCGCCAGCATGTAGCTGGCCATCACCCGCGGCGACACCCGTGACCCCGGCCCCAGACCCGAATGGTCGATCAGCCCCATGCCACTGGCGCCATAGCGCTCGCCGATCCAGCGGTTCATCCGCCCGGCCGAACTCTCCAACCCGCGCGGCCGGGCGCCCAGCCGTTGCGAGGCGGCCAGACCGAGGGCCTCGGCGGTGATATTGGTCGAATAGCGCAGCATCTCGCGCACCATCCCCGACAGCGCCGCCGAGCGATGCTCGGCCAGCAGGCGGCCCGGTTCGCTGCGCGCCACCTGCGGCGGCGGCACCTGACAGCCCCGCGTTGCCAGCAGCACGCGGAACACATCGCCCGCATAGGCCCCGGCGCGGCGCACCGGCAGCCAGCGCGACCCCGGCGAGGCCAGCGCGGTGGCGGCGACCGTCCAGTCCTCGCCATCCTGGCGCAGCGCATGGGTATAGACCGGCAGATCGCGCGCGGCGGCGGTGATGCCAATCACCGAAACCGCGGGCATCTCGCGCTCGGACCTTGCGTCGAGCGCCAGACGCAGGCGACCCTCGCGGGTTTCCCACGAAAAATGCACGCGGTTGAAGTTGAGGTTCAGCCCGCCCACCGCCGGGTTATACCCGGCCGAGGGCGGCTGGCCGTCGTCGATCTGCAGCACCGAGGGCAGCGCGCCGTCATCGACCTCGAACCGCCCGGTGACCCGGCGCAGCCCCTGCTGCACCAGCATCTCGGCCAGGCGCGCCAGATCCTCGGTCTGCAAGGTGGGATCGCCGCCGCCGCGCAGCACCAGATCGCCCTGCAGCACGCCGCCGCTGATCGCGCCCCGCGCCTCGACCCGGGTGGCAAAGCGATGGTCGCTGCCCAGCGTCTGCAGCGCGAACAGCGCCGTTACCGCCTTGGCCGTCGAGGCGGGCGGCATCCTGAGGTCGGCCCGGTGGTGCTCGATCACCGCGCCGGTCTCGGCATCGAGGGCGATCAGCGCGGTCTCGCCGCTGACCCCGGCGCGCGCCAGCAGGGAGTCGAGCGAGCCGGTCACCTGCGGTGGCGCGACGGCGGGCCCGGCCAGCGAGGCCGTCGGACGCATCGGCGGCACCGGCGAGCGCAGCGGGGCATTCGCCCAAGCGGGCGTGGCAAGAACGCCCAGCATCCCCCCGAGGAGGGAGCGACGTGTCACCCCGCTGCCACTGTTCGACATTGCCAATTCACCCATTCGAATGCGACGAAGCCCCGACCCTGCGGCCGCGTAATACCCTTGCAGTAAGACCGCGCAAATGGGTGAATTCGCGTCACGATCACGTTATCGCCGCGGCAAATTGCGGCGTTTTCAGGCGCCCGGCGCCGCGACGACCGCCTTTGCGCGCAACTGGGTCGAGGACTCGGCGCGCATCGGCATGTCCAGATAGACCCAGGCCGGTGCCCCCCGGCGCCCCAGCGTCGCCGCCTGCGCCGGGGCCAGACGATGCGCCGCCATCTTGCGCGCCGCGGGCGAGGTCAGCGCGCGCAGCCGTTGACCGGGCCGCGCCAGCACCGCCAGCGGCACCTGCGCGACAATGTCGGGCCAGCGGTCCCACTGGTGGAACCCCGCCAGATTGTCGGCGCCCATCAGCCAGACAAAGCGCAGCCTTGGCCAGCGCCGCCGCAGCGCCGCCATTGTATCGACCGTGGCGCGGGTGCCAAAGCCGGCCTCGAGGTCGGTGATGTGAACCTTTGGGTGCCGCATGATCGCCCGCGCCTGCGCCATCCGCTGCGCCAGCGGGGCCGGAGGGTTCTTTTTCAACGGGTTGCCGGGGCTGACCAGCCACCAGATCTGGTCGAGCTGCAGCCGCTTGAGCGCCTCGCGCGTCAGATGCACATGCCCGGCATGCGGCGGATCGAACGACCCGCCCAGCACCCCGATCACCTGCCCCGGCGCCACCCTGGGTCTGCCCATTGCGCTGCTCCTGCCGCCTTTGCGCCGACCTTGCCCCGGATCGCCGCCCGCGCCAAGGGGGCAATCCCCGGCGTTGCCGCGCTGCCGCGGTCGATTCCGGCTTGAGCTTTGCCACCGTCGCGCGCCAGTCTGGTGTGTCACCCACGGGAACCCGCCATGACCTCTGACCCCCTGCTGCAACCCTTTCGCCTCAAGCATCTGACGCTGCGCAACCGCATCTTCATCTCGTCGCACGAACCGGCCTATGCCGAGGACGGCATGCCCAAGGGCCGCTATCGCGCCTATCACGTCGAGCGCGCGCGCGGTGGCGTGGCGCTGACCATGACGGCGGGTTCGGCCAGCGTGTCGCGCGACAGCCCGCCGGTGTTCAACAACATCCTCGCCTGGAAGGACGAGGTCGTGCCGTGGCTGCGCCAGATGAGCGACGCCGTGCATGACGAAGGCGCGGCGATCATGATCCAGCTGACGCATCTCGGCCGCCGCACCCGCTGGGACAAGGGCGACTGGCTGCCCGTGCTGTCGCCGGGGTTCGAACGCGAGCCGGCGCACCGCGCCTTTACCAAGCAGATCGAGGACTGGGACATCGCCCGGGTCATCACCGACTATGCCGATGCCGCCGAGAGGATGCAGGCCGGTGGCATGGATGGCGTCGAGTTCGAATGTTACGGCCATCTGATGGACCAGTTCATCTCGCCGCTGACCAACCAGCTGGCGCCGCCCTGGGGGGGCGATCTGGACAACCGGATGCGTTTTCCCCTGGCCGTGCTGGCCGCCGTCCGCGAGCGCGTCGGGCCCGATTTCCTGCTGGGCGTGCGCTATGTCGCGGATGAACGCCTGCCCGGCGGGGTCGATTCGGCCGAGGGCATCGCCGTGGGCCAGCGGTTCAAATCCTCTGGTCTGGTCGATTTCCTCAACATCATCCGCGGGCATATACACACCGACGCGGGCCTGACCGACGTCATTCCGATCCAGGGCATGCCCTCGGCGCCGCACCTCGACTTTGCCAGCGAGGTCCGTCAGGCCGTCGATGTGCCGATCTTTCACGCCGCCCGCGTGCCCGATGTCGCCACCGCGCGCCACGCCATCGCGGCGGGCAAGGTGGACATGATCGGCATGACGCGCGCGCATCTGACCGAGCCGCATCTGGTGCGCAAGATCATCGCCCGGCAGGAAGAGCGCATCCGCCCCTGCGTCGGTGCGAACTATTGCCTCGACCGCATCTATCAGGGCGGTCTGGCCCTGTGCATCCACAACGCCGCCACCGGACGCGAGGAAACCCTGCCGCAAACGATCACCCCCGCGCCCGAACGGCGCAAGGTGGTGATCGTCGGCGCCGGTCCCGGCGGGCTCGAGGCGGCGCGGGTTGCCAGCCAGCGCGGCCACGCGGTCACGCTGTTCGAGGCCATGGACCAGCCCGGCGGCCAGATCAGGCTGACCGCCCAAAGCCACCGCAAGAAGGAAATGATCGGGTTGATCGACTGGCGCATGGCCGAATGTTCGGCCGCTGGGGTTAATTTTCGGTTCAACACCTGGGCCGAAGCCGACGATATTCTCGCGCTATCCCCCGATATCGTCATCATCGCCACCGGCGGCCTGCCCAACACCGCAATCCTGCAGGCCGGAAACGACCTGACCGTTTCAACCTGGGACATCCTGTCGGGCGATGCCAGACCCGGCCGCACCGTGCTGCTCTTTGACGACGCCGGCGATCACGCAGGGATGCAAGCCGCTGAAAAGATTGCCGAGTCTGGCGCCAAACTGGAAATCATGACCCCCGATCGCAGCTTTGCCCCTGAGGTGATGGGGATGAATCTGGTGCCCTACATGCGCGCGCTGCAGGCCCGCGACACCACCTTTACCGTCACCTGGCGCCTGCTGTCGGTCGAACGCCAGGGCAACGCGCTCAAGGCCACCATCGGCAGCGATTACGGCCCGGTGACTCAAGAGCGCCTCGTCGATCAGGTGGTGGTCAACCACGGCACACTGCCCCTTGATGAGCTCTATTTCGCGCTCAAACCGCTGTCGGTGAACCTCGGCGCGCTCGACCATGAGGCCCTCACCGCCCAGCGCCCGCAAACCAACGCCCCCAATCCGCAGGGGCAATTCCGCCTCTGGCGCATCGGTGACGCGGTGGCGGCGCGCAACACCCATGCCGCGATCCTCGACGCGCTGCGCCTGATGGCCGTGCATTGAAAAAGGGGGCACGACGGCCCCCTTTTCTCTTTGTGCCTTAACTATCCACGGGGTTTCCAAAGGGGGCCGTGGCCCCCTTTGGCGAGGGGGTTTGGGGGGCGAGCAGCCCCCCAAGCCCGCCCGGTCACGCCGGCTCGACGTTGCGCGCCTCATCGGCACGGCGGCGGGCACGGTCGTCCATGAACTGGTCGAACTCGGCCTTGTCCTTGGCCTCGCGCAGACGGCGCAGGAAGTCCGAGAAGGCCTGCTGTTCGTCTTCCAGACGCTTCAGCATGTCCGATTTGTAGGCGTCAAAGGCGGCATTGCCCGAGGGGGCGTGCATCGCCCAGGCGTGGCGGTGATTGGTGTGGCTGCGGCAGGATTTTCCGAACATCTTCTTTCCCCAGATCATGTAAGCGAGCAGTGCGAGGCCGATCGGCCAGAAAACGATGAAGCCAACGACCATGGCGGCGATCCACGCCCCCCGGCCCCGTTCATCGAGCCAGGTTTCTGCGCGGCCGGGCCAGGCGGCGATTGCGGTCATGTCAGTGTCTCCTTCTGCTTTGTTAATGTTATTTACATTCACATAGATGGAAATGGCAAGTCCGCATTCAAGGGCCGGTCGCAGTTTTTTTTGGTCAATCGCGCTCGATCAGCCCCAGACCGCGCAGATAGATGCCGATCCCGGCTTCGAGCAGTTCCTCGGGGGTAAAGGGTCCGCGTGCGCCGGGTTTGCCACGCGAATAGAGTTCGACAATCCCGTGGCTGAGCGCCGAAATATGCGCGGCGAACATCGCGCCGGGCGGGCGGCGGTCGGCGGGCATGCGGGCCGAGAGCGTCTCGGCGGCATGGGTCAGCACCCGTTTGGCGCGGTCGGCGGCGCGGGCCAGTTCGGGCGTCTGGCCGGGGCTGACGCCACTTTCGAACATCGCCATATAGTGACCGGGGTATTTGCGGGCAAAGGCCAGATAGGCCCGCCCGACCGCCTCGAAGGCCGCCAGCGGCGAGGGCCGCCCCTCGTCATAGGCATAGGCCAGCACATCGGCGAAGAGGTCATAGCCCTGGGTGGCGATCTCGGCGATCAGCTCGTCGCGGCCGGTAAAATGCCGGTAGGGCGCCGCCGCCGACACATCGGCGCGTTTCGCTGCCTCGGCCATGGTAAAGCCGGTCGGCCCCTTTTCGGCGATCAGGTCCAGCGCCGCCTCGACCAGCGCCTGCCGCAGGTTGCCGTGGTGATAGCCGCGCTTGGTCATGGTGTTGCGCTCCGGCCTTGCTGGCCCTGACCGTTGCTGCGCGGATCGGCCCCGGCTGACAGTGCCGACGCCCGCTGATCCACCCTTGCAATGGGCGGCGCGCTTGCATAAATGGGCCTTGAGAGATCGGCGCGGGCAGTCGCGTCGCCAACCCGGTCAGGTCCGGAAGGAAGCAGCCGCAACGATTTCCGTCTGGGTCGTGTCCGGTCTCTCACCTCTCCCCCGCACTCAGCGTTTCGGCTTGCCCTTCTTGGGCGCGGGTTCGCTGCCCATCGCGCGGGCGGCCTGCGCGGCGGCGCGCAGTTCCTCGGCGATTTCCTCGGCCTCGTCGGGTTCGAAATCGAGCGGCAGTTCGATGCCATTGCCGACGACATAAATCCGCACCATGCCCAGCGAGGTCGGTCCGATCTGCAGATCGGCGGCGATGTCGCTTTCCTTGTTGATCCCCATGGCTTTCCCTTTCCGGCTTTCCCCGTGCCTAGCGCGCGGGGCGATCCGGTGCAAGCGTGGCGCACTTGACAGCCGTCGGAGGCGATAGCAGCCTGCCGCCATGGACCCTGCCCGCATCGCCCCGTTTACCGCCGCCGATTCCGACTGGCTGATCGCTCGTCACGCCGAACTTTATGCGCGCGATGAAGGGTTTGACGCCAGTTTCGGCCAGTTGGTCGGCCAGATCGTCACCGATTTTCTGGCCGATCACGACCCGGCGCGCGAGGCAGGCTGGATCGCATGGTCGGGCGCGAGGCGGCTGGGGTCGATCTTTGTCGTCGAAGAGGCGCCGCAGGTCGCCAAGCTGCGGCTGGTGCTGCTGGAACCCGAGGCGCGCGGCAGCGGTCTGGGCCAGCGGATGCTGGACACCGCGATGAGCTTTGCCCGCGCCGCCGGGTTCACCGTGATGCGTCTGTGGACGCATGAAAGCCACGTCGCCGCCTGCCGGATGTATGCGCGCAACGGCTTTGCCCTGACCCGCAGCGAGGCGAAACGCTCGTTTGGTCAGGATGTGGTCGAGCAAAGCTGGGAGCGCCCGCTCTAGCCGCCTTCGCCGCGATTGCCCCCTTGCGTTCGCGCCCGCGCGAGGCTAAACGGCGCGCGAGTGCAGCTTTAGCTCAGTTGGTTAGAGCACCAGATTGTGGATCTGGGGGTCCCCCGTTCGAGCCGGGGAAGCTGTACCATTCCCCTCTTTGCAGCCCTTCGTCCACCGTTTGTGCCGTGCAGCCACGGCAAGGATCGTTGGCGGGCAACTGGCTCGGGCCTCGGGGCGTTGACCGTTTGCCCTCGCGAGGCAGGAAAATGCATTTGCACCTGCGCGCGCAAAGCGCCACCCTGCCGGGAAATCAGGAGTTGCCGATGCCCCATCTTGCCCCCCGCCCCTGGGTTCCCGCCGCTGCCGAGGCGCATGTGCAGACCCTCGCCGCCCGTGCCGCCAGCCTTGACAGCGCGGCGCTGGACGCGCGCATCGAGGCGCTGATCGTCGAGAACCGCCAGCGGCATGAGATCGACGCCTTCAACCTGAACCCGGCGACCAATGTGCTGAACCCGCGGGCCGAGGCGGCGCTGTCGCGGGGTCTGGGGCAGCGGCCCTCGCTGGGCTATCCGGGCGAGAAATATGAGACCGGGTTGCAGGCGATCGAGGAGATCGAGGTGATCGCGGCGGAACTGGCGGCCGAGGTCTTTGGCGCCCGCCATGCCGAGGTGCGGGTGGGGTCGGGCGCGCTGGCGAACCTTTACGGCTTCATGGCGCTGGCCAAACCCGGCGATTGCATCATCGCGCCGCCTGCCAGCATCGGCGGGCATGTGACGCACCATGCCGAGGGCTGCGCGGGGCTTTACGGGCTGGTGACGCATCCGGCCCCGGTGAATGCCGATGGTTTCACCGTCGATCTGGACGCGCTGCGCGAGTTGGCGCTGACGGTGCGGCCCAAGGTCATCACCATCGGCGGCAGTCTGAACCTGTTTCCGCATCCGGTGCCGCAGATCCGGGCGATTGCCGATGAGGTCGGCGCCAAGGTGCTGTTCGACGCCGCGCATCAATGCGGGATCATTGCGGGCGGCCAATGGGCGAACCCGCTGGCGCAGGGCGCGCATCTGATGACGATGAGCACCTATAAATCGCTGGGCGGGCCGGCGGGCGGGCTGATCGTCACCGATGATCCGGCGATTGCGCAGCGTCTCGACGCCATCGCCTATCCCGGTCTGACGGCGAATTTCGACGCCGGGCGGGTGGCGGCGCTGGCGATCACGCTGCTGGACTGGCGCGAGTTCGGCCGGGCCTATGCGCAGCGCATGGTCGATCTGGCGCAGGCCTTTGCGCAGGCGCTGGCGGCGCAGGGCATCCCGGTGTTTGCCGCCGCGCGAGGGGCGACGCAGTCGCACCAGTTCGCGCTGCAGGCGGCGGGGTTGGGCGGCGGTCAGGCGGCCTCGCGCCGGTTGGAGGCGGCGGGGTTCCTGACCTGCGGCATCGGCCTGCCGATCGCGCCGGTGGCGGGTGACCTGAACGGGCTGCGCATCGGCACGCCGGAACTGGCGCGTTGGGGGGTCGAGGTGGCGGATATTCCCGCGATTGCGGCGCTGCTGGCCGAGGCGCTGCGGTCGAACGACCCGGCGACATTGGCCCCGCGCACCCGCGCCTTGCGCGCGCGGTTCCACCGGTTGCATTTCATCCGGGCGTGACGGGGAGTGGTACGTGCGAGCACGCACCCTACGGGGGTGTGCGGTTGGCGGTGCGTGCGAGCACGCACCCTACGGGGATTGAGCAGACCGTCGGGTTATTCGCTGGCCGGGGCCGGGTCGGATGAGCCGCCCATCAGGCGGCGCAGCAGTTCCTCGCGCGCGCGGTCTTCCAGCGACTGACCTTGCGTGCCCTCGGTGGTCGGCAGGTTCAGCCGCTCGGTCACTTCGGCCTCCAGCCGGGCGCGGGCCTCGGCTTCGAGCCGGTCGACCTCTTCGCGCGCGCGGGCCTCCAGCCGTTCGCGCTCTTCCTCCAGCCGCTGTTCGGCCAGCCCTTCGAGATCGAGCCGCAGGCGGGGCGCCGACCACGGGCCGGTGATCAGCAAGGGCACGCGCAGCGCCTCGCCGGTGTCGGCGTTGCGCATCGCCTCAGGGGTGACGCGGTAGTTCAGCGTCTGGTTGCCCAGATCGACCGTGCCGGTGCCGCCGACGCCGAGGAGACGGGCCTCCATCCGCAGGTCGCTGTTGGTCAAGACCCCGCCCTGCATGGAAAAACTGGCGCCGATGCTGTCATAGATCGTCGAATTCCCCGCGCCGATCGCCGAGGCGTCGAGGTTGCGCAGGATCGCCGTCAGGTCAAAGCCGAGGATCTCGCCCGCGCCAAAGGCGAGGGTGCCCTGCCCTTCCAGACTGCGCATGATCGCGTCGAGCGAGGCACCGGCGCCGAGAAACCGCAGGTCCATCGCCGCCGTGCCGCTGAGCCGCTCGAAGCCCAGCGACTGGCGCAGCAGCGACAACAGGCTGAGGTTGCGCGCCGCGAGATTGCCGCCGACCGACAGGCCGTTGCGGTTGTTCGCCACCAGTTCGCCGCTGAGCGTGCCGTCAAAGCCGCGCGCCTCGCGGATCGCCAGCACGGCGCGGGCGCGGTCGATGGTCAGGCTGCCGCTGATCGCGTCGATCGTGCCATAGCCGGTGTTGACCGGGCCCAGCGTCAGGCCGATCTGCGCATCCGCGAGGCCCAGCGCCGAGGCGTCGATGCGCTCGGTCGGCCAGCCGGTCGCGCTGGCCGCCGGGGCCGCGCCGCCGCCAGTGGTAAAGCCCGACAGATCGAGGCTGTCGGCGCTGATCTGCCCGGCGATATTGGGCCGCGCGCCGTCAAAGGTGGCATCGAGCGCCAGCCGGATGCGATTGGCGCCCAGACCCAAAACCCCCTCGCGCAGATGCAGGCTGCCGATGGGGGCCAGTGTCAATTGTCCGTTCAGGGACAAGGGGTTGGCGGCGGCGGGCAGCAGTTCCGGCCCGCCCGCGCCGGCCAGTTCCAGCAAGGGCGCCAGACGGCTGATCGCCACGTCGAGCCGCCCCTCGAAGGCGACGGGTTCCACCCCGGCGCGCCCCTCGAACGAGCCTTGGGCGCCGGGGGCGTCGATGCGGGCGCTGGCGGTCACCACCTCGCCCGCCAGCAGCGCCTGCACCGAGCCGAGCGCGGCCTCGACCACCGCCTCATGCCCGCCGCGCCGCAGGGTCAGCCGCACCGTTGCCGCGCCGCCCGGATCGGGCATCGACAGATCGACGCTGAGCCCCTCGACGGTCACATCACTGCCCGCCTGCCGGTCGATGAAGCGCAGGCTGGCACCGAGGATCTGCACGCGGTCCAGCGTGATCGAGGGCACGCCCGACGCCGAGCCTGCGCCATCCGCCGGGGCCGCCGCGTCGCCGACGCCAAAGAAGTTCCAGTTGCCGGTGCCATCCGCCGCGCGTTCCAGCACGATCTGCGGGTTGCGCGCCTCGAATCGCCGCACGACCAGAGCGCCGCCCATCAGAGCCGACAGATCGACGCCCAGATCGACCGCATCGGCCACCAGCATCGGCCCGGCGTCGGACCCGGCGACATTGGCCAGCGTCACGCCTTCGACCCGCGCGCCCAGCACCGGCCAGAAGGTCGGCGTCACCCGGCCCGAGATGGTCAGCGCGCGCCCGGTCGCGGCCTCGAACTGGCGGGTGGCAAGGGCGGCAATCCGTTCGGCCGGCAGCAGGAACAGCGCGCCCACGGCCAGAACCACCAACACCACAACCACCCCCAGAAGCCTGAAAATCCAGCGCATGGGCATCCTCCGGGTCAATCTTTACCCGGCCATGATACCACCCGGCGACTCATCAGCAAGGCGCAACCGCGTGACGGCGTGCGCGCTGTGCAAAGCCTTGCCTTGAGCGCCCTCGCGGGGGCTAGTCAGACGGCCCCTGCCCGTCGCATGATGCCCGGCATGACAGCCGCTCGCCCGCTCCGCCGCCTCGCCGCCCGCATCGCCGGACAGGCCATCGTGCTGTTTGCCCGCGCGATCACCGCCGTGCATGCAGACTGGCGCGGCGTGGGTCCGTCACCCCGCCAGCGGGTCTATTTCGCCAATCATGTCAGCAATGCCGACATGCCGATGATCTGGTCGGTGCTGCCGCATGCGCTGCGGTTGCAGACGCGGCCAGTCGCCGCCGCCGATTATTGGCTGAAGACCGGGCTCCGCGCCTTTGCCGGGGCCGAGGTGTTCCGCGCCGTGCTGATCGATCGCCGCCCGGACGCGCGCACCGAGGACCCGATGATGGCGATCAACGCGGCGCTGGCGGCGGGCGATTCGCTCATCATCTTTCCCGAGGGTCTGCGCAATCAGGGGCCCGAGCCGCTGCAACCCTTCAAGGCGGGGCTGTTCAACATGGCGCGCGAGTTCCCCGAGGTCGAGTTGGTGCCGACGTGGATCGCCAACCTCAATTCGGTGATGCCCAAGGGCGAGGTGATTCCGCTGCCGCTGATGTGCTCGGTCATCTTTGGCGCCCCGGTCGCCCTGCGCGAGGGCGAGGAGCGCGGCGCCTTCCTGACCCGCGCCGCCGCGGCCCTGCTGGCCCTCAAACCCGAGGAGCGGACATGAGCCCGATGGTCCGCGACATCGCCCTGCTGGTGCTGGCCGTGTCGCTGGTGCTGCTGGCGCTGACCGCCTTTGGCGAGCGGCTGCGTGCAAGGCGCAGCCAGCCGGACCCGGCGATCGAGGTCTTCATGACCCGCGTCGACAGTTGGTGGGCGATGGTCGTGCTGTTCACGCTGGCCTTGGTCGCGGGCCATTGGGCGGTGACGCTGCTGTTCGCCGTGGCCGCCTTTGCCGCCCTGCGCGAGTTCTACACCTATTCGGCGCGCTCGAAGGCCGATCACCTGTCGCTGGCGATGGCCTTTTACCTGATCCTGCCGGCGCAGTTCCTGCTGGTGGCCTTTGACCTGCAGCGGCTGCTGGGGGTGTTCATTCCGGTCTATGTGTTCTTGCTGCTGCCCTTTGTCTCGGTTCTGCGGGGGTCGACTGACAATTTCCTCGCGCGGGTGTCGGAAACCCAGTGGGGGCTGATGATCGCGGTCTATTGCCTCAGCCATGTGCCCGCGCTGATGCTGCTGCCGCTGCCGGGCTATGCCGGGCGCGGCATGCTGCTGATCGCCTTTCTCGTGATGGTGGTGCAGACCGGCGATCTGGTCGATTTCTACATGGGCCGCCGCACCGGGCGCCGCCGCATCGTGCCGGGCCTGTCGGCGAAAACCTGGGAAGGCGCGGGCTGGGGCGTGCTGGCGGCGGCGCTGCTGGGCATGGCGCTGTGGTGGATCACGCCGTTCAACCCGTTGGAATCGGCGGCCATGGCGGCGCTGGCCTCGGCCGCCGGGCAGGCCGGAGGGCTGGTACTGCGCGCGATCAAGCGCGACCGGGGCCTGCGCGACTGGTCGCATCTGATCCCCGGTCAGGGCGGGTTTCTCGACCAGCTCGACAGCGTGATCTTTGCCGCACCGGCGTTTTTCCACCTGACCCGGCTGTGGTGGCTGGCCACCTGACCCAGCGTTGGGCTTGCAGCGCCCGCCCGCTTGCGCCAGCCTGCCACAAACCGCAGGGGGCAAGCATGAGCGACCGTGTCACCATTTCCATCGAGGACGGCATCGCCGAGGTCACGCTGAACCGTCCCGACAAGCTGAACGCCTTTGATACCGCGATGTTCGCCGCCGTCAGCGCGGCGGGCGAGCGGTTGCGCGACGAACCCGGCCTGCGCGCGGTGATCCTGACCGGCGCCGGGCGGGGGTTCTGCGCGGGCATCGACACCGGCCTGCTGATGGAATTCGCCCGCGATCTGGAGGCGTTGAAGACCGAGATCGTCACGCCGCCGCCCGGTCAGACCGCCAACCGCTTTCAGCACCCCTGCACGGTCTGGGCCGATCTGCCGGTGCCAGTGATCGCCGCGCTGCACGGGGTGTGTTACGGCGCCGGGATGCAACTGGCGCTGGGCGCCGACCTGCGCATCGCCGCGCCGAGCACGCAATTGTCGATCATGGAGGCCCGCTGGGGCCTGATCCCCGACATGGGGTTGACGAAACTGCTGCCGGGGCTGATGCGCGCCGATCAGGCGCTGGAGCTGATCCTGACCGCCCGTGTGCTGGACGCGCCCGAGGGGTTGGCGCTGGGTCTGGTGACGAGGCTGTCCAGCGAACCGCTTGAAGACGCACGCAAAACCGCCCGCGCCATCGCCGCCCGATCGCCCGAGGCGGCGCGCGGTGCCAAGGCGCTGGTGCGCGCCGCATGGCCGGGGGGCGATGGCCACCTCGCGCTGGAGGCGCGCCTGCAGGCCGCTCTCATCGGCTCGCCCAACCAGATCGAGGCGGTGATGGCCGGCATGCAAAAACGCCCGCCCCGTTTTGGCTGACCACCAAGGGGTGAACCGTTAACTAACTCCTGCTAGGGTGCGGCTCGATGCCACAGCCTTGGGGGTTTCTCGCATGATGTCGCGCCTGTTGCGCTTTGCTACGCTGATCCTGTGTGTCGCCCTGACGCTGGCCTCGGCCCTTGCCCTAATCTGGTGGCCAGGCTTTTGGATTCCCTTGGTAATTTTCGGCGCCCTCACCGCGCTGGGCATCCGCGACATGCTGCAGACGCATCACGCGATCCTGCGCAACTATCCAATTCTTGGGCATCTGCGCTATTTGTTCGAGCTGATTCGCCCGGAAATCAGGCAGTATCTGATCGAGGATGACGACGCCGAAGTCCCGTTTTCGCGTGAGGCGCGCAACATCGTCTATCAACGCGCCAAGAACGTCGAGGACAAGCGCCCCTTTGGCACCAAGATGGCGGTTTACGGCGGGGGCTATCAGTGGCTGACCCATTCGATCCGCCCCAAACAGATCACGGATTACGATTTCCGCGTGCGGGTCGGCGGGCCGGACTGCCGCCAACCCTTTGATCTGTCGCTCTATAACATCTCGGCTATGAGCTTTGGCGCGCTGTCGGCCAATGCGATTCAGGCGCTCAGCACCGGCGCGCGGCTGGGCGGATTTGCCCATGATACCGGCGAGGGCGGCATCAGCCGCTATCACCGGATGGGTGGCGGCGACCTGATCTATGAATTCGGCACCGGCTATTTCGGCTGCCGCGCGGCGGACGGCAGTTTTGATCCCGACAAGTTTCGCGAGACGGCGGGCGACCCACAGGTCAAGATGGTCGAACTGAAGCTCAGCCAAGGCGCCAAACCGGGCAAGGGCGGCATCCTGCCCGGCGCCAAGGTCACGCCCGAAATCGCCGAGGCGCGCGGCGTGCCCGAGGGCGTGGATTGCCATTCGCCGGACGCGCATTCGGCGTTTTCCACCCCGATCGAGATGATGGAGTTCATCGCCCGGTTGCGCGACCTGTCGGGCGGCAAGCCGGTCGGATTCAAGCTGTGCGTCGGCCACCGGCGCGAATTCATGTGCATTGTCAAGGCGATGCTGAAAACCGGCATTACCCCGGACTTTATCGTCATCGACGGCAAGGAGGGTGGCACCGGCGCCGCCCCGCTGGAATTCGCCAACCACATGGGCATGCCGCTTGTCGAGGGGCTGACCTTTGTCCACAACGCCCTGCGCGGCGCCGGGTTGCGCGACCGCATCAAGCTGGGCGCCTCGGGCAAGCTGATCCACGCCTTCGACATCGCCAAGGCGCTGGCGCTGGGCGCCGACTGGGCCAATTCGGCGCGCGGCTTCATGTTCGCCATCGGCTGCATTCAGGCGCAGGCCTGCCACACCAACCACTGCCCCACCGGCGTCGCGACGCAAGACAAGGGCCGCCAGCGCGCGCTGGTGGTGCCCGACAAGGCGCAGCGCGTGGCGAATTTCCACCGCAACACCATGAAGGCGCTGGGCGACATGGCCGGTGCGGCGGGGCTGTCGCATCCGTCGGGCTTTCTGCCGTGGCACCTCTTGATGCGCGAAAACAACCGCGACATGGTCACCGGCGAAGAGGTCTTTCCCTATATGCCCGAGGGGTTCTTGCTGCGCGAGGACGACACGCGCTTTGGCTATCTGATCCGCTGGCGCCGCTCGCGCGCCGAGAGTTTCGAGCCCTTTGACGAAGGGGTGTGACGACGCGGGCCGGGCCGAGGGGGGCAACACGCGGGGTCCGCCGCGCCATCGACCCGGCGCTCCCGGCTGAACCGCGCGGCCGGGGCGTTTGCGGGGGGCCGCGAACCGCGTGAGGGATTGAGCCGCGAGGAAGGGACTTTGCGTGGGTCCGCCAACAGGGTATAGCGCCGCCCATGAGCCAGAACCCCCCCAACCTCCGCCCTGACCTGGCGCCGCGCGCGCTGATCCTCGATGCGCCGCGCCCCGGCCAGCCAACGATCGGCATGGTCAGCCTGGGCTGCCCGAAGGCACTGGTCGACAGCGAGCGCATCCTGACGCGCCTGCGGGCCGAGGGCTATGCCATCAGCCCGGATTACGCCGGGGCGGATGCGGTGATCGTCAACACCTGCGGGTTCCTCGACAGCGCCAAAGCGGAAAGTCTGGACGCGATCGGCGAGGCGCTGCGCGAGAATGGCCGCGTCATCGTCACCGGCTGTCTGGGCGCCGAGCCCGAGTATATCACCGGCGCGCATCCCAAGGTGATGGCCGTCACCGGCCCGCATCAATACGAGCAGGTGCTGGACGCCGTGCACGCCGCCGTGCCGCCCTCGCCCGACCCGTTCATCGACCTGCTGCCCGCCAGCGGCGTCAGTCTGACACCAAGGCATTACAGCTATCTGAAGATTTCCGAGGGCTGCAACCACGCCTGCAAATTCTGCATCATCCCCGACATGCGCGGCAAACTGGTCAGCCGCCCGGCGCATGCCGTGCTGCGCGAGGCGGAAAAGCTGGTGCAAGCCGGGGTCAGGGAGCTGCTGGTCATCTCGCAGGACACCTCGGCCTATGGGCTGGACCTGAAGCACGCCAGCGAGCGCGGCCACCGCGCGCATATCACGGATCTGGCGCGCGATCTGGGCGGCCTTGGTGCCTGGGTGCGGCTGCATTATGTCTATCCCTATCCGCATGTGCGCGACCTGATCCCGCTGATGGCCGAGGGTCTGGTGCTGCCCTATCTGGACATCCCGTTTCAGCACGCCCACCCCGAGACGCTGCGCCGCATGGCCCGTCCGGCGGCGGCGGCCAAGACGCTGGACGAGATCGCCCGCTGGCGCGCCGATTGCCCGGACATCACCCTGCGCAGCACCTTCATCGTCGGCTTCCCCGGCGAGACCGAGGCCGAATTCCAGACCCTGCTGGACTGGCTGGACGAGGCGCAGTTGGACCGCGTCGGGTGTTTCCAGTATGAGGACGTGAAGGGCGCGCGCTCGAACGCCTTGCCCGATCACGTTCCGGCCGAGGTGAAACAGGACCGCTGGGAGCGTTTCATGGAAAAGGCGCAGGCGATCAGCGAGGCGAAACTGCAGGCCAAGGTGGGCCGCGTGTTGCCGGTGATCGTCGATTCGGTGGATGACGAAGGCGCCACCTGCCGCACCCAGGCCGACGCGCCCGAGATCGACGGCAACCTGTTCATCGACGAGGGGTTCGAAGGGCTGGAACCCGGCGATATCGTGAAAGTGCAGGTCGAGGAGGCGTCTGACTATGACCTCTGGGGTGCATTGGTCGATTAAGTAACAGCGGGGCCAAAGCCCCTGAATGTCAGCCATTCCGCCGCCAGCGCCGCCACCTGCGCCGGTTGCTGGTGGCAGATCCAGTGATCGGCACCGGGCACGAGGCGCAGGGTCAGGTCCGGGCAATAGTCCGCCAGACCGTCCAGACAGCCGGGCAACAGCGCCCTGTCGTCCTGCCCCCAGATCACCAGATGCGGCACGCGGACCTGTCCGGAGTCGGGCGGCAGCACCGGCACCTGCAGCGGCGCGTCGGTCGCCACGACCATCGGCGAGGCGCGATACCAGTTGAGCATCCCGGTCAGCACCCCCGGCCGCGACCATTCGCGCAGATAGGCCTGCAATCGGTCACCGCTGAGCCAGCGCATGTCCATCTTGGCGCCGAACAGCCGCCGCAGGCCGGTGAACTCGTCGGCGGAGAGCCGCGCCTCGGCCCCGTCGGCGCGCAGATAGTCAATATAGGCCGAGGCCGCGCTTTGTGCCCCGCCGCGCGCCAGTTCGCGCTGGAACGGGCCGGGGTGCACGCCGTTCACCACCACCAGCGCCGAGACCAGTTCGGGCCGCCGCATCGCCAGCGCATAGGCCACCGCCGCGCCCCAGTCATGCGCCAGCACCGGCACCGGGGCGCCAAGGCGTTCGATCAGCGCGACCATGTCGGCGACGAGGTGCCGGGCGCCGTAGGCTGCCACCTCGGGCGGGGCCCAACTGCGGCCATAGCCGCGCTGATCGGGCGCGAGGCAGCGCCAATGCGGCAGATGCGCCGCCACCTCGGCCCAGGCGCCGCCGTATTCGGGAAAGCCGTGCAGCATCAAGAGGGGTGGCGCGGTTTCGGGCCCCCAGTGGTGCAGGTGAAAGCTGTGGCCATTCAGGATCATCCCGCCCTCGTGTCCAGAAAGAACCCGGCGCGCAGGCGCACCGCGGCGTTGCGATCCACGGCCAGCCGGTGCGCCAGCGGCAGGGCCAGCGCCGGGTCGAGTCGGGGCAGCCCCTCGGCCAGAGCCTTGCGCACCTGCGCCGCGCGGTCGCCGACCGCCGCCTGTGCCAGCGCGCCCGGATCGGCGGGCACCGACAGCGGTCTGCGGCGCCAGTCGGGCAGCGCGGCCTGCGTGGCCTTGTCGATGCGCCACCCGGCGTGCCAGACGACGGCGCCGTTCAGGCAGGCCGCAAGCGCCAGCGCCCGCAGGCCCGGATGCGCGGCGTGCTGCGCAAGGTCGGGCAGCGCCGCATCCAGCGCCGGGTCGCGCAGCAACCGCAGGGCGGCGCGCTGAACCCCGGCGCCCTGGGCGTGACGAAGCGCCGCTGCCAAGGCCGCCAGCGACGCGGGGCGCGACAGCAGCGCCTGCCATGCGGCGCGGCCAATGGGCGAGAGGCGCCCGCCGCGCTCGATCCGCAGGACCAGCGCCAGCGCCACCTCGGCCACGAGGTCGGGGGCGATCACCGGGGTCAGCGCGGTCAGCCGTTGCTCGGCGGCGCGGCGCACCTCGGGCACCCAGTCGTTCAGACGGTCCAGCAGCGCCGCCAGTTCACAGGCTGACACCGGCGGGTCGAGCAGCCGGAGCGCCGCCTCGCGCCGCCAGCCGCTGGCGGCGTTCAGCACCAGCCAGGCCCGGCCGCCATCGCGGGCGGGCTGCTGGGGGTGGACCTCGGGCAAGGCGGGCAGGTGCATTGAGTCGAGCGCGGGATCGGGCGCGCGGCGGCCCTGCCCCAACGGAGTGGCGCCCAAGGCCAGCCGCGCGGCGCGCACGGCCTGCGGCGTCGGGTCGGCGCTGGCCAGCGCGCCCGCAGGCGGGACGGGTGGCAACCGGGGTCGAAACGGGGGCTGGGTCATGCGCGCGCCTTTCGCCCGCAGCCTAGCAAGAGGTGCAGGCGCTGTCAGGCCCGCTTGACGCGGCGGTGGCTGCGCGCGACACTGCCACCATGACACCGCGCCGCCCCTTTGCCGCCTGCTATCGCCGCGCCTGAACAGGCGCGGCCGGTCGTCCCATCCCTGACGCATCGCCCGCCACCCCGGCGCGCATGGGCCCGCCGGGCCCCTGCCCCCCGGAGGTTTGCCCATGATCTGCCCTGCCACCCCTGCCG
>Ga0209573_1002961_pt1 | contig 20004 bp, 20 predicted proteins | sample TNRBio252014_DNA_FD_185870 | JGI IMG/M metagenome (GOLD analysis project Ga0209573, IMG submission 185870) | Wastewater treatment Type I Accumulibacter community from EBPR Bioreactor in Madison, WI, USA - TNR Reactor_6/25/2014_ DNA (SPAdes)... | ecosystem: Engineered > Bioreactor > EBPR >...
CGAATACCGGCGGGACGAACACCGGCGGGACGAACACCGGCGGGACGAACACCGGTGGGACGAACACCGGCGGGACGAATACCGGCGGGACGAATACCGGCGGGACGAATACCGGCGGGACAATGGTCAACGGAGGGGGAGCATTCAGTAATTTAATCAAACAAGGTAACGGGACTACCAACGGCGGAACGATAACGAATACACCAAAAACGGGTGGAAATACACCAATACCTGGAGCTTTTGGTAGTTTAATTAATAAAGTTAACGGAAATACCAACGGTGGTACGATTACCAATACACCTTCGACCGGCGGAAATACACCCGCGCCAACCGACAAAACCGTTACCGATATGCCAAGCGGAGACGGTGTAAATAACACGGTTTGCGCACCGCTTGCACCTGACCAAACGGGTGTTATTTTCAATACAAAAGACGGTACAATTGACGTTATCGGAGACAATAACGAAACGGTTGTAACCAACTGCCCTACGGCTAAATATTATGAAGGTAGTAATTTACCGTATTATGACAATTATTCATACGTAAACGAATTATCGCAAGATGAAAAAGAACGTATGTATGTATGGTTTATTACTTTTGGGCAAATCGAAAGTTACAATAGAAAATATACGCTTGTAGGTACAAACAACTTACAAATCATGGTTATTAATTCTCCATTGAAACCTGGTGAAACGCGAAAAGAAAAAGACTTTAGCGGTTATGTTGATTTTGATATGTATACATTTGCTACCGATTTCTTAAATGCCGGTGGTAAATTTTATACTGAAAACGGCGTTGGATATGTGGAATGGAAAGGCAAAAGATACACAGAATCAGACCTTTATACGCCTTGCCAAAACAAAACCACGATTAAAAACACGGTTAACGAGGCAGATAAACTAAACGAACCGAAATGCGTTCCGTGCGAACTTGCAAAAGAATGCCCCTACGAAAACAAGTACGCATTAACAAAATTCCTTTTAGATGTTTCGTTGGTTGACTATTGGGGCAACAAAGATTTAGCGGTAAAGGTAATTTTAGATAGCCAAGCCAATTCTAATAAACCACCGTACCCGTTTTCGGGGATTTCAGAGCAACTAAGCACAGCAAACTATCAAAACGTAGACGCTTTTTACAAAGGCTTTGCGGAGTTTCTAAACTCCTATTGGAGAAACGCATTCGGAGCGAATAGTTACGTAAAGTACGTAGGGAGTGGGATATTTGAGGTAAAAACGAACGTAGCCCTTTACGCCGGCAAAACGTTTGATAACCCTTGCGATTTACCGCCGATTATCGTTTTGAATTACTTAAATACTTACGCTAATAAGTTAAACGCTAACGATGTTCAAAAAGGCATGTTAGTTCAAGGTAGTACAATAGGTAATAACTTTGATATTGCTCAAAATATTGGAGCAATATCTGCCGGAGAGACTACGATAAGCGCGGCAAAGAACATAACCGGTACTATCAAATATGTTCAAATTTCAAACGATTGTATTTGTGAACAATGGAATGGATAGAGCGTAACAAAAGCCTAATTTGGCTTATAGCTGTTTTAGCATTTGTTGCTATGTATGTATGGTATCTCTATGAATCCATCAAAACAAACAAGGCTATCCGTCAAAATTTGACCATTGAACACAACGATATTAAGCATTATCATAAACACGAATATTTCTTTGAGCAAGGGACGCAAAACATTATCAACCCGAAAGACAAAGAAACAATCGAGTTAGAAACCGAAACAACCATTAATCAAAATAAACAACATGATTAAATTTTTGTCGAAAAATTGGTGGTGGATAATACCGCTCTTAATAATCGCAAGCGTTTTAGGATATCGGTGGTGGAAAAACTACCAAAACAAAAAGAAAGACGCTGATAAACCGCCGGTCGGTAGCTCGCAATATACTAATGTTGATTCACAAGCCGACCCTATTTTGAAAAAGGGTACAAGCGGCAATAAAGTGAAAGAGATTCAAATTTTGCTTGTAGCAAAAGGGCAAAACGTTGGAAAAGATGGACCCGACGGGTTGTTTTGGAATATGACCGAAACAGCTCTAAAAAACGTAAAAGGTGTTACCGAGATTAAATATTCGGAAGGCAAAAAGATATGAAAAATAATTTCTGGTTTTGGCTTTCAATGGTCGTTATCGTTGTGTCGCTCTTAAGTTGGGGCGTAAGAGTATGGTTAGCAACTGAAATTTTAGACCTTAAACGTGAGCTTGGCGAACCGATATGAACTCAAAATTTTGGCTGTGGTTTGGTGTGATCATGATGATAGGCTTAGTGCTTTTTGGCATTCCGTACACCCTAATTCTTTTCGGAGAAAAAATAGACCTTGAGCAAAAACTAAAAGACAAAAAACCATGAAAGTAGATTGGCGTTTAATACTGTTAATCGCTACTATTTTGTTATTAGTAGCCTCTTACATATTAGACCGAATCGCTGACAAACGTTAAAATTATGGAAGTAAACGCAACCCTAAACACCAAAGTTACCTTTGAGCCGAAATTTTATTTCGTGCTAATCGGATGCTTTTTCATTGTCGGAATCGCTATCGTAGCTAACGCTTTAATTAAAAAGTAACACATGCCGGAAACTACTACTCCAAAAAATCCTACTGCGAACGGTTCAAAAGAACTATTTAATGACCTATTGAAAAAATATGGTAAGGAAGCCCTTGATACAGCTGTAAAAAGCGGTACAACTTTGATTGATCCTAATGCTACTGAAGCCGATAAACAAAAAGCTAAAGATGCGTTATCTGATGAAGCTAAGGCAATAATAGTAGGGACGTGTAGTGCTATTGGGGCTTATTATTTGGGAGTGGCTTGTACAGCAATAACTGCGGGAGTTCCTACCCCATTAACATATGCTTGCGGAGCAGTAGGATCATTATTAGGCGGTGTTATTGGTGGATGGATATGTGATGGTATTAATAGCATATTCAAACCATATGAATCACCGTACGCATTTTGTAATCTTGTTCCTACTAAAGATGAAAGGCAATGGTGTACAACTGTTACTACATGGTGGAAATGGCATGGTCAACCAACATTAGTAGAAAATGAGTTTCAGCTTTTCAAATGTTGGAAAGATAATGGTTTTTTAGGATCATTGAGTGATAAAGATATATCTTGGAACGTCGTTAATGCTGTGGTTACTACTAACGGTAATGCACCTTATCGTACTAATCCTTTGGACGATGTAAATAAAGCCGGTCAAGCCGCTTTTTCACCTATCCGTTTTGCTCGTTTTGTCCTTACTCAAGATGGTGGTTACAAAATGTTAGATAAAATTTCGGGAGATAAAGCAGACCCGAAAGCCTTAGCATGTATAAAACCTTATACACGTGATCTTTCATATTTAATTATGACCTGTTTAACGATTGAGGAAACGGTCAAAAGCGGGAATTATACTAAATATGATAGCGGGGAAATAAATTACAATAAATTTGCCGACGGGAGCGGTGAAGGCATCGGCGGAAACAAGGCTTTAGAAATTGAGGCAGTAAATAAAGCCTTTGATACACTTTCCAAAAATTTCGATAATGACTTTAAGAAAGTATTAGCAAATTTTGGAGTATTTCTAAATGAAGAAAAGGAAGAGAATACCTGGTGGTATTGGTTAGCCGGCGGAGGAATCTTGCTATTTTTGATCGGTTTGATCGTGTTTTTCAGTCGTCGTAAACAAACAAGTGCCTAAATTATGAATATAAATGATCTTGTTTATAATGAGTATGTGCAAGGCAGTGATCGCACTGTATTTCTTGAAAAGGTAATAGACGTAAGCCGGAAATTAGGCATTAATCCTAATTGGCTCATGGCAATTATGTGGCACGAATCGGCACGGTCATTTTCAGCAACAATTCCTAATCCTGATGGTTGCATAGGATTAATACAATTTTGCGGAGAAAATATAAATACTTTTGCATATGGAGAAAGACGTTATAATCGAGTTGCCCAATTAGACGGCGTATATGAATATTTCAAATATTGGAAAAGTATTTATCCCAATGCTTTAGATTCATTTTCAAATATGTATATGATAACTTTTCTGCCCGCTTTTTTACCTCAAATGAACGGTGCAAGTGATGATACATTAATAGAAGTGTTACCTAAATATCCGAATTGGCTTTTAATTAAACATAATTCCGGTTTTGATTATAATAAGGACGGAAAATTAACCGTCGGGGACTGGAAAAACTACCTAAAAGCTAAGTTTGACCCGCGTGTATTTGAAGACGAAAAAAAAACCTTCTTAGGTGTTACCCTTGAAGGTTGGTTAGTGATCGGTGCGATCGTAGCGGTGTGCTTACTGTATCGCTTTAGAAAGCCGATAGGGGCTTATTTTAAGCGTGTAGCGCGCTAAGGGCTTAAAATACAGTCTTTTTTATCAGTTCTTCATATTCCGCCGCTGTAAACAGTTTAACCGGCAATTTAGCAATACGGTAAGCCCCGTAATAAAACACGTGTTCGTTGGCTTTTACCTCATGGTTATTAAATACCATATCTAACCCGTCGTAATGCAAAATATAACCATTCGGTATTATAGGGCTTTTACTAATCAAGATTTTACGTTCGTTAGATTCCCGTTCTACGATAATCGTAGCCGGAGCCGGCGCAGGTGCTGAATTAGCCGATTGAAACATTTGCCGTAAGGTTTCGAGTTGTTCCGGTGTAAACGCACCGGAGGGATTAGAGCCGTCGTTTACCGGTGTTTCGAGTGTTTCCGTCGTTTCGGGTTTAGTTGCTGTCTTACTCATAGGATTAGGAGTTATTTTGAGCAAAGATACTACGTTTTTTTATTCGGTGCGATTTCAGAATCAGAAGAATAGTTGCGCAAATTTTCTATCCTATTGATAGCTATTTCTAAAGTATCATTGTCAATGCAAAAATAGGTATCATTATCAATGATATAATCGCCTGCCTCATTTTGAAGCCTTGCAATTCCAATAACTGCAACATAAAACATACCGTCCTTTTCTGCTTCATGCTGTAAAGGACTTAATATTTTTTCATATTTTTCTAACAATTCTTTTTCGTGTTCTGTCATATCGTTCGTTTTTAGGGATACAATTTGTAGGGGTTAAAGACCTCTTTTTTGCTATACGGTTTGTATAGCATTTACAGCGTTTTTGAGGTTTTTGCTTAACAAGTCTTTCTAATAACAATTCATTTATATTTTGAATCGTTAATCCTAAAAAATAAATAAAAGTAAATGCCCATAAACATTCATAAAAAAAATAATGTTTTGGGATCAACTTCACAAAAAACAGAAATCAGACCGAGAATATATACAATATGAAACATTTATTTCTCCATTTCTTTGAGTAAATCCGACTCTATTTTGCCTTGCCGTTTGTCCATAAGTGATAAAGAAAAATACCCACTATGAACCTTTTTTTGATAGATCATTTTAACAAAAAAAGTATCATTTGGAGCTACTTTAACTGAAATTGGATGTTTCATATTGGGTTTAGCTTGTAAAATATAATCATTCGATTGTAATTTTACATATGCTTTGTGAGAGGGTTTAAGACGGCAAATTTCCTTAGAATTAGCAAAAACAGGGAATTTAGCGATACCCGATTTGTAAGGCGAATCCCAATACACACACAACACCCCTGAATTTTGCGCCACAAGGGGGCTACACAGCACGATTAGGGCTAAAGTGATACTTAACCCTAACTTTTGAAAAAAAGAGGCGTGGCGGGCTTTATTTTTAATATTTCTCATAAGGCGGAAAAGATTGATTGAACGGTTGCGTAATCCTGATCTACTTGGAAAGCGTCGTTTTGAGCATTCGAGCCGGTGAAAATTTGAGTAGTGGTTACAGAGGTTGCTTGGAAGCCGGCGGACTGTATAGCACTAAAAGCCAAAACGTTGCCCTTGTAAGTCAAACCTTGCGCTAAAGCCAAGCCAAAACCGGTATATGCAGAAATGATCGCGGCTATCTTTTGGATTACGAAAAATCTATTTTCGTAATTATTAGCAGTAGTACATACCTGTACCCGTGAGCCGTTTATGATAGCTGTTATCATAACTGCATTAATCCATACTTTGTAGTCATTGGTCGTTAATTCAATCAACGGCACACCAAGCGTACCTAAGTCGGCAACTACAATCAACGGATCGTTAGTGATGTGATAGAGTAGGGTAGTGCCGAGCGGGTTAGTAGTTATTTCACCTTGCCCGTTCCGACTAATCACATTAACAATTTGAATAGGATTCAAATTTACTTTTGAACCGTCGGTTAAGTCTAATTCAATTAGGTTCATGTTGTCCGTCGTCTAACTTAGCTTTAGTTTCCTCTTTAGTTTCTTTGATACGTTTTTGAAAACGCTTTTTAGGATGTTCCTTTCCTTCTGCCTTTAATTCTTCTTCACAGTCTTTCATGTATTCATCAAAAAGATCGCTGTGGTTCGCTTTTGCGTACTCTTGAAGCGAAGAAATGAGCGTTTGAGTCCGGTTGTATCGTGAATCGCGTATTTTGATGGAATCCATTAATTTCAATTCCGAAAACGAAACGCGAATTTGAACTAAAGTTCGTTTCATTCTGCAAATTTAACGCTTTTGTAATGACAATGTAATGTTAAAACAACTTATATTTGCACCCGAAAGCTCTGCGGGGACGCAACTTTCGCCCCCGAACGGTACAAAAGACCTTCCTACCTTGCAGACTGGTAGTAAAAATAAGTTCTGGAGCGCGCGGGCAAGACTTGCGCGCTTTCTTTTTGCTCTTTTTCCGCGAAAAATGCTTTTATCCGTGAGGGGGGAAAAATCCCACAGGGGTTTGGGGACGTGAAGTCCCCAATATTAACAAACGGCGGAACGCCGTAACCTTTCCATTTCGCCGATAGGCGAAAATAAACGCCTTTTGCGAAGCAAAAAACCTATTTAAGTCCGTTTATGCGAAAAGTACAATCATCACTTGTTAGAGACTGTATAAAAGTGTTTGATTGACTACTGACGGTAAATACACTTTTTGCATTTGCCTATTTTCATAATATAGTCTTTTATACTGATAATGTTAAGGAAAAAAAGTGTTAATTGTGAGGGATTCGGGCGGTATTGTGAGAGATTCGGGCGGCTATTGTGAGGGATTCGGGCGGTATTGTGAGAGATTCGGGCGGTATTGTGAGGGATTCGGGCGGTATTGTGAGAGATTCGGGCGGTATTGTGAGGGATTCGGGCGGTATTGTGTGTTTAATAATTCAGTTGCATTTTTGATGTTTGTTCGTATATTGCGCTTGTTTTTAATCCCTTTGTTTTTATGACTCAAATACTCTTAACAAACAAACTGAATTGGGGAAGGCAGGAACTTTCGCTAATCGAAAAGCGGACACTAATTTTAGTCTTAGAGAAATTGCGACCTTATCAGTGCAAGGGATTCGAGCAAGTGAAGCAAACACCCTACGGGGAACTGCCTATTTTTTTTCGGTTTACTGCAAAGGAATTAGAAACGAAAGATACCGTTACGTTAGGTAGGGTAGGGGATAGTTTATTAAAGCGAATTATCCGTTTACAAGACGGCGGGGCGTATAATTTATTTATTCATTCTAAGTACGAAAACGGTATTTTGGAAGTGAGTTTTAACCCCGAATTATTGCCGGCTTTTTGTGAGTTAGCGAACGGACACACAAAGGTTGAAAAAGAATCATTATTCGCGCTTTCGAGTCCTATTACTATGCGACTGTACGAAATACTAAGCGGCTTTATTCGCACAAAAAGAGACGATAAAAACGCGGAATATCAAACCGGTTTTTTAGTGCAAGATTTAGAAAAACTAAAGGAACTGTTAGGCATCGAAAATAAATACTCCAATTTTTCGCATTTCAAACGTGAAGTTTTAGATCGTGCGCAATCGGAGATAAACGACAAAACGAATATTTCTTTCGATTGGGAAATTTCTAAAAAGGAACGTAAAAAAGTGATGCAATTACAGTTCCGCGTAACGGTGAAAAATAACACCGACAAAAAAAGTACGGAAAATTCTGATAATCAGATACCATACAGCGCGAAAGGAAATAATTTACCTTATGATAAACAAGGCACAGAATTTTTAGTCGGCCGTAAAATTTCATCTTTTTAATCAAAAGCCTTGTCAACCTAACTTAATTTTCTATTTTTGTTCCGAACAAAACGGTTACAGGTATGGATTATCAGGCATTTATCAATAAGTTCTACAACGACAACAAGCAAAGCATTTTTGCCGTAGGGGAAAATCTGGCGACGCTCGACTTGAGCGGGCATGACCTCACCAACGCCAACTTCAGCACCGCCAAACTCAACGGGGCAAATTTTGCCGGCTGTACCTTAGTCAACAGTCGTTTTACGGAGTCTAACCTCGTGGATGCCGACTTTTCCAATGCCAACCTCCAATTTGCCAGATTTAATGAAGCTAAGCTATATGATGCTACGTTTAAGAATGCGAATTTAGCCCACGCTAACCTCAACGGTGCTTTGTTGCCGACGAATTGGTTTCAATTAACATACTTCACCGATAATGATTTTGACCCCATCGAAATCCTAACCTACGATGCTGAAAATGAACGTATTATCGCTTTCGGATTACATGAACAGATGAATATTATCCGCAAATACGTTACCGACCATCAACACAGCAAAGAAAATCTGGGCGTTAATGCACAAAATTATGAACGCATTTCCGTTGTCTTGAATTTCTTTGAACAATTAATCTCAATGCAACAAAAATAACGCATGTATTCATGCCAAAATTTAGCCCCTAATTATCGGAATGTTTTAGCGTGATGTAAGGATTAGTTCTTATCTTGCCCCAAAGATAAAACGATGCTTCGGAACATTCTTTTTGCCTTCTTTTTTCTCGGTATAATGCTACCGGCACTCGGTCAGCAGTGCGGTCTTTTATATGTAAGCCCCAACGGAGCTACCTCCGGTAATGCGGGTACTCAAGCCAATCCCGCCGAGTTAAACTACGCTTTGACCTTGCTTTCGCCTGATATTCAGCACGTTTATTTGGCAAACGGTACGTATCGCTTAAATAAAACCTTGTCGCTTCACAGTGATTTGGTTTTGGAAGGCGGTTTTGACCCCCAAAATAATTGGGCGAAAACGAATGCCAGTGCAAGTATAATCTTCCGAACAAAAGATAATCCCTTAGATAATCCGATGCGATTGGTGGGAATTGAAGGTATCGGCGTAAAAAATATCACCATTAGTGATGTTCAGATTATCGTATCAGATGCTACAGAAATAGGCTTTGGAACGACTGTTTATGGAGTATATTTGAGTAATAGTTCTGATTATTGTTTCAACAGGTGTACTATCCGAGCTGGAAATGGTGCTGATGGTCAGGAAGGTTCTAAGGGTGCTGACGGGCAAAAAGGTGCTGATGGAAGCAATGGAGAGACCGGTCAAGAGGACGGCGGATGCTGTCGAGAAGGTGGAAACGGTGGAAATTCATGGTCTTTTGGCTCATTTTCAGGAGGAAAAGGCGGTCGAGGTGGCGAACAAGGCAGACCGCGTTCCTTCAGCAACCCAAGTGGAAGAGCATTCTCAGGAGATCGGGGAGAAGATGGTAAAAGCAACAATAATACACATGGTTCGGGATCAAATGGAGGGCAAGGTACTACCGAAACCGCGGTTACGGGATGTATCAACGATGGTACAAAAGGTATGAATGGCGCGCGTGGCAATGACGGTCGTAAAGGTCGTGGCAGAGAAGACAATGCCATGGAATTTGATGGAAAAGATGGCATTCCGAAGCATGAAAACGGATTTTTTAGCCCCGCTGACGGTATAAACGGCAAAAATGGTGAGAATGGCGGTGGTGGTGGTGGTGGTGGCGGCGGTGGTTCACAAGGAGCTACCCTCACACAAGGGACTTGCGGTTCGGGCGGCGGTGGTGGTGGTGGTGGAGAAGGGGGGCAAGGCGGACAGGGCGGTCTCGGCGGTGGCGGCGGTGGCGGATCATTTGCGTTTTATGTTCATAATGCAGGAGTAAATGGTGTGTTAAAATATTGTAATTTATTATCAGGTTTTGCGGGAAAAGGGGCGAGGGGTGGTATTGGAGGCAATGGAAATATCGGCGGTAAAGGTGGGCGAGGTGGTTCGACGGGACAAGGCTCAAGCTGTGATGTCGGTATGGGTGGCGATGGAGCTATCGGTGGGAACGGTGGCAGTGGTGGAAATGGAGGGCAAGGAGCGGATGGTTGGGCGCAAACTACTTATTTTTCACCCGAAGGTGTTCAAGCGAACATGGATTCGTTAAACTTATCAATTCAGGACGAAGCCTTAATTACCATTCCTTCGAATGGTTGTACGCATTTTACGATACCAATGGAAATCAGTGCATCGGGAGATATAATTTGGTTTTTTGGGCAAAATGCAGAACCTTCCAGCGCAAAAAACTCAAAAGTTAGTGTAAAATATTTGACCACAGGACGAAAGACCATCAACGTTATTGTGAACGGAACTGCATATAGTTATTCAGATATTATTACGATTAGACAAAATGGTTCTTTACTAAATCCGAAATTGATTCTTTCACATGATACCATCTGTACTGGTATGCAGATTCGAGTCGGTTCATCAATCAGTGGAGTTCAATATAAATGGACGATTAATGGTAAAATAATTCCGAATTCAGAATCTTCGCAAACGATTGATACATTAACCTTTAATGACGAAGGTCTGAAAATCATTCGTTTGCAAACGTATTCCGAATGTTGTGGTTGGTCTGAACCAGAGGAAAAACGTATATGGGTACGTAAAGGACAAGGTCCAAGTCTACAACTCCAAACGCTTTCCGGGCAAAGCGTATTTTGTTCGGGTGAAGCGATTACATTCATAGCAAATGCTCGTAACGCAGGTGATAATCCGAATTATATTTGGTGGATTAACGGGCAGCGCATCAGTAATACGCAGTCTTATTTTGTAACTAATACTTTACTAAATGGAGATCAGGTACAGGTAGGTATGATTTGTTATACCGAATGTAGTAATGGGGATCCCATTTTAAGTGCGCCAATAACAATCAATATCACAGCAAAACCTGTTTTAATTAAAACCCAAGATCAACAATGCTTTTCATTAATCCATGACGGAGATGTTATTCAACCCTACCAACTCATCAAATTAAAGATTGATGATACCAATAGCCTATTGAATCAATATTTTTGGGATTTTGGGAATGGAACTAACGGAATCGGTCGAGAGGTCAGCACTCAATTTGATTCGTCAGGATGGTTCAATGTACGTTTATGGGCTATGGAGTCTTTGGGATGCAATAGTGAAGTCTGTGAACAACGTCTTTATGTGGCTATCAAAACAAAAGCAGACTTTTCTGCCCAAAACACCAAAGGATGTATGCCCCTTTACGTACAATTTCAGAATAAAAGTCGGTTTGCGCTTGGGTTCAGTTGGGATTTTGGAGACGGTACTGCTCCTTCAGTAGAGGAAAATCCGACGCATATCTATACTCGTGCCGGTAATTACACCGTCAAATTGATTGCCAATGGGGTTAATAATATTGACTCTACAACATTACAACAAGGAATAGTTGTTTTCCCTTACCCTAAAGCCGATTTCATGGCGTATAATACATTTTTATATAGGAGCAAAGATACTGCGGAATTTGCTTCATCTTCTTTGGGAGCGGAAAAATGGAAGTGGGATTTCGGGGATGAATCAACGATGAACGATACGTCAAGTCTGCCTAATCCTAAGTATTTCTACGGGAATGAAGGTCAATATACGGTACGATTAATTGTAGAAAATGAGTTCGGTTGCTCGGATACGATGTTTAGACGAAACTACATAACTAAAAAGATTGACCGAGTTGGAAGGGAAAATGAGAACCTGATATCAATACGCATTTACCCGAATCCCGCCAAAGAAGATTTAACCCTTTCATGGTATCAGGAAGAAGATAATTGGGCAAAAGTGTCGCTTTACGATACGAAAGGGAGTGAAATTATCTTAATACCTCATCAAAATATTTCAATGGGGGAACAGGTCTATCAATTAAAGATTCCATCAGGATTAGTTTCCGGTGTTTACGGACTCAATATACAAATCGGTGATGATGTTTACTACCGTTTAATAGTCATCGAATAATAGTAATTTTACCCGTTTGGAAACGATTACTTTCTTTCCCGGAACGGTCTTTCATCCAAACAGTAAAACCGGTCTCTTGTGAAGCGACGCTATCCGTTAACAAAACGTTTCTTAAAACTACATTCAAATTACCCTGTATGGGTACGTTTGCGTTTTCAGGTGCTAATTGGGCAATTCTGAACCGATGAACCTTATCTAAAGGTAATCTATTATCTTGAATAAAAAGATTGTCTTCATCGCGTTTAGATGAGCCTAAATCTCCATCACCATCTTGGTAGCGAATCTTAAACGTTAGTGAATCTTGATAGGCTTTCATGTGATTAGGCGCAACGTCCACCGATAAAATTTGAGGTGTAACGGAAACAGCTTCAGGCTTTTCTTCTTTGCTACAAGCAATAGACAACAGTAAAAGCATTGATAGATTCAGATAATTCATGCGCATTATATAACAATCGGATGTTTCACAAAGGTAGCGATAATCTCATGCCAAGATCACGTAATCTGCAATATAATACCCGTATTTGTTAAAGATTACTATAATTATCCCTAATATTGCTTGGTGAATACTTAGAGACCTTACTTTTGTAATTGAATTATGCAAAAACCGCTACAACATATTATTATTTGGAGCATGATCTTGCTTTTGAGCGTTTTCACGCCGGGAGTAAGTATCTTCAAATGGGTGTGTGGTTGTACCGGCAAATTGAATGTTTCGTTGATTGCTAATTCTGACCCTTGCAAACAACGAGCATTTATTCCTATCAAAAATAAATCGGATTGTTGTAAATCCAAGGCATCGGTTCAAAAGCAAGCTACTCAAAGTTCGCTTTGTGCAGACCGTTCTTGTTGTTCAAAGCAAGTACAGACGCTCAAATTAGATGAGCAGTCTCTCAATCGCTTCTCTTTAGAGGTTCAGAGCTGTGTAATGCAGGCATTCATTTTGCCTTTGGTGCTTACTTTCTTGCATGAAGAAGTGCAAAATTTAACACCCATTCGTTCATTCAGTCTTCCCATTCCTCCTTTACTTCATTTACCTTCGGGCAGAGATATTTGCCTATCTTCTCATAAATTACTGAACTGATCGTTATAGGATTAGCCGTTTGTGGTGTACAAAATACATCGCTTGTTATTCTATTTATCTAACCTATAATTATTCAATTCTTTATGAAAGCAAACTTCTTTCAAGGCTTGATTGCCTTGATATTCATCATATTTTTTTCGGCTTCGATGATTGAAGCCCAGACTGTTAGCGGTCGAATTTTAGAAAACGATGGTGATCCTGTTCCGGGTGTTACCTTAAAATGGTTGGAAGACCAAACCGGAACGCAAACCGATGAAGAAGGTTACTTCCAACTGCCCTACCCTACTCGCTTTCCGGCTCGAATGGTCATTAATTTAATCGGTTATCGAACGGATACGTTAACGTATTCAGAGATTAAAGATAGTTTAGTTCTGACCATTCGCAGGAATGCTGAAATGCGCCCCGTTGAAATTATTGCACGGCAACGAGGGACTATTATTTCATCTGTCGAAACGCAAAAAGTAGAACTTTTAACACAAAAAGAATTTACGAAAGCCGCGTGCTGTAATCTTTCCGAAAGTTTTGAAACCAATGCAACGGTAGACGTTTCGTATGCTGATGCTGTTACGGGAATTAAAGAGGTTCAAATGTTAGGTCTTGCAGGTATTTATACCCAAATAACTAAAGGTAACCAACCGATGGTACGAGGAATAGGGCGTATGATGGGACTTAATTATATTCCGGGTACATGGGTTAATAGTGTTCAGGTCGCAAAAGGGACAGGATCGGTCGTGAATGGATATGAATCGATTGCGGGACAAATTAACATTGAATATTTAGACCCGTTTACGATGAAAGATAAATGGTTGTTCAATGTTTACGGAAACAATCTGGGGCGAATGGAAGCAAATGTAGTCTCAAAAATATATTCTGGGAATAAATGGGCTTCTGTTCTATTTTTACATACCAGTACGCTTCAACAAAAGATAGATCGGAATAAGGATGGTTTCATGGATTTGCCCAAATATCTGCAATTAAATTTGGCAAACTATTGGAAGTACGATAGTAAAAAGGGTTTTGAAGCCCAATTCGGCTTTCAATACGTGGATGATGATGTTCAAGGAGGACAGGTTCAATTCAACACTAAATCGGATAAACTAACAAACAGGTCTTATGGTTTGGGTATCAGTATGAGGCAGGTGGAGCTGTTTTGTAAAACGGGTTACGTTTTTAAGGGGAAAACTTATAAATCTGTTGGCTTACAAATGATGGGCGTTTGGCACAAGCAAGATTCATATTTTGGGATTCGTCCATATGTCGGAGAGGAACACAATTTCAATGCTAATTTGATTTACCAGACCAAGTTTATCAAAGATGTGCATACTTTCAAAGCGGGAGCAAGTTACATGTACGATCGTTTTCAAGAACGGGTTGATTCTAATGCTCATTTCCAACGTACGGAATCTGTGCCGGGAGTTTTTTCTGAAATTACCTTAAAAAAAGGTAGTCAAATGACCGTTGTCGGTGGTTTACGTTTAGATGCTCATAACTTATATGGAACATTTATTACGCCTCGATTGCACTTCAAATATAACTTAACCGAAAAGTTGACCCTTAGAATTGGGGGCGGGCGCGGTTATCGGGTAGTGAACTTGTATCCTGAAAACTTAAACTTATTAACGTCTTCTCGTAAGATTATTCGAGAAAAAGATTTTCGTCCTGAAGTTGCGTGGAATTATGGATTGAGTTTAACCCAAAAGACAGAACTTTGGATGGAATCCGGTACGATTTCATTAGATTTATATCGCACCGACTTTGAAAACCAAATCGTTGTGGATATGGATAATGATCAAATGCACACCCATGTATATAATTTACGGGGACAGTCTTATGCCAATACACTTCAATTACAGTGGAATCAATCATGGTTTGATGGTTTTGAGACACGCTTAGCCTACAAATTTTACGACGTGCGCACCGATTTTGAAGTCGGAAGATTAGAAAAAGCCTTGGTTGCTCGTCATCGAATATTTGTAAATTTAGCATATGAGATCGGACGTTTCAGTTTTGATGTGACGTATAATCTTTACGGAGCTAAGCGTCTGCCTCGAACCGAAATGAACCCGGAACACCTGCGTCGTCCTGCGTATTCGCCGACCTATTCGGTTGTTAATGCACAGGTTTCATACAAAGTGAAAGATTGGAATTTTTACATTGGTGGAGAAAATATAGGAAATTTCCGCCAAACAGACCCGATTTTATCAGCCAACGACCCCTTCTCACCGCATTTTGATACCTCATTTGTTTGGGGACCTATTGTTGGAAGTATTTATTATGTGGGCATCCGTTTTAGGATTCCTGATAAAGCTGTTTGTCAAGATTAATGATGGTCATTTAATAGAATAATCGTAAACTTGCTTTCTAATCTCAAGTAAGATCATGCGATTACTATCTTTATTAATTTTCTTCATTATCGGTATCGGTAATATTTTCGCACAATCGAATCCTAAAGAACTCTTCGATCAAGCGCAGGAACTTACCCGTAAAGGTCAATATAAAGAAGCTAACAAACTTTACCTGCAAGCGGCGTACTTATACTGCCCCAATCCTAACCAACCCGCTGTCCAATGCGATGCGGGTTGGTATATTAAATCAAGGTTGGAAATTGCACGCAATATCAGTGCTTCGGGAGAACATGGACTTGCGTTAGATAGTTTGAATCAGTTGTTGTCGATCACGATTCAAATGTTAGGGAAGGATACCCCAATAGTGGCACGTATTCAGAATAGTTCTGCTCAAGTACATGAGCGCATGGGAAATTATCGGCAAGCATTATTAGTTTATCGCCAAACCTTAAATTTTTACAAAATCAACTTTGGTGATAAAAACATTAACGTTGCGTACTTATATAACAATATTGGCATTGTCTTAGATTATTTAGCAATATATGATAGTGCATTTTTTTACAAGAAAAAATCACTTGATTTGCAAATCGAACTCAACAACGGAAATGACCGAACACAGGATATTGGGGAGTTATATAATGCCATCGGTGTAACTTATGATAATATGGGGGATTATGATAATGCAATCTCTTACTACAATAAATCATTATCGATATTAACAGGTATTTTGAATGAACGTGATCCAATTTTGGCGGATACCTATGATAATTTAGGTGTGGCTTATGAGAAAATTAATGATAATACCAACGCTATTCGCTTCAAAACCAAAGCATTATCAATTCGGGAAGGCAGACCAAGTGTTGCATTAGCACGTTCATATGTTAATTTAGGGCAACAAGCCAGTAAAGAGCGTAAATATGCAGACGCAAAGGCATACTACGATAAAGCCGTAGAGGTTTTTTATAAATTTGGAGATACCTTAGGATTAACAACGGCATGGACGTTGATTGGTAGAGATTATATGAATATGAATAATTTTAAGGAGGCAGAAAATTATCTGTTTAACGCTCTTAATACGCGTTTGGAGAAATTAGGCAATAAAAGTATCGAAACGGCTGAGAGTTATACCAATATAGCAGAACTTCTGGAAAAACGTACTGATAATCAGGGTGATGTTTTTGAATTCAAAGACTCCAAAACAGGAAATTCGATGAGCGCATCGGATTATTATCAAAGAGCGATACAGGCGATAGTCATTGGATTTCAAGCAAACAGTTTTACTAAAAATCCAAAAATTGATAGTCCTGATATTCTTTCGGATGAGATTTTATTCAAAGCTTTGAAAGGAAAAGCTCATGCTTTGGTTGCGCAATATAAGTATCGTTGTTTTAGTCAAAAACATAAAGATAGCTTATGTTTATCCATGATGGATGCTTCGTTCAAGACGTATAGGTTGGCACATGAATTAAAAATAAACTTATTGCGTCGCAAGAATGCAGGCGAATATTCCGCCTTAGAAACGATACAGGAGAGTGTTAATTTATATGATGATGCAATCACTGCGAATATTATGCTAAAAGTGAATTATCAAAAAGAGTTGGAGGAAGCCACCAATCCCGAGGATAAATCTCGAATCAAAGATCAATTAGAAAAGTTAGATAAAAATATTTTTCAGTATAGTGAATATTGCAAATCGGCTTTGTTGATTCGTCAAATTAGTTTGAAAAAAGCCCGATCTCCATTAATGGATTCACTTAAAGTTGTTGGTACACAACTAAATCGAAAGCAAAAAGACTTGGCTTTAGAATTAGTCAAAGGAACAAGGGGAAATAAAGACAAGATTCGTGAAATGCAGTCCGAGATATTTAGACTCAAGAAAAATTATGATGAATTGATCGTAATGGTAGATCAAAAAAGTGCAGAATCATTCAAGGATAAAGCCGCTGATCCTTATGCCGTGCAGGCTTTGTTGAAGCAATCGTCCCAAGATTCTTCGGGAAAAAAGGCAATTATCGAATATTTCTTGGGTAGAAATACAATGACAACGATTTATATTACAGAAAATAAGTTTCAAGTATTTAATAAAACGTATGATAGAAAGAAATTAGAGATGAAAGTCCGAAATTTCAGAAATACGATTATTGGGATGGACTACCGTAAACTTACGTCTGGGGGATATGATTTATTTAATGAATTGTTTCGACAAAAGAAGGATTCTTCAACTGTTTCAGATTCGGAAAATAATACTTTTGTGTATGATTTGTATAGAATTATACAAAGTGATAATATAAAAGAATTACATATACTGCCGGATAACTATCTATTTTCTCTTCCATTTGAGGCATTGATTACTGAAAAAGTACGATTTACAGAAGGGGACACCTCAAAAGATTTTCGCAAATTGCCTTATTTGATTAAAGACTCCATAACTGTTCAATATGCTTATTCCGCTCGATTGATGTCGGAAAAATCAGTCGAAAAAGTATTTTTTACTAAGAAATTACTTATCTTAGCGCCCGTCTTCAAAGAAGAAGATCAACAAATTTTCGGAAGAAAAATCGTTAATCCCTTGCCGGCAACTGAAGATGAAGCCCAAAAAATAAAAACATTGTTTGATGAAAAAATTGGGCAGACGAATCAAACATCTATTTTCTTGAACAAAGAGGCTTCACTCAATAAGATTACCACCAATAATGATATTTCTCAATATGAGGTAATACATTTTGCTACACACGGTTTTGTTTTTCCGGAAACACCTGAACGGTCTGGCATTTTATTATACCCGGATGAAGGAAAAGATGGTATGCTTTATATGCCTGATATTGCACAACAAAATATTAAAGCAGATCTTGTTGTACTTTCGGCTTGTGAAACAGGTTTGGGGAAAATTGAGAATGGTGAGGGTATTAAAGGACTAACACGTGCTTTGATTCAAGCGGGGGCGGGTAATGTTATCGTTTCGTTATGGTCAGTCGCGGATGAATCAACAAAGGAGTTGATGATTATTTTTTATAAAAATTTGCTTAAAGATAAAGCCTTTTTGGAAATATCTGGTAATAGCAATTATGCTTCTGCTCTATTTAAAGCAAAATTGCGCTTAATTAATAGTAAAAAATTCTCAGCTCCTTTCTATTGGGCTCCATTTGTGTTAGTAGAATAAGTTGTCCACAAATTTTTAATTAATTATTTTATCGAAAAATTGAAAATGTAGATTACTGCAAGCCGGTATGCAATATAACTTTTCGTACCTTTGCATGAACCACAAGTAACACAGTCTATGGATTGTAAAGTGATCGCGTTTACTAATCAAGCAGGTGGGGTTGGTAAAAGCACAACAGTCGTGAATACAGCAACATTTTTGGCGGAAAAGTACCGAGTGGCTGTTATTGATTTTGACGGTCAGCAAACAACTACCATGAATTTTGGAGTTAATCCATATAATTGTGAATTTTCTGTTCACGATGCGTTGATTGATCCGAAAAAGCATTCGTTCAAAGATTTGATTGTAAAAACTGATTATAACGTTGACCTGATTCCTGCTAGCGAAGAACTCTATGCCGTAGATATAACATTAGTTAATTATATTGGGCGAGAAAGTCGGCTCAAAAAGTTTTTAGAACCGGCTCGTCGCAAGTATGACTTTATATTGATTGATCTACCTCCTTCTTTGGGATTAATTCAAGTAAACGGGCTTAATGCTTCAGATTATGTCGTAATCATTTGTCAAGCACATCCTAAAAGTTTTAATGGTTTGAATATGCTATTAAAAACAATAGCACATGTTCAAAAGGAACTGAATGAAGACCTTAAAATTTTAGGAACTTTAGTTACTATCTTTGAAAAAAGAGCGAGAGTGTGTCAAAAAACCTTAGATAAGCTGATGACTTTTGAACCGCTCAAGAATAATATTCTTGAAACAATTATCCATAAAAATGTAACTTTAGCGGAAGCAGGGCACGTAGCAGAAGAGGATACTGATCACGGTATCGCTATTTTGGGTAAGCCTATAAAATACTTCGATACGGCGAAATCCTCTGCCGGTTATGAGGACTACGAAAAATTTGCCAATGAAGTTGTAACTTTAATTGAGAAATATGAGCAAAGAGCGGAACTCGAAAAACAGCCAGCAGGAATTTTATAAAAATACTGCCGAAGAAAATCCTGATTTCATCAACAGAACCTATCGCTTGGCATTCAAAAATGCTGAATATCTAGATCAGTTCGTATTACAACTTCAGTTGACGCATAAAACAAAGATCAGTCGTAACGAAATCGTTAATGCTTTCATCGAGATTCTTGAAGAAAAGATGGAAGACCGTAATGGCGGAATATCTAAAATTAAATCAATAGAAGATATAAAGAACTTATTTTTTAAGTAATACCATTTGCATTATTTATTTTCTTAATTTTGCGTTAGAAAAGCGTCAATAATGAAAACCTACAACTGCATTAGCATTACTATAAAGGAGACTAA
>Ga0209573_1002962_pt1 | contig 19994 bp, 19 predicted proteins | sample TNRBio252014_DNA_FD_185870 | JGI IMG/M metagenome (GOLD analysis project Ga0209573, IMG submission 185870) | Wastewater treatment Type I Accumulibacter community from EBPR Bioreactor in Madison, WI, USA - TNR Reactor_6/25/2014_ DNA (SPAdes)... | ecosystem: Engineered > Bioreactor > EBPR >...
GTTCTCGATCACCTGGTCCGACGGCTTCATCCAGTCCGTCGCTGCCGCGGGTCCCGGCACCCGCACCGTCTCCCCCACCGCGACGCGGACCTACACCATCGCCGCGCTTCACGACGGCGCCAGCTGCCCGGCGGGGTCTGGTACGGGGAGCGCGACGGTCACGGTCAACCCTCTCCCCACGGTCACGATCGCCGCTCCGGCCTCCTTCTGCGCCGGGGCCGCCGGACTGACGGCCTCGGTCCCCGACGCGGGAGCGGGAGCCACGTACGCCTGGACGATCTCGGGAGGGACGTTCGGCGGGAGCACGACGGCCCCGGTGGTCTCCTTCACGCCGACGGGCCCGTCCGTGACGCTCGGCGTCACCGTCGGGCTTCCCACGACCTGTTCCGCCAGCTCGAGCCGTGTCGTTTCCCTCGCGCCGCCTCCTTCGGCCGTCGTGTCGGGCGGAGGCACGATCTGCTCCGGGAACGAGGGGACGATCCAGGTGGCCCTCTCCGGAACGCCCCCGTACTCGCTCACCTGGTCCGACGGCATCGTCCAGTCGGGGATCGGCTCGTCCCCCGCGCAGCGCACCGTCAGACCCACGGCGACGACGACCTACTCCGTTACGAACGTGCAGGACGCGAGCTGCTCGGGCGCGGCGTCCGGCAGCGCAGCGTTCACCGTCGTCGCCTCCCCCTCCGCCGTCATGACGTCGTCAAACGCTACGATCTGCCCCGGCGGGAGCGCCACTCTCACGGTTCGGCTCGGTGGACAGGGGCCCTACACTCTGACCTGGTCCGACGGCTTCGTCGAAACCGTCACCGGCCCCGAGCGGACACGCACCGTCTCTCCCGCCGCAACGCGGAAGTACACGATCGGATCGGTGAGGAACGCAACCTGTTCCGTTCCGGGAGCCGGTTCCACCGTCGTGACCGTCTTCCCCGACCCGTCCGCTTCGATCGTCACGGTGCCGTCCGAGGTCTGCGCTGATGCCGAGGGCCTGGTCGCTTCAGTCCCCGACTCGGGAGCCGGCACGAACTACACCTGGTCGATCACGAACGGGACGATCGAGTCGGGTCAGGGAACGCGGTCGATCGCGTGGACCGCGGGTTCGTCCGGCACAGCCGTCGTCGCGGTCGCGATCCGCGTCGCCGCGGGCTGCCAGGTCTCGGGCTCCGCGAGCGTTCCGGTGAACACCCGTCCGGCGATCCCCGTCATCACGGCCCCCGCGAGCCTGGAGAGCGGCGCCAGGGGCGTCGCCGCCGAGGTGGTTGGAGGGCCGGGCCCCGGCTGGAGCTGGACGATCCTGAACGGCACGATCACTTCCGGCGCAGGAACGTCGCGGATCACGTTCGACACTGGTGACCCGGGCCTCGTCGTCCTCGACGTCGTCGAGACGAACGCGAAGGGGTGCCACTCGCCGGCAGGCCACCTCGAGATCCCCGTGAAGGGGCTCACCGCCTCGCGCCTGGCGCCGATCGTCCTCGACGTCGCCGGGCCGGGCGGCCAGCGCTACACGACCGAGCTCGTCCTCTCGAATCCCTCGCCGTCCCCGGTCCGCGTCGACGTCCTCTACACGGCGGCCTCGTCGCTCAATGCGGCCGGCTCCGGATCCGCGTTCGAAACGCTGGCCGCCGGACGGCAGAGGATCATTCCCGACGTCCTTGCCTGGCTGCGCGGCAAGGGGCTCGCCATCCCGTCCGACGGTTCGCCGCAGGGCGGCGCCCTGCGGGTCACGTTCGACGGCGTCGCGGCGGGATGGACTCCCTCCGCTTCGACCCGGACGACCATCCCTTCCGGCGCTGGTCGCGCCGGGCTGTCGATCCCAACGGTCGAACCCGAAGCCGCGAACGCCTCGAAAGTCTGGCTCTTCGGCCTCCGCGAGACTGCCGCCGACCGCTCGAACGTCGCCCTCGTGAACGCCGGCGTCGAGGGAAACATCGACCTGAAGGTCTCTCTCTTCTCCGGCGAGGGCGCCTCGGTTCCCCGCCACGTCCTCCCGACCGTACGCCTCGCGGCCGGCCAGTGGCTGCAGCTCAACACCGTCCTGAGAACGGCCGGGTTCGCCTCCGGGTACGCCCTCGTCGAGCGCATCGCCGGGACCGCCCCTTTCCACGCCTACGCCGTCTTCAACGACAACGCCACGAACGACGGCTCGGTCGTCGCGGCGACCCCGGTCAACCGGCTTCCCGCTCCGCAGCTCGTACCGGTCGTCGTCGAGACCGGTGCCTTCACCAGCGAGCTGGTCCTGGCAAACCCCGGCGCCGTCGCGATCAAGGCGCGTCTCTGGTTCACGGAGTCGCTCGCGAACCCGGGCGGGTACTCGATGGGGGGCGTCACCGTCGACCTCGCGCCCGGCGAGCAGAAGATCCTTCCCGGCATCCTCGCCGAGCTGCGCCGGCGCGGGCTCGAAATCGTCCCCGCCAATCGCGATTACGCCGGAACTCTCGCCGTGACCTTCTCGGCCGGCGGCGAGGCGGCGGACGGCTGGGCCGGGGCCCGCACGGCAACGGCCGGAGCGGGAGCCGGCCGGTACGGCCTCTTCTGCGCAGCCCAGTCGCCAAAGGCGTCGACGAGCGACGTCTGGCTCTTCGGCCTCCTCCAGCACGCCGACGCCCGGACGAACCTCGCTCTCGTCAACGCCGCAGCGAACCTCGGCACCGTCACGCTCCGCTACGCCGTCTACGACGGCGTCACCGGGATGAAGGTCGGCACGTCGGAGCCGGTCACCCTCGGGCCCGGGGCCTGGATGCAGCTGAACGGCGTCCTTGCCAGGTGGAAGGTCGAGAACGGCTACATCCGGGTCGAGAGGGTCGACGGCACCGCGCCGTTCCTCGCCTACGCCGTCGTCAACGACGGCGGCATTCCCGGCAAGGGAACGGGGGACGGGTCGTTCGTGGAGATGTCGACGAACACTCCGTGATCTCCTGCCGGCCGGGTCCGCCGCGGGCGGACCCGGCCGGCCGACGATCGCCCCTCCGGCGTCACGTGGACGGATAGCTGGTGTCCGCCTCCGGCGGTCTCGTCGAGCCACGGGGAAAGGTCGCGACCGCGAGGGCGAGGGCGGAAGAGTTCAGGAGCCACGCCTGCGTCAGGTGTCCGCCCGGGAGGACCTCGGCCAGCGACGGCAGCCCGGAAAGTGCGGCTCCGAGCACGAGCAGCGCGAGGAATCGGTCCCCCGGCCGGCATCTGTGGACCGCGAGCATCAAGAGCGGCACCGAGAGGACGAAATAGTGAAGCCACGCCAGGCCGCTTCCCAGGAGCATGACTGCGGCGCCGGCACCCAGAGACCAGACCTCGGACTCCGCGCCCGCCCGTGCCCGTCCGATCGAGACGACGAGGAGGATCGCGGGAAGCGCGACGATCACCGTGAGGAGGCGGTGGAGACGAAGGCCCGTGGCGTCCTCGAGGAGGCGGCTCAGCGCGAAGTTCCCGGACGAGAAGGGAAAGCCGCCGTCGGAAATCGCCGGGAGCACACCGAACCAGTCGCGCCAGACGGCAGGAGTCGGGAAGAGTGTCAGCGAGAAGCCGACGGCAGCCAGGACGCCGGCGAGCGCCCCGATCCAGGGCCAGGGCAGCCTGTCGCTCCGGCTCGGGCGCCAGAGCAGCAGAATCAGGCAGGCGGGTCCGGCGGCCAGCGGTTTGACCGCGACGCTGAAACCCAGGAGGGCTCCGGCGACCAGACGGCGACCCGGCGGCAGGCCGGGTCTTCCCCCGACCGCGAGTGAGAGACAGAGCCCCGCAAGGACGAGGGTGCTGACGTTCCCGACCCGAAGATCGGCCTGGAATGGCTCGAATGCGCCCGCGAAGAAAGCGACCAGGAGGAGCGATTCCGGTCCCTTCAGCTCGAGGCGGGAGGCCAGGATTCCGACCGACAGGACGAGGGCGAGGATGGTGACGGCGGCATGAGCCCGATAGGCGTGTTCGTAGCTCCCGGAGGACATCAACCGCGCGAGTGCGAAGAGGGCAGGCGAGGCCACGACGTGGAGAGCTCCACCGTTTGCACTCAGCACGGCCTCGGCGGCGACGCTGAGGCGCAGCGGCGCGTGGACGGAAAAGGCCTCGGCCGCCGCCTCCGCCCCCATGACAGAGCGCCCTTCAGGGCTGTACACGGAAAGCGACGGGCGCTCCGACACGCTCCTCGCCACCGCGCGGAAGGCGAAGAAGTCGATCCCCGTCGAGCGGTTCGCCAGAGCCAGAGATCCCCCGAGCCCGGCGGCGCCCAGGACGATCGAGAGCAGAAGGACCCTGTTACTCGTTCCCATGCGTCGTCGGGCCTGCGGACCGATCGAACCGGATCTTACGTTGCTGCTGCTCTCAGTCTCCCTTGTACAGCCCGTCGATGACCGTCTTGTACTTCTGGTCGACGATGCGGCGCTTGACCTTGAGAGTCGGGGTCAGTTCGCCCCCCTCGATCGTCAGCTCCGCCGGGAGGAGCTTGAAGGCATTGATGACCTGCTCGTGCGGCTTGTTGAGATTCCAGCGGTCGATGATCCCCTGGTAGATCTGGAGGACGCGCGGGTCCTTCAGGAGCTCCTCGTCCGACAGGCCGGAGAGCCCGTTCTTTCCCGCCCAGTCCTTCAGCTTCTCGAAGTTCGGGACGATGAGGCAGGAGAGGAACTTGCGGCGGTCGCCGATGACGACCGGCTGCGAGATGAACGCGTCCCCCTTCAGGGCGCTCTCGATCGGCGCCGGGGCGATGTTCTTCCCGTTCGAGTTGACGATGATCTCTTTCTTGCGGTCGGTGATCTTCAGGAAACCGTCGCCGTCGAAGATGCCGATGTCGCCCGTGTGGAACCACCCGTCGGGGTCGATCGCCTCGGCCGTCGCCTCGGGCTTGCCGTAGTAGCCCTTCATGACGTGCGGGCCGCGGGTGAGGATCTCGCCGTCGGGGGCGATGCGGCACTCGACGCCCGGCAGGACCCGGCCGACGGTTCCGAGCCGCCAGGCGGCGGGCCCGTTCACGGTGATGACCGGGCTCGTCTCCGTCAGGCCGTACCCCTCGTAGATCTCGACCCCGATGGACCAGAAGAACTCGGCGAGGTCCTTCGAAAGGGGCGCGCCGCCCGATACGGCGAAGCGGAAGCGCGACCCGAGCGCCTCGCGGATCTTCCGGTACACGAGCCTCTCGTAGAGGAAGTGCTGGAGCGCGAGGGCGCCGCCCGGCGTCTTCTTCTCGGCGCGGAGCGTCAGGACCTCCTTCCCGACCGCGATGGCGGCCTGGAAGAGCTTCTTCTTCGCCGGGGAGCCCGCGTCGACCTTGTCCAGGACGCGCGAGTAGACCTTCTCGTACACGCGCGGCACGGCGCCGAACATGTGGGGATTCACCTCGCCGAGGTTGTCGCGAAGCTTGTCGATCGACTCGGCGAAGGCGACGGTGGCGCCTCGGTGGTAGTAGCAGTACTCGAGGAGGCGCTCGAAGACGTGCGCGAGGGGAAGGAACGAGAGGGCGATGGCGGTGGAGTCGAACGGGAGGATCGTGCAGCCGGCCAGGACATTGGAGACGAAGTTGCTCTGGAGGAGCATCGCCCCCTTCGGTTCGCCCGTCGTTCCCGAGGTGTAGATGAACGTGGCGAGGTCCTCGGGCTTGCGCGCGTTCGCCCGCTCGTCGAAGGCCGCCGGAGATGCCAGGTGCGCCTTCCGACCCTCCTCGAGCAGCTTCGCGAAGGGCTTTCCTCCTCCGCCCGCGTGGTCGAAAACGAAGACGTGCTTCAGCTTCGGGCACTTCGGCTGGGCCGCCACGAGCTTGGCGGCCTGGTCGGGGGTCGAGGCGAAGGCGACGGTCGCTCCGCAGTCACGGACGATGTACTCGACCTGGTCGGTGACCATGGTCGGGAAGACCGGGACGAGGACGCCTCCGTAGCACTGGCTGGCGAAGTCGATGGTCGGCCACTCGGGACGGTTCTCCGAGAGGATGATGACGGCGCCTCCGTCCGGGATGCCAAGGGTCCCGAGCGCGCCGGCCACGGCCTTCACGTCGTCCGCGAAAGCAGAGGAGGAGACCGGCAGCCATCGCCCGTCCTTCTTGTACAGGAGGAGATCGGGCTTGTTCAGCGTCTCGAGGTTGCGGAATACGTCGACGAGTGTGCGCGGTGTCGTCATCGTCCACCCCTTCCCGGTCTTTGGAAGCAACGCAGCATTATAGGTGCAGGCCCGCGTGCCGCCCGACGGTGAGACACTTCTCCCGTGAGACCCGTCGCGCTCGTGACCGGGGCTTCCCGCCGCCTGGGGCGAGCCTTCGCCGAGGGACTCGCCGGTGCGGGATACGACGTTGCCGTTCACTTCAGAAGCGACCCGGCAGCCGCGGCGGAAACGGTGGCGGCGGCCGGCGCCCTCGGCGCCGACGCCGAGGCCTTCGCGGCCGACCTTCGGGTGCCGAGCGCGCCGCGAAGGCTCGTGGAGGCGGTCCTGGGCCACTTCGCCCGGCTCGACATCCTCGTCCACTCCGCGTCCCCGTGGCTCGAGAGACCGGTCGAGGCGGTTACCGAGGATGACTGGGACTCCGTGTACTCCGTCGGACCCCGCGCCGCCTTCTTTCTCGCGCAGGCTGCAGCCCCGGCTCTCGCCGGGAGCGCCGGGTCGATCCTCCTCGTCTCCGACGTGGCCGCCACGAGAGCCTGGCCGCACCACGTTCCCCACGCGTCCGCCAAGGCGGCGGTCGACGCCCTCGTCCGGAACCTGGCCGTGGCACTGGCCCCTTCCGTGCGCGTGAACGGGATCGCTCCCGGGATCGTCCTCCCGCCCGAGGACCTCCCCGCAGCCGCGATCGGGAGGCTGGTGGCGAAGACGCCCCTGGAGCGCCTCGTGACGGTCGAGGACCTCGTGTCGGCGGCGCTCCTTCTCGCCACGAACCGCTCGATCACGGGCCAGATCCTCGCCGTGGACGCCGGCCGGTCCGTCGTCTGACCGGACTAAACTCGGACGACATGACGAGCCGGAACCGCTTCTTCCTCGCTCTCCTCGCCGTCCCTCTTCTGGCGGCGCTCCCGTCCTGCCGGAAGGAGGAGGCGCCGAAGGCGCCGGCCGGGTTCAGGGTGGCGCTTCTGACGCCCGGCCCCGTGTCCGACGCCGGATGGAATGCCGGGGCGTACGAAGGGCTGAAGGCGATCGAGAACGAGCTGGAGGCGAAGGTCTCGCACGTCCAGGTGAAGACGCCGTCGGAGTTCGAGGAGCAGTTCCGGGCCTACGCCGCAGACGGCTACTCCCTCTGCTTTGGCCACGGCTTCGAGTTCCAGGACGCGGCGGCTCGCGTGGCGAAAGAGTTCCCGGGCACGGTCTTCGTGACCACCTCGGGCTCCCGCGTTTCGGCGAACCAGGCGCCGCTCGTCTTCGAGCTGGAGCAGGCGACGTATCTCTGCGGCCTCGTGGCCGGGCGGATGTCGAAGACGGCGAAGGCAGGCATGGTGGGCGGGGTCGAGCTGCCGTCGATCCGCTCGACGTTCCTCGCGTTCGAGGCCGGCCTGAAGGCCGGAAACCCCGGGGCGAAGGCGACGACCGTCTTCACGGGCTCCTTCGAGGACGTTGCCGGGGCGAAGGCCGCCGCGCTCGCCCTCGTCGACCAGGGGAACGACTTCCTCTTCCACAACGCCAACGCAGCGGCCCTCGGCGTCTTCAATGCGGCCACGGAGCGTGGGGTCTGGGCCTTCGGCGCGAACAAGGACCAGAACTCCCTGGCACCGAGCGTCCTCGCGTCGGCGGTCATCGACCTGCCCCGCGCCTTTGTCGAGGCGGCCCGAACCGTGAAGGAGGGGCGCTTCGACGGCCAGCCGATGCGCTACGGCCTGAAGAGCGGCGTGATCTCGTTCGCCTGGAACCCCGCCGTCCTCGGGCGTGTTCCGGCCCCGGTCGTGGACGAGGTGGAGCGGACGAGGGAGCGGATCATCTCGGGCGAGCTCGTCGTCCCGAGGGGCAACTTCTGAAGCCGGCGCCGGCCTCCTCCGCGGCCCCGAGGTGACCACGCCCCCGTTCGCGCTCGAGCTCTCGGGCATCACGAAGTCGTTCGGTGCCGTTCGCGCCCTCGACGGCGCACGGTTCGTCCTTCGTCCGGGCGAGATCCACGCCCTGCTCGGCGAGAACGGCGCAGGCAAGTCGACGCTCGTCGCGATCGCCGCGGGGATCCTCCGCCCGGACGCCGGAGAGATCCACCGCAACGAAGCACGGGTGTCGTACGCCGACCCGCGCGCGGCCCGGCGGGCCGGAATCGCGCTCGTTCCGCAGCACGATCTCCTCGTCGAGGCCGCGACCGTCGCAGACAACCTCGCACTCCTCGACCCTTTCGCGCCGGCGATCGAGTCCCGTCGCGCACGGAGGGAGCGCGTCGTTCGCCTCGCACGAGCCTCGGGCCTCGACCTCGGGAGCCCCGAGGCGCTCGTTGCAGTGCTCCCCGTCGGCACCCGGCAGCGGATCGGCATCGCCGGGGCGCTCCAGACCGATCCGGACGTCCTCATCCTCGACGAGCCGACGGCCGTCCTCTCTCCCGACGAAACCGCCGCCCTCTTCCGAGCCCTCAGGCGACGCACCGACGCGGGGCGCTCCGTCCTCCTCATCACGCACCGACTCGCCGAGGTCTTCGAGAGCGCCGACCGCCTGACCCTCCTGTCGCGAGGCCGAACGCTTCTCGAGACTCCCGTCGCCACGACGACGACGGGCGATGTCGCCGCGCTCCTCCTCGGAGGGGCTGAGGCGACGTCGAGGCCCGTAGCCCTCTCACCGGCGGTCCGGAGGGAGGGCGCGCTCCCCGCTCTCGACCTCGAAGGCTTTGCGCCGACCGGCTCCGGCGCGCCTGCCGTCTCACTGTCGATCGCAGCGGGCGAGGCGCTCACGCTCCTGGCCATCGACGGGAACGGCGCGGACCTCCTCGGTGCGGCCATTGCGGGCACGCGGCCCGCGGACGGGCTCCTGCGGGTCGCCGGCCGGTCCGTCGCCCCGGGCAGCTCCCTCGCGTTTCGTGCCGCGGGAGGAGCGTTCATTCCTGCCGACCGGCGCGCCGAGGGGCTCGTCGCCGGCCTCTCCCTCGCCGAGAACCTCTTCCTGAGGCGCCCTCCCGGCCGGCTCACCATCGACCGCGCCGCCCTGGCCGCCGCCGCCACCGACCGGCTCCGCCGTTTCGGCGTCCGCGCGTCGGGACCCGGCGCCCGCGCGGGCGATCTCTCCGGCGGGAACCAGCAGAAGCTCCTCCTGGCCCGCGAGCTGGAGCCGCTCCCGAAGCTCCTCGTCGCCATTCACCCGACGCGCGGCCTCGACATCGCGTCGTCGGAAGACGTGAGGGCGCGCCTCCTCGACGCCGCCCGCTCCGGCGCGGGGGTCCTCGTCGTGACTGCCGATCCGGAGGAGGCGCAGGAGCTCGGTGCCGCGGTTCGCGTCGTTTACCGCGGAGCGCTCTCTCCGCCACTTCCCCCATCGACCAGCCTCGCGGAGCTGGGGCGCTTCATGGCAGGGCTCGCGGCGTGAAGGCGCGTACGGTACTCGCCGTCGCTCTCGGAACGGTCGCGGCCGCGACCCTGCTCGTCCTCCTGGCCGGGGCTTCGCCGGCCGACGCCCTCGCGGCACTCCTCCGCGGCGCGTTCGGTTCGAAGGCCGCTGCCGGCGAGACGGCCGCGCGATCGACCGGCCTCGTCCTGACGGCGGTGGCCGCCGTCGTCGCATTCCGGGCCGGCGTCCTGAACATCGGGCTCGAGGGGCAGTTCCTGGCCGGGGCCGCCGCCGCCGCCGCCGTCGGGCCGCTCTTCCCCGACCTTCCCTTCGCGGCGCGCGCGGCCGTCATCCTCGCCGCGCCGCTGGCCGGGGCGCTCCAGGCCGCTCCGGCGGCGTGGCTCGCCGAGAAACGACGGGTTCCTCCGGTTCTGTCGACGATCCTCCTCAACCTCGTCGCGGCGGCGGGCGTGACGTGGCTCGTCCGGGGCCCGCTGCGCGATCCGGCGGGCGACTACCCCCAGAGCCGCGCCCTCTCGGACGCCGTTCTCCTTGCGCCGCTCGTTCCCGGCGCCCGCGCAACGGCCGCCGTCCTCGCCGCCCTCGTCCTGGCCGCCCTCGCGGCGTTTCTCCTCTCGCGCACGCCTCTCGGCCTCGCGCTCCGTGCGGTGGGCGAGGCGCCGCGCGCCGCCCGCGCCGCGGGGCTCCCCGACGTTCGCCTTCGCTCCGGCGCGTTCCTCGCGTCGGGGGCGCTCGCCGGCCTCGGTGGAGGCCTCGAGGTCCTCGCGCTCACCGGGCGGCTCTACGACCCCTTCACCGCAGGCGTCGGCTACTCCGGAATCGCGGCGGCGCTGCTCGGCGGCATGACGCCTCTCGGGGGGGCTGCCTCGGGCGTCCTCTTCGCCGCGCTCGGCGCGGGTTCGAGCGCTCTCCAGCGCGACGCCGGCGTTCCGTCGGCCCTCGCGTCCATCGTCCCGGCCCTCGCGGTGCTGGGCCTCCTCCTGGCCCAGGGCGGACGAACGGCGGAGGGCTCCCGATGACTGGCTTCGTGGAGATCGCCCTGCTCCTCGCCGCGCCGCTCCTCATTGCTGCGACCGGAGAGCTCCTGCTGGAACGGGCCGGGTCGATCCAGATCGGTCTCGAGGGGACGATGCTCGTCGGGGCCTTCGTCGCGTTCGCGGCCGGACGCGGCGGCCTGCCACCTGCGTCCAGCCTCGCGGCGGCCGCGCTCGCAGGGTTCCTCGCAGGCCTCCTATTCGCCCTCTTCGCCGTCGCGCGCCGGGCCGACCCGATCCTCGTCGGCACCGTCTGGAACCTCCTCGCGCTCGGCGCCACCGCGTTCGCCTACAGGCTTGCCGCCGGCGAGACGGGCGCGGTTCTCGAGGTGCGAACCCTGCCGCGCGGCCTCTTCGGAGTCCCGGACGCAGTCCTGGCGAGCTTCCTCGCCCCTGTCGTCCTCCACTTCTGGCTCGCGCGAACGCGCGCCGGGCTGAGGCTCGCAGCGGCAGGAGAGAATCCGGAGGCGCTCCGCTCGCTCGGCCTGTCCGTGGTCGCCGTCCGAAGCGGTGCCGCCGCCGCGTCCGGCGTCCTCGGCGCGCTCGGAGGGGCGATGCTCATCCTCACGGTCTCACCGACGTTCGTCGAAGGGGTCACCGCCGGGCGCGGCTTCCTGGCGCTCGCGCTCGTCGTCTTCGCCCGGTGGAAGCCCCTCGCCCTGCTGCCGGCCGCGCTCCTACTCGGAGGGGTGACCGCGCTGCAATACCAGCTCCAGGCAGGCGGCTTCGGGCTCCCCTACGCCTTCTTCATCGCCCTTCCCGGCCTCGTGGCGCTCGGTGCGCTCGCCCTCGCGTCCACGCGAGGCGGCGCGCCGAAGGCGCTCGGGAGCGCCGCGCCGTGACGGCCAGGAAGCGGCCCCCCTACGCCGTTCTCGCCGGCTACTACGACGAGGTCTACGGTCTCTGGCGCGAGCTGCTTTCCCCGGCCCGCGACGAGATCCTGCGGGCTCACGGAGTCCGGTTCGAGAGCGTCCTGGACGTCGGTTGCGGAAGCGGCTGGCAGAGCCTCGAGCTGGCCCGGAGAGGCTGCAGGGTGGTGGCCGTCGACCCGGTCGCGGCGTTCCTGCGTCCGCTCCGCCAGGCGGCCCGGGCCGGGCGCCTGCCGATCGAGGTCCGGCGGGGCGGGGCGCTCTCGCTCCCGCTCAGAACCGGCGAGGAGTTCGACCTCGCCCTCGCGACGTTCGACGTCCTGAACCACCTCGGGAGCCACGAAGAGCTCGCGCCTGCGCTCGCGGGAGTCTCGAAGGCGCTCCGTCCGGGCGGCCACTTCCTCTTCGACCTCAACACGCCCGAGACGATCGAGGCCTTCCCAGACCACCACAGGGTGACGTCGCTCGCAGGCGGCGGGCTCTCCGCAGAAAGGGGCTCCTTCGACCCGGTGACGGGCGAAGGGACCGTCACGCGTGACTGGTTTCTCCCCGAGAAGGGGCACCCGACCCGCTTTCGCCGGACCCGCGAGCTCTACCGGGAGATCGCGTGGCCGAAGCGGGCCGTGGAGCGGGCGCTCCGAAAGGCGGGCCTGACGGCCCGGCTCTTCGCCGACGCCTCCGGCTGGCTGTCGTTCCAGCCGGAGGGGACCCGCTGGCTGGTGCTCGGGCGCAGGAGCGAGCGTCCTGCCCGGGCGTCCCGCTAGGGTTCCTCCGGAAGGTCCGGAGCAGCTTCAGGCGCCGGCGCCTGCCCCGGGCGGTCCCCGCCGGGGCGAGCGTTGCCTCGCTGCCTGTTGAAGCGCTTGCGCATCTCCCCTTCCCGCTCCGCGCGCCACTGGTCGCGACGGTCGGAAATCTGCTTCCACTGAACCTCGGTCAGGATGCCCCGCATCTCGACGACCATCATCGTCCGGGCTTTTCCAAGCCTCCCCCGGGCCTGCTCCAGGGCCTCCGAGGCGGCACCCACCTTTCGGGGGTCGACGTCGTGCGCCTCCAGAAGGTCTTCCAGGTCGATCGTCCGCCGGTCGACGTCGGCCTTCAGGTCGACGAACGCCCGCCGGTTCTTCTGGAAGACCTCGTCCAGGCGCTGCTGCTGCTCGGGCGAGAGCTTCAGCGTTTCGACGACGGCGGGCCGTTTCCACCACTTCCCGCCCGGCATCTCGAGCATCTGGGCTGCGGCCGGGATCGTCGCAAGGAATGCCGCGAGGAGGGCGGCGGGAATCATGACCCTCTTCATCTCATCGCCTCCGGGAGAAGCGCCTCGTGCGCCGCCTCGGTGGAAAGGACGCTGTCGACCGCGCGGAGAAGATCGTCGTCCTCGCGATCCGCCGCGGAAAGCTCGGCCGGACCGGCCGCCGGAACGGCCGCCACGGTCGCGACGGCCGCCGAAGGGCCGGCCTCGGTTCCGCCCCTGAGGACGGTGAGCCCGGCCACGAGCGCGAGCGCGGCGGCCAGGCTCCCGAACGCGAGCGCGGGGCGGTGGAGGATCGACCGCGTGAAGCGGGCGGGGAACGGCGTCGCCCTCTGTTCCGCCTCGACGGCGGCCAGCTCGGAGATACGCCCCAGGATGGCCTTTCGCTGGGCGTTCCAGAAATCGCCCGGCAGGGACTCGACGACGCCCGTCACGGCCCCTCTATCGAGGAGGAAGGCCTCGCGCAGCTTCGCCACCCGCTGCTGGCACTCGGGGCAGACCGCCTGGTGGATGGGGATGGGTGCCGGCCCTTCCTCGACCGGGAATACTCGTCCCACGACCTCGTCTTCCGTCAAGTGCCGGCCGCTCATCGCAGGTCCTCCAGCTTCTGGCGCAGCTTGCGCGCCGCCCGGAACAGGTGCGACTTGACCGTGCCGTCGTCCAGTCCGGTTGCGGCACCGATCTCGGCGATCGACCGCTCCTCGTAGTGCTTCATGACGAACACCGCCCTCTGCCGAGGGGAAAGCGCCTCGAGCGCCTCGCCGATCCTCCTCCGGATCTGCCGCGACAAGGCGTCCCGCTCGGGAGAGGTTCCATCCGTCGGTTCAGCCGCCCGCGGGAGATCCGCGCCGTCGACCTCCTCGGCCGCGACGAGGTCGGAGAACGAGACGACCGGTTTGCGGCGCCGCACGGAGTCGCGGACGGCGTTGACGGCAATCCGGTTCAGCCAGGTCTCGAAGGCGGCTTCCCCCTTGAAGTCGGGGACCGCACGCCACGCTTTGACGAAGACGTCCTGGGTCAGGGCATCGGCCTCGGCGGCATTACGAACCAGGGTGTAGACGAGGCGGAAAACCTTCCGCTGGTAGGTCTTCACGAAGTACTCGAAAGCCTCGGGATCCCCCGACCGGACCCGTCCGAGGATCTCGCTTTCTCGTTCCCTGCGCCCCGGGTCCGCGGCTCGGGAGCTTTCGCCCGGGAGGTCATTCGCCACGTTCGTGCTCCTCCCTCGAGGTGCTGCCTCGAAACCCAGGACCCGGGCGGTCACGGCCTTCGACATACTGTCAGGACGCGCGGGACGGGTCAGCGGTTTACCCGGCCCGAGGATAGCCCTTCAGCGCCTCCAGGGCCGCAGGACCTTCTTCAGGCGGTCCCAGAAGACGATCCGGCGCTTGAGCGCCGCGTGAACCAGCGGTACTGCCGGGGGGACCGGTCCCGGAGCGTAATAGGCCTCCAGGAGGAGGCGTCGGTCCTCCGGCCGCTTCAGGCCAGGCCGGGCCAGGTCCCGCAGCCGGTTGAGGGTCATCAGAGGGCCTTTTCGGATTCGCGCCCGGTCGAGGTCGACGAGCCAGAGGCGAGGCCCCGTCTCCCCCTCCGTCACGAGGATGTTGCCGTCGGTGAAGTCGCGAAAGAAGACTCCTGCGTCGTGGAGGCGTCTCGCGAATCGCCCGAGGGCCGTCACGACCTCCTCGAACGTCGCCCTGACGGCCGGGGCTTCCCGGCCGGGGTCGTCGCGCCTCAGGAAAAAGGACCTGATCTGCACAGCCCTCTCCACCTTCCGCACCACGAGGACGCTCTCCTCCGTCGTCACCTCGAGCCCGACCGGCTCGGGGGTGTCGAGGCCGTGCGCCAGGAGGTGCCGTGCGATCCGGACGGCCCTTTCGGCTCTCGTGTTCCCCTCGGGCTGGCGAAAATCGCGGCGGATCCTCTTGACGACGACCGGAATTCGCTCGTCTCCACGGACGAGCACGGCGTCGCGGACGTCGTGCCGGGCCGGATACTTCGCCGCGCCGGGAATCACCTCCAGCTGAGCCGTGATTTCCAGGCGAACGAGGGGACGCGCCACGCGCCGGAGGATACGATGCCGGGAGCGGCCGCCCCACGGGCGACATCCTGCCGCCGCGAGGAGCGAATGGACAGAAAGCACCTTCACACGTTCCAGCTGGTCGTCGAAGGGCTCGCCGAGCCGAGGGAGTTCCTGATGCCCTTTGAGACCGACGACGTCATCCAGGCCATCGACGCCTGCTCGCGGTACATCGCCCGCCAGGAGGACAACTTTCTTCCTCTCGGAGAGGCCGAGGCCGTGAGATCGAACAAGGTCCTCCTCGTGAAGCACCTGCACGTCGTGCCGTTCGAGGAGTGACCCTTCCCGGGGGGTGCTACTCGCGACCCCCCGGACCCCCCAAACCGCGCAAGGACGTCCGCTCGATTCCTCCTCATGTTCTGAGTCCGGTACACTCCCCCTCCCGCCGCCTCCGTGCGGCTCCCCGGGAACGGGCCCGTAGCTCAGGTGGATAGAGCGTCGGTTTCCTAAACCGCAGGTCGCGCGTTCGAGTCGCGCCGGGCCCACCACTTATCCCGTTCCGGCCAGGTGCCTGCCGCCCGCGGCCTCCCCGGCCGGTCCGATCAGAGTCGAGATCACGTCATGCCGACGCAGCGCCCCACCCTCGCCGTCTTCCGCCTCGTCGAGGTGGCCGAGGTGGAAACGCTGCTCGACGGCGACCCGGCCGACATCCGGATAGAGGTCTTCGAGGATGCCGCGCACCCGGGGCAGTACCGTTGCCGGACGTGGAGACTCCTGGAGTACGGAATCCACCCCCCCGGCATCCGGGACGAGGACGACGGTCTTGCAACGGCCTGGGAGACGATCCTCGTACCGTGGGCCGTCCCCGGAGGCTTCGTCACCGAGGAGCCGTTCTTCGCCTCCTCGAAGGAGGCTGCCCTGGAGGCTGTCCTCGACGACCTGAGGGTCTACCTCGCGGTCACCCGCCACGCCGAGGACGAGGGCGAGCCGCCCGCAGGGACTCCTCCGGCCGCCTCCGCCTGATCAGTCCGTCGGGTCTTCGTTCTTCACCAGGCGAAGACCCGTCCGGGACGGCGGAACGGCCCGGCCCGACGTCCCGAGCGGCTTCAGTATCCTCCTGCCGCCAGTCGGCTCGCCGAACTGGTTCACGCCCGTCTCGTCCTTGACGGCCTGGATGGCGCGCCCCCTCAGCTCCGACCAGAACCACTCCCCCTTCTTCGGGGGACGCTCCTCGCCGGTCCACCCGAAACCCGGCGGCGGCGGTCCGAAATCCTCCTCCTTGCGGGCCAGCTTGAGGTGGAAGACGAACGGGCCCTCCTCCAGGGTGCCGAAGACGATCAGCTCTTCTCCCCGCCGGCAGACGGTCGCTTCCACCTCCTCGAAACCCTCGGGAAGCCGGGGGCCGCCGTCTTCGTGCTCGTTCATGAGGCTCTCCTCGCCTCCATGATCGCTCCGATCCGGCTCCGTGACGCGAATACCGTCTGGAACGCGAGCTCCCGTCAGCGTTCGGGAACCGGGGCCGGCCGACCGAGAAGGAATCCCTGCCCCAGCGCGACGCCGAGCTGCCGCACGCCTGCCAGGTCTTCCTCCGTCTCGATCCCCTCGGCCACCGTCACCGCGCCGATCCGCCCCCCGAGCCGCACGAGCATCTCGACGATCTCGCTCTTGATGCCGTCCCGGTGGGGCCCGGTCACGAGGGACTGGGAGATCTTGAGGTAATCGGGCCGAAGCTCGGCGAGCGCGTGGAGAGAAGCGTGGCCGGAACCGGCGTCGTCGAGAGCGATCCGGAACCCCGCGCGCCGCAGGGCGGAGATCCCCTCCCGGAACGCGTCGAAATCGGGAATCGCCCCCCGCTCGGTGATCTCGAGGACGACGGACGGGCCGAGGGCGACGAGCGGGCCGAGGACCTCGAGCCCTCCCCGGGCGAGCTCGTTCACGACGTTCGTCTCCACGTTCACGAAGAGGAGGCCCGCCTCGCCCGCCCCGAACCGGGCCGCGGAGTAGCGGACGCAGATCTCCTCCAGCGGAAGGACCCTGCCATGCCGCGCAGCGTAGTCGAACAGGACTTCGGGGCTCTCGAAGCCGGAGCCCGCAGGTCCGCGCGAGAGCGCTTCCCACGCCACGGTGTGGCCCGTTGCGAGGTCGCGGATCGGCTGGTAGACCGTCTCGATGGCGCGGCGTCTCAGGATCGCGGCGAACTCTTCGCGCTGCGAGTGGACCCTCTCCCCTTCCCTCGTCGACGCGGCGGCCGCCGCCTCCGAAAGCGCGCGTTCCACGAGCCGCTCCACGCGAACCTGCGGGTTGTACCGCAGGCGCGAGGCCGCGACGGTCACCTCGAGCCGCCGGTGGACTCGTCCGAGAAAGCGCTCTCCGAGGAGCGCCCCGAGCGATTCCTCGACCTGTCGCGCCTTTCTCCCGAGCCGGTCAGCGGCCTCCTTCTCGCCGAGGCCGAAGGGCAGGGCTACGAACGCGACGAACGCCGACGAGCCCGGCCGAGAGACCGCGAGGAGGTCGCCCGTTGAAAAGAGGGTCCCGACGAGCCGCCGCAGTCCCGTCGCGGCCTCCCTCACGACCTCGTCGAGGACCTCCCAGCCGTAGTGGTCCTCCAGGGACGCCACCGCGTCGACGTCGATCAGGAAGACCCCGAGATCCTGATCGACGAGGAGCTTCTCCCGCAGGGCATCCACGACGAGGGGTACGGTCGGGAGCCCTGTCAGGGCGTCCAGGAGGAGGCCCCGGGTCCGGCGCTCCGGCGCCTCGCGGCCCAGGGGCTCGGACCGCGCGTCGTCGCGCCCTGCGAGCGCAGCCTCGACCGCTTCCACGAGACGGGCCCGCGTGAACGGCTTCGTGACGAAGTCGACGGCACCGGCTTGGCGGCCCGCCACGAAGTCCCGGATCTCAGACTTCACCGTCAGCATGACGACCGGGATCGAGGAGGTCTCCGGCAGGCTTCGGAGCGTCGCGCAGACCTCCCAGCCGGAGAGATCCGGCATCAGGACGTCGAGCAGGACGAGGTCCGGCCGCTCGAGGACGGCGCGCTCGATTCCCTCGCTCCCGTCCGCCGCTCCCAACGGCTCGAAACCGGCGGCAGAAAGGGTGGCTTCGACGATGGAGCGCACGGCGGCGTCGTCGTCCACGACCAGGATCCTTTTTCTCGACATCAGGAGTGGCCGATTCTAGCGCTCACGGCGGAACTCGGCGTCGAATGACCCGAGTACGTCGGCCGATGTCGCGGCCGACCCGTCCACTCGCTGGACGCGGGCGAAGCGCGGCCCTTCCCAGAGCGCCGCCTCGAGGCGTTCGAGCGCGTGCGCCGGCCCCTCCGCCACGACGAGAACCCGGCCGTCGGGAAGATTCGAGGCTCCGCCGCTCAGCCCGAGACCTCTCGCCGTCCGCGCCGCGAAGGCGCGGTAGCCGACTCCCTGCACGCGTCCCGAGACGAGCCAGCGCCGTGCCTCGGCCTCGAAACCGCCGCTCACCTCCGCTCCTCGGCCGGGGCCTTCGCCCAACCGAACTTCCCGACGAGGGGAACGTAGGCGACGTCTCCGGCGTCCTCCGTGCGGGTCCGGCCGCTCGGGAGCTTCTTCACGACGAGGAGGCGCTGGCGACTCGCGGGGCCGACCGGCACGACGAGACGGCCCGTCGCCGAGAGCTGCGAAACGAGGGGCGCCGGGACGTCCGGTGCGGCAGCGGCGACGACGATGGCGTCGTACGGAGCGTGCTCCCGCCAGCCGTAGGTCCCGTCGAACACCTTGACCGAGACGTTGCGCACACCGAGCGACGACAGCACACGCCGGGCTTCGGCGGCCAGCTCCGGGATCCGCTCCAGCGAGAAGACCTGCCCGGCGAGACACGCCAGCACGGCCGCCTGGTACCCGGACCCGGTCCCCACCTCGAGGACGCGGGCTCCCTGCCGGATGGCGGCGAGCTCGGCCGCCCGTCCGACGTTGGCCGCCTGCGTGATCGTCTGCCCGGCGCCGATCGGCAGGGCGTGGTCCCCGTAGGCCTCCGCCGCGAGCGATTTCGGGACGAACAGGTGCCGGGGAACGACGCCGAGCGCCTCGATCACCCGGGGGTCGGAGACGAGGCCAGTCGCGACGATCCGGGCGACCATCGCGCGCCGCGCCTCCGCGCCCGCCCTCGCGGCACGCGCGACTTCGGGGTCCTCCGGCCTCACGCCGGGATCTTAGCGTCCGTTCGCGCCGTTGGCGCAGCTCCCGCTCAGGCGGTCGGCCAGGTCCTCGAGCGCCTTGTACGCCGTCAGGTCGAGGTGGAGGGGCGTCACGGAGACGAAGCCGCCCGCGACGGTCGTCAGGTCGCTCCCGTCCTCGTGCGTGTCGATGTGCGCGCCGCCGATCCAGAAGTAGGGACGGCCGCGCGGGTCGATCTTCTCCACGACGCTCTCGCCGTAGCGGCGGCGCCCCATCCGCGTCGCGCGGATTCCGGCGGGCCTGCCGGCCGGTATGTTCACGTTCCAGAGGATCTCCGGGCTCATCGGGCGCGAGAGCGCGAGGCGGATGACCTCCTCCGCGATCGACTCGGCGTGCGTGAAATCCGGCGGGGTGTCGGCCTGGTCCCGGCGGTAGTCGAGCGAGAAGGCGATGGACGGGACTCCCTGGAGGGTCCCTTCGAAGGCGGCCGCGACCGTACCGGAGTAGGTCACGTCGTCCCCGAGGTTCGGCCCCTGGTTGATGCCCGAGAAGAGGAAGTCGGGACGCACCTCGCGCAGGATGCTGCAGATGCCGAGGTTCACGCAGTCGGTCGGAGTCCCGTCGACGACCCACGAACGCTCCGCCGTCTTCACGACCCGGAGCGGCCGGTGGAGCGTCAGCGCGTGGGACGTGGCGCTCTGCTCGCGGTCGGGGGCGACGACGTACGTCTCGAAGCCGGCCGCCTTCGCGGCCCGTTCCAGCGCCTCGATTCCCGGGCTGTGGATCCCATCGTCGTTCGAGACGAGCGCGCGCATCAGGCCCCGCCCCGGTAGACGACCTTGTTGCGCTCGGTCTCGTGCAGAACGATCTTCACGAGCCGGGCCGGGCCGGTGTGCGGGGCGAGCTCGTCCCAGAAGCGGACGGCGAGGATCTCCGCCGTAGGGATCGCGCCCTGGAGGAAGTCGACGTCGGTATTCAGGTTCCGGCAGTCGCACTTCTTCACGATCCGCTCGCTGACGATCTTCTTGAGCTCGGAGAAGTCGAGGACCCACCCCTTCTCCGGGTCGACCGGCCCCTCCACGGTGACCTCGAGGCCGTACGTGTGCCCGTGCCCGTGGGGGTTGTTGCACTTGCCGAAGACGGCCCGGTTCCACTCCTCGTCGCGCGAGGGGTTGTGGAGCCGGTGCGCCGAGCTGAAGGTCGCGCTGGTGGTGATGCGGGTGATCGGACGCGCCGCGTCGTTCTTTGTCACGGGAT
>Ga0209573_1002963_pt1 | contig 19991 bp, 18 predicted proteins | sample TNRBio252014_DNA_FD_185870 | JGI IMG/M metagenome (GOLD analysis project Ga0209573, IMG submission 185870) | Wastewater treatment Type I Accumulibacter community from EBPR Bioreactor in Madison, WI, USA - TNR Reactor_6/25/2014_ DNA (SPAdes)... | ecosystem: Engineered > Bioreactor > EBPR >...
AGGAAGCCAAGGAAGGGCGAATCGCGCAGGTGATGATCGACGGGCGCGCCATTCAGGGTCGGACTGGTGGTGGCGAGCGCTTCACCACATATAGCCCGGAAACCGATAACAGCGCCATGATCGGCGAGCTGCTCAAGCACGGTGTCGATATCGAGGGGCAAGCGCCGGAGAAGCAGGGACTATTGATGCAGATCTTCATCTCCTGGTTCCCGATGCTGTTGTTGATCGGGATCTGGGTGTTCTTCCTGCGGCAGATGCAGGGGGGCGGTGCTGGTCGAGGGGCGATGTCGTTTGGCAAGTCGCGTGCCCGGATGATGAGCGAGGATCAGATCAAGGTCACGTTCTCGGATGTCGCTGGCGTGGACGAGGCCAAGGAAGAAGTCGCGGAATTGGTGGAATTCCTGCGTGATCCCGGCAAATTCCAGAAACTTGGCGGCAAGATTCCGCGCGGGGTGCTGATGGTCGGTTCGCCCGGCACCGGCAAGACGCTGCTGGCCAAGGCCATCGCCGGCGAGGCTAAGGTACCATTCTTCTCCATCTCTGGTTCGGACTTCGTGGAAATGTTCGTCGGCGTCGGCGCATCCAGGGTGCGCGATATGTTCGAACAAGCCAAGAAGCACGCGCCCTGCATTATCTTCATCGACGAAATCGACGCCGTGGGCCGGCATCGCGGCGCCGGTCTGGGTGGCGGTCACGACGAGCGCGAGCAAACCCTGAACCAGTTGCTAGTGGAAATGGACGGCTTTGAGGGTAACGAAGGCATCATCGTCATCGCCGCCACCAATCGTCCCGATGTGCTCGATCCGGCACTGCTGCGTCCTGGTCGGTTCGATCGGCAGGTGGTGGTCCCGTTGCCCGACGTACGGGGTCGCGAGCAGATTCTTAAGGTCCACATGCGCAAGGTGCCGCTGTCCGACAATGTCAAGCCATTGGTCATCGCTCGTGGTACTCCCGGTTTTTCCGGAGCGGACTTGGCCAACCTGGTGAATGAGGCGGCGCTGTTCGCCGCTCGCGCCAACAAGCGCGATGTGGACATGGAGGATTTCGAGAAGGCCAAGGACAAGATCATGATGGGCGCCGAGCGCAAGTCGATGGTGATGAGCGAGGAGGAAAAGAAGCTCACGGCCTATCACGAGGCCGGCCATGCCATCGTTGGACGGCTGGTGCCGGCGCACGACCCGGTATACAAAGTCAGCATCATCCCGCGCGGCCGGGCGTTGGGTGTGACCATGTTTCTGCCGGAGGGCGACCGTTACAGCTTCAGCAAGCAGCGGCTGGAAAGCCAGATTTCCAGTCTGTTCGGTGGGCGGATCGCTGAGGCCATCGTTTTCGGAGCGGATTTCGTCACCACCGGCGCGCAGAACGACATCGAACGCTCCACCGACATCGCCCGCAATATGGTGACCAAGTGGGGATTGTCCGAACGGCTGGGACCGCTGACCTACAGCGAAGACGATGGCGAGGTGTTTCTGGGACGGTCGGTGACCCGGCATAAGAACGTATCCGATGAAACCGCCCATGTCATCGACGAGGAAATTCGCTCGATCATCGACTGCAATTACCGGCGTGCCGAACAGTTGTTACGCGATAATCTCGACAAGCTGCACACCATGGCCGAGGCGTTGATCAAGTTCGAGACCATCGATTCCGAGCAGATTGACGACATCATGGCTGGTCGGCCGCCGCGCGAGCCGACGGATTCGAATGCCGATTCGGACCCGCCCAGCACCGGTTCGTCGGTGAGTCTGGACAAGGATCGGCGAGGCGAAAAGCCGATTGGCGGACCTGCCCAGCAGCATTGAGTCTTCCGCTGGTTCTTTTTGCCCTTCTCCCCAACGGGAGCAGGGCTCTTTGTGGAGAAAACCCTCTTTCGCTAACGGAAGAGGGTTTTTTTGTGGGAGTGTGTCAACCATGCTAATAAATTGCGCGGGAAAGACGCTTGATCTGAGCCAGCCGGCCGTGATGGGGGTGCTCAACGTGACTCCTGATTCGCTTTCCGACGGCGGGCAATATCTGCAGATGGATGCGGCGTTGCGCCGTGCTGAAGTCATGGTGGCGCAGGGCGCGGCGTTGGTCGATGTCGGCGGGGAGTCCACCCGGCCGGGCGCGGCGCCGGTATCGGTACAGGAAGAGCTGGATCGGGTGCTGCCAGTGGTGGAACGGTTGGCGCGCGAGTTGCCCGTACCGATTTCGGTGGACACCAGCAAACCCGAACTCATGCGCGAGTTGGCGCGAGCCGGCGCTGGCTTGATCAACGACGTGCGAGCACTACAGATGCCTGGAGCACTGGCGGCGGCGGCGGCCAGTGGCTTGCCGGTCTGTCTGATGCACCTGCGAGGTGAACCCATCACCATGCAACGAGGGCCTGTTTACGCCGATGTGGTCGCCGAGGTCCGCGATTATTTAGCAGCACGGGTTGGTGCCTGCGAAGCGGCCGGCATTGCCCGCGAGCGGATTTTGGTCGATCCCGGTTTCGGTTTCGGCAAGACTTTGGCGCACAACCTGCACCTGCTTCGCCATCTCGATCGATTTACCGACCTGGCGGCCGGCGTGTTGGTCGGTGTCTCGCGTAAGAGCATGATCGGCGCGTTGCTGGATGTGCCCGTGGGCGAACGGCTGGCTGGCAGTCTGGCGGCGGCGACGATCGCCGTTTGGCGGGGAGCTCGTGTCGTTCGTGCTCACGATGTTCGGGAGACGGTCCAAGCCTTGCGCGTTTGTGCCGCCGTGCTGGCGGTCGACTAGAGGGCGAAGCGGTTTCCGCCGACCGCCCAGCGCTGTACGCCTTGCCCGTGCTCATCGCTACAATAGTTTAATTTTGCTGAATTTAGAGGAAATCGCATGGAGAAGAGTTACTTCGGTACGGACGGTATTCGGGGGCGGGTCGGCGAATATCCGATTACGGCGGAGTTCGTGTTGAAGCTGGGCTGGGCGGTCGGGCGAGTGCTCCAGACCAAAGGTTTCAACAAGGTCGTCGTCGGCAAGGATACGCGCATTTCCGGGTACATGTTCGAATCGGCGCTGGAGGCGGGGCTGTCGGCGGCCGGGGTCAATATCGCTCTGCTGGGTCCGATGCCCACGCCGGGTATCGCCTATCTGACCCGCACCCTGCACGCCTGCGCGGGCATCGTGGTCAGTGCCTCACACAACCCCTACTATGACAATGGCATCAAGTTTTTCTCCCGTGATGGACAAAAATTGCCCGATGCGGTCGAGGAGCGGATCGAGGAGTTGCTGGCGCAACCGCTGGAAACCGCCGAACCCGACGCCCTGGGCAAGGCCGAACGCATCGTCGATGCCGCCGGCCGCTACATCGAGTTCTGCAAGAGCACGATTCCCGCCTATACCAGTCTGACGGGTATCAAGCTGGTGGTGGATTGCGCGCATGGCGCGACCTACCACATCGCTCCGAGCGTCTTCGAGGAAATGGGCGCGACCGTGATTCCCCTGGGCGTCGCTCCCGACGGGCTCAACATCAATCTGGACTGCGGCTCCACCAAGCCGGCGGCGCTCTGCGCGACGGTGAAGGAACAGGGCGCCGATCTGGGCATCGCCTTTGACGGAGATGGCGACCGTGTGATCATGGTGGATCATCGCGGTGAAATTCTGGATGGCGACGAACTGCTGTTCATCATCGCTCGCGACCGTTTACGCATCGGTGCCCGATTCAATGCCGTGGTTGGCACATTGATGACCAATTTGGGTCTTGAGGTGGCGCTGCGGGCTCTAGGGCTCGAACTGCGCCGCGCCCGGGTTGGAGACCGTTATGTGATGGAATGCCTGCTGGCTGAGAATTTGATTTTGGGAGGCGAAAGCTCCGGCCACATCATCTGTCTGGATCGGACCACGACCGGCGATGGCATCATCTCCGCGCTGCAAGTTTTGTCGGCGATGCTGCGTTCCGGCAAGAGTCTGCACGATCTCAAGGCCGGCATGAGCAAGTGCCCGCAAACGCTGATCAATGTGTCGGTTGCCGGGCGCGTGGATTTGCAGCGAGCATCGATCCAGGAAGCGGTCCGGGCCGTCGAGAATCAGTTGGGTGACAACGGCCGAGTACTGTTGCGGTCCTCCGGAACCGAGCCGGTGGTTCGGGTGATGGTTGAGGGCATGGATGCTGGAATCGTCGAACGCCACGCCCGCGAATTGGCCGATGTGGTGCGGGACGCGTTGTCGGTGTGATTGATTTTCGAGGGCAAAAAACGTAAACTCCTTAGGATTTTCAAAGTGGGAGAGATAGCGATATGCGCCGTAAGTTCGTGGCTGGAAACTGGAAAATGAATGGCTCGGCCAACAGCATTCGCGAGTTGCTGCAAGGCATTCGTGAAGGCGCCGCCGAGGTTGCGGCCGTCGAACTGGCGGTGTTTCCGTCATTCGTGTATTTGGGGCTGGTCGAGCAGCAATTGTCTGACTCCTCGATCGGCTGGGGCGCGCAGAATCTGTCCGAGCATGCTTCGGGGGCGCACACCGGAGAGGTGGCGGGTTCGATGTTGCAGGATTTTCATTGCGACTATGTCATCGTCGGTCACTCGGAGCGGCGCACCCTGTACGGCGAAACCGACGAGATCGTCGCGCGGAAGTTTGCCACCGCCCGCAAGATTGGACTCAAGCCCATCCTCTGCGTCGGAGAGACTCTGCAGGAACGCGAGCAGGGGGTGACCGAGGCAGTGGTCGAACGGCAAATCAAGGCGGTGTTGGATCTGGAAGGCATCGGTGGTTTTGCCGATGCGGTGATTGCCTACGAACCGGTATGGGCGATCGGTACCGGTCGGACCGCCACCGCCGGACAGGCCCAGGAGGTCCATGCCTTCATTCGCGCCAAGTTGGCGCAACTGGATTCGGCGCTGGCGAGCCAGGTCCGCATTCTGTACGGCGGCAGCATGAAAGCCGCCAATGCTGCGGAGCTGCTGGCCATGCCGGACATCGACGGAGGTTTGATCGGCGGTGCTTCGCTCGAAGCCAAGGAGTTTCTGGCGATTGCCAAGGCAGGCTGTTAAACTGCCGCCATGCTGCACACTCTGATTCTCGTCGCGCACATCATCGCCGCCGTCGCCTTGGTTGCCTTGGTGCTGCTACAACAGGGCAAGGGCGCCGATGCCGGCGCGGCGTTCGGTAGTGGGTCGTCCGCGACGATGTTTGGGGCGCGCGGTGCCGCGTCCTTCCTGAGTCGGACGACCTCCGTGTTGGCGACCGTGTTCTTTCTGACCAGCCTGACACTGGCTTACTTTGCCACGCAAACCAGTGTCCCCAAGAGCGTCGTCGAACGGTTGCAGGTTGAGGAAGCCAAGGCCCCACAGCCACGGTCCGATGTGGGCGGCGGTCCTGCGGATGTGCCTCAGTTGCCGCGAAAATAACGACTTGCTCGTGCCGATGTGGTGGAACTGGTAGACACGCTATCTTGAGGGGGTAGTGGCGCAAGCCGTGCCGGTTCGAGTCCGGCCATCGGTACCAAAATTACAGGGCGAAAGTATCTTAGGACCGCGGCCAAGATACTTTCGATATTTCTGGACACCTTGATGTTGTTTACTGGCGCACGCTAGGGAATGAAGTGCGGCCACCACCATGAGGTTTATGAGTCATGCGGCGTTTTAACTACAATAAGCAACACGCCTCGACTGTCTTGCGTATAGCGCCCACGAAATATTCCGGGACCGTGCCGCTGAGCTTGTCGGAAACCTTCGTCGCCGATCCAAGACCCTAACTAGCCGCCGCCGCAGCGCTTTCTTCCGGCCCGCCATGTCGAAGGTGCGATCCTGATGTTGTCCAATTATCTCCCAGTCCTGATTTTCATCGTCATCGCCATTGCAATCGCCACGATTGCCATCAGCCTCGGTTTTTTCCTCGGACCACGTCGCCCCGACGGCGAAAAATCGTCGGCCTACGAGTGCGGGTTTGAATCGTTCGAAGATAGCCGAATGAAATTCGATGTCCGCTATTATCTGGTGGCAATTCTTTTCATCATTTTCGATCTGGAAATCGCGTTTCTATTTCCTTGGGCGGTCGTGCTCGACAAAATCGGCTTGTTCGGTTTCGTGGCGATGGCGGTTTTTCTCGGCATCCTGGTGATCGGTTTCATTTATGAGTGGAAAAAAGGAGCCTTGGAATGGGAATAGAAGGCATTCTTGAAAAAGGCGTGGTGACCACCACGGCCGACAAACTGATCAACTGGGCACGCACGGGTTCGATGTGGCCGATGACCTTCGGTTTGGCTTGCTGCGCGGTGGAGATGATGCACGCTGGCGCGTCTCGCTACGATCTGGACCGATTTGGCATTGTGTTCCGGCCCAGTCCTCGCCAATCCGATGTGATGATCGTCGCCGGTACCCTGTGCAACAAAATGGGGCCGGCCTTGCGTAAGGTTTACGATCAGATGGCCGAGCCTCGCTGGGTGATCTCCATGGGATCTTGCGCCAATGGAGGTGGCTATTATCACTATTCCTATTCCGTGGTGCGCGGTTGTGATCGTATCGTGCCGGTGGATGTTTACGTGCCTGGCTGTCCGCCGACGGCGGAGGCGTTGCTGTACGGAATCCTGCAATTACACGATAAAATACGACGCACCAACACCATAGCCCGTTGAGATAATGCCCCATGGCCGACGCTCTCCAAAATCTCGTGGAAAAACTCCAAGCCCGGTTTGGCGACATTCTGTTGGAATGTAAACTGGATAATGGGGAAGTGACCATCGAAGTTCCGCCGGAAAGGCTGATCGAAGTGTTTACCGCGCTACGCGACGAACCGGATTTTGTGTTCGAGCAGGTCATGGATATTTGCGGTGTCGACTATCAGGCTTACGGTGCCGTGGAATGGGCGACCGGCGAGTCCTCCAATAAAGGTTTTAGCCGTGGGGTGGTCGAACGGGCGACCGGGCGTGCCGCCGCGGCCATCCAGCACGTCGTTGCCGATCGCCGGTTCGCCGGCAAGGGGCGCTTTGCCGCCGTCTACCAACTGCTGTCGGTGTCGCGCAACCAGCGGCTGCGCGCACGGGTATTCGCGCCGGATGACGAACTGCCAGTGGTACCCTCGGTGGTGGCGTTGTGGGCGTCGGCCAACTGGTACGAGCGCGAGGCGTTCGATCTGTACGGCATCGTGTTCGAAGGTCACCCGGACCTGCGGCGCATTCTGACCGATTACGGGTTTATCGGTCATCCGTTCCGCAAGGATTTCCCATTGATCGGTCACGTCGAAATGCGTTACGACCCCGAACGCGGTCGCGTGGTGTACGAACCGGTCAGCATCGAACCGCGCGTGTTGGTGCCCCGCGTCATTCGCAATGACAGCCGTTATCTGTCCGAGTCTCACTGAGGAAAACCGCTGATGCCTGAGATTCGCAATTACACTCTGAACTTTGGGCCGCAGCATCCGGCCGCCCATGGCGTGCTGCGCCTAGTGCTGGAGATGGATGGCGAAGTAGTGCAGCGCGCCGATCCGCATATCGGCCTGTTGCATCGCGGGACCGAAAAGCTGGCGGAGAGCAAGCCGTTCAACCAGAGCATCGGTTACATGGATCGGCTCGACTACATGTCGGCGATGAGCAACGAACATGGTTACGTGCTGGCCGTCGAAAAACTGTTGGGTATCCAGCCACCGCCGCGAGCCCAGTACATCCGGGTCATGTACGCGGAAATAACGCGTATCCTCAATCACTTGTTGTGGATCGGCGCGCACGGTCTGGACATTGGCGCCATGACCATGTTCATTTACGCCTTCCGCGAGCGGGAAGATTTGCTGGATTGCTACGAAGCGGTGTCCGGAGCGCGGTTTCACGCAACCTATTTCCGGCCCGGCGGTGTTTATCGCGATCTGCCGAATGCGATACCCAAGTACGAGTACGAGCATTCCAAGTGCCACAGCAAGAAAGACGTGGATGCGCGGAACGCCACCCGCCAAGGCTCATTGCTGGATTTCATCGAAGCCTTTACCGAGCGTTTTCCCGGTCGTGTGGACGAGTATGAAACCCTGCTGACCGACAACCGCATCTGGAAGCAGCGGACGGTCGGTATCGGCGTGGTGACTCCCGAACGTGCCTTGCAACTGGGTTTTTCCGGCCCCATGCTCCGGGGGTCCGGCTTCGCTTGGGATCTGCGCAAGAAGCAGCCTTACGACGTCTACGATCAGATGGATTTCGACATTCCGGTTGGCGTCAACGGCGACTGCTATGATCGCTATCTGGTGCGGGTCGAGGAGATGCGCCAATCCAATCGCATCATCAAACAGTGCGTGCAATGGCTAAAGGAAAACCCCGGTCCGGTGATATTGGATGACCACAAGGTCGCGCCACCACCACGAGAAAAGATGAAAGAGGATATGGAGGCGCTGATTCATCATTTCAAACTCTTCACCGAAGGCTACTGTGTGCCCGAGGGCGAGGTTTACGTGGCTACCGAGCATCCCAAGGGCGAGTATGGGGTCTACCTGATTTCCGACGGCGCCAATAAGCCTTACCGGCTCAAGGTGCGGGCGGCGGGTTTCGCCCATTTGTCCTCCATGGATGAGATGACCCGCGGCCACATGCTGGCCGATGTCGTCGCCGTCATTGGTACCCAGGATATCGTGTTTGGGGAGGTCGACCGCTGATGAGCGCACGTAAAAGTGATTTGTTGTCCGCTCATGCCCGCGCGGAAATCGATGGATGGATTACCCGCTATCCCGCCGATCGGAAACAGTCTGCCGTATTGGCCGCCCTGCGCGAGGTTCAGCACGAGAACGGCGGCTATCTCACCACTGAATTGATGGATGCGGTGGCCGAATATCTGGAGATGCCGCCGATCGCCGTCTACGAGGTGGCGACCTTTTACTCGATGTTCGAATTGAAACCGGTTGGCCGGCACAGTATTTCGGTCTGCACCAATATTTCCTGCATGCTGCGCGGAGGCGACGCCATTCTGGCGCATATCGAGAAAAAACTAGGCATTCGGCTGGGCGAAAGCACGGCGGACGGCAAGTTTTTTCTGAAGCGAGAAGAGGAATGTCTGGCCGCATGCTGCGGGGCGCCGATGATGCAAGTCGATCATGTCTATTACGAACATCTGACCCCCGAACAGGTGGATCGGGTGCTCGATAGCCTGGAGTGAACCGCGATGGCCAATGAGGTTTGTTACCGGACACTCGGTTTGGACCAGCCGTGGTCGATCGAGACTTACACAGGCTTGGGTGGTTATGAGGCTTGGAAGAAGATTCTTGCCGGACAACTGACCTTCGAGCAGGTGATCGACGAGGTCAAGAAATCCGGTCTGCGCGGTCGCGGCGGCGCGGGGTTCCCGACCGGCCTGAAGTGGACCTTCATGCCGCGCAACGCACCCGTCCAAAAGTATGTGGTTTGCAATTCCGACGAGTCTGAACCGGGCACCTGCAAGGATCGCGATATCCTACGGTTCAACCCGCATGCCCTGGTCGAAGGCATGGCGATCGCCGGTTTCGCCACCGGTTCCACGGTCGGCTACAACTATATGCGCGGCGAATTCCTGGATGAACCCTACCAGCGTTTCGAAAACGCGGTCAAGGAAGCCTACGCCGCCGGATTGCTGGGTAAAAACATCCAGGGTAGCGGCATTGATTTCGATCTGTACCCGACCTTGGGCGCCGGTGCGTATATCTGTGGCGAGGAAACCGCCCTGCTGGAATCGCTGGAGGGCAAAAAAGGCCAACCGCGCTTCAAGCCGCCGTTTCCAGCTAACTACGGCCTCTACGGCCGACCGACCACCATCAACAACACCGAATCGTTTTCCTCGGTGCCGTCGATCATCCGCAACGGTGGCGAGTGGTTTGCCGGGCTCGGTACCGCCAATGCTGGAGGCACCAAGATCTTCTCGGTCTCCGGCCACGTCGACAAACCGGGCAACTTCGAAATCGCCTTGGGAACGCCCTTTGCCGATCTGTTGGCCATGGCTGGCGGGATCTGGAAAGGGCGCCGGCTCAAGGCGGTGATTCCAGGCGGCTCCTCGGTGCCGGTGGTGCCGGGCGAGGTCATGATGAAGGCCAACATGGATTACGATTCCGTGGTCAAGGCGGGCTCGATGCTGGGTTCGGGCGCGGTGATCGTGATGGACGAAACCACGGATATGGTGCGGGTGCTGCAGCGTGTTTCCCGATTCTACTACTCCGAATCCTGTGGCCAATGTACTCCATGCCGCGAAGGCACCGGTTGGCTGTATCGGATGGTGACCCGCATCGTCGAAGGCAAGGGTCGGCCCGAGGATCTGGACTTGCTGGACAGCGTGGCCAGCCGAATCGAAGGACGCACCATCTGCGCTTTGGGCGATGCCGCAGCCATGCCGGTGCGCAGCTTCGTCAAACACTACCGCCACGAATTTGCCTACTACATCGAGCACAAGCGCAGCATGATCGCCGGCGCGACGGCGTTGGCCGCCTGAGCCACAAAATCCATAACACGGTTGCAGTGGATAAGAGATGAGCGAGGAACAGGTCAACATCGAAGTCAACGGCATCCCGCTGAAGGCGCGTAAAGGCGCGATGCTCATCGAAATCACCGATGCGGCGGGTATTGCCATCCCCCGTTTTTGCTATCACAAGAAGCTGTCCGTTGCCGCGAATTGTCGGATGTGCCTCGTCGAGGTGGAGAAGGCGCCCAAGCCCTTGCCCGCGTGCGCCACGCCGGTGATGGAAGGTATGAAGGTTTATACCGAGTCGCCCAAGGCGCTCGCCGCGCAAAAGGGCACCATGGAGTTCTTGCTGATCAATCATCCGCTGGATTGCCCGATTTGCGACCAAGGCGGCGAATGCGAATTGCAGGACATGGCGCTGGGTTACGGTGCCGATGTGTCGCGGTTCGCCGAACGCAAACGGGTGGTCAGGGACAAGAACATCGGGCCATTGATCGCCACTGACATGACGCGCTGCATTCACTGCACTCGCTGTGTGCGTTTTGGCGAGGAAGTCGCTGGCTTGCGAGAATTAGGCGCCACCGGGCGAGGCGAGTCCGTGGAAATCGGTACCTACGTGGCTCACAGCGTTGGTTCGGAGCTGTCCGGCAACGTCATCGATCTGTGTCCGGTGGGCGCGCTGACCGCCAAGCCGTCCCGCTACCGGGGTCGTTCCTGGGAATACGTGCAGCATCCCGCCATCGCGCCGCACGATTCCGTCGGGTCCAACATCTTCATTCACACCCTACGTGGTCAAGTCATGCGGGTGGTGCCGCGCGAGAACGAGGCAATCAACGAAACCTGGATTTCCGATCGCGACCGATTCAGCTATGAAGGCATTTACAGCGATGATCGCTTGGTCCGTCCTTGGGTAAAAGGCGGGGAGGCCGATTGGGAAATGGCCTTGGAAACGGCGAGCAAGGGTTTGCGGGAGGTGATCGCCCAGCATGGCGCCGAAGCGGTTGGGTTCCTGTTGTCGCCGACCGCCACCGTGGAGGAATTGTATCTGGCGCAGAAGCTGGCGCGTGGCTTGGGTGTGGCGAATATCGACCACCGGCTGCGGCAGGCCGATTTCAGCGATCAGGACGCGGCGCCGGTATTTCCTTGGCTGGGGCAGGAGCTGGCGGACTTGGAGAAGGTCGGAGCGGCGTTGCTGATTGGCTCCAACGTACGGATGGAACAACCGCTGGCTGGCCATCGCTTGCGCAAGGCGGCGTTGGCGGGTGGTCGAATCCTGTTGATCAATCCCCGTGACTTTGAGTTTCTTTTCCCAGTCGCCGCCAAAGTGATCGCCGATCCCGCCGGCATGGTGGCGGCGTTGGTTGGCGTGGCGCTGGCGGTCGCGGAATTGAAAGGCCAGGACCTGCCGACGGAACTCGCTGCCCTAGCCGGCGGCGTGTCCGCCGGGGAAACCGAGCGCGCCATTGCCGAGCATCTGGTCAATCAGGCGCCCGCCACCGTGCTACTGGGCAATCTGGCCGTCGCCCATCCAGCCTTCGCGCAACTGCGGGCGTTGGCCAGCTTCGTGGCTGCTTGCAGTGGTGCGCACCTGGGGTATCTGCCCGAAGCCGCCAACTCGGCAGGTGGGTGGCTGGCCGGCGCGCTGCCGCATCGCTTGCCAGGGGGGGCGTCGGCACCAACGGTGGGTCTGGATACGCGGTCGATGTTGGAGGCACCCCGCAAAGCTTATGTGCTGCTGGGAGTGGAGCCGGAATTGGATTGCTGGGATGGCGCCGCTGCGCTGAAGGCCCTGCAAGCGGCTGAATGGGTGGTGTCGCTCAGTCCGTTCGCCAGTGCCGCCAGTAAGACTTATGCTCATGTCGTTTTACCGGTGGCTACTTTCGCTGAAACTTCCGGTAGTTATGTCAATGCCGAAGGTCTCTGGCAGAGTTTTTCGGGAGCCAGCAAACCGTTTGGCGAGGCAAGACCCGCCTGGAAAGTGCTGCGGGTTTTGGGCAATCTGGCTGGCGTGGCCGGTTTCGATTACGTCAGTTCCGAAGAAATACGCGCCGAAGCCGAGAACGCCTGCGCTCAGGTCCGGCCTGACAATACGCTGGATTCCGGTAAATCCTTGGTCCCCTTCAAGTCCAAAGGGTTATATCGGGTAGCGGAAGTGCCGATTTATGCCACCGATTCGCTGGTCCGGCGCGCACAATCCCTGCAACTAAGCCCGTTGGCGCGGCCGGTCGAGGTGCGGCTGCATCCGGATGTGGCGCGGGATTTGGGTGTGGCCGAGCGCGAACAAGTCCAGGTACGCCAGAACGGCGCGGCGGTCGACCTGCCGCTGGTGTTGGATGAAAGCGTGCCTAGGGGTTGTGCCTGGATTCCGGCGGGATTGTACGCCAGCGTGGCACTCGGTCCGGCGGTTGGCCCGGTAGCTATCCAATAACAACTAGGAATCCTGGATCGTGGAAACGCTGCTGACGCTCGTTATCATCCTGCTGAAAATCGTCGCCCTGCTGGCGCCTCTGTTGCTGGGGGTGGCGTATCTGACTTTCGCCGAGCGCAAGGTCATTGGCTACATGCAAGTTCGGATCGGCCCGAACCGGGTTGGTCCCAAGGGATGGCTGCAGCCCATCGCCGATGCCATGAAGCTGATGTTCAAGGAAATCATTATCCCCACCCGCGCTGATCGATTCCTGTTCCTGCTGGCGCCGGTGGCCGCGTTCGGGCCGGCACTGGCGGCTTGGGCGGTGATTCCCTTCGGCGATGGCATGCAGATATCTCATTTGGATGCCGGCTTGCTCTACCTGCTTTCCTTGACGTCACTCGGTGTGTACGGCGTGATCATCGCCGGCTGGTCCTCGAACTCCAAATACGCTTTCCTGGGCGCGATGCGCTCAGCGGCCCAGATCGTCTCCTATGAAATCGCCATGGGTTTCGCCTTGGTCGGCGTGCTGATGGCCGCCGGCAGCCTCAATCTCAATCAGATTGTGCTGGCCCAGCAGGGCAGTCTGTTGCACTGGTATTGGTTGCCGTTGTTGCCCTTGTTCCTTGTGTACTTCATCTCCGGCGTGGCCGAGACCAACCGCGCTCCCTTCGATGTGGCCGAGGGCGAATCGGAGATCGTGGCCGGGTTCCATGTGGATTATTCCGGCATGGCCTTCGCGGTTTTCTTTCTGGCGGAATACGCCAACATGATCCTGGTGTCGGCGTTGGCATCTACCCTGTTTCTGGGTGGATGGCTGTCGCCGTTCGAGGGTATCCCGGTGCTCGGCGAATTGTTCTCTTTCGTGCCCGGCGCGCTTTGGCTGGTGATCAAGATTTCGGTCCTGCTGCTGTTTTTCCTGTGGTTCCGCGCCACCTTCCCACGCTATCGCTACGATCAGATCATGCGCTTGGGTTGGAAGGTCTTTATCCCGGTGACGCTGGTTTGGTTGCTGGTGATTGGATTGGGTGTGTTGGCGCAGGTTGGCCCGTGGTTCGATTGAGCGGAGAAAGCGATGAATACCCTCAACACCCTTCGGCACTATTTCAAGAGTTTTGTGCTGTGGGAGCTATTGCTCGGCTTGGGAGTCACCGGCCGTTATCTGTTTGCCAAAAAGATCACGGTGCAGTATCCCGAGGAGCGTACCCCGCTGTCGCCGCGCTTCCGCGGCCTGCATGCGCTTCGCCGTTATCCCAACGGTGAAGAACGCTGTATTGCCTGCAAGTTGTGCGAGGCGGTCTGCCCGGCGTTGGCGATTACCATCGAGTCCGAGCAACGAGAGGACGGCACCCGCCGCACCACCCGTTACGATATCGATCTGTTCAAGTGTATTTTTTGCGGGTTTTGCGAAGAGGCCTGCCCAGTGGACTCGATCGTGGAGACCCGGGTATTCGATTACCACTTTGAGAAGCGTGGCGAGCACATCATGACTAAAGAGAAGTTGCTTGCCCACGGCGATCGCTGGGAAGCGCAAATCGCCGCCGACCGGGCCGCCGACGCGGCCTATCGCTAGCCGACTCCCACTTGCCTAAGCAAAGAAGAAGACAGGTTCGCTCATGGGATTTGAAAAGTTTCTATTCTACGTCTTCGCGCTGATCCTGGTATTCGCGGCGGTGCGGGTGATCACGGTCCGGAATCCGGTACATGCCGCGTTGTTCCTGGTGCTGGCCTTTTTTACCAGCGCCGCCCTGTGGTTGCTGATTGAGGCCGAGTTCCTGGCCATCACTTTGGTGCTGGTCTATGTGGGCGCGGTCATGGTGCTGTTCCTGTTCGTGGTCATGATGCTGGATCTCAATGTCGACCCGGTGCGAGAGGGTTTCATCAAGTACTTGCCGGTCGGCGCGACGGTGGCGTTGTTGATCGTGATCGAAATGGGGTTGGTGGTCGGATCCGGCTACTTTACCACCGAGCAGTACCATCTGATTTCGCACACGGCCGATTACAGCAATACCAAGGAACTGGGCAGTGTCTTATACACTTTCTACGTCTATCCGTTCGAAATCGCATCCGTGATTTTGCTGGTCGCGATCATTGCCGCCATCTCGCTGACGATGCGTCGTCGCGAGGGAACCAAGTCCCAAGATCCTGGCCAGCAGGTTCGGGTGTCGTCGCGCGACAACCGGGTGAGGTTGGTGCGCATGGCGCCGGAGAAGAAGTAGTAGTGTGGTTTTTTGGCGGGGAGATCCGGTGTCGCCCGTGTACCCGCTCAGTTGTCTGACCGATTTTCACCCATTTCAAAAATACAAGGCGGGGGATAGATGATCGCGCTGACTGATTATCTCGTGCTGGGGGCGATCCTCTTTTGTCTCAGCGTGGCCGGCATTTTTCTGAACCGGAAGAACGTCATTATCCTGCTGATGTCGATCGAGTTGATGCTGCTGGCGGTGAATTTTAATTTCATCGCTTTTTCAAGGTTTCTCGGCGATACCACCGGCCAGGTCTTCGTCTTTTTCATTTTGACGGTGGCGGCGGCTGAGTCGGCTATCGGCTTGGCCATCCTGGTGGTGCTGTTCCGCAACCGCCGTACCATCAACGTCGCCGACCTTGATACGCTGAAGGGTTAGCCGCATGCAAAACGTCTATCTCGGGATTGTGCTTGCCCCACTGTTTGGCGCCATCGTCGCCGGTCTGTTCGGCCGGAAAATCGGCCGAGCCGGCGCCCACTGGGTGACCATCATCGGCGTGGCGGTTTCCTTTCTGCTGTCGCTGGTGGTGCTCCGCCATCATGTCTTGAACGGCGCCGAGCCCTACAACGAATCGCTCTACACCTGGATGGTGGTCGAAGGCATTCGCATGGAAGTCGGCTTTCTGGTGGATAACCTGACAGCGGTGATGATTTCCACGGTAACCTTCGTGTCGTTGATGGTCCATATCTACACCATCGGTTACATGCACGACGACGACGGTTATCAACGCTTCTTCAGCTATATCGCCTTGTTCACCTTCGCCATGCTGATGCTGGTGATGTCCAACAATTTCCTGCAACTATTCTTCGGCTGGGAGGGGGTGGGCTTGGTGTCCTACCTGCTGATCGGCTTCTGGTACAAACGCGAGAGCGCCATTTTCGCCAGTCTCAAGGCTTTTCTGGTTAATCGAGTCGGCGATTTTGGATTTATGCTGGGCATCGCCGCAGTGCTGATGGCTTTCAACAGCATCGACTACGCCGACGTGTTCGCCGCCGCGCCGCTGATGGCCGATATGACCGTGCAGGTGATTCCTGGCATCGATTGGTCGCTGATGACCCTGATCTGCATCCTGCTGTTCATCGGCGCGATGGGTAAATCGGCGCAGGTGCCGCTGCATGTCTGGCTGCCGGATTCGATGGAAGGCCCAACTCCGATCTCGGCGTTGATCCACGCCGCCACCATGGTGACCGCCGGTATCTTCATGGTGGCTCGCATGTCGCCATTGTTCGAGTTGTCGGAAACGGCGCTGAGCGTGGTGCTGGTCATCGGTTCGATCACCGCCTTGTTCATGGGATTCCTTGGTATCGTCCAGAATGACATCAAGCGGGTGGTGGCTTACTCGACACTGTCGCAGCTAGGCTATATGACAGTGGCGTTGGGCGTGTCCGCCTATTCCGCCGCCATCTTCCACTTGATGACCCACGCCTTCTTCAAGGCATTGCTGTTCCTGGGTGCCGGCTCGGTGATCATCGCCATGCACCACGAGCAGGATATCCGTAAGATGGGTGGATTGTGGAAGTACATGCCCATTACCTGGTTCACCTTTCTGTTGGGTACCTTGGCGCTGATCGGCACGCCGGGATTCGCCGGTTTCTACTCCAAGGACAGTATCCTTGAAGCGGTGCATTACTCGCATATCGCCGGTGCCGGCTTTGCCTACTTCGCGGTGATGCTGGGCGTGTTCGTGACCTCGTTCTACTCATTCCGGTTGTACTTCCTCGTGTTCCACGGCAAGGAGCGCATGGACCATCACACCCAGGAACATTTGCACGAGACGCCGGCGGTGGTGACCGTGCCGCTGATCCTGCTGGCGATTCCTTCGGTGGTGATCGGTGCCATGGCGATCGGACCGTTGTTGTTCGGAACGGTGTTCGACGGACCCATCGTGGTATCCCCTGAACATAACGTGCTGGAGCATCTCAGGGAACACTTCCATGAAGTCGGTGGAGCATTCAATTTCGCTTTGCATGGCGTGATTGGTCTGCCCTTCATCTTGGTTCTCATCGGGCTTGGTTCGGCGTTCTATCTGTACATGATGCGGCCGGATCTGCCGGAGCTGATCCAGCGGAAGTTCGCCACGCTGTATGACATCATGGTGCGCAAGTATCTGTTCGACGAGATTTACCAGGCAGTGTTCATGCGCGGCAGTCGGGGCTTGGGCACCGTGCTGTGGAAATACGCCGACGCGGGCTTGATCGACGGTCTGATGGTGAACGGCACGGCACGACTGGTGGGCTGGTTCGGCGCCATCACCCGGCATGTGCAGACCGGTTATCTATATACCTATGCGTTTGCCATGATCGTCGGCCTGCTGGTCCTGTTGACCTGGTTCGTCACCCGCTAACCTGGAAGAAGAAAAACCATGCTGTCGGAACTGCCTCTGCTGAGTCTTGTCATCTGGTTCCCGATTCTGGGCGGCGTTGCGGTGTTGTTCGTGGGCGATGAAAACCCCGGACGCGTCAAGGCGCTGGCGCTGACGGTGGCAATCCTGAGCTTGCTGATCAGTATCCCCTTGTACTCGTCGTTCGACCCCGCGACAGCGGCGATGCAGTTTCAGGAATTCATACCCTGGATTCCGGCCCTCAATGCCAATTATCACTTGGGCGTGGATGGGTTCTCCATGCCGCTGATCCTGCTCACCGCATTCATGACCCTGCTGGTGGTGATCGCCGGTTGGGAGGTGGTGCAGTATCGGATTGCCCAGTACATGGCTGCCTTCCTGATCATGGAAGGCCTGATGATCGGTGTGTTCGCCGCGCTGGACGCCATTCTGTTCTACGTCTTCTTCGAATCGATGTTGATCCCGATGTTCCTGATCATCGGGATCTGGGGAGGGCCGCGCCGGGTCTACGCCACCCTCAAGTTCTTCCTGTACACATTTCTGGGGTCGGTGTTCATGTTGATCGCCCTGATCTACATGTACAACCAGGCCGGTAGTTTCGAAATTCTCGATTTCCACAAGTTGCCGCTCAGCTTGACCGAGCAGGTGCTGATTTTCTTCGCCTTCATGCTCGGCTTCGCGGTCAAGGTACCGATGTGGCCGGTGCATACCTGGCTGCCGGACGCCCATGTCGAAGCGCCCACCGGTGGCTCGGTGATTCTGGCGGCAATTACCTTGAAGATAGGCGGCTACGGCTTCCTGCGCTTCGCCCTACCGATCACCCCGGACGCGGCGAGCATGCTGGACTGGTTGGTGATTACCATGTCGCTGGTGGCGGTGGTGTACATCGGCTTGGTGGCGCTGATTCAGCAGGATATGAAAAAGCTGATCGCCTATTCCTCAATTGCCCACATGGGTTTCGTCACCTTGGGTTTCTTCATCGTGTTCGGCATCTACCGCCACACCGGCAGCCTGAGCGGCGCGGCCATGGGTGTTGAGGGCGGCATGGTGCAGATGGTGTCGCACGGGTTTATCTCCGGCGCGTTGTTCCTCTGCGTGGGCGTGTTGTACGACCGGATGCATTCCCGCCAGATCAAGGACTATGGCGGGGTAGTCAACACCATGCCAGTGTTCGCCGCGTTCATGGTGCTGTTCGGCATGGCTAACGCGGGCTTGCCGGGCACCTCGGGTTTCATCGGCGAGTTTCTGGTGATCTTGAGCAGTTTCAAGGCCAGTTTCTGGATTGCTTTCCTGGCGGCGACCACCTTGATTCTCGGCGCGGCTTATACGCTGTGGCTGATCAAGCGGGTGATCTTCGGCGACATCGGCAACAGTCACGTCGCCGAGCTGAAGGATGTCAACAGCCGGGAAATTATCATACTGAGCCTGCTGGCGGCGGCGGTATTGTTGCTCGGCGTCTGGCCCGACCCGCTGACATCCGTGATGCATGCCTCGGTGGAGAACCTACTGCAGCATGTCACTGCCTCCAAGCTGTAAGGCCTCCTGTCGCAGAGAAGAATCGGAGAATAGGGAAACCCCATGAACTTCGTCGCCCCTGATTTCGTGCCGGTGTTGCCGGAACTGTTCGTGCTGGCCATGGCGTGTTTGGTGTTGGTCGTCGATGTGTTCCTGGAACAGCGGCAACGCCACATTAGCTATGGATTGGCGCAACTGACCTTGCTGGGCGCGGCCTTGCTGACGCTGCTGACCTACGCGCAGGCGCCGGTGACCACAATGTTCGGTCACTATGTCAAGGATGCGATGGGCGATCTGCTCAAGCTGTTCATCTACCTGACCACCGCCGCTGGTTTTCTCTACTCGCGTGACTATCTGCGCCAGCGTGATCTGTTCAAGGGCGAATACTATGTACTGGGTCTGTTTGGTGTGCTCGGTATGATGGTCATGGTATCCGCCTACAGCCTACTCAGTGTGTATCTGGGGTTGGAGTTGCTGTCGTTATCGCTTTACGCTTTGGTGGCGACCGATCGGGATTCTCCGGTTTCCTCCGAGGCCGCCATGAAGTATTTCGTCCTGGGTTCATTGGCGTCCGGTATGTTGCTGTACGGTATCTCGATGATCTATGGCGCGACCGGCAGCGTGGATCTCCAGGTAGTGGCCGACGCCGTTGCCAGGCAAGGCGCGGACAACCTGGTTCTGGTGTTCGGACTGGTGTTTCTGGTGGTCGGATTGTCGTTCAAGCTGGGCGCGGTGCCTTTCCATATGTGGTTGCCGGATGTCTACCAAGGTGCACCCACTTCGGTGACCCTGTACATCGGCTCGGCGCCCAAGTTGGCGGCTTTCGCCTTGATCATGCGGGTTCTGGTGGATGGCTTGGGTTCGTTGCAGGGCGATTGGCAGCAGATGCTGATCATTCTGGCGGCGCTATCCATGGCGCTGGGTAACTTGGTTGCGATCGTCCAGACCAATATCAAACGGATGTTGGCCTATTCGACTATTTCCCATGTTGGATTCCTGCTGTTGGGCATTCTGGCCGGTACTCCGGAGGGCTACGCTGCAGCCATGTTTTACGCCATCGTTTACGTGTTGATGGCGGTTGGCGCCTTCGGTCTGATCATCATACTGAGCCGGGCTGGCTTCGAAGCCGAAAATATCGATGACTT
>Ga0209573_1002964_pt1 | contig 19981 bp, 18 predicted proteins | sample TNRBio252014_DNA_FD_185870 | JGI IMG/M metagenome (GOLD analysis project Ga0209573, IMG submission 185870) | Wastewater treatment Type I Accumulibacter community from EBPR Bioreactor in Madison, WI, USA - TNR Reactor_6/25/2014_ DNA (SPAdes)... | ecosystem: Engineered > Bioreactor > EBPR >...
GTGCGGTCGCCATGAATTGCCGGCTGGCGTCGAAAGGCAGTTCGTCGTGTCGCGGAAACAGCGCGTTCAGCGTGTGCTCGTCGAGCCCGCCCTTGCGCGCGACGACGAGCAGCGCGGCTTCGGTCGGGTCGCCGGTGATCGTCCACTGGCGGCCGCTCCTGGCCAGGCTGGCGTCATTGCACAGGGCGCCGGCCACCAGACATTCGCGCAGCGCGCCGTCGCCGGCCACCGCACGCTCGTCGTGGCGGATCTCGCCTTCCGGGTTGTAGCCGTGGCCGGTAACGGTGAAGCGGCGGCCGGCGCAATACATGGCGCGCACGGTCATCGCGTTTTCGGTCAGCGTGCCGGTCTTGTCGGAGCAGATCACCGTCGTGCTGCCCAGCGTCTCCACCGCCGCCAGGCGGCGGATGATGGCGCGGCGCTTGGCCATGCGCCCGACGCCGATCGCCAGCGTTACCGTCACCGCCGCCGGCAGGCCCTCCGGGATCGCGCCGACGGCCAGCGCGACGGCGGCCATGAACATCTCGAAAGGCGGGGCGCCGCGCATCAGACCGACGGCGACGGTGAGCAGCGCGAGGCCGCCGATCGCCCAGAGCAGCCAGTTGGAAAACCGGGCCATCTTGCGCGTCAGCGGCGTCGCCAGTTCGGGCGCGCTGGCGATCAGGCCGGCGATGCGGCCGGTCTCGGTGGCGTCGCCGGTGGCGATGACCAGCCCGGCGCCCTGCCCGGAGAGGATGGTGGCGCCGGCGTAGGCCATGTTGCAGCGCTCGGCGAGCAGCGTCCCGGCGGGCAGCGCGCCGACCTCCTTGGCGACCGGCAGCGATTCGCCGGTCAGCATCGACTCGTCGGCGTGCAGCTCGCGCTGGTGAAAGAGGCGCAAGTCGGCAGGGACGCGGTCGCCGGCGGCGAGCAGAACGACATCGCCCGGCACCAGTTCGCCGGCATCGAGCTTCTTGCGCTGGCTGTCGCGCCGCGCCGTGACCGGGGTGGCGACGCTGCGCGCCAGCGCCGCGAGCGCGCCCTCGGCCTTGGCTTCCTGCCAGTAGCCGATGATGGCATTGACCAGTACGACGCCGAAGATCACGCTGGCGTCGACCCATTCCCCGAGCGCGCTGGTGACAAGGCCGGCGGCGATCAGGACGAGGACGAGCGGTTGCCCGAGTTGCCCGGCAAAGCGCTTCCAGGCGGGCTTGCCCGGCGCCTGGGTGAGCCGGTTGGGGCCGTGGCGGGCGAGGCGGCCAGCCGCCTCGCCGGCGGTCAGTCCGGTCGAGCAATCCACGCCCTGTTGCCGGGCGGCGGCATCGGCCGTGAGCGCGTGCCAGGCTACTGGCGACGTGTCGTCAGCAGCAGGAAGGGGAGAGTCAGGAAGGGCCATAGCGTCGCGGTCCACCGCGTCAGTCCGTTGAAATTGAGAAAGTGGCCTTGCCGCCAGGCGGCCAAGGCGGCGGCGGAGTACGGGTTGGGCGGGGCGAGATTGACCAGCATCGCGCCGGCCAGCAGCGCCAGCGCCGCCAGCAACAGGCGGGTGGTCGCCGGCAGGGCGATGGCGATCGCCAGGGCGGCGGCGGCGAGCAGCAGGCCGATCCGCGCCCCCGGCGTGAGCCAGGCGAAGGCCTCGTCCGGACTGACGAGAATCGCCGCGGCGACCGTGCGCACGATCAGACCGAGCACGATGAACAGCGGCACGGCGACATAGGCGAGCGCCTTGCGGGCGCACAGGACGCGGACGATAAGCCCGACCGCCAGCGCGTTGAACGCGGTGACGCTCGCCTCGATCCACACGAAGCTGTCGGCGGCGAAGGGGACGGCCCCGTCCAGTCCGAGGATCTGGCGGAGGTCGCCGGCGCCGAAGAGCAGGATCTCCGGCGACAGCGGGATCAGCAGCCAGAGGCCGAGCAGCGTCAGGCCGAGTTCGGCATGCGGGATCGGCGCGATCAGGCGCTTCTGCCACGCCGCGAAGCGGACGAAGATGCGCGGCCCGGCGATCTGCGCCGGGATCGCGCCAAGGAGACCGCCGAGCGCGTTGCAGGCAAGATCGACATTCGACGGAACGCGCGAGGGCAGCCACGTCTGCACGACTTCGAGCCCCAGACTGACGGTCGCCGAGAGAAGGACGGCGAGAACCGGGGCGGTGAAGCGACCCGGCAATCCGCGCAGGGCGAGCGTCAGCAGGAAGCCCAAAGGCAGGTAGACGGCGACGTTGGCGGCGAGATCGAAGGCCGTCCAGTAGCGCGGCCAGCCGCCTTCGAGGAAGGTGAAGGGCGAAAGGCCGGTGTCACGCCAGCCGGAGAACGGATGCAGGCTGCCGTAGATGACCAGGGCGAGCCAGGCCAACGCAAGGTAACGGGCGAGAAGAACCGGGCCGCGGGTGTTCATGGCCGGATTGTATGGGCTGGCGCCGCGGGCGTCAGCAGCGAAGCCAGCCGGAACGGGCAAAAAGGCGGCAAAATAGCTGCCCATGAACATGACAAACACCACGTCGGGCGGCCTGCTCGGGCAACTGGACCAACTCGACGCGGCGCAACTGCGCCGCCTGCTGGTCGAGCACCTGACCGGGCAGAAGCTGGGCCTGACCTGGGAAGCCAACGCCATCGAGCGCGATGGGGCGCTCAATGCCGATGTCGTCCTGCCCCGTTTGTGTCCGGACTGGAGTCGTCCCGGCGCCGACGGCGGCTACCGCAACCTGATCATCGAAGGCGACAATTTCGACGCTTTACGCCTGTTGACCGCGACACATGCCGGCAAGATTCGCGTCATCTACATCGACCCGCCGTACAACACCGGCAACAAGGACTGGGTGTACAACGACCGTTACGTCGGCGCCAACGACCGCTGGCGACACTCGCAATGGCTGGAATTCCTCTACCGCCGGCTGACGCTGGCGCGCGATTTGCTCACGCCGGATGGCGTGATCATGGTCTCGATCAACGATGAAAACCGGGCGCGGCTGGAAATGTTGCTGGACGAAGTGATGCCGGGGCGGCGGCTGGGCAGCCTGACCTGGCGCACGCGGCAAGGCTCGAACGCCGACCAGCAGTGCTTTCTGAGCGTCGATCACGAGCATGTGCTGGTCTATGGCAACCCCGGATTCGCCTTCAGCGGCTTTGCCAAGAGCTATGAGATGTACGGCAATCCGGACAACGATCCGCGCGGCGACTGGCGAACGAGTGATTTGACCCTCGGCTATTCCTGGAAAGAGCGGCCCAATCTCTATTACCCGCTGCTCGATGCCCAGACCGGCATTGCCTACCCGCCCAACCCGGATCGTGTCTGGGTCTATGCCAGCGAAAGCCGGCTGAAGGCCGGACAAGCGGTGCAGGCCAAGACGATGGAAGAATTCATCCGCCTCGGCCAGATTCTTTTCCCCACCGAACAACGCACCGAAACCTGGCCAACACGCGAGGCGCTGCTCGCCGCCATCGACGCTGGCGACGTACCGAAAAGCGGCAAGACGCCTTTGCTGCGCTGCGATCTGCCCGATCTCGACTTCTGGGTGGGCCGTCCGGTCGGTTTCGGGCGGCCGCAGTTCAAGCGCTACAAGGCCGACTTGCGCAACCAGACGCAGCCGCTGTCGAGCTGGGTGGTGCCGACCTTCGAGGCCGGCGATTACGAAGCCGAAGGCAGCCTCACGTCGGCCACCAATCAGGAAGGCGCCCGCATCGTCGCCGAAATTTTCGGCAACCGCGCCTTCAACTACGCCAAGCCGCTATCGCTGATCAAAAACCTGCTGCAACAGGCCACCCGCCCCGGCGACATCGTGCTCGATTTCTTCGCCGGCAGCGGCACCACCGGCCATGCCGTGCTCGAACTGAACGCCGAGGATGGCGGGGAGCGGCGCTTCATTTTGTGCTCCTCCACCGAGTCGACCGGGAATTTCAGGCGATTTTGCCTACCTGCAACTGGACAAGATCGATCCGGCCGACCTGCCGTTCGAGGCTGACGCGGCGCACGCCTACCAGTTGCTCGCGCTGCAGCGCTTCGGGGTGGCGCGTCCGCTGCCGCCGGGGCCGCTCAAGTGGCTGGGGCAGACGGCGGATTGCGCGGTGCTGGTCTGCGAGCGCGTTGATGGCGAAACGCCGGACGCCCTCGCCGCCGTGCTGAAACAACCGGACGTGGCGCGGCTGGCGGTGTTCAGCCCGCGCCCGGCGACGCTCGCCGAGCAACTGGCGGCGCGTGGCGTGGCGGCCAATTGCTACAGCCTGCTCGATGCGCTGATGCGCGGGCAGGCGGGGAGAGCGTGATGGAATTTGAAAATTCGGCCAATTTTCCGGTCGACCGCAGCGATCTGTACGGCGGCATCCGCGAGGTGCTGCTGGCTTCCCGGCAAAGGGCGCGGCAGGCAGTCAATGTGACCATGGTGCTGGCCTATTGGGAGATTGGCCGATTGATTGTCGAGGACGAGCAGGCTGGAGCAGCACGGGCCGCTTATGGCAAGGGCGTGTTGTCCGAGGTGGCGCAACGGCTGTCGGTGGAGTTTGGCAAGGGTTTTTCCCTGACCAACCTCAAGTTGTTCCGGCAGTTTTATCTGGCTTTCCCAATTGGTCACACGCTGTGTGACCAATTCAGCCGGCTACCGCTCAGTTGGTCGCATTTCCGCCAGGTCTTGCGTGTGAATGACCCAAGGGCTCGCGACTGGTATGTGCGGGAAGCCATTTCCCAGGGGTGGAGCGTGCGCGCGCTGGATCGACAAATCGGCACGCTGTTTTACGAGCGTTTGCTGTTGAGCCAGCAGAAGGAAGGTGTGCAGCAGGAGGCGCGGGCCAATATCGCCAGCGAGGCGCCGCCGGACCCGCGCGAGTTCATCCGCGATCCGTATGTGCTGGAGTTCCTCGAACTGCAAGCCAGCCCGGCGCTGTACGAAGCGGAAATCGAGCAGGGCCTGATCGACCGTCTGCAGCACTTCCTGCTCGAACTGGGCAAGGGCTTCGCCTTCGTCGCCCGCCAGAAGCGCTTGCAGGTCGAGGGTGAGGATTATTTCGTCGATCTGGTGTTCTACAACTACCTGCTCAAGTGCTTCGTGCTGATCGACCTCAAGAAGGGCAAGCTGACGCATCAGGATGTCGGGCAGATGGACATGTACGTGCGCATTGCCGACGAAACGCTGGCCAGCCCCGGCGACAATCCGAGCATCGGCCTGATCCTGTGCTCGGAGCGCAATGCGGCGGTGGCCAGGTATTCGCAACTGGCCAGAAACCCGCAGTTGTTCGCCAGCCAGTACAGCCTGATCCTGCCCACCGAGGAAGAACTGCGTGCCGAACTGGAGCGCGACCGGGCCTGGCTGGAAGCGGCGCACGCCGATAAGGACGTTTGAGCATGCTGGACATCGTCACCGCCCAATCCGTTGCCATCGAGCCGGAAGCCTTCCAGAGCGAACTGATCGCCAACCTGAGCGCCGCGCTGCTGCGCCAGCCGTCGCCGCCCTGCCTGCTGCGGGCGCCAACCGGTTCGGGCAAGACCTACATGATTTCGCGGGTGCTGGAAGAGGTCACGGCGGCGCGCCGGACGCTGTGGCTGTGGTTCGTGCCTTTCGTCAATCTGGTGCAGCAGACGGAGGATCAACTGGCAGCGAACTGCACGGGCCTGACGCCGGCGATGCTGGCGCAGGGGCGCAACCAGGAGGCGAAATCCGGCCTGGTTTTGCTGTCGACCGCGGCCGGCGTCGGGCGGGCCAGGGATCGCAAGGCCGGCTACGATGCCGATGGCGACGATACGGCACGCACCCTGGCGGCTTTCGTTGCTCGGGCGCGGGCGCAGGGGCTGGCGCTGGGCGTGGTGGTTGACGAAGCGCATATCGGGCTGGACAAAACGACCGAATTCGGCCAGTTCGTGCGTTGGCTGGCGGCGGATCTCCTGATCATGGCGACGGCGACGCCGAAGGATGAGCGTTTGCTTGCCTTTCTCGGCGAGGCGGGCATGAGTGCGTTCGAGAGCTTCGCCGCCAGCCGCGACGAGGTCGTGGCGGCGCGCCTGAACAAGCGTTACATCGAGGCCGTGGTGTACGACCTGCGGCAGAGCGTGCAGACGGTGGCCGACTTGAAGCGCACCGTCCTGCGTCAGGCCTGGAAGCGGCATTGCCGGCTGAAACAGCAGTTGCAGGCCGCCGGCATTGCGCTGACGCCCCTGTTGCTGGTGCAGGTGGCGAATGGCGAAAAGTCCGTCGAGGAGGCGGAACAGGATCTGGTCAGCCTGTGCAGGGTGCATCCCGGTCTCATTGGCAAGCATTCGTCGAACGATCCCGACCCGGTGCTGATGGCGGCGATTGCCAACGACGCGACGAAAGAGGTGCTGATCTTCAAGCAGTCGGCCGGCACCGGTTTCGACGCCCCGCGCGCCTTCGTGCTGGCATCAACCAAGCCGGTCAATGACACCGATTTTGCAATGCAGTTCATCGGCCGCGTGATGCGTGTGGCGCGGCCGATTCGCCAGCATTACCCGAAACCGCAGCCGATTCCGGCGGATCTCGACACGGCCTTTGTCTATCTGGCCGATGCCGAGGCGCAGCGCGGTTTCGAGGCGGCGGTGCAGGCGGGCAGCGCGGTGCAGAGTCGCCTCGAAGGGCAAACGGAGAAGCTGGTCGAGCGGCGGACGCTTTCCGGCGCCACGGTCTACACCAACCGCGAATCGCCGCAAGTGCCGTTGCTCTACGCTTTGCCGCTGCCGCAGCATTCCTTTGTGCCGACAACGCATCGTGCCGAGCAATTCACGCCGACGTCCGGTTCCCAGGAGTCGCTGTTCGCTGCCGGCGGCCTGCCGGAAACGGCCGATAGCGGTCTTGACGAAATCAGGCCGGCCGGCCGCGACAGCCGGGCGCCCCGCCCCGCTTCGCCAGCCAGTGCCGCGGAATGGGAATGTGCCCTGAAGGAGCGTGGCATCCGTGTTTACCCGCGCCGGAGCGGCTTGCCGCGGTTGCCCGTGGCGCTGCGTCGCGAGGTGCGCCCCCAGTTGACCGACATGGCGCGGGTTTCCGAGGCGGTGGCCAGCCGCCTGGAACTGCCGGAGGAGTTGCAACGCAACGCCGTGCGTGCCGCGCTCAACCGCCTGAAGGAAAAGGAGGTGCATACAGAGTTGACCGCAGGTTTCCGCCACGAGGAGGACGTGCTGGTCATCACCGACCGCGCGGCGCTGGCGCGCGAGGCCATCGGCCTCCTGCGCACCCTGCCGCAGGTCGAGGATGAGGATGTGAAAATCATTGTCGATGTCTTGAGCAGGCGCTTGCTTGGGCGCATCGACGAGGAATTCGAAGGGCTCGACGAAGAGCAGCGGCCGGATGCGGCAATGCTCAAACGCCATGCCCGCGATGCGGCCTATTGGGCTATCCGGCGCGAGGCGGGCAATATCGCCGAACTGATGCAGGGCATCGTCGCCGAATTCACGACGCTGGAAGACGCGGCGCCGCTGCCGGACTGGATGCTTTTTCCGGCAGCGCTCAGTCTGACGCCTTCGCGGCGCAACCTTTACGGCGTCATGCCGCCCGCCGACGACGATCTGGCGCAGATCGAGCAAGTGCTGACGCTGGACGAACGCGCCTGGCTGGCTGACCGCGGAGTCGCAGTCGATGGGCGGCGATTCGTGCTGGCCCGCTTCGACGGCGCCAGCAAGCTGAACAGCGAGGAGCGCGATTTTGCCAGGGCGCTCGATCGCGCCGACTTCGTCGAGTGGTGGCACCGCAACCCCGATCGCAAGCCGTGGGCTGTACGCCTGGTGCGCGGCGAGCACCAGAATTATTTTTACCCGGATTTTGTCGTCTACCTCTCGCATTATCCCGGCGACTCGCCGCTGCTTCGCTTGGTGGAGACGAAGGAAAATCTGAAGGATGCGGCACGTAAGGCCAAGCGGGCGCCTGAAGGCTGGGGAAAGGTACTGTTCCTTACCCGCGAACAGTCCCGCTTGCGGGTGGTGAATGACGATGGCAGCCTGGGCGTAACGATTGATTATGATGATCTGGCACCGGTGCGGGAGTGGTTACGGGCGTCGAAACCGGTTTGACGCTCAGTGCCGGTGCGGGTGATCGGCCGCATGGTGGGTTCCGGAGGCGGCGCGGTGGTGCAGGGTCGCGTGAATGTCGGCGTGCGGCGTCGGGCGGCCCACCCACTGCGGCAGCAGCGAGCCGGCGACCATGCCGAGCATGCTGACTGCCAGCCCGATCAGTTGCGGCGGCACAGGACTCGCCTCGCCGATCAGCAGTTCGACGAGGATCCAGGCGCCGAGGCCGCCACCGATCGCCGCCAGCGCTCCCTGCGTGGAGGCCCGTTTCCAGAACGCGCCGAAAAACAGCGGGACGAAGGCGCCGGCCAGCGTCACCTTGTAGGCGTTCTCGACCATCTTGAAGATGCTGGCGCTGGAGTAGAGCGCAAAGCCGAGGACGATGAGGGCGAAGCAGACGATGGAGATGCGCATGACGCGCAGAAACTGGTGGTCGCCCATGGCCGGGAAGAAGCCGCGCACGACATTTTCCGAGAACGCCACCGACGGCGCCAGCAGGGTCGCCGACGAGCAGCTCATCACCGCCGACAGCACGGCGCCGAAGAAGACGGCCTGGGCGACGAGCGGGGTGTGTTGCAGCACCAGCGTCGGCAACACCAGCTGCGAGTCGGTCTCGAGCAGGCTGGTGAACAGGCCGGGGTCGATCAGCGTCGCCGAATAGGCGATGAACATCGGCACGAAGGTGAAGCAGAAATAGATCGTGCCGCCGAGGATCGAGCCCCAGATGGCGATGGTCGCCGTCCTCGCCGAGGTGATGCGCTGGAAGACGTCCTGCTGCGGGATCGAGCCGAGCATCATGGTCATCCAGGCGCCGAGGAAGGCCAGCCATTGCCAGGGGTCGGGGGGCGGAAAGAAATCGAGCTTGCCTGCGGTCGACGCGTGCTGGATGACCAATTCCACGCCGCCGGTGAGGCCGGAGACGAGGTAGCCGATGTACAGCATGCCGCCCATGATGACGCCCATCTGGACGAAATCGAGGATGGCGACCGAGAGCATGCCGCCGAAGGTGGTGTAGGTGAGGACGATGGCGGCGCCGAGGATCATGCCGGCGGTCTGGCTGACGAAGCCGCCGGTGACGACGTTGAAGACGAGGCCGAGCGCCTTGATCTGCGCCGACACCCAGCCGAGATAGGAGGCGACGATGCACAGCGTCGTCAGCACCTCGACCGTGCGGTTGTAGCGCAGGCGGAAATAGTCGCCCAAGGTCAGGATGTTGAGGTTGTAGAGCTTCCTGGAGAAAAAGATGCCGGCGATGATCAGGCACAGCGCCGCGCCGAAGGGGTCGGCGACGACACCGCGCAGGCCCTCCTTGACGAAGGTGGCGGAAACGCCGAACACCGCCTCGGCGCCGAACCAGGTGGCGAAGACGGTGGCGGTGACGACCGGCAGCGGCAGGTGGCGGCCGGCGACCGCGAAGTCCTTGGCGGTATGCACGCGCGTGGCGACGTAGAGGCCGATACCGATGGACAGCATCAGGTAGAGAACGACGAACCAGATCAGCATGTCGCTAGACCGAAAGGCTGGATTTTGGGGTTGCGCAAATTATAGGGTCAGCGAAGGACCGCGCGGGGTGTCGCCGCCCGGGAAGGCCCGCCGGCACCGCTGGAAGCCGCGGGAACTCGCCGTTTGCGGCGGCGCCACGCAGCACTTGCCAATGGCACGGATTGCATATACTGTATATATGCACAGTCAATTGCCTCGCCCGGGATTCCGGGTGACCCGGCGATCGACCGAGGCGCCGGAAGGTGCGCCTTGTGCCGGGCCCGCGCTGGATGGATCGCGCTGCCGGGCGGCAAGGCCGTCCCGGCCTTCAGCAATTTCTATTCCAACCTTGGCCCGTGTGCCATAATTCCACCCATTATCGAGGGATCGCAATGGACGACAACAAGGCGAAAGCGCTGGCGGCGGCGCTGCAGCAGATTGAAAAGCAGTTCGGCAAGGGCTCCATCATGAAGATGGGCGACGGGGAAATCGACGAAGCCATCCAGGTCGTGTCCACCGGCTCGCTCGGACTCGACATCGCGCTCGGCGTCGGCGGCCTGCCGCGCGGCCGGGTGGTCGAGATCTACGGTCCCGAGTCCTCGGGCAAGACCACGCTGTGCCTGCAGGTGGTCGCCGAGATGCAGAAGCTGGGCGGCGTCGCCGCCTTCATCGATGCCGAGCATGCGCTCGATCCGCAATATGCGCAGAAACTCGGGGTCAACGTCGGCGATCTGCTCATTTCCCAGCCCGATACCGGCGAGCAGGCGCTCGAGATTGCCGACATGCTCGTGCGTTCCGGCTCGGTCGATATCATCGTCATCGATTCCGTGGCCGCGCTGACGCCGCGCGCCGAGATCGAAGGCGAGATGGGCGACCAGATGGTCGGCCTGCACGCGCGCCTGATGAGCCAGGCGCTGCGCAAGCTCACCGCCAACATCAAGAAGACCAACACGCTGGTCGTCTTCATCAACCAGATCCGCATGAAGATCGGCGTCATGTTCGGCTCGCCGGAAACGACGACTGGCGGCAACGCCCTGAAATTCTATGCGTCGGTCCGCCTCGATATCCGTCGTATCGGCGCGATCAAGCGTGGCGACGAGGTGATCGGCAGCGAAACCAAGGTCAAGGTCGTCAAGAACAAGGTGGCGCCGCCGTTTCGCGAAGCGATCTTCGACATCCTCTACGGCGAGGGCATTTCCCGTCAGGGTGAGATCGTCGAGATGGGGGTCGCCCACAAGCTCGTCGACAAGTCCGGCGCGTGGTACGCCTACAAGGGCGAGAAGATCGGCCAGGGCAAGGACAATGCGCGCGAGTTTCTGCGCGGTCATCCCGGGATCGCCCAGGAAATCGAGACCCGCATTCGTGAAGCTGCCAGCAGCACCGTCATCAAGCCGACCAAGTCGGCGCCGGGCAATGCCTGATTCCGGCCACGCGCTGCGGGTTGCCGCGTTGCGCCTCCTCGCCCGGCGGGAATACAGCCGGGCCGACCTGAAAGCGCGACTGGCCATCGCCGCCGGGTCGGAGGAAGAACTGGATTGCCTGCTCGATGCCCTGCAGGCCGAGCGTCTGCTTTCCGATCGGCGCTACGCGAGCGAACGTGTTGCAGCCCGCGCCGTGCGCTACGGCAATGCGCGACTGAAGCAGGAATTGCGACAGCACGGCATAGGTGACGACGACATTGCCGGCGCGCTGCCCGAGGGCGGTGACGAGGCGGCGCGTTGCCGGGCCGTCTGGGCAAGGAAGTTCGGCCGCCTGCCGGCGGACGCGACGGAGCGCGGCAGGCAGATGCGTTTCCTGCAGTATCGCGGTTTCACCGGCGACGCGATTCGCGGCGTGCTGCGCGGAGCCGGCGAATGAGCGTTTCTGGCGTCTCCCGGCTGGCGGCCAGCAATCTGCGCAAGAAGTACAAGGCGCGCACCGTGGTCACCGATGTTTCGTTCGACGTCAAGAGCGGCGAGGTGGTCGGTCTCCTCGGGCCCAATGGCGCGGGGAAGACGACCTGCTTCTACATGATCGTCGGTCTCGCCCCGGCCGATGGCGGCGAGGTCCATATCGACGACGTCCGCCTGACTCATTTGCCGATGCACAGCCGGGCGCGTCAGGGGCTCTCCTATCTGCCGCAGGAGGCGTCGGTCTTCCGCAAGCTGACCGTCGAGGAGAACATCCGGGCCGTCCTGGAATTGCTGAACATTGCGGAAGCGGAAGTCGACGATCGCCTCGAGGGTCTGCTCGAGGAACTGCATATCGGCCATGTCCGCCACATCAATGCCGCTTCGCTGTCCGGCGGCGAGCGGCGGCGGGTCGAGATCGCCCGCGCGCTGGCGACCGATCCACGCTTCATCCTGCTCGACGAACCGTTCGCCGGGGTCGACCCGATCGCCGTGCTCGAAATCCAGAAGATCATCCGTTTCCTGAAGGAGCGCGGAATCGGCGTCCTGATTACCGACCACAATGTCCGGGAAACGCTCGGCATCTGCGACCACGCTTACATCATCAACGAAGGCCGGGTCCTTGCCGCCGGGCGCTCCGACGAAATCGTCGGCAACGAGAGCGTGCGCAAGGTCTATCTGGGTGAGCACTTCAAGCTGTGAGACCTGAACCCGGCAGCAGGACATCCGATCGATGAAGCCCGCCCTCCAGCTGAAGCTTTCCCAGCATCTGGCGCTCACCCCGCAGTTGCAGCAGTCGATCAAGCTCCTGCAGCTGTCGACGGTCGAGATGCAGCAGGAAATCGAGAATTACCTGTTCGAGAACCCGATGCTCGAGCGTGACGACGATGGCGGCCACGAGTCATTCGCCGCGGCGCAGCAATTCGACGCGCCGCGCAGCGACGCGGCCGAACGCGCCGATCATGACGGGCGTGAGGAGCGCGATGCGCGGGACGATCGCGAGATGGCCGCCCCTGGCGCGCCCTCGGACGTCGACGATGATCGCTGGAGTTCGGATGCCGGGACGTTTGCCGGCGCCGGTCGCGATGACGGCGACGACGACGGCGAAGCACAGGACATTCATGGCAGCACGCCGACCTTGCGGGATCATCTGACCTGGCAGATGGGCGTCATGCAACTCAGCGAACGAGACCGCAGTCTCGTGCGCTTCCTGATCGACGCGCTCGACGACGACGGCTATCTCGCCACACCGCTCGCCGAACTCCTCGAAGGCATCCCGGCGGAGTACGGGATCGAGCTGGAAGATCTGGAAATCGCCCTTTGCCATATCCAGAGTTTCGAACCCACGGGCATCGGCGCGCGCAGTCCGCGGGAGTGCCTGGCGCTGCAGCTCAGGGCTCTCCCGAAATCAGCCGTCCAGCAACTGGCGCTGGTGATCGTCGACAAGCATCTCGAACTCCTGGCGGGGCGCGACTTCGCCCGGATCCGCCGGCTTGCCGACTGCACGGAAGAGGCGCTCAAGGCGGCGCACGCGCTGATCGTCAGCCTCGATCCACGCCCCGGATCGCGCTTCGCGCAGATGGAGGCGCGGTACATCACGCCCGATGTCATCGTCAGGAAGCTGAGGGGCCAATGGACGGCCTACATCAATCCGGATGCCTATCCGCGACTGCGCATCAACCGGCTCTATGCCGAGGTGCTGGGCAGGCAAAGGCGCGGCAACGGCAACCTGACGGGGCAGCTGCAGGAGGCGCGCTGGCTGATCCGGAACGTGCAGCAGCGCTTCGAGACGATTCAACGGGTGACGCAGGCCATCGTCGACCGCCAGCGCCAGTTCTTCGAACATGGCGAGGTGGCGATGCGCCCGCTGGTCCTGCGCGAGATCGCCGATATTCTCGGTTTGCACGAGTCGACCGTGTCACGGGTGACCAGCCAGAAATACATGGCCACGCCGCGCGGGATTTTCGAGCTGAAGTATTTCTTCGGCAGCCATGTCGCCACCGACAGCGGCGGCGCATGCTCCGCCACCGCCATTCGCGCCCTGATCAAGCAGCTGGTGGGCGCAGAAGATGGCAGGAAGCCCCTGTCGGACAGCCAGTTGTCCGAAATACTCGGCCAGCAGGGAATTGTTGTAGCCCGCCGAACCGTGGCAAAATATCGCGAGTCGCTCAACATTCCGCCGGTCAATTTACGCAAGACCCTGTAGCGAGAGGAGAAAAAAATGAATCTTCAGATTGCTGGTCACCACATTGAAGTCACACCGGCATTGCGACTGTATGTGGAGAACAAGCTGGAACCCGTGATTCGCCATTTTGACAAGGTGGCCGGGGTGAATGTGATTCTGTCGGTCGAGAAGCTGAAGCAGAAGGCCGAAGTCACCGTCCATGTGCCGGGAAAGGACATCCACGTCGAGGAATCAGGGGAAGACCTCTATGCCGCCATCGACGCCCTGTTCGACAAGCTGGACCGCCAGGTTCAGAAGCACAAGCAGAAGGTCCAGGACCACCATCGGGGCGACCGGCCCAACCACGAAGTGGCTGGCTGAATTCTCAACGACCGCAGCGCCGCCGCCGCGGTCCTGTCTTTGGTGACATGATGAACCCACTGATCAACATCCTGCCCGTTGGCCGGATCCTTCTTGACCTCGAATCGACCAGCAAGAAGCGTGTCTTCGAACAGGTTGGAGCGCTTTTCGAGAGTCATCTCGGACTTTCCCGCGCCGTCGTCTTCGACAGCCTGTTCGCCCGCGAGAAGCTTGGTTCCACCGGCCTAGGCCAGGGGGTGGCCATTCCCCACGGCCGCATCAAGGGTCTGAAACAGGCCGCCGGGGCGTTCGTGCGGCTGAAGACCCCCGTTCCCTTCGATGCCCCGGACGGGCGCGCCGTCAATCTGCTGTTCTTCCTGCTGGTGCCCGAGCAGGCGACCGAACAGCATCTGGAAATCCTTTCCGAGCTCGCCCAACGCTTTGCCGAACGGCCGTTCCGCGATGCCCTGGCGGCGGCGCCGGATTCGCCTGCCGTGGTCGCCCTGTTCCAGAACTAGCGCCCCGGTGCTCCGCCACATCAGTCTGGTTCAGCTCTACGAGGACAACCGCGACGCGTTGTCGCTGAACTGGGTGATCGGTCAGCGCGTCGACCGGCGGATCGGAATCAAGGTTTCCAGCAATTACGGCGCCGACGTCGTCGGCCATGTCAACATCATTCACCCGGAGCGTCTCCAGGTCATGGGCCAGGGTGAATACGACTGGGCCATGCGCATCGGCGAGCGGCGCTTCGCCCATCTCTTTCATGAGTTGCTTCTGGCGAAACCCCCGGCCGTCCTGGTCGCCGACGGTCTGACCGCCCCGAATGTGCTGATCGAGGCGTGCAAGGCGTCGGACACCCCGCTCATCCTGTCGCCCAAGCCATGTTCCGCCGTCATCGACTTGTTGCGCATCTATCTTTCGTCGCGGCTGGCCGACACCGTCAACCTGCACGGCGTCTTCATGGATGTGTTTGGCATGGGTGTCCTGATCACCGGGGATTCGGGGGTCGGCAAGTCGGAACTGGCGCTCGAGCTGATCTCGCGGGGCCATGGCCTGGTCGCCGACGACGTTGTCGAAATGGGCCGCATCGCCCCGGCGACGGTCGAAGGCCGCTGCCCCGGCATGCTCCGCGACTTCCTCGAAGTGCGCGGGCTCGGACTGCTGAACATCCGCACGATATTCGGCGAGACGGCGTCACGCCGCAAGATGAAGCTCAAGCTGATCGTCCACCTGCAGAAATCCGCCACGGGCGCCGATGCCCCGCGCCTGCCCCTGGATGCCCAGGTGCAGGAAGTCCTCGGCATCCCGATCCGCACGGTCGTCATCCCGGTCGCCGCCGGACGCAACCTGGCCGTCCTTCTCGAAGCGGCGGTGCGCAATACGATCCTGCACTTGCGCGGCATCGACAGCATGCAGGACTTCATCGACCGCCAGCAGCGGATGATGCTTGACGAAGAGGGTTGAATGCCGGACAGTTCCGCTGCATTCCAATACCATCCACATCAGGAGACAAACGATGAAGACCCTGATTGCCATGTTGCTCGCCGCGTTTGCGGCATCCGCCGCCTACGCTGCCGACGACTGCGCGGCCAAGGCCGCCGAGAAGAAGCTGGCGGGCGCGGCCATGGACAGCTTCATGAAGAAGTGCATGGCCGATGCGGCGGGGTCAGGCAGCGCGTGTGAAGGAGCCGCCGATCAGAAGAAACTGGCCGGCGCCGCGCGCACCAGTTTTCTGAAGAACTGCGAGGGCGATGCGAAGGCCGGCGAGGCCGGCGCCGCCTGCGAGGAAGCGGCCAAGGAGAAAAAGCTGGCCGGCGCCGCCAAGAGCAGTTTCGTCAAGAAGTGCGTGGCGGACGCCCAGGCAGCCCGCTGATTTCCTGATCGTTTCACGGGTCGACCGCGACGGCCGCCTTCGGGCGGCCGTCATTGCGTTGGCGGCTGCCTACAGATGTTCGAACTCGGCGTAATCGGCCTTGGGATCGCGCGCCGATGCACCAAAACAGATGCGGCCACTGCCCTTGAGTTCGATTTCGCCGCGCCGGACCAGAATCTCTTTCTCGGCGCCCAGGGTGACGTAGCTTCCGTTGGTGCTGCTGTCGACGTAGAAGTAACTGTCCATCCGCCGTTCGATCCGGCCGTGGGCGCGCGAGGCCTTGTGGTCGATGATCAGCAACCTGCTTTCCGGGCTTCGTCCGAGGGTCAGCGAGGAAGTCTTTTCGTCGAGCACGAAGGCGTTGCCACGGTAGCGGACGCACAGGCGATCGACGTCCGCGAGGATCTGGCTGGGCGTCGGATCGATGGTGACGTCGTGCTTGTGGTGCGGTTCATCGTGGTTGAGCCAATCCACTTCGCAGAGGTCCAGGTTCTTTTCGCCCTCCTTGAGACGCCCGAGGTCGGGCATTGGGCGGCTGAGAATGGCGCTGCGCTTCGGCAACTCGCGGATCAACATCGAACTGGCGACGATCTGGTCGATACGCGCCAGGGCGGCAGTGTTTCTGGCGCCGGTGACCGCCCGGTTTCTCGCGGCGCTGATGACCTCTTCGCTTGGGACGGCGCTGCCGGCGTCGACGGCGCCGACATGCAGGCCGATGCGGATGGTGAGTTTGAGTCCGGAAACCGGGGGCAGCTTGGAAACGCGCAACTGCATGTTGATCGCCGCCTGGCAGGCGTCTTCCGCCGAATCGAAGGCGGCCACCAGTTCGCCGCCCGAGATCTTCACCGTCTGGCCGCGGTAGCCGGCGATCGAGCGCTCCATGCGCCGCACGCATCGTTCGACGGCATACGCGGCTTCGGTATCGCCGATGCGCTGGAAAAGACGCGCGCTTCCCGAAACATCGGCGAACATGGCAAATACCTTGCTTTGCGCTTTACTCATCGAAGTCAGGGTCCGTTTGAAGGCCTCGATTATCGCATTATCGCGCGGAGTCGAACAGGGAAGTTCGGGAAGAAGGGCAATGCTAGCTGCGTGTGCCATTTGGGAGACTCCTGCGGTGACGATGGTTGCAGTATCCGCCGCGTCGGCATTCCGCCACGTTAAGTAATTCACGGGTCATTGAATTTCCGGCGATTTCGCGGGCGCAGCACGTCGCCGCCAGCCATCGGCGCGGCGAACCCGAGCGGCGCGCCGGCTGGCCTCAGCTCGGGGGGGTCGAAGGCGATATCGCCCTCCGCCACCGGCGTCGCCAGGGTGAGGCCGCGGAAATCGAACTGCGCGTTGTCGGCCAGATGCGACGGCAGGATGTTCTGCATGGCGGTAAACACCGACTCGGTGCGTCCCGGGTAGCGGCGATCCCAGTCCTCCATCATTTCGCGGATCTTCTGGCGCTGCAGGTTGCCCTGCGAGCCGCAGAGGTTGCAGGGAATGATCGGGTACTCCATGCCGCGCGCGAAGCGGGCGATGTCCTTCTCCGAGCAATAGGCGAGCGGCCGGATCACGACATGGGCCCGGTCGTCGGTGACCAGCTTCGGCGGCATCGCCTTGAGCTTGCCGCCGAACAGCATGTTGAGGAAGAGCGTGTGCACCATGTCGTCACGGTGATGGCCAAGCGCGATCTTGTTCGCGCCAAGTTCCTTTGCCGTGCGGTAGATGATCCCGCGGCGCAGACGCGAGCACAGCGAACAGGTGGTCTTGCCCTCGGAGATCTTGTCCTTGACGATGGAATAGGTATCGGCCTCGACGATGCGGTAGTCGATTCCCAGACCCGCCAGATAACGCGGCAGGATCTCGGCCGGAAAGCCCGGCTGCTTCTGGTCGAGATTCATGGCGATCAGCCGGAACGCCACGGGCGCCCGCTTCTGCATGGCGAGCAGCATGTCGAGAAGGGTGTATGAGTCCTTGCCGCCGGAAATGCAGACCAGAACGGTGTCGCCGTCGGCGATCATGTTGTAGTCGATGATGGCCTTGCCGACGCGACCTTCGAGAAACTTTCTCAGCTTTTGCAGGGTATTCGAGGCTTCCATGGCAGATGTTCCCGAGCCTTCCACGGTCGACCGCGGAAAAGGGCCGAAGTTTATCCCGAGCCGAGCGGAATCTTCGCGCCATTGTCTTCATTGCCGGATAGAATCGGCGCCTTTCCGGAACATCGATGAATCTCCCGCCACCTTCCGCAGAAGCCTCTGCCCACAGCCGGGAACTGGTCGCCGCGATCGGCCGCGAGATCGGCGCGCGCGGCGGCTGGATCCCGTTCGCGCACTACATGGAGATGGCGCTGTACGAGCCGGGCCTCGGCTACTATTCGGCGGGCGCGCGGAAATTCGGCGCGGCCGGCGATTTCGTCACCGCGCCGGAGATGAGCGCGTTTTTCGGGCGCGCGCTGGCACGCCAGGTCGCCGAGGTCATGGAAGCGTCGCAGCCGCTGCTGCTGGAAGCCGGCGCCGGCTCGGGGCGTCTGGCGGCTGACCTGCTGCTCGAACTCGAAGCGCTCGGGAGCCTGCCGGAGCGCTACGCGATCCTCGACCTGTCGGCCGATCTGCGCGAGCGGCAGCAGGCGATGCTGGCGGCTGCCGCACCGCATCTGCTGCCCCGCGTGCACTGGCTGGATCGTCTTCCGGAAGCGTTTTCGGGGGTCGTCGTGGCCAACGAACTGCTCGACGCGCTGCCCGCCCATGTCGTCGCCTGGCGGGATGACGGCATCTTCGAGCGCGGCGTCGGGTTCAGCGAGACAGGCGATCTGGCATGGTTCGAGCGGCCGGCGACGGGTCCGCTGCTGGCGGCCGCCGAAGAGATCGCCGGGCAGTGCACTCTGCCTCCGGGTTATGAGAGCGAGATCGGCCTTGCCGCGCGCGCCTGGGCCGCCGAATGGGGCCATCGTCTTCAATGCGGCGCGCTGCTGCTGATCGACTACGGCTTTCCACGCCGCGAGTTCTACCATCCGCAGCGCGGGCGCGGCACCCTGATGTGCCATTACCGTCATCATTCGCATCCCGATCCGTTCTATCTGCCGGGCTTGCAGGATGTCACGGTCCACGTCGATTTCACGGCGATCATCGCCGCCGCCGATGCCGCCGGACTCGATCTGCTCGGCTATGCCAGCCAGGGCCGGTTCCTGCTCAACTGCGGCATCCTCGACCTGCTGGCGAGGGAGCAGCCGGGCAGCACCGAGTACATCCGCGCCAGCGGCGCCATCAACCGGATGCTGATGCCGCACGAGATGGGCGAACTGTTCAAGGTCATCGCCATCGGCCGCGGCATCGCCCGCCCGTTGCTCGGGTTTGCCAGCGGCGACCAGAGCCGGCGCCTGTAGCGGCCCCGCCTTCGTCCAGAGCCACGAGATGCGTCACTATCCACTCCCGTTCATCGTTCTCACCGCGCTTGGCGTTCTCTGCGCCATCCCGGGACTGATCAGTGTCACCGGCTTCGGGGCGCTCGTCCATCCCGTTCTCGCCGACCCGATGGCGGGACTGGCCTTCATCGTCTCCGCCGTCGCACTGATCGGTTCGGGAGCGTTTCCGCTGGTGATCGAGAAGCTGAAGGAGGACGACGAGCGCTGAGCTTCGGCGCCGTTGCGAGGGTGGCGGTGAGCCGGCGTCAGGCGAGGTAACGGGTAGGATCGGGGAGGCCGCTCGCGGCAAAGCCGGCGGCGCGCAGGCGGCAGGAATCGCAGACGCCACAGGCATTCCCTTCGCCGTCGGCGCGGTAGCACGACACCGTCAACGCATAGTCGACGCCCAGCCCGGCCCCCGTGCGGATGATGTCGGCCTTGGAGAGTTCGATCAGCGGCGCGTGGATCGTCAGACGGGCGCCCTCGACCGCGGCCCGCGTCGCCAGGTTGGCCATCGTCTCGAAGGCGGCGATATAGTCGGGCCGGCAATCGGGGTAGCCGGAATAGTCGACCGCATTGACCCCGACGAAGATGTCTCGGCTGCCCAGCACCTCGGCCCAGGCGAGCGCCAGCGAGAGCATGACGGTGTTGCGCGCCGGCACGTAGGTAACCGGGATGCCGGGCCGCACACCCCCGGTTGGCACGGCGATGCGGGGGTCGGTCAGCGCCGACCCGCCGAACTGGGCGAGGTCGAGACCGAGAATGCGGTGTTCGGCGGCGCCCAGCGCCCTGGCGACCCGCTCGGCGGCCCTGAGTTCGGCGCGATGCCGCTGGCCGTAATC
>Ga0209573_1002965_pt1 | contig 19973 bp, 18 predicted proteins | sample TNRBio252014_DNA_FD_185870 | JGI IMG/M metagenome (GOLD analysis project Ga0209573, IMG submission 185870) | Wastewater treatment Type I Accumulibacter community from EBPR Bioreactor in Madison, WI, USA - TNR Reactor_6/25/2014_ DNA (SPAdes)... | ecosystem: Engineered > Bioreactor > EBPR >...
CTCCAGGTGCCGTGCCTCGGCGACCAGGGCACGCGTGCGCTGCCGTGCCTGGGCGGTCTGCGCGGCGCTGCGGGAATCGTCGATCGTGAGCCCGCGCCCGCCGGCGCAGGGCGAGTCGGTGTAGATCGCCTTGCCGTCCAGGTCGCAGCGCCAGACCACCGTGCCCGCGCTGGCCCCGGGACCGGCAGCCTGGGCGGCCAATTGCAGCGACAGCAGCAATCCCGCAGCCGACATCCTCAGGCTCGGCCGCGCCAGGAGCGGCCTGCGCACGACGGGCAAGGGTGGGCTGGAATCGATGGTCGATCGCATGGTCATGGGGAGGTCCCGCCTTCGTCGGTGCCGGGGGGGTTGGCGACCTCTCCGGGTCCGCGGCCCCGGGGGCCGGCCGCCGGCTTGGGCCGCGGTGGCTGTGCATGGATCAGCTTGGTGGCACCGTCCATGTCGCCCTCGACAAGGCGGTCCGACGCCTGCAGCGAGCGCGTGATCGCATCGTGGATCGCCTGGCGGTGCTCGGGCGCTGGTTTGCGCAGCACGTAGTCGACCACCTCGGCGCGCACGCCCGGGTGGCCGATGCCCAGCCGCAGGCGCCAGAAGTCGGGCGAACCCAGCTGCGCGATGATGTCCTTCAAGCCGTTGTGGCCGGCCGCCCCGCCGGCGGACTTGAGCTTGGCCTGTCCGGGCAGCAGGTCGAGCTCGTCGTGCACGACGAGGATCTGCTTCGGGTCGATCTTGTAGAAGCGCGCCAGCGCGGCCACGGACTGGCCCGAGCGGTTCATGTAGGTCATGGGCTCGAGCAGCCACAGCGGCCCCGCGGGCCTGTTCAACCGGGCCAGCAAGCCGTGGCAGCTGCGCTCGGGTTGCAGCCGCAGGCCGAGCTTGTCGGCCAGGGCATCCACCCACCAGAAGCCCGCGTTGTGCCGCGTGGCCTCGTACTCGGCGCCCGGGTTGCCCAGGCCGACGAACAGTTTGATCATGATGACGGCCATTATTCGCCGCCGCGTGGCGCCCGGAGCCCCACGCAAGGGGTGGAACCGGCGCCGCGCCGCGAAAACGAAGGGGGCCCCACGATGGGGGCCCCCGGTGGCGCTGCGGGCGGCCGACGGCCGCCGCGCCTCACTTCTTGTTCTGCTTCTCGTCCTTCTTGGCCTTGACCGGCTTGCCCTTGGCGGCGGGAGCCACCACCACCGGCGCGGGCGCTGCTTCCTCCTCGGCCTTGGGCAGTGTCACGGCAACGATCACCGGGTTGAGCGTGCCATGCTTGACGGCCTTGATGCCGTCGGGAAGCTGCAGGTCGCTGGCATGCAGCGACTGGTTCTTGACCAGGTGCGACAGGTCGATGGTCACGAACTCGGGCAGCTGCGAGGCCAGGCACTCGATCTCGAGCTCGTTGGCCACATGGCTGACCAGGCACTTGTCGGTCTTCACGGCCGGGGAGTTCTCCTCGCCCGAGAAGTGCAGCGGCACCTTCTTGCGCAGGCGCGTCGACTCGTCCACGCGCTGAAAGTCGACATGCTGCACTTGCGGCCGGAAGGCGTGCATCTGGAAGTCGCGCAGCAGCACCTTCTCGACCTTGCCGGCGAGCTCCATCTCCAGGATGGAGCTGTGGAAGGCTTCCTTCTTGAGGGCGAAGTACAGCGCGTTGTGATCGAGCTCGATCATCTGCGGCGTGCCGGCACCATAGACGATGCCGGGCACCTTGGCGGCGAGGCGCAGGCGGCGGCTCGCTCCGGTCCCCTGCTGCGTACGCTCGTAGGCGGTGAATTTCATGATGACTCCAATGGGATGGGGCCCGCGACCAGGCCCCGGTTGAATGCCGGCCCCCGTTGAGGGCTGGAGCAGGACCGGCGGGGATCAGAAATTGCTGTTCTGCTCCGCGAACAGCGAGGTCACCGACTCGCCGTCGCTGATGCGGCGGATCGTCTCGGCGAACAGGAAGGCCACCGAGAGCTGCCGGATCTTGCGGCAGGCACGCGCGGCGTCGTTGAGCGGGATGGTATTGGTGATCACCACCTCGTCGAGCGCCGACGAGGCCAGGCGCTCGATCGCCGGCCCGGAGAACACCGGATGCGTGCAGTAGGCATAGACGCTGCGGGCACCGCGTTCCTTGAGCACCTCGGCCGCCTTCACCAGCGTGCCGGCGGTGTCGATCATGTCGTCCATGATCACGCAGTTGCGGCCCTCGATCTCGCCGATGACATGCATGACTTCGGACACGTTGGCCGCCGGGCGGCGCTTGTCGATGATGGCCAGGTCGCAGCCCAGCTGCTTGGCCAGCGCCCTGGCGCGCACCACCCCGCCGACGTCGGGCGACACGACCACCAGGTCGCGGTAGTTGCGGCTCTTCAGGTCCGACAGCAGCACCGGCGAGGCGTAGATGTTGTCGACCGGGATGTCGAAGAAGCCCTGGATCTGGTCGGCATGCAGGTCCATGGTCAGCACGCGCTCCACGCCCACCGTCTCGAGCATGTTGGCCACCACCTTGGCGCTGATGGGCACACGCGTCGAGCGCGGCCGGCGGTCCTGCCGGGCATAGCCGAAGTAGGGGATCACCGCGGTGATGCGGCGCGCGCTGGCGCGCTTGATCGCATCGACCATGATGAACAGCTCCATCAGGTTCTCGTTGGTCGGCGTGCAGGTCGGCTGCACGACGAAGATGTCGCGCGCACGCACGTTCTGGCGGATCTCCACGGTGACCTCGCCGTCGGAGAAGCGACCGACCGAGGCGCGTCCCAGCTCGACCCCGAGGTGGCCGGCGATCTCCTGCGCCAGCACCGGGTTGGCGTTGCCGGTGAACAGCAGGGTATTGAACAGCACGGTCATGTCTCCGTCGCGGGCCGGCCGCAGCGGGCTGGCCGGCGGCGCACCTCAGTGCAGTGTCTGGCAGGGGAGGAAGGACTCGAACCCTCGCATGTCGGAATCAAAATCCGATGCCTTGACCAACTTGGCGACTCCCCTACACGGGAGGTGGCTCGCGCCACCCCCGGAAACCGGCCTCAGGACAGCCACCCGGCCAGCGGATGCGCCTCGAGGCTGCGGCACATGCGTCCCACCCAACCCGCCGGAAGCGACTCCGGCGAGAAGGTCGCCCTGGGCAGGGCGCCTGTACCCGCACTCGCAAACACCGCACTGCCCGAACCCGTCATCCGGCTGGCGCCGAACCTCGTGCTCAGCCAGCGGGCGACCCCGGCGACGGCAGGACAGTGACGCTCGGCGACGGGCTGCAGATCGTTGCGGCCGAAGTACTCCAGCTCATCCCGGGACACCGCTGCCGGCACCCTGGCCCTGGCGACAGCCCCTGGCGCCTGCCCCCCGGGCCCCCCGGGAAACGCGCCCAGTGCGAGGCGGTCTGATCCTTCGTCCGCTGCGTCGTCCGCAGCGCCCTTCGCGCCGTCACTGCACCCAGCCTGCAACCGGGAAGTGCGCCTTTCGGCGTCAGCGAGAAAGCCTGCAACTATAACAGGATCCGTACTGCGTTCGAGGTCCGGGTCGCCGAAGATCAATGGCGTCGGCAGGGACTCGGACGGCTTGACCACCGCGTACCAGGTCCGGGGCCAGTGCAGCGGCGTCAGCCGCTCGCCTATGCCCTCGACGAAGGCGTTGTGGCCGCCGACGAAGAAGGGCACGTCCGCGCCCAGGGTCGCCGCCAGCGCCAGCAGCCTGTGGCGGCTCCAGCCCAGCCCCCAGAGCCGGTTCAGGGCGATCAGCGTGGTGGCGGCATCGGAACTGCCGCCGCCCAGCCCGGCGCCCCAGGGCAGCTGCTTGTCCAGGTGCAGGTCGGCCCCCCAGGGGCTGCCGCTGGCCTGCTGCAACGCCCGCGCGGCGCGCAGGCTCAGGTCCTCCGGCGGCAGGGCCAGGCCCAGGTCGTGGCGCTGCAGCCGGCCGTCACGACGGCGTTCGACATGCAGCCGGTCAGACCAGTCGATCAGCACGAAGGCCGACTGCAGCAGGTGATAGCCGTCGGCGCGCCGGCCCACGACGTGCAGGAACAGGTTCAGCTTGGCCGGGGCCGGCAGGTCGAGCAGCGCCGAGAGGGCCATGGGACGAGCGCCAGGCGGACCCGAGTCCGGCCCGCCTCAGTCGTCACGCGCGTCGAGCCGGACGCGCAGCACGACGGCCGGCGCGGCGGCACGCGTGGCGACCACATGGCCCTCGCCGTGGCGCGACAGGTCGATCCGCCAGCCCGCCTGCGAGAACCCGCCCGCCTCTGCGCGTGAGGCTGCCGCGGCCCAGGGCCGGCCCCCCAGCCAGTCGGGCAGGGCACGCAGGGGCAAGGCCTCGCCGAACACCTCGGCCGACAGCGACTCCAGGTCGGCGTAACGCCGCTCGCCGTCGCCGCCGGTCAGCACGGCGTCGGTCGGCGACCAGCGCGCGGCGGCCAGGCGTGTGCCGATCGATGTCTCCAGCCGCAGCTCGCCCGCATCCGCCGTGCCCCTGAGCTCGAAGCCGGCCAGCAGGTCGACAGCCGGCCTCGACGCCGTCGCCTCGACGCGCAGGGACAGCCGGCCACGGGTCCAGGGCGGCCCGTCCTCGGGCGCCTGCGTGGCGCAACCTGCCGCGCCCAGCAGCATCGCCAGCGCGACCACCGGGGCCAGGCCGTCCCGGGCACGCAGGCTCACAAGTCCGCCTTCAGCCTCACAAGGGTCTCGCGCAACACCTCGTTGCCGGCGTCGCGTTGCCGCGCCTCGCGCCAGACCTTGCGCGCTTCCTCGCGCAGCCCGCTGACCCAGAGCACCTCGCCCAGGTGGGCGCCGATCTCGGTGTCGGGGCGTGCGGCCCAGGCCCGCCGCAGCAGGCGCAGGGCTTCCTCCCGGTTGCCCATGCGGAACTCGACCCAGCCCAGGCTGTCGGTGATGAAGGGGTCGCCCGGCGCGAGCTCCAGCGCCCGCTCGATCAACCGGCGCGCCTCGGGCAGGCGCTGGCGGCGATCGGCCAGCGAATAGCCGAGCGCGTTGTGCGCATGGGCGTTGTCGGGCTTGAGGGCGATGACGCGCCTGAGCAGGCGCTCGAGCTCGTCGAGCCGATCGAGTTTCTCGGCCACCATGGCCTGCTCGTACAGCAGGTCGGCGTCGTCGGGAAAGCGCTCAGCCGCCTGCTGGAAGACCTCGAAGGCCTCCGGCCAGCGGCGCACTTCGCGCAGCACGCCCGCCTCGGCGACGAGCTTGGCACGCGCATCGGTCGGGCTGCGCTCCGGCGTCCGCCGCAACAGCTCCCGCGCCTGATCGACCTGGCCGCGGCGCGCCATCAGCGTCGCGCGCCGGGTCTGCACGTCCAGCAGGCTCTTCGGGTCGTCGATGCCGGCCAGCCAGGCCTCGGCGGCCTCGAGGTCGCCGCGCATCTCGGCGGCCTGCGCCAGCAGCAGCCGGGCCTGGATTTCGGCCTGTGCTTCGGCATTGCCGTCGGCATCGGTCGACTCGCCGGCCGGCGCCGCAGCGCCATGCGCTTCGGCGTCTGCCTTGTCGCTGCCGCCCTGGCGCGCCGCTGCCCGCAGCTGCAGGAACCGCTGCAAGGCCTGCTGCGCAGGCGCAGGCTGCCGCAGCTCCACGTGCAGCGCGCCCAGGGTCAGGAAAGGACCAGCGCTGTCGGGCTGGGCGCGGGTCACCTGCTCGAGCTGTTCGATGGCCTCGGCATAGCGCTGAGCTTCCATCAGGGGGCGCACATAGCCGAGGCGGATGGCGGCTTCCGCGCCGGGTCGGGCAAGGTGCGACTTGACCACTGCCTCGGCCTCGGCCTGCTTGGGCATCAGCTCGAGCGCCAGCAGGGCCGGGCCGGGCGCATCGGGTTCGAGCTCGTGCGCCTTGCGCGCCAGTGCAAGGGCCACCGGCGCATCACCCGCCGCCAGCCAGCCGCGGCCAATGGCCACCAGCGCGGGCACGCGTGTGGCCGGCTGTTCGGCCTGGTCCTGCAGCACCTCCTGCAGCAGCCGGGCCGCAGCGCGAGGCTCGGGGGTGCGCTGCAGGTAGCGGGGCAAGGCGGCGATCAGGGCCGGGCGCTCGGCCGCGGGTGTCGCCGCCAGCAAGGCCCGCAGCGGCTCTGCGGCTTCGGCGCTGCGGTTGAGGGCGAACAGGATCTGCAGCTGCAGGCGCAAGGCGTCGACCGAGTCCGGTTCGGCGAGGCGCCAGGCCGACGCGGCCGCCAGCGCCTGCTCGCCGGCGCGTGCACCCAGGGCGATGTCGACCGCCCGACGGAACAGCTGCGCGCTGCGCGTGCGTCGAGCGGCGTCGAGGATGATCTGATAGGCCGTTCCGGCCTGCCCGCTGGCGAGCTCGAGCTCGCCGATCAGCAGCTGGTAGAACAGCGGCGCATCGAGGTCCGAGTTCTGCACCGTAGCGGATGGCGCGTCGGTTTGCGCCCGCAGGGGCGACAGCGAGGCGGCGGCAAGGACCAGCAAGGCCAGGGGCCGGCGCCAGCGGCGGGACAGGGACATCGGCACTCCGTGGGGCTGCGGGGCATTCTCACATAATGACCCAATGCCCGAGCTGCCCGAGGTCGAGGTCACGAGGCGCGGCCTGGTCGGGCCGCTGCGGGGTGCGCGGGTGGCGGCAGTGCGGCAGGGAAAGCCCCTGCGCTGGCCCCTGGGGGCAGCCGACGACAGGATCGCCGGCCGCCTGATCGGCGCCATCCAGCGCCGCGGCAAGTACCTCTGGATGCCCCTGATCGAACCGGACGGCGCAGCGGCGGGCGGGCTGCTGATGCACCTGGGCATGTCGGGCGCCCTGTCCCTCGTGCCACGCGGCACGCCCCCCGGGCCGCACGACCACTTCGACCTCGACACCACCGCGGGCCTGTTGCGCCTGACCGACCCCCGGCGCTTCGGTGCCGTTGTCTGGGCGCCGGCGCTGGACCAGCCGCCGGCCGCCCGTTTGCTTGCCGGCCTGGGGGCCGAGCCCTTCGACCCGCTGCTGGACGACCACCGCTTCCATGCCGCGTTGCGCCGCAGGCGGGCGCCGATCAAGGCGGTGCTGCTGGCCGGCGACGTGGTGGTGGGCGCCGGCAACATCTACGCCTGCGAGGCCTTGTTCGTCGCCGGCATCGACCCGCGGCTGCCTGCCGACCGGCTGAGCCGCCCGCGCGCGACGAGGCTTCTGGCGGCGCTGCGCCACACGCTGGAGCAGGCGCTGGCACTCGGCGGTTCGACGCTGCGCGACTTCCACGGCGTGCAGGGCGAGGCCGGCGCCTTCCAGCACGGCGCGGCGGTGTACGGGCGCGCCGGTGAGCCCTGCAGGGCCTGCGGCACGACGATCAGACGCATCGTCCAGGCCCAGCGCTCGAGTTTCCTGTGCCCACGCTGCCAGCGGCGCTGAACGGCGGCGGTTCGTTGGCAGGGAGCGGGCTGCTGCGGCTTGCGCGGCCGCGGAGCGTGAACTGCTGCGCACAGGTGAGTGGCCACTTTGCGGCCAGATGTCAGCCGATGTGTTCGCGGCGTGCGATCCGCCGCCCTTGCGCTACGATGCGTCGCGGCTCCCGGGCGCCGCCTGTTCCCGCTGCTGCCCGGACCGGCAGGGGGGATGGCCCTGCGGATGCCTAGGCCCGGTGGCCTTCAGGACGGCACACGATGCAAAGCTCGATCGTTTCCCGGCTCGACGAGCTGGCGGCCTGGCGGGCCGACATGGACCGCAGCGCGACGTCGCTGTCGCGCTTCCTGCTCGACCATGAGCTGGTCGACGAACCGCAGACCGCGGCGCTGGCAACGCTGCGCGAGCGGCTGAGCACGGACCGGCTGGTGCTGGCCTTCGTCGCCGAGTTCTCGCGTGGCAAGTCCGAACTGATCAACGCGATCTTCTTCGCCGAAGCCGGCCGCCGCGTGCTGCCGGCCACGCCCGGGCGCACGACGATGTGCCCGGTCGAGCTGTACCACGACGCCAAGGCGCCGGCGCGGCTGTCGCTGCTGCCGATAGAGACCCGCCTGCGCGGCCTGTCGCTGGCCGAACTGCGCAAGCGCGAAGAGGTCTGGCATCACGTGCCGCTGGACATCGACAGCCCCGATGGGCTGGTCAAGGCCCTGACCGCCGTCACGCGCACGCAGCATGTGTCGGTGGAGGTGGCCCGCGGCCTGGGCTTCTGGAACGACGAGCAGCCCGAGGACAACCCGGCGCTGCAGCCCGACGGGCAAGTCGAAGTCCCGGCCTGGCGCCATGCGCTGATCAACTACCCCCACCCGCTGCTGCGCCGAGGTCTGGTGGTGGTCGACACGCCGGGCCTGAACGCCATCGGCGCCGAGCCCGAGCTGACCCTGGGACTGCTGCCTTCGGCCCACGCGACGGTGTTCGTGCTGGCGGCCGACACCGGCGTCACCAAGTCCGACCTGGCCATCTGGCGTGAACACCTGTCGTCCGGGCTGATCGAGCGTTACGTCGTGCTCAACAAGATCGACTCGCTGTACGACCCCTTGCTGACGCCCGCGGAGGTCGAGTCGCAGATCCAGTCCCAATGCCGCAGCGTTGCGCAGACGCTCGAGGTGCCCGGCGAGCGCGTCTTCCCGCTGTCGGCGCGCGACGCACTGGCGGCGCGCGTGGCCGGCAACGACGAGGCGCTGGCCAGGAGCCGGCTGGGCCAGCTCGAACAGGCGCTCAGCGCCGGGCTGCTGCCCCGGCAGCGCGACCTGATCGAGCAGAGCGTGCTGGGTGTCGTGGAGCGCCTGCGCAGCCTGGCCACGCACAGGCTGGACGACCGCCGGCGCCACCTGACCGAGCAGGCGCTGGAGCTGCGCGGCCTGCGCGGCAAGAGCGGCTCCAAGGTGCGGCTGATGCTCCAGCGCATCGATGCCGAACGGGCCGAGTTCGAGCGCTGCACCTCGCGTCTGCAGGCGGTGCGCGTCGTGCAGCAACGCATGCTGCGTTCGGCCCTGCAGCACCTGTCAGGACAGACCCTGCGCACCGAGGTCACGACCATGCAGCAGGCGCTGGCCGGCCGCCCGTTCGCGTTCGGTGGCAAGCAGGCCTTCGCGACGCTGTGCGACCGCCTGCGCAAGTCGCTGGACAAGGCGCAGGCCGAAGCCGAAGAGATCCGCCAGATGCTCGACGGCAGCTTCATCCAGCTCAATGCCGAATACGGCTTCTCGTTTTCGCTGCAGTCGCATGCCGAGCTCGAGCGATTCGGCCGCGAGCTCGACCTCATCGACCACAACTACAGCCAGTACCTGGGCCTGCTGCAGTCCTGGCGCATGGCCTCGACCAGCTTCGTCGAGCAGTTCAGGCGCATGCTGCTGTCCAAGCTGCGTGTGGTCTTCGAAGGTGCGGCCAGCGAGCTCGAGCTGTGGAGCCGCGCGGCGTCGAACCAGGTGGACTTGCAGCTGGCCGAGCGTCGGCGTGCGTTCAAGCACCGCCGCGAGGCGCTCGAGCGCATCCAGTCGGCCGCCGGCGAACTCGAGCAGCGCATCGCCGAGGTCGAGGCGCAGCTGGCCCGGCTCGACGAACAGGGCCGTCAGCTGGACCGGCAGGTCCAGCAGCTGCTGCGGCTGGCGCGCGGAGAGCAGACGCAGCCGGGCGGTGCCGACGCGGGCGGGTCCGCGGCGGCGGCCGCCCTGCCGGCTGCGGCAGCGGCGATCGCCGCCGCGACCACGCCGGCGGCCCCCACGGCGGCGTGAGCCGCCGGGCCCGGGCACCGACCCTGGCGGCCCGCGTCATTGCCTGGCAAGCCACGCAGGGCCGTCACGACCTGCCCTGGCAGGGCCAGCGGGACGCCTACCGGATCTGGCTGTCGGAAGTCATGCTGCAGCAGACCCAGGTGGCCACCGTGCTCGGCTACTACCCGCGTTTCGTCGGGCGCTTTCCCGACGTCGGCGCGCTGGCCGCGGCGCCGCTGGACGAGGTGCTGGCCCTGTGGAGCGGGCTGGGCTACTACAGCCGAGCCCGCAACCTTCACCGCGCGGCGCAGCAGGTGGTGTCCCGGCATGGCGGCCGCATGCCACAGGACGCCGGAACCCTGGCGACGCTGCCGGGCATCGGGCGCTCGACGGCGGCGGCGATCGCCGTCTTTGCCGCCGGCGAGCGGGCCGCCATCCTCGACGGCAATGTCAAGCGGGTGCTGACGCGCGCGCTCGGATTCGGCGACGACCTGGCCAGGCCCGCTGCCGAGCGCGCGCTGTGGGCGCTGGCCGAGAGCCTGCTGCCGACGCACGGCATCGAGTCCTACACGCAGGGGCTGATGGACCTGGGCGCGACCATCTGCCTGGCACGCCGGCCACGCTGCGGGGAATGCCCTCTGGCGGCCACATGCGTCGCCGCGCAGCAGGGGCAGCCCACGGCCTACCCCGTGAAGTCGCGCCGCAGCCGGCGCGGCCAGCGACAGTCGGTGCTGCTGTGGCTGACCCGAGGGTCGAAGCTGTTCGTCGTGCGCCGTCCCGAGCAGGGGGTCTGGGCGGGCTTGTGGAGCCTGCCGGAGTACCCCGACGCGGCCGGCCTGCAGGCCGACCTGGCCGATTGCCCCGGTCGCCGGGAGTCGCTGCCCTCTTTCGTGCATGTGTTGACTCACCTTGACTGGCTGCTCTGTCCGGTGCGGGTCGATCTGCCGCAGCGGATCGCACAGGCTCGACTGCATGCCTTGCAGCGCCACTGGCCGCAGGGCCGCTGGATGGGCGTGCCAGAGGCCTTGGCGCTGGGCCTGCCGGCTCCCGTGCGCCGCCTGATCGCCGGCGGCCTGCCGCCCGGCGGCCCTACCTGACGACCTGCTGCTCGCGCAGGTAGCCGTCGACGATGGCCAGCCGCTGGCCGGGGTCGGCCAGCTCCATCAGGCGCTGCTTGGCGACCAGCGGCACCGGCAGCAGCTCGCACCAGCGGTTGGCCACCCAGCCGGCGTCGTCGAGCCGGAAGGGCTCGGCAAAGGGCAGGGTCCCCTGCGCGCGCAGGCGCGAGATCGCCTGCGCCAGGGCCTGCACCGTCTGCAGCATGGCCGGCTCCGGGATCTGGGGCGGGTCGGGCGCGATGGGCTCGGCCCGGGCGGTCCACAAGGCGTCGGCCTGCTGCGTGGGCGTGCCCAGGCGCACGCGCTGCGACGCGCGGCAGCGCACGCGCAGGATGCCTGCCTGTTCGCTGTCGACCTCTTCCACATGGGCCAGCGTGCCAGTGGTCTCGAACAGCACCTGCCCGGGCTGGCGCCCGACCTCTCCGCCCTGGCGCAGGCACACGACCCCGAAAGGCTCGCCGCTGCGCAGGCAGCGGCCCACCAGGTCGATGTAGCGGGCCTCGAAGACCTTGAGGCCCAGCAGGCCATCGGGGAACAGCACCGACTGCAGGGGAAACAGTGCCAGCGGATCGGGCAGGCGCCCGGCATCGCTCGCCGGCAGGGCGCCAGCGGCGCTCATCGGGCGGTCCTCCGGGTCGCGCACCGCAGGCCCCTGACCTCAGTCGCGCGCGTCGAGCTCACGGTGGCGGATCAAGGTGGCGTGCCGACCGACGAAACTCCTGGCCAGACGCTCGACCAGGTAGACCGAGCGGTGCTGTCCGCCCGTGCAGCCTATGGCCACCGTCAGGTAGTGGCGCTGGTCTTCCTCGAACGAGGGCAGCCAGTGCTGCAGGAAGGTCTCGATCTGCGTGGCCATGCGCACCACCTCGGGTTGTGCCTCGAGGTAGGCGGCGACCCCGGCGTCCCGGCCGCTCAGCGGCCGCAGTTCTCGGATGTAGTACGGATTGGGCAGCACGCGCACGTCGAACACGTAGTCGGCGTCCAGCGGCACACCCTGCTTGAAGGCGAAGGACTGGAAGACCAGGGTCAGCCGCGATTCGCGCACGCCGACCAGCGACCGTATCCAGTGGCGCAGCTGCGCGGGGCGCAGCTGGCTGGTGTCAATCACCGTCGAGCGCTCGCGCAGCTCGGACAGCAGCTCGCGCTCGAGTTCGATGGCGTCGACCAGCGCGCGCGCACCCTCCTGGCCCGACGTGGCGGCCGACAGCGGGTGCGGGCGGCGTGTTTCCGAGAATCGGCGCACCAGCGCATCGGTACTGGCGTCCAGGAACAGCGGGTGGATGCGCAGGCCCTCGTCGCTCAGCTCGTCGATGACCGGCAGCAGGTGCGGCAGCGACCCGGCGGTGCGCACGTCCACCGCCACCGCCACCCGTTTGGTGAAGCGCTCGCGCTCGAGGTAGACGAAGTCGCGCAGCAGTTCCGGCGGCAGGTTGTCGACGCAGAAGTAGCCGGCGTCCTCCAGGGCGTGCAGGGCCACGGACTTGCCGGAGCCCGAGATGCCGGTGACCAGCACGACCTCGTCGCGCGTGCCGTCGTCCAGGGGCGCCCAGTCGCTCATTGGAGCCCCTCGCCCGATGGGTACGCCGGTCTGTCGCCCGAGGGGATGGCGGGCCGGCTTGGGAGCGGCCGGCGGGTGACTCGAGGCGCGGGCTGTCGTCTCATGCCGACTTCTGCAACATCGCCTGCGCGTGCGCGCGGCTGGTGGCCACCAGGCTGTCGCCGCCCAGCATGCGCGCGACTTCGCCGACGCGCGCTTCGCCGCTGACGGGCAGCACCTGGCTGAGGGTGCCAGCGCCCGCGTGCAGGGCCTTGGAGACCACGAAGTGGTGGTCGGCGCAGGCCGCGACCTGGGCCAGGTGCGTGACGGCGAGCACCTGGCGGGAACCGCCCAGGGACTTCATGAGCCGCCCCACACTGTCGGCGACCGCGCCGCCGACACCGGCATCGATCTCGTCGAAGATCAGCGTCGCCGGCGCACCGCCCGCCTCCCCGCGGCCCGGCGCGCTGGTCGTGACCGCGACCGCCAGTGCGATCCGCGACAGCTCGCCGCCCGAGGCCACCTTGGCCAGAGGCCGTGGCGTGCTGCCGGCATGGCCGGCGACACGGAGCTCGACGGCTTCCAGGCCGAAGGGCTGAGGCTCGTCCTGAGGCAGCAGCGCCACTTCGAAGCGGCCGCCGGCCATGCCCAGCTGCTGCATGGCCTGCGTCACGGCGCTGGACAGGCGCGGCGCGGTGACGGCGCGCGCCGCGCTGACCCGTCGGGCTTCGGCCCGCCAGGCGGCTTGCGCTGCGCCCACCTCGCGCTGCAGCGACTCCAGGTCGGCGGCCGCATCCAGCGCCGCCAGCTCGCGCCTGCAGCCGGCCAGCAACCCGGGCAGTTCGGCCGGGCTGCGACGCCAGCGCCGCGCCAGGGACAGCCAGGCCGAGAGCCGGGCGTCGAGTTCGGCGAGCCGCCCGGGGTCGGGCTCGACCCGGGCGAGGTAGGCCTGCAGCGAGTGCGCGGCATCGTGCAGCTGCGCCTCGGCCGAGCGCAGGACTTCGGCCACCGCGGCCAGCGCATCGTCGTAGCGCGTGACCTCGTCCAGCGCCGACAGCGCCTGGGCCAGCTGCGATTGCGCCGACGGCTCGGCGTCCGACACCTGGTCGAGTGCGGCACGCACGCCGTCCAGCAACGCCTGGCCATGCGCCAGCCGCCGGTGCTCGGCCTCGAGCTCGGGCCATTCAGTGTCGCCCGGCGCCAGGCGCTCGAGCTCGGCGACCTGCCAGGCCAGCCGCTCGCGCTCGTGCTCCAGCGTGTCACGGCGGCGGCGCGCGTCGTCCAGCCGTTCCTGCGCCTGGCGCCAGTGGCCCCAGGCGCCTGCCAGCGCCGTGCCGTCCAGCCCGGCCTGCGCGTCGAGCAGGGCGCGCACCGCGGCCGGCCGGGTCAGCCCCTGCCACGCATGCTGGCCGTGGATGTCGACCAGCTGGTCGGCGGCCTCGCGCAGCTGTGCCACGGTGGCCACGCTGCCGTTGATCCAGGCCCGGCTCTTGCCGGAACTGTCCACGCTGCGCCGCAGCAGCAGCGAGTCTTCGGCGGCGAAGCCGGCGTCGTCCAGCCAGCCTCGCAGGGCCGCCGGGGTGTCGAACTCCGCGCTCACCTCGGCGCGAGTTGCGCCCTCGCGCACCAGCGTGGCATCGGCACGGTTGCCCAGGGCCAGCTGCAGCGCGTCGACCAGGATGGACTTGCCGGCACCCGTCTCGCCGGTCAGCACCGTGAAGCCGCCGTCGAAGTCGATCTCGAGCGCGCTGACGATGGCCACGTCCTTGAGTGCGAGTCGGCGCAGCATCGGCGTTCGAGCATCCTGTGGCCTGCACCCGCTCAGACCACGTCCTCGTACCAGCGCAGCTTGCGCCGCAAGGTGGCGTAGTAGCTCCAGCCCCGCGGGTGCAGGAAGCGCACATGGTGGCTGGACCGCCGCACCCGCACCTGGTCGCCCGGCAGCAGGGAGGCGGCACTCTGCATGTCGAAGTTGGCCGAGGCGTCGCGCGCGGCGACGATGCCGATGCGGATCTCGCCACTGTCGGGCAGCACGATGGGCCGGTTGGACAGCGTGTGCGACGCAATGGGCACCAGCACCCAGCCGGCGATCCGCGGGTGCAGGATGGGGCCGCCGGCCGACAGCGAGTACGCGGTCGAGCCGGTGGGCGAAGAGACGATCAGGCCGTCGGCACGCAGCTTGGCGACCAGCTCGTCGTCGATGTCGACCCTCAGCTCCACCATGCCCGAGCTGCCGCCGCGGCTGACCACCACGTCGTTCAGCGACAGCCCTTCGGAGATCGGCAGCCCGTCGCGCCAGACCGCACCCTCCAGCATCGAGCGCTGCTCCTCCTCGTAGTCGCCCGCCACCATCGGCGCCAGCGCGTCCTGGTAGTGGCCGTGCGGAATGTCGGTGATGAAGCCCAGGCGCCCCTGGTTGATGCCCACCAGCGGCAGCCCCTGGCGAGCCAGCTCGCGTGCGATGCCCAGCATGGTGCCGTCACCGCCGACCACCACCGCCAGGTCACAGTGGCGGCCGAGCTCGTGGCTGCTCAGCGAGTCGAAGTCGCCGACACCGGTGGCATGTGCGGTGTCGCGCTCGAACGAGACCTCGAGCCCCTGCGCGACCAGGAAATGCGCCACTTCCTCGAGCACCGGACGGATGCCCCGGGCCTGGTACTTGCCGACGATCGCGGCATGGCGGAAGCGCTGCGGCATGCGCGGCATTACACCATAGGCCCCCCCGGGCCCGAGGGGCTGCAGGGCGGCTGCCGCGGCGTGCTCCTTACAATGAATCATGCTGGACGAACGCGCCAGGACGCTGCTGAAGACGCTGGTCGAGCGCTACATCGCCGACGGCCAGCCGGTGGGTTCGCGCACGCTTTCGCGGGCCTCGGGCCTGGAGCTTTCGGCGGCCACCATCCGCAACGTGATGGCCGACCTGGAAGAGCTGGGCCTGATCGCCAGCCCGCACACCAGTGCCGGCCGCGTGCCCACCGCACGCGGCTACCGGCTGTTCGTCGACACCATGCTCACCGTGCGCCCGCTGGCGCTGGACCCGGCGGCACCCGAGATGGCCGCCGCGCGCGAGCAGCTGCACCCCGACCAGCCGCAGCGCGTGATCGCGCAGGCGGCGCAGGTGCTCTCCAGCCTGTCGAGCTTCGTCGGCGTGGTCTCGGCGCCGCGCCGGCCCGGCGTGTTCCACCACATCGAGTTCCTTCGCCTGGGCGAACGCCGCGTGCTGCTGATCCTGGTCGCGCCCGACGGTGACGTGCAGAACCGCGTCATCTTCACCGCGCGCGACTTCACGCAGGCAGAGCTGGTCGAGGCCAGCAACTACCTCAACGTGCACTACGCCGGCCTGACCCTGGACGAAGTGCGCGAGCGCCTGCAGCGCGAGGTCGATGCCTTGCGCACGGAGATCGGCTCGCTGATGCAGGCGGCGGTGCAGGCCGGCAGCGACGCCATCGCCGAGAGCACCGACAACGTGGTGGTCTCCGGCGAACGCAACCTGCTGGGTGTGCAGGACTTCGGCAACGACATGCGCAGCCTGCGGCGCCTGTTCGACATGTTCGAGCAGAAGGCCGAGCTGATGCGGCTGCTGGACGTGAGCAGCCGCGCAGAGGGCGTGCGCATCTTCATCGGCGGCGAAAGCCGCGTCGTGCCCTTCGAGGAGCTCTCGGTCGTCACCGCCCCGTACGAAGTCGACGGCCGCGTGGTCGGCACGCTGGGCGTCATCGGCCCCACGCGCATGCCCTACGACCGCATGATCCAGATCGTCGACATCACGGCCCGACTGCTGGGCAACGCCCTGTCGCTCAAGTAGCGCGCCAGGCCGGTCCCTACAATCCGCCACGGGGGGCCGTTAGCTCAGTCGGTTAGAGCAGAGGACTCATAATCCTTTGGTCGTTGGTTCGATCCCAACACGGCCTACCAGCTTTACTGGTGTTTTGAGATAGCGATTACTAACATACGGGAATCGCTTTCGAGCTGGTGCCAGTCTGGTGCCAGTTTTGGGGCGAATGCTGCTCATCGTAGATGTCACGGTTCGCGTCACGGTGATCAAGCGGCGCCAGAGGCGTTCAACATTCGCTCGGCCTCGGCGAGGCGGGACATCACGACCTCGAACTCCGGCGGCGACGCGATGAACATGGCGCGCATCTGCGCGTAGTCGCGCGTCAGGGCGGCGAGCCGCGCGTCGGCAGGCAGCAAGCGAAGCGTGCCTGGCACTGCCAGGTCGTAGCGCGCCCACTGGCGCGCGAACACCCGGCTCTTCCACTCGACCACACGCGCGCACAGCACATGGTCTGCAAGCATCGCGCTGGCGTCGGGGTGGCGAGGCAACCGCTCCATGTCGGCGTAGTGCCTCGTATAGCGATCGGGGGTGGCCTGGTCGGCAGGACGATGGTGCTCCGCGTGAAGGATGGTGGCCTTCTCCCAGAACGTGCGCGCCAGTTCGAGCGCGGTCACCTGGCACTGCCAATCGGGGAAGGCGGCGGGGAAGTCATCGACGACCCACGGACGCACCGCATGCTGCTCGGTGGGGCGCTGGTCGGTGAGTGATCCCAATTCGAGCTTCACTTCTCGGCGCAGGTAGTCGAAGCCGGCCTCGGACGCCGTCGGGTACTCGAAGTGCACGACCGGCGGCCGCGCGACCGCGTCGTCCTCGTAGCGCAGCCACGATGCGCCTGCGGTGCGACGACCGAGGTGTTCGACGATGGCCTGTTCGAGCCGCGGCATCAGCACGTTGCGGGTTTGCTCACCGCACTGAGCCTGCATCTGTGCCAGCGCAGCATCGCGACGCGTTCGACTCTTCATGGCCGCGAAGACCGATTCGTCCGCGCCTACAAATGCAGGCGACATCGACAGGTCGATGTCCTCGGAGAAGCGGTCGATCACGCCATAGACCTTGGACAGTGAGGTGCCGCCCTTGAACACGAGATGGGGTGCCAGGTCCAGGTCCGCGAAGAGCAGGCCCAGCAGCCAACTGACCCAGAAGTCCTTCTCGACCATGACGCTCGACACCGCCATGCGCGCGGCCGTCTGCGTGAACGCGAGCGCCCGCCGCTCGGGTGGCAGCGCTACGAACTGCGATGCGAGCCTTGCCATCGCGACTACCTGTCCGCAGCCAAGGCCCGCAGGGTGGGCTGCATCCATCCCGGCGCCAAGCTCAGGTCGTCCAGCAAGGTGCGGCGTTCGTCTGCGGGAACACTGCGCCTGAGCTTCTCGAACCGCTGTGGTGTCACGTGCCCGGGTCCAAGGCTGCGCAGTGCCTGGATCACCAGGCCGCTGGCGCGTCCCGCTGCGGCCATCTGGCGTGGCGTGGTCCGCTTCAGCACGATCTGCATCGGCCCCGCCTTGACGGTGCGGCTGGTGCCGTCGGTCAGGAACTCGACGCGTGCAGGCACCTGGTCGGACAGTCCGAGCAGGTTGGCTGCGTAGGCGCCTGTCGGTTGGAGTCGCAGCCTGTCCTTGCCGGTGAGTGCCGCGACCACGGCATCGACCGACGGCCACAAGGTTCCGAGCAGCGGGTCGTGCCGGGGCTTGTCGTACAGCCCTCGCGACAGTCGGCGCAGCTCGTCGCGAGCGACTAGTCGCTGCAAAGCTTTGTCGACCGCAGCGCGGCCACCCAGGCCCGCAAACAGCGCCGGTGTGAACACGGTACCGGCCTTCGCACGGCGCACCTTGCGGGAAATGGCGGCGTCGATGCTCGAATCGACACTGCGTCGACGCCGGGCATCCCGCGTGATGCTGGTGTCCGACGATGGGCTGGAGGCTTTCATGTCCGAAAAATAGCACGTTTTTCGGACAGATAGAAAGGTCGGAAAGAGAGGATGGCTCGTCGCTGACCGAAGCTGGCGGACCACCCCAGTGGCCGATGCCAGCCCAAGCAGAAAGTTGAAACCAACAGTGAGCCACGCGCGCTGCTCCTGGGACTTCGCGGGGCCATGCAAGACGCCCAGGGATGAAGCGGGACATGGAGGTTCGCTCAGCGCAGGGACTATCGTTCTTCCAATGGCATCGGCACGATGCCGACCATGCGCATGCCGTGGAGCAAGTCGGGCAACCTGCAGCTGGATCTGCTGGATGCCCCCACCGTGCCTGAGGCGGCACCCTCGCCGCCAGGTGCGCCCGGTGCCTCCGCAAGATCGGCATCGATGGTGCCGACAGCCAGCCTCCATGAGGACGCCAACAACCCGCGCACCGAGGTCCCTGAAGCCGAGCTCGACCAGCTCGCGGACGGCATCCGTCAGCACGGCATCTTGCAGCCCATCGTCGTTCACCCCGCCGATGCTGCGGGGCGGCATCAGATTCACTTCGGCGCCAAGCGGTGGCGCGCCGCGCAGCGCATCGGATTGGATGAAGTGCCGGTCGTCGTCCGGGATGGCCCCACGAACCCCTACGCCCAAGTCGCAGAGAACCAGAAACGCCATGGCCTGACGCCGCTCGACCTGGCCCGGTTCATTCGCGGCCGCATCGACGCCGGAGACTCGAACTCCACGGTGGCCAAGGCGCTGGGCCTGGACCTGACAACCGTGGCCCACCATCTGGCGCTGCTGGACCTACCGCCGGTGGTCGACGCCGCGATGAAGGCCGGCCGCTGCTCCTCACCGCGCACCCTGTACGAACTGGGCAAGCTACACGCAGTGCAGCCAGAGCGCGTCGCCGACTTGGTGGCCACTACCGAGCCGATCACACGCGAAGCTGTGGCCGAGATCCGCGACACCGCCGCGCAGGCGCCCGCGGCCGCAAACGCGGCCAAGCCGCGGACGGCGCGGCCGGACCGAGCAGCCCAGCTGCTGTCTCGCGCCAACGGGCTCTGCGAGAAGCTGGATGCCACTCTGATGCAACTGGGCCAGGCCGACCTCGACGACTTGCCCAGCGATGACGTGGCGTCGCTGCGGCAGCGCATCGCGCATCTGGCCAGTCGCATCGACGAGTGAGTGCAGAGCTGATGCGCGCGGCGAAGCCCATTGATCCAGCGCAGACCGCAACTGCCATGCGTGATCGAGTGACCGTCGATCTACGCGGCATACGGCCGCAACTGCAGGCCCAGGCCGCAAAGCGCCAGATGACCGCGGCCGCATTGGTACAGCGCGCAGTGACGGCGATGCTCGACGACGCACCGTGCGATGCAGGCGAGAGCGGCTCGATCGACAGCACGAGCGGCATCCCAGTCGTCAAGTTCACCCTGCGACTGCCCGTCGCCCACGCAGTCTTGCTTGCCAGCCGCGCTCGCGTGGCCGACGTGTCGCAGGGCATGTACGTCGCCCGACTCATCGACGGCACGCCGGCCCAGCCGCGGGCGCCAGACCACACACAGGCCGTTGCTGCGCTGATGGCGTCGACCGACCGACTCGCCGCCCTCGGTGCCGACCTCAATGCCTTCATTCGCCTGTTAGGCCGCACGTCCAGGAGCGAACTCGAGCCCTACCGCGCCAGCATCCGGTCGTTGGCCGATGATGTTCGCGCGCACCTCGCATCCGCCGCGGCGCTGGTGGCTGCACTCCGAGCGACAAGAGGACGGCAATGAGCTCAGGTGCGACCGTCGATGGCGTGCTCGTGCAATGGGGCGAGCGGCTCTTCTACCCCTCCAACCGAATCGTCAGGCCGGCGCCAACACCGCGTCTGGACACGATGACCCGGCGCAAGGCCGCGGTGATCCGACGGCGCATCGAGGCCACGGTCATGGGGCGGGCGCCCCAGGTGATGGTCAAGGTCACCGGCGGCGGCCGAGGCATGGCGGCCATCGCTGCGCACTTCCGCTACATCAGCA
>Ga0209573_1002966_pt1 | contig 19969 bp, 16 predicted proteins | sample TNRBio252014_DNA_FD_185870 | JGI IMG/M metagenome (GOLD analysis project Ga0209573, IMG submission 185870) | Wastewater treatment Type I Accumulibacter community from EBPR Bioreactor in Madison, WI, USA - TNR Reactor_6/25/2014_ DNA (SPAdes)... | ecosystem: Engineered > Bioreactor > EBPR >...
CCCTGCATCACCTCGATGCGCCCTGGCGTCCCTGCGACGTCGAGCAGCGCGAGGGGCGCATCCTGCGCCAGGGCAATGAGTGTGAGGAAGTGGAAGTCTTCCGGTATGTCACGGAAGGCAGTTTTGATAGTTACATGTGGCAAACGCTGGAGACCAAGGCGCGTTTCATCGCCCAGGTGATGAAGGGCGACCAGGGCATTCGGTCGCTGGAGGATGTCGAACTGGCGGCGCTGTCCTATGCCGAGGTGAAAGCCTTGGCGTCAGGCAACCCGCTGGTGATCGAGAAAGCCGGCGTGGACGCGGAGGTGGCCAAGCTCTCAACGCTGTTCTCGGTGTGGCGCAACCAGCGCTATGCCAACGAAAGCGAAGTGGGCCGGCTGCCGATGATGATCGAGGCGCTGGAGAAGAAGGTTGCACTGTACGCACGGGATGCGGCCCGGATCGAGCCGCAGACTATGCAGGGTATCGCCATGGAACTGGCGGGGCGCAGGATCGTCGGCCCTGATGCGGTGGGCGAGGCGCTACGCGGGTTTGTGAGGACGGCCAAGGAAGAGGTGCGCACGGCCAGCCGGATGATCGAACGGATCGTCGGCCGGTTTGGCGGCTTCGACCTCGGCATCCTCGCGGCCCGCGGTGACGAGACGCCGAACCTGTATTTGGCGGGGCACTGCCTGTACAACGCCGAGCCCTATCAAACAGGACCGGCCCTGGTGGCTGCCTTGCTGGGTGCGCTGGAATCGGTGGGCAAGCATCACGCCGATGCCGAGATCCAGTTGGAAACCCGCCGCAAGCGGCTGGAAGACCTCCGGCTGGAATTGGCCCGGTCCTTCGAGCATGAAGGCCGGCTGACCGACCTGCTGGTTCGGCAACGCGAGTTGCTCAAGCAGCTCGACCTGGACAAGGACGAAGCCGGTAGCGCGAAGGTCGACGTCGATGAGGCACGACAAGCCGCTTGAGTTGATTTCACCCCCATGGCCGAAAGGCTGTGGGGGTTTTTGACGTAGCGGTAGTCGTCGCCACGTTCCACCCCCATTCAAAGGCCAGACTCTGCTCTGGCCTTTTTCTTTTCTGCCGATGGGCCAGCCCTGCCTCCGTTGCGACGATGGATGCGGCCTCGTGGCAGCGCTGGCAAGCGCTGCAGTCGCTAGGGCGGTGTAGGTGCGTAGTCCACCCCAAACCACCCAGCCAAAACGACTGCACCCCGCCACCCGTAACCACGCAAAACCTGCCAGCATTTCCGATAACGTTCCGCCAATGCTGGGTCGATATTTTTGGGATTGGTGCCCGGCTCCACATGAAACAGGAAAACCCGTTGCGGCCCTTCGATTGTTTCTTAGGCGAAGGTCAGCTTCATGAGAGCTGCGATTGACGCGGGAAATGCCACTGCCGGCTCATCGGCCAAAGCGGCCGGTGGTGCCCTCAATGAAAAATGGCCGGTTCTGAGTGCAGACCGGCCATTGCCATTCTGAGACGGTGGATGACTGCTTCTACATCTGGGTTTCGTCTGCTCCGTGCCCATTGCGGACATAGGCCAGTTGGGAAAGCGGACGCTCAGGAACGTTGAAGCTCACCGGACGGCCGACAGCGAAGCTGGCCGACGGTCTGGTGGAGCGGATTGTTAAGCGTAATCATCGCTCAACACCTCTGAGGAATTGGAATACTGCAAGTGCATCGTCTAAGCATTCAGCCTCAATAACGTTCTCCGGTTCGTCCCAAAACAGATCTCGTGCTGTTGGATAGGGAGCAGCATGAGTGACGCCTGCTCGAATTTCAGAGTAGAAGCTAAGAAGACGCTTGTGTTTGCTATTCGGATTGTCGTCGAGGTGGCAAGCCAGACTCGACTCTGCACGTTCGAGAAGAGCGCTAAGCGACTGTGCGGAAGATGGGTTGGTCATGATGCCCAACGTTGTAGGTAAGGGGCGCTGCGCGGCGCTTTATCGCGCAGCGTCCAGCGACCGAATGGAGCGAGGTTGAGCGCCATGTTAGGCATGGTGCATTTCATGAGCACGAGCATCGATTTCAAATGGAGCATAGTGGTACCCAACGGTAACAATTTGCTGAAGGTATGCTGGGAGAAACGCCGCAATCGAACCAGCCTGCTCATACTGATACGCATGGCGAAACTCATGGGAGAGAAGCCTGATAGTGCCTTGCCCATGACACACATAAATTCCGTAACCAAAAGTCATGCCGATCATATTTGGACCGAGGAGTCCAGTTTCGAGTGCTGCCTGCTGCAACGCTGGGTCTTCCGGCAGAGGAAGACGGGGGACTTCAGCGATACGAATAAGCTCTGGGCGCATCACTCCGACACTTCTTGCGACGGAAAGCAGAGCGTCATTTAGTGGTTGGCCAATTTGCCCAATGGAAGAGCTTTGAGCCTCTGCCCAAGCAATGGCCTTTGGAATAAGCAGCGGCAATGTCGAACGAAGATCGTATGTCATGGGTATGCCTAACGTTGAAAATCACCTGACGGAGGCAAGCGCAGCTTGCCGGAGGTCCGGTGGATTGTGATGTTGGGTGTCATTGTCGCCAAAGCAGGAACCCTGTGAATGCAAATGCGCCTGCCATGGCAAGCCAAGTTAGGCGGCGAATAGCACGATCACGTTTTGCGCACTTAAGACAAACGCGTGCCTTGGTTGATGCCGACGGGCCTCCTGCAACAGGGACTTCACTCCACTGCATTGGCGCCAATTGCTTGCCGCACCGAAAACACTGAAATGCCCTCTGAATGGATTGTGCTTTTTTGAACTGCAACCGATCAGCTACATAAATCGGCAGCAGCACCAAAGAAATGGCCAACAATGGGAGCCATGGATCTTTCATTGAGACGCCCAATAGTTATTCAACGGACTCACCGGTCCGCGCATTGATAATCGTAAAACATGCAGTTCAAAGTAACTGATTGATTCATTTAGGGGCGACTCCGGCAGACTGTCCACATATGCAATGATAGTACGGACCGGCGAAAAATCGGTATGCCGAATGCAAGAAGGCTCTGCCGAATGGCAGCTATGGAGCAGTTTCTTAAAGGACCGCTCTTGGCCGAAAGCTCCTATTGATGAGCCAGCCGCAAAGCGGTCGCACGTTTTAGCCGTCCGACCGCCTGGGACTGGTATTTAAATTTCAGTCTGCTCCGAGATTTCTAGCGCGTCATCCACCTCAATACCAAGATATCGAACTGTGCTCTCCAGCTTGCTATGCCCTTATTCCAAGGTTCCCGGTGTTGATCGGATTCCATGTCAGACTCCTTATGTTGTAGATCGGAGTTTGATTGTTATCCTGCGCGGCGAACGTCAGCTTACTGGCGAAATAGCATACCCACTCTACTATCCAAGATCAGAAATGGCAGCGGCTTTCTATCCGGGATATTCAACAGCAGTTGAACGTTTCAATGCCCGTCAGTCGGTTCCTTATTCAATGCGAAGTCACCGATCTATCGGGGAGGTTACCTTTTTGACGTCGTCCTAATCAGGTCCAAACGCACAGGCCTCGATATCCAACGGCGCCAACGCCTTCAGTTTCCTAATTTGACTGTGTCACAAGTTACGTTTAACCGAGTTGCAGCAGGGACATCGCTGAAGTTGTTGTGCGATACGAGCGGCGATGCGGGTGCGCAGGGTACGGATCGAGTCCGGCACATGCCGTTGCACCCGTCCCGCTGCCGCGAGGGACGTAATCTTTGGGTAAGGCAGGCGCGTGTGGTCGAGCCGCGTTTTTTTTACTGCCATGGGTGAGGCGCTGGTGAAGCAAGAAGGCGTAAGCGGCAATGCACAAGGTGGCATGGTGATGCAGTCCGCGCCAGTTGCGCCCTTCGTACTGCCCCAGACCAAACTCCTGCTTCAGTTCCCGGTAGTCGCGCTCAATGCGCCAGCGCATCTTGGTGACATAGACCAATTGTGCCAACGAGGTATCCGCAGGCGCTGTCGCCAGAAAGTATTTCAGCGGCTCGGTATCGCCAAGAGGCCACTCGATCAGCAGCCACTCCGGCGGGCGCAAGGTGTTACGCGAGGAGTCCTTGTGGGCCGTATGCCCCCAGACGGCCGCAAAGCGGGAACGCAGGGTTTCGTTGGTCCCCTCACGCCAGGCAACGGTTTGGTACGCCTCGGCGGGCAAGCTCAAGGCCAGTGCTTTGACCGAGACGGGCCGATGGCCTGGCGCACGGCGCAGATTCTTGCTAGGGCGCCCGAGCCCTACCGTCGGTTCGGGTGGCAAGGGGGCCGTTCCGGGCGCCCAAACGCTGGTCGCCGAACGGATTCCCACCGCATAGGGAATCGCCATTTCGGTCAGTGTGTCGCGAAAGCTGGCACTGTCCCCATAGGCCGGATCCGCCAGCACAATCCCGGCCGGAACCCCGTCGTCCTGGGCTTGCTTGATCTGGGCCAGGGCAATCTCAATCTTGGTGGCAAACGGGATACCGTCCGGCACACCGGCTGCCGTACAGCGGGGGCGATCCTCCGTCCAGTCTTCGGGGAGATACAGCCGCCATTGAATCGGCAAACTCCCCTTGTCACTGGCCAGCGACAGGCTCACCGCCACCTGACAGTTCTCCGTCTTGCCCAACTGCCCGCAGTATTGCCGGGTGACGCCGACCGAATGTTTCCCTTGTTTGGGGATTCCCGTGTCGTCAATGATCCAGTAGCACTCCCGCTCCAAGCCCAAGACGGGCTCAACAACGGTGCGTACTTCCCGCAGCAGCGCACTGTCCGACCAATTCGACTTGGCGACAAAATGGTGCAGCGACTGGTGTTTGGCGGCTACGTGCAGCGGATCCATCGCCGCCGCCAGCGGTTCGATGCTTTTACGCTTGAGCGGCAGCATCAACCCCCGGCAATAGTCCTTCAGCCCCATCCTGCGGTCCGCATGACCCAATACGCCCGCCAACCGCTCAAGGTAGTGCTCCAGTTCGTCGTCCATAGCCATGACATCACCCTCACGAAAGAAGATGACTGGGTTATCGGCAGCTTTCAGCTTTTATTGACACAGTCAGACTAAAACCTTGTCACTGAACCCGTACTTTTCAATGAGACGATAGATATGTCGTTCACTGATCCCCAGAACGGCGGCAGTTTTCACCCGATTTCCGCCATGCTTGGCCATGACTTGACGAAGGTATTCGCGTTCAATCTGCTCCAGATTTGGGTCTTGGCCAAAGCGCAACACCACCTCTCCGGCCTGGTTGCGCGGAATGAAGGAAAGATGCTCGACGCGGACGGGGTTACCTGGACGCGCAAGAATGACGGCTCGCTCAATGGCATTTCTCAGTTCGCGCACATTGCCCGGCCAATCGTAAGCCAGCAAAATCTTGAGCGCCTCGGCTGACATGGTGGCAGGTGCATTTCGCGTCAGCAGGGCGAGAAAGTGGCGCGCCAACGGTTCAATATCCTCGCGCCGCTCGCGCAAGGGCGGAATGGTGATGACAAAACGCGAGAGGCGGAAGTAGAGATCGCTGCGAAAGGTCCCGGCGCGGCTCATGGTCTCGATATCGCGATTTGTTGCTGTGACGATGCGGGCATCGGAACTGAGTGTCTTGTTGCCGCCTAGGCGCCGGAAGCTGCTGGTCTCGAGCACACGCAACAACTTGGCCTGGATGGCGGAGCCGATATCGCCAATTTCATCAAGAAAGAGGGTGCTTCCGGCCGCTTCCTCGATCAGACCTTTTTTTTGCCGGTCTGCGCTGGTGAAGGCGCCGCGTTCATGGCCGAAGAGCTCCGATTCGAACAGGTTTTCCTGCAAGCCGCTGCCATCGATGGGAACCAGTTCTCGTTGCGCGCGTGGGCTGCGTTCATGAATCGCCTGGGCGACCATTTCCTTGCCGGTTCCCGACTCGCCGAGGATGAGCACCGTGGTGTCGGTTGATCCGACAGCGTCGATCATCTCCTGCACATTGCGCATCGCCTTGCTCTCGAACACCATCGGCCCCGGTCTGTGCGATGCCAGCTGGGTACGATAGAAGCGATTGGATTCGCGCAGTTCGGCGGTTTCAAGCACCCGCCGTACGGTCAGTTCCAGCTCGTCGAGATTGACCGGCTTGGTCAGGAAGTCAGCGGCACCTTCACGGATGGCGCTGACAGCATTGGGTATCGAGCCGTAACCGGTCAGGACAATGACCGGATACTGGTTGCGTATTTCGCTGAGAATCCGCGACGCGTCGCTGTCTGGCAGTTTGAAATCGAGGATGATGGCGCAGGGCTCGATTTCGCTTAGCCGCTGCTGCGCTTCGGCCCACGAGCCGGCACCGAGCGTGGAAAAGCCCATGGATTCGATTTGCCGTCGCAGAAGGCCGTTGAAGACGGGATCATCATCGACGATCAACAGGGTTTTTTTCTTCATCCGGCGCTCTTCATGACGGTTTCGGCCAGCGGCAGACGAATGTTGAATTGCGTCCCTTGCCCGACCGTGCTTTCGACGCGAATCGTGCCGCCCATGCGCTCAACGAAATTCTTGACGATGGTCAGACCCAGCCCTGTTCCTGCCACGCCATCGGCGCGTCGGCTGAAGAAGGGATCGAAAATGCGGGCGAGGGTGTCGGGCGGAATGCCCACGCCAGAATCGGAAATCTCGATCACGGCGTCACCGTCGTCGGCGAACAGGCGGGCAATGAGGGTGCCGCCCTTGTCCATCGCGTGGTGAGCATTTTGAATCAGGTTGAGCAGAATCATGCGGATATCGGCTTCATCGGTCAGCAGGCGCAGCGCTTGTTCGGGAACCTCGATCTGCTGGGAAATGCCATGCGTATGTGCATCGAACTCCAGCAACATCAGGGTATCGGTCAACGCCTCATTGACCACCACCAGCTGCAGGCTGCTGACAGGTGGCCGCGACAACAGAAGCATACGCCGAGTGACCGCGATGCACTTGTCGATCTCCTGATCAATAAGCCGCATGTACTCGATGATTTGCTCCTGCGTGACGAGACCGGCATGCAATTCGCGCACCAGTCCCTGGACGCCAAGTCGGACCGATCCGAGCGGATTGTGAATTTCATGGGCGATGCCTGCCGCCAGTAAACCAAGTTCGGACAGGCGCTGTTCATGCGATATTTGGGATATCTGCCCGAGATCGCGCACGGATTCAACGATGTAGCGCTCACGACCCTGTCCGTCGTCGAGTTCGACCAGCACGGCATGAATCTCCGCGTGGAACACTGTGCCATCTGGCCGAATGAGGTAATGGCTGGTCTTGATGCTGTCGCCCACCTCCTTCAGTTCGACCAGCGGGCAAACTATCAGCGTCGGTATGCAAGGCTCGTTGCGCCCGTAGCTGTACTGGTAGCACGGGCGTTGCAGGAAGGTCTTTGCCGATTGGCCAACCTGCAGACAGAAGGTCTGATTGGCCAGCACAACCTTCTTGTCGGCAACACGGATCAGGCGCACGCCGTCAGGCAGTCCGTCGAGCAAGGTCTGCAGGAACTGCTGGTGCGCTTCGGCCAGGGAAATCTGAGCGGAAAGTCGTTCGGCCATCGAGTTGAAACTCATGACGGCCCGCCCGATCTCGTCATTGTTCGCCGATGGCGCGCGTACCGTCAGGTCTCCCGTCGCCAGGCTGCGGGTCGCCGCATCCAGGGTGGCCAGAGGCGTGATGACATGACGGCGCAACATCAGCCACAGGGTCAGCAGGGTAAGGGCGATTACCGCCGCGCCGGCCAGCATGAGCAGGATGGCGCTGCGCATCGCACTTTTGCGGATGGGCGCAGCGTCGTAATCGATCACCAGTATGCCGTTAATCGGATTTGTCGCCACCGGGCCATGGCAGTCGGTACAGGCAGCGCGGTTGGGTACCGGGTTGATGGAGCGCAGCACCTCGTTGCCGCCGGCTTGCGTTTCGAAGCTGGTGGCCGGTTTTCCGGGGGAGGTCTTCTGCGCGATTTCCGGCATGCGCAGCCACATTTTTTCGGGATCGGAAGCAAAGCGCACTTCGCCAGCGGGAGAAAGGATAAGCACGTCGCGTATGCCATTCAGGCCGCCCAGCTTGGCCACGATGTCGCGCAAGCCCTCCACGTCGCGCTTGAGCATGGCGTTTTCCCAAGTGACCTGCAGCATGCGATTGAGCTGCATCGAGACCTCGGCACGCTCTTGGAGCAACTGGTCACGGTACAGTCCAAGGAACAGCACACCAAGGGCCAGCGAGGCACCTGCCGCGACCAGCAAAACACCCTGCAGCAGACGATGACTCAGGTAACGAACTTTGGTTTGCATCCGGTGGGCGATTTTCTGGTGAATCCGTAATTAGAAACCCAATGCCTCGACAGTAGCAACCAGATCGGCAAAGGGCGCGGCTTCAAGCCTGGCCGCCAACGATTCCTTGTCCAGACGCGGATCGGCCCCAACAGCAAAACGGACATCGTCGGGCAAGTCGCGCATATCTTCCGGAGACATATAGCCGATGCCGCAGAGTTGTATCAGGCAGTCTCGCTCCACATCGCTGAGTTCAAGGCCGTGGCACTTGAGAATTTCCATGTAGCGCTCCGCCGTGCGATTGACCTTGCCACTGATTTCCATGGTGTTGGTCTCGCCTTCTGTTAGCAAGGCCAGCGGCGGGCCAAAGAAGAGGGGGGTTTTTCGATTCACGTTATCCGCCTGAAATCAGTACAGCAACTGGAAAAAGGCCGGTGCAAGGCACCGGCCATTCATGCCAGGCAAGAAGAACCATACCTTGCCCGGAGTCTTGAGGATGAGCGCTTGCTCAGTGGTCGCTGGTACCGTGTGGGTGACGCTCGTGATCAGCCGTCTTCATGCCTTTCGGCAACGATGGCGCTTTCTCCGGCTGATGTTGCGCAAAACCACGGTTACGGTCGCCATGCTGGACGTTGTGAGGGTTGTGGCACTCGGTACAGACAAACCAGCGCTTGGTGCCGGTGCTGGCCCATTCGCCAATCCGTTTGCCGTGAATGCCTTCTCGCCAGTCCCGATAAACCTCGCCGTGGCACTTGCCGCACAGTTGCTGTGGCTGGTCGAAACTGATCGGCTTGTCACGATGATCGACCAGCTTGTTGCGCTGAGTGGAATGATGGCAATCCAGACACCAGATGTTGCCGCGTCCGTGTGGCAGTTTGGTTGAGTCAAGCACGATGGCCTGATGCATCATGACCAGTTCCCGGGTGTCCTTGTTCGTCGGGAATCCTTTGGGCAGGGTACCCGTGTGACAGGTGTTGCCACATAGCGGAAGCAGTCCAATCTTGTCCGAACGCGGCTTGACCAGGGCTTTGCCGCGGGTGTAGTCGGCATCCTGAATGGGCATGTCACCCATGGGCATGGTGCCATCGAAGGGGTCGCCCCACCACAACACGGCGCCGGTCTTGGGCGAGCACTTCACGTTCGGCAGGTTTTCCCCGATCATGCGCTGGGTGACTTCCGAGGCGCCCTTTCGGCTTTCGAAACACTTGGCCGGCTCGGCCCATGCACTGGAAAGACTGACGAACCAAAGCAGCAGTACAGCCGGCAAAATAGCGGATTTCTTCATTCCAGTTCCTTTACGTCAACTCGGGCGTAGCCGATACGCCGGCAGCGTCGGAGGTTGTTTTGGCTTGTGTCGACTTGGCGTAAGCGATATCCCCCAGCAGTATGCCGATAGCGCCTTTGAGCAATACCGTGAGGATGAGAAAACCTACCGCCCAGTTGCCGAGAGTGACGAAAATTTCAAGCGTGGTCGGCAAATACTGGGTGAATTCGCCGATTGGCGTCGGTATGAAGCCGGGAATCAGCAATCCCATGCCTTTTTCTACCCAGATTCCGCTGAAGGCCAGGCCACAGGCCAGTGCCAGCAAGCGGTAATTGCTCCGCCAAGCGGGTATCAACAGGATCACGAAGGCAGCAATGCTGGCGGCCAGCGAACCCCAGAACCAAGGCACCAGATCAGTGAAGCCATGCATGCCGAACATCAGGTATTGCAATCCCAAGGCATGTTCGGTGTTGGCATACAGCTCGGTGACGATTTCGGACAGGCTCAGGAAAAGGGCAAGGCCAAGGCAATAGGTGATGATCGTTGCCAGCAGGTCAATGGCGGAGTTTTCTATCCAGAGACGGGTCCGCTTGCGTACGATCAGAAAGATCAGAATGATCAGCGAAGGGCCGGCTGCAAATGCGGTCAGGATGAAGCGGATCGGCATCATGCTGTGGTGCCACATCGGGCGCGAAGGCATGGTGTTGAGCAGGAATGCCGTCACCGTATGGATGCTCAATGCCCAGACGATAGAGATGTAGATCAAGGGCATGTAGAACTTCTTGTTCAATGGCTGACCGGTGTATTTCCTGTAAAGGAAATAGAAGCCGCCGATGAAATTGAGGAGCATGTACCCGATCAGCACCAGGGTGTCCCAAGCCAGCATCGAGTTGGGAAGGTTGTAAATGCCGATGATGGGCAGCATGTGCCAGAGACGGTCGGGGCGTCCCATATGGGAGATGATGAACAATATGCACATCAGCACTGCTGAAATGGCCAGCATCTCACCGAGCACGGCCACTGCGTGGAGTCCCTTGTGGTGGTAGACGTAGGCCGGGAACACGATGGTCACGGCTCCGGCGGCGATGCCGACCAGGAAAACGAAATTGGCCAGGTACAGTCCGTCATGCACCTGATCGGTCAGGCCGGTGTAGCGCAAACCGTCGGCTGCGTGCAGGTAGGTGCCGTACAGCAGGCACAGGATAAACAGGCACAGGAAGGCGATCCAGGCATAAAACGCCGGACTGCCTTTCACGACATAGGTTACGTAGTCGACGGCGAATCTTTTCAGCTTGTCCATGATGTCGCGTCTCAATCCATGAAATAGAAGAATTTCGGGAAGGTATTGAGTTCCGCCTTCAGGCGAAACACATTCTTGCGCGCGATGATCCGGCTGACTTCACTGTTGGGGTCAAGCAGGTTGCCGAATTTGCGGGCGCCAGTTGGGCATACCTCGACGCAGGCGGGGTAGCGTCCCTTGCGGGTGCGCTGGATGCAGAATGTGCACTTCTCCACCACACCCTTCATGCGCGGACGGTTGCCGAGATAATGTGTCACCGGATTCATGGCTTCCTTGGGCAGGTTCGGATCGCTCCAGTTGAAGCGGCGAGCCCAGTAGGGACAAGCCGACATGCACATGCGGCAACCGATACACCAGTTGTAATCGATGACGACCGGCCCGTCAGCTTCGCGGTAAGTTGTGCGGACCGGACAAACCTTGACACAGGGGGGTTTTTCGCACTGCATGCAGGCGATCGGCATGTAGGCGGAATCCTTTTCCGGGACTGCCTCGGGCTGGTAATAATGTTCGCCTTCGAGGACAACGCCGGCCGGGGAGTAGGCATTGCCACCCACCTGTATCCCGAGTCCTTCCGGATAGCCCTGATTCATCTTCTCCTGGCTGAACTCACCCTTTTCCATCTTGAGGACGCGAATCCACTCGATATCCTGGTCCTTGCCTCGCGACTGGTTGTTCTCCTCCACACAGGCCTTCGCACACCGGCGGCAACCAATGCATTTCTTGATATTCAGGGCATAGCCCATGAGCACACCTTCCTGCGGTGGCGTGCCGTCGACGGTCACTGTCTTGCCGTATTCACGCGAGTAGCGGCGCTCAAGTCTTGCCCTTGCCATCGCTTTTTCTTCTTCGCTCATCAGCCGGTAGTTTCCCTGAAACCATTCGGCCCACTCCATATTCGCGTTGGCGTCGTCGGACATGGTCATCAGCGCCGCGGTGCCGAGCAAGGAGCTAACGCTCAGCGAGCCCGCATTCTTCAAAAAATTGCGGCGCGAACTTGGCTCGTCGACCGGGGTCTCTACCGGCGCTTGCCCTGAACAGGCACACCCACCCGCCGAGTGTTGGGAGTTGCAGATTTTTTCTTTGTTCGTCACGTGTTTTCTCCGTGCCTGACCTGATTCGGCCATGTGAATATGTTTGAAGATTGAAACGGTCTCATCGGGATATGACTAAATAATCTCTACCAGCTGGGTCCGCCTATGCCCGGCATGAACTGAACTGGCACAGCTTTCACCTCATCAAGATGCTTCGGGCGCAGCGTGGCATCAACTTCCTCTTTGCTCGGTCGAGATTCACCCAGGTGCAAGGCAATCAAGTCGCGCAACTGCTCACACCAGACATGGGTCAGCAAGAACAATGCGGCATAGAACTCGGTGTCACAACGCACGGAAACCCGGCTGGAAAAATCCGGAAGCCAGCGCAGCAGATGGTGATCCAGCAGGGTGGCCAGCGAACGCCAGTGATCGTTTGCCAAATGAGCGTTTTCAGCCTCGGTCAGCGTGGCGAGCCGCTCCAGACGCTTCGCCACAAACTGAAGCTGGAAGACAAGATGGTCGTCAGGGCGCAGGCGCCAGTCGGGAACAGCCAGACCATCGGCCGCATACAGTTCGCGCATGTCGAACATTGCTTCCTGGCAGACCAGATGTTCGTCGGAAACCCAGTACGACTCGAAGGGCGATGCATCCAGTGCACCGGTCAGGTAGATGGCAGCGAAGTCCGCGGCCAGGTTGTCCATGTACGCTGTATCCGGAAATTCCGGCAAGGCAGCCACTGTTTTTCGCATCGCTTCAAAAATCTGGTTGCCTGTTTCATCGCGCGGCACCATACCGAGATTGTCAGGAAAACCAATGGCTTTTAAGCCCGCCAGCAATCCGGGCGTGAGTTCCCGATCATGCAACAGTGCCAGGGTGGCCACATCCTCGGACCAGGCAAGTGATGCTTCTCGACCGATCATGATTTGACCTTGCCCTTGCGATGAGGCACAAAGGCAATGGACGGCTTGGTCAGTTCGGGGTTGGCCATGTTCTTTACCTGGCGTACCGTTTCATCATGCGGACCGACAGCCGTGGTCTTGAACTTGCCTTCCCACAATTTGTCGATAGGCCCGATGTCGAGGACGCGCATCATGCAGGCCATGACACAGTAAGGCTTGCGACCGGCGTCAATTTCATCCACACACAGATTGCACTTCTGGATGATCTGTTCCTTTGGATTCCACTGGGGGGCACCATAGGGACATGCTGCCTCGCATTTGCGGCAGCCGATGCACAGGGTGGAGTCGATATCGACGATGCCGTCCTTGCTCCGCTTCCAGATGGCACCTGTCGGACAGGTCGGCAGGCAGGCCGGCTCGGCGCAGTGGTTGCAGGACATATTCACCTTGTAGGCAAATACGTCCGGATAAGTTCCACCTTCAACGTACATTACGCGCCGGAAGCGTGGGCCGGGCGGCAGGCCGTTCTTGTCCTTGCAGGCGATTTCGCAGGCGCGGCAGCCGATGCAGTCAACGTTGTTGTGGATGAAACCGAACTGCATGGCCGGTTTGACCGGTTCGTATGTCTGGGCCACCTTGCGCTCAAGGGCGACCTTGACTTTCTTCATGTCGAGTTTGTTGGTCATGGCCGCCCCCTTATGCGTCGCGCCGGAAGATGAAGGAACGCGAGGTTGCCTGGCTATCCCAGCCTGGACGATGGGCAAGCGTTGTCTTCTTCAGGTTGACCAGGATGGTGTTGTAGGCGAAGGCCCCAGCCGGACTGGGTTCGTCCTTGGTCAGGAAATCCGGATTGCCGGAGCGATCGATTCCCTTCTTGTCGAGATCCATCCACGAGCCTTCGTACACGACTACCACGCCGGGCATGCAGCGCTCGGTGACGTAGACCGGTACGACAATTTTGCCACGCGCATTCCACACCTCGACCATATCGCCGGTCACCAGCTTCAGGCGCCGTGCATCGCTGGCATTGATGGTGATCTCCTGCTGGAAGGTTTCGCGCAACCAGGGAATGTTGTGGAAGATCGAATGCGTACGGTGCCTTGGATGTGGCGTAATCATGTGGAACGGGTATTCCTTGATCTTGGGATGTCCCATCCATTCGAATGGCTCGATCCATTTCGGAATGGCCGGAATCGGATAGCCCCACTGCGTCTTTTTCCAGTCTGTTACCTTGGCCAGCGTGGTCGAGAAAATCTCGATTCGTCCTGACGCGGTCTCAAACGGAACACCTTTTTCAATCTGGTCGCGGAATGCGACATGAGGCTTGTCGAAGGTGAATTTGTACACACCACGCCGCTTGAATTCATCCCAGGACATGGTGACGCCCTGATGGTGTTGCACTCTTTTCCACCATGCGACGAGATAAGCCTCATCCGTTGCATCCGGGTTCTGAAAATAGCTTCGGTCGGCGCGCGGGTTATAGCGCTTGCCAAAGTCCTTGAGGCTCGGGTCGAGTTTTTCCAGGCGGTACGCCAGCTCCGTATAGACCTGAAAATCGGTTCTGGACTCGCCCATAGGTTCAATGACCTTGGGGCGATGGATGTAGTAATGGCCTTTGTACCAGGGCAGGCCGACATCATGGCGCTCGAAGTGGGTAGCAATGGGCAGCAGTACATCGGCCCACAATCCCGAGGGGGTGATGGTCGAGTCGGAGCAAACCACCAGCTCCAGCTTCTTGATTGCCTCGATCTCCTTATTGATGTTGGTGAGCTGGTTGAACCAGTCGGAGCCATGCCAGAAGATGGCCTTGATGTTGGGTATCTTGCCGTCGAGTTCGTCGTCACGTGGCCAGCAGCCGATTTCCTCGCGTTTGACGTTCGGGTAATTCAGTACGCAGTGCGCCCAGCGATCGGACTTGATCGAAGCCCACCAGAGGTTGGCGTTTTCGTCGTAGGGATAGGCGGTGGATTCAGCATGCCAGCCCTTGCCCACACCTTCGGCGCAGCCGCCGAGGATGCCGATATTGCCAGTCATCGCCTGCACAGCGGCAGCCATGCGGTTGTACTGTTCGCCGTAGGCATTCCGTCCGGGGCCCCAAGAGGCTTTCAACGCTGCCGGCTTGGTTCGGGCATACATGTCGGCCAGCTTTTTGATGTCGGCAGCCGATACGCCACAGATCTTTTCCGCCCATTCCGGCGTCTTGGGTGTCTTGTCCCTGACGCCCATGATGTAGTCCTTGAAGCTTTCCTGGTCTTTCGCCCAATCCGGCATCGTCCCGGCATCCATCCCCTGAACGAACTTGTCGATGAAAGCCTGATCCTGGAGATTGTTCTGGAAGATGTAATGCGCCATGCCGGCCAGCATGGCCGCATCGGTGTTCGGCTTGATCGGTATCCACCAGGCATCGTAGGCGGCGGCCGAGTCGGTGTACTGCGGATCGATGACGACAAACTTGCAGCCGTTCTGTTTGGCCATCCGCATGTAATAGAAGGTGTTGCCGCCGTGGAAGGTATAGGCGGGATTCCAGCCCCACATGATGATCAGCTTGCTGTGCGCGAAGGCATCGTCTTCGTTGCCGTCCTGAATGGTGCCGAAGGTCATGTTGGACGAGAATGTCGTCCCCTGATAGCTGGGCACGGACCACGAGTTGGTCCGGCAGCCGAACATGCCGAGAAAGCGGGCGAGCAGACCTTCAATTTGGTCTGATTTATGCAGTACACCGTAGGAACTGCCGGCATAAGCCTGATCGAGGATGGCGGTGGGGCCATACTTGGTCTTCAGTTCAACCATCTTCTTGGCGATGTGATCCAGCGCCTCATCCCAGGAAACGCGTTTGAACTTGCCTTCTCCCCGTTCGCCGATACGCATCATCGGGTAAAGCAGACGCTCGGGAGAATACAGGCGCGAGCGATACGAACGGCCGCGCAGACAGGCCCGCAACTGTGGTTCGGCGACGGTGTCCTTGCCGAACTCGCCACCGGCCTGGTAGCGACCATCGTCGGACGAAAGCCGAACAATGACATTACCCTTCTTGTGCGCCACCAGCATGTGACGCGAACCGCAGTTGTGGTCGCATGAAGTGACGACAGTCGTCAGTTGGTCGTCCCGGTAATACGGCTCATAGGCAAACGCGTTGGCATCCTTCTGCCCCAGCGCCATCTCAAGCAATCCACTGGAACTCGCCAGCACGGTCCCGGCGGCCGAGGTTTTCAGGAAGCTGCGTCGAGCCTGATTGAGAATGGAGAGATCGGGCTTCTTCATGGTTTTTGCTCAGTCTTGATGAAACGTGATTCGGAGTGCACTGGCCGATCCTTGGCCCAGTCGGGCATGCCTTCAGGCATTTCCGGCCAGGGGTTGCGGGCATAGGGATAGGCAATGCGATACCAGGCCCGAGCGCCGTGACACCCCAGGCAGACATCCGCACCATTACCGCTCTCCTTCGCGGTGATGGCTGCTGCTTCAATGGCGTCAGCCTTCAGGTAGTTGACCTGATGCCGATGTGTCCGCGTCGATACGTGGCAAGTCAGGCAGTCGTTCTGGAAATAGTGTTTTGTCTCATCCCAGGTGCCGGGCAGGCGCATCAGCTCCCATCCGGGGAATTGACCATGACACTTGAGGCACGTGGTCTCCGGATTGACCTGCTTGCGCAGGGTAAAACCGGTTTCGTCCTGCGCGGCACCGGTCGCCGAGCTGCCAGGCGCTTCTTCGCGCGGGTCGTGGCCTTCGTGACAGGTGTTGCATTGCAGGTTCATTAGCTCCTGGGCCATTGGTGTGACCAGATGCCGCCGGTGGAAGGTGTCCTGCTCACCCTTGTAGGTGGATATTTGCTGATACCAGGCCCGCGTGTCCTGCGCCTTTACCCCGGCCAGTGACACTGGCCGCACGCGATCTTCAAGCACCTCGCGATGGCAGGCAAGGCATTGTTCGTTAGTCGCGCTCGCGATGGCAGGCTTGAAATGAAGGGGATCGTAGGTGGCGCGGAAATGGCTCTTGCTGTCGATGTCTTCTTGTGTCCGTGGCTCCGGGACACTTTGTTTGCCACATCCCGCCGTTAGCGAAATGAGTGGAATGAGTGCTGCAGTGATCAGCCCGATGATCGAGTATCGTATTTTCATTTTTTTTCTGCCGCAGGGATTGGTGCTGCGTGCCATCCGCGCAGATCGTAGGGGCCCGTCATGCCTGGATGTGTAAAGGGAGTGAACCACCTACCCTGGTCCTTGAGAAAATCCAGACTGTCCGGAATCGGTGAGGATACGCCGCGCAACGCCTGTCTGGCGTCCAGAACAGGACTTGCCGTCAGTACAGGGGCATTGGCAGGCCGCTGAGACGGGGTCAAGCCGGCCACCGGATAGGATAGATAGGGGGCTGCATATCCCTGAGTCGTGCTGCATTGCACGATCAGGGTAACCAGTGTGGCTGTAAGCCATTTTCGCTGTGTGTGCATTGGAATATAGATGAAGCCAAGAAGTGGATGGGAGAAGCCCCCCATCCGCTGGATCACAGAAGGATTACTTCTTGCCTTCCATGCCGCTCATACCGGACATGCCAGACATACCCTTCTGGCCTTCCATGCCAGACATGCCGGACATGCCGGACATGCCCTTCTGCTTCTTGCCTTCCATGCCGCTCATACCGGACATGCCAGACATACCCTTCTGGCCTTCCATGCCAGACATGCCGGACATACCCTTCTGCTTCTTGCCTTCCATGCCGCTCATACCGGACATGCCAGACATACCCTTCTGGCCTTCCATGCCGGACATGCCGCTCATACCGGACATGCCAGACATACCCTTCTGGCCTTCCATGCCGGACATGCCAGACATACCAGACATGCCAGACATGCCCTTCTGACCTTCCATGCCGCTCATGCCAGACATACCCTTTTGGTCTGCAGCAACGGCAGCACCGGCAATGGTCATGGAAAGAATGGATGCAGCAATAATGAACTTGGATTTCATAAAATCTCCTTCGAAGTGAGATAGCAGTTAATGCCCCGCACAATGCAAGACTCGAAAACAAACCGCTCAAACGGTGTGTTCTACAAATCCATTGCACAAGCCATGCCATGATCGAAGGTGAAAACTAAGATATTGTTTTAATACACTAAATTTGGTTTTATCGAAAAACCGAAAATTTCGCCAGGCTGCCATCCTGTCATGCTCGTTTTCTGAAATCCTGCGCATATCCTGTCTGCAACAGGAAATAGACACATGCCAAAAAGTCATCTTGTGAAAATCCTCAACTTTTTAGACTGCGAGTGGCGTAAAGCACGCAAAGGGAGGAGTACGCATTCACCAGAAAGAAAAGCTGCCGCTCAGGATCTCCCAAGGCAGAACGGCAGGTATGCCGAGCATTGCTGCCTGATTCTGGCTAGGGGCTGAAAGTCCGTTTTGGCCGAGGAGTGTGAATTGGCCTTTCAGCAGTTTTCAGGGTACAGCCGCCGCTTGAAAGGTTGCTTTCCGGAATCATCGAGCAACGGCAGGTTGCTATCAGATGACATCAGCGTGGTCAGGATGACGAATTTGGGTGGTCAGTTGTGATGTGCAACAGTGGCCAAGTGAAGTGATGTCCCGCACAACGTAGTCTGACTCAAGGCGGCGTGTGGTCTGCGAATGTCTCAAGGTGGAATTGCCTGTTTCTATCCGAGGCACATTCATCAAGCAAATCCCCTGACCTCCCTGGCGCTTGCGGGTGGCAAGTCAGATCGCTGGCTTGAGCCCGGATAAGCCCTGCGTAATACTGCAAGGGCTTTCTGTGGACATCGTGTCTACACAGCCTTCATCGGCGACCCCGGTCGCCCTGAAGTCCAGCCCTGCTGGCGTCGCAGTCGTTACCTGCCTGGAGGATTCCCGGCTTCGGTCGGGTCCGGCCGTAACTATGGCCGTGTGTCTTGTTCAGCCGCCCGGCTGAACGCTGTGTCCTGCCGCGCGACCTTCGGGTCGATCGGCATCGAGCGAAGGCCCCGTTCGCAAGAACCGTGGGCCTTCATCCTGCACGTGCCGCCTGGCACGTCGCCGAGCCGCTCTGCCGTCCAAGGTGGAGCATCCCGAACGGGGAACCCCAAGTTCCTCGCCAGGGATGGGTGTTCCCTTTCATTCCTGAAGGAGAACACCATGTTCGCAATCCCTGCGACGAGAGAGTCGCGCCCGGTCGCCGTGCTGCTGGGTGGTTCCGGGTACGCCCGGCCGCCCCTGCGTATGCCGACTGTGCCGGCGTTGTTGAAACCGAGGCCTACCGTCCCCGAACGGTCTGGCTGCGCTTCCGAGTACCGTGCCGTAGGAGCCTGATCATGCCGATCAGCCTCTACCGCCGGCGCATTGCCGCCACTGTGATCCAACTGGCCAAGGACGATCCGTCTCTGGTCAAGGAGGTAATCGCCCGCTTGCGAGAGTCGGGCGAGATCGAAGCCGACGATCTGGTCTACCTGGACCGGATCGCCGACCGCTGGATGAAGATTGCCGAGGACAACGGCAGGCACGCCGCATCAACGTATCCGCGTCAAGCGCGCGGGTAGCGGGATGCCCCTGGCCTTCGCCATTGCCGCAGCGATCTTTTCCAGCAGATCGGGACGTTCATCGTTCAGCGTATCAGCCCATCGGGCCAATGCCTGGTCGATGTCGTCCTGTGTTCGCGCCCCGTCGAAGTCGAGACCGAGTTTTCGGAAGTCCTCGATTTCGTCGGGCGTGAACCGTAGTGCATTGCCTGCACGCAGCATGGTGTGGACACCTCTTGACCTGTGAGCGTTCAGCTTAGCAGCGCCGCAGATCCGTGCAACCCCGGGGAGTCCACCGCATCCCCGACCAGGGACAGGTGTTCCCTCTATCTGTCTTTGGAGAAAACATCATGTCCCTTGAGAAACCCCGCCCTCGCCCCCGGCGCTCCGGTATCGAGTCCGAGGAAGAGCGTGCCTGGGTCGGCTTCTATCGGCGCGTCGGCCGTGATCCGGCCATCGCAACGGAAGTCATGGCCCAGCTCGAGTCCGATCCCGAAATGAAGCGTACCCATCTGGCGCTGTACCTGTGCTGCAAGGAATCGCTGCGTCAGCACAAGGCCCGCCAGACACGCAACAAGCGGATCGGTCAGTTCGTCCGCTGGCTCTGCCACGGCCTGTTCGTCAGGCCGCTGCACGGTTTGCAGAAGGGGCTGCGTCACGGCAGCGACATCGCCGTCGAATGCTTGCCCGAAGTAGTCAAGGAACCGGCCGTGGCCCAGGTGCGCCGCCTGGCTCGGGAAACCGAGTTCAATACGGCACACACGGCCTTCGAGCAACAGGCGGCCCAGCCTACGGGCGAGCC
>Ga0209573_1002967_pt1 | contig 19965 bp, 13 predicted proteins | sample TNRBio252014_DNA_FD_185870 | JGI IMG/M metagenome (GOLD analysis project Ga0209573, IMG submission 185870) | Wastewater treatment Type I Accumulibacter community from EBPR Bioreactor in Madison, WI, USA - TNR Reactor_6/25/2014_ DNA (SPAdes)... | ecosystem: Engineered > Bioreactor > EBPR >...
GTGGCTTGTGGTGTTCGGTGATGTGGCCGTGTATTTTCGCGCTATCTATCAAAAATTTAGGTGCTTATACTTCTCAAGCATCTGCGTTTTTGATAATGATGATTTTAGGTGGTGCAATTATTCCACCTTTTCAAGGTTGGTTAGCTGATGTTACAAGTATTAAAACTTCATACATTGTTGCACCGCTTTGCTTTGTCTATCTTGCTTATTTTGGTTGGTGGGCGCTTAACAACAATAAAGGTGAAGAAATAAAAGCTTCTCATTAGTGTGTTTGAAAAAAGCATTGATTGTATTCACTAAAGAATAGAATTGATAACTAACATCAGAAAAGCTATTTTTGCAAAGCATAGTTATGAGTAACGTAGATAAAAAAAAGGTAAGGATAGTAACTGCGGCTTCATTGTTTGATGGGCATGATGCGGCAATAAATATTATGCGCAGAATTATGCAGGCAAAAGGTGCCGAAGTAATTCACCTTGGGCACAATCGCAGTGCGCAAGAAATTGTGGAAGCGGCCATTCAAGAAGATGCCGATAGTATTGCCATTACAAGTTATCAAGGTGGACATAATGAGTTTTTTAAGTACATGTTCGACCTTTTAAAAGAGCGTGATTGCGGCCACATAAAGATTTTTGGCGGAGGTGGAGGAACAATTCTGCCAACTGAAATTGCCGAGTTACACGATTATGGCATTACAAAAATTTATTCGCCAGACGATGGCAGACTTATGGGTTTAGAAGGTATGATTGAAGATGTTATCAATCAATCTGCTATTGACGGCAGAAAAACCACAACAGCCTTAACAGCGGGAGTAAAAGGCCTGAAGCCTAAAGATTGGAAATTGATTGCATCTTTAATTTCTAAAGCCGAAAATGGCGAAACTTTAAACCTTGCTGCGAATGATGCTAACGCGCAGCCACCTGTGTTGGGAATTACTGGTAGCGGTGGTGCCGGAAAGTCATCAGTAACCGATGAAATTGTTCGCAGGTTTTTGAAAAATTTTAGCGATAAAACTGTTGCAATTGTTTCTGTCGATCCATCAAAAAAGAAAACCGGAGGCGCATTGTTGGGCGATAGAATTCGCATGAATTCTATTTTTAATCCACGAGTTTATATGCGCTCCTTGGCTACTCGCGAAAGCGACAAAGCTCTGAGTAAATATGTTCAAGATGCCATTGATGTTTGTAAAGCAGCAGGTTTCGATTTTATAATTATTGAAAGTGCCGGAGTTGGGCAAAGCGATGCTTCTATATTAGACTACTGCAACGTTTCATTGTATGTTATGACACCCGAGTATGGTGCGGCATCGCAACTCGAAAAAATTAATATGTTGGATTATGCAGATGTAATAACCATCAATAAATTTGATAAAGCCGGAGCCTTAGATGCGCTTGCTGATGTTTGCAAGCAGTATAAAAGAAATCACAATCTATTTCAAGCCAAGAATGAAGATTTACCGATTTTCGGAAGCATCGCTTCTAAGTTCAACGATGCGGGAGTTAATTTACTTTTCAGTAAATTGATGAGTGTTATTTCAGAAAAAATAGGTGTGGATTTTGGTTTGCAGAACAATGTGGTTTCATCCGATAAAAATACGAGCTTCGAAAATGCAGTAATTCCATCTGCTCGCACCCGTTATCTTGCTGAAATTACTGAATCTATTGAACAGTACGATAAATGGACGAATGAACAATCAACTACTGCACGCAAGCTATATCAACTATCCGGCACCATAGATATTTTAGAAAAAAGTAAGTAGTAAATCTACCATAGACCTTGATACCATTTTGTGTTTTATTGAAATTGATTGTATCACTTAATATGTGAGGTTATGTTGGAAGAATGGGTAGAAGTTAAATTAGCATTTGATTTTGTGAATGACATTCGCATCGAAGTTTCAAACTTAGGGCGAATACGAAGTTTCAATAAAATCAACAATGGCAAAATTTTAAAAGGCTACATTGTAAATGAATACAGGGCTTTAGGGATGAAATTTTTTAAAAAGCGCAACGAAGATGCCGAAGCGAAATTGGTGTATTTACGTAAGCAAATTGCTTTGTTGAAAAAATCAATTAGCGAATCGCGCAAGCTGCTAACTGATAATGCCGAAAAGCAGACGGCTCTTGAGCAAAGCGCACTAACAGCGCAAATTGAAAACTCCGAGCAATTGCTTGAAAGTATGAAAGCCAAACTCGCCAAGCAAACGAAAAAAGATTTTAAAGAACGAACCATTAACTTTTCGGTTTTGCAACATCGGTTGGTTGCTGAATATTTTTGTAAAAAGAGTAGTGAAAAGCACAATATTGTTATTCACTTGAATTATGATAAAGTAGATAACAGAGCAGTGAATTTAAAATGGGTTACACAAGCAGAGAGCACCGCGCATCAGCTTAAAAGCCCAATGGTTGTTATTGAAAAAAAGCAACGAAAAGAAAACCCGAATAACATTAAGCGCAATACAAAACTTACCAATTCTAAAGTTCGCATTATCAAAAAAAGAATGAATGAAGGGAAATTGCTGAGCCATTTAGCCGAACAATTTGGAGTTTCGCACACACAATTACTAAGAATAAAAAGAGGATTAAACTGGGCAGAAGTTGAGCCGGCAGCATAGATAAAATATTGAGTATGATTGATACAGACATAGAAAAACTTACAGCAAAAGATTTTGAAACCGACCAAGAAGTGCGTTGGTGTCCCAGTTGTGGCGACTTTGCCATATTGAAACAAACACAAATGGTGATGCCCCGCTTAGGTATTCCTCGCGAAAAAATTGTATTCGTGAGCGGTATCGGCTGTTCATCGCGTTTTCCATATTACATGAATACCTATGGAATTCATTCTATTCATGGCAGAGCAACCGCTTTAGCTACGGGGCTTAAAATTGCCCGACCCGATTTAAGTGTGTGGATTGTAACGGGCGATGGCGATGCGCTTTCTATTGGTGGCAATCATCTTATTCATTTGTTTCGAAGAAATTTAGATGTAAATATTTTGCTTTTCAATAACCAGATTTATGGTTTAACCAAAGGGCAATATTCACCTACATCGGAGCAGCATAAAGTAACCAAATCAACGCCTGTAGGTTCCATAGATCATCCCTTCAATCCATTAGCTGTTGCGCTTGGTGCCGATGCTACTTTTGTAGCACGCACTATGGATAAAGAAGCGAGGCATCTTCAAAAAATGTTAGAGCGGAGTCATGAACACAAAGGCACATCGTTCTTAGAAATTTATCAAAACTGCAATATCTTTAACGATAATGCTTTTGATGTTTTTGGTAATAAAGCATCGCAGAAAACACATGCAATTTTTGTAGAACACGGGCAGCCCTTAGTGTTTGGCGAAAACAATTCTTTAGGTATAAAGTTGGATGGATACAAACCTGTGGTTGTAAATTTGGAAGAAGGCGCAAGTAAAGATGATTTGTGGATTCATGATGAAACAGATTTGCTGAAAGCACAAATTATGGTCAGGTTTTTTGAAGCAAAATCTAATGTTGGAAACTTTCCTCGACCATTCGGAGTTGTTTATGCCGAAAGCAGAGAACAATACGAACAAAGTTTGAACAATCAGATTACCACCGAAACAAGTGCAAAAGGTAAAGGAAACTTAAACTCACTATTGCAGGGTAAACAAACATGGCAAGTCAATTAGACAGTTTTCTTGCAATTAACAACCCAATCACCTTTTTTATTTACTCTTTTTTGATACTTTTGGCGACTTATAGAATCGCGCAACAATAATTTTATGAAGAAAATCTACGTTAAATCATTAGCAGCCATAGGACTTAGCTTTTTTGCGTTTGCTAATGTGCTAATTGCACAAACCGACTCTGCCGCCACCAATAAAAGCGCGGAAAAGAAAGATATCCAAAATCAGCTTAAATTTATGAAGCCTGATATGGAAGCAAAAGAGTTTAATTTTAATGACAGGAAAGCTGTTAGCACTCCATTGATGCCGCGTATGGATACCGATTCGGCTGTATATCAAAGTGGAAAAAAACAAAAGAAACAACAAGCAGCTTTTAAAGAAAATAAATACTTGTATCCTGCTCGCCCAAGCGATCAATGGGAGTTGGGTGTTAATTTCGGTATGGCTTTTATAAGTGGTGATGTTACTCCTTATCTTCGTCAAATTTGGCAAAACTGGGGTGCAGGAATCACTGTTCGCAAATCAATAGGACATGTTTTTTCACTTCGTTTTCAATATCAGTTTGCTTGGATGACAGGTCAAAACTGGGAGCCTGATTTTAATTTAAAATTCAACCAAGGATTGAATGGTTCTTACAACAAAGAGGTAAACTATTATACTGGCAGAGGTGTTGATCCCGCAAACACAATTCCAACCAAAAACAGAGGTTTTTTCTTTTACAACTACAGAACATTTATGCATGAAATTGCCTTGCAAGGTGTGGTTAACTTGGGCAATATCCGTTTTTACAAAGAAAGAAACATAGTGAATTTTTATGCATTTGGTGGTTTTGGTGGAGCGCTTACAAGAACCCAAATGGATGCTTTGGATGCGAACGGAAATATGTATGATTTTACAAGCGTATTAAATTTGTACAATCTTGGAGCTACTACTCCAGGTACACCTCCGGTAAATGCCCGATTGGATAAAAAGAAAGAATCATTAAAACAATTGAAAGGTATTTTTGATGGTAAATACGAATCGGATGCCGATCGCGAAACAAACGTACCCGGCTTATTCAAAAACTATCAGTTTATGCCTACCTTCAATGTTGGTGTTGGTATTGGATTCCACATCAGCAAATGGGTTACGCTATCGTTGGAACAAAAAATTATTCTTACCTCTAATGATGTGTTGGACGGTTATCGTTGGACACAAGATGACTACCCCGGTTTTACGCGCGACTACGATATTGTTTCTTACACTTCAATTGGTTTTAATTTTCATTTAGGAAGAAATAAAGTTGAACCACTTTGGTGGTTGAATCCAAACGATTATGTGTATCGCAAAATTGCAGAAACCAACCCCGATAAAATTATTGCAGATGCATTTAAAGATGATGATGAAGATGGTGTGCCTAACAAGTTAGATAAAGAACCTAACACCAAAAAAGGCTGCCCTGTTGATGTGAAAGGTGTAACCTTAGATAGCGATAAAGATGGAATTGTAGATTGCGAAGATAAAGAACCATACTCACCTCCGGGCTTCCCAGTAGATCAGTTTGGTGTTGCACAAATTCCACCAAATCCTTGTTGCGATTTAGAAGAAGGCGATGATATGTTGATTCTTGGCGGTGCAGGTGGCAAAGATGGTTTGGGTGTAGGCGCAGAAGGTTCAAGACGTAAGCGCTCACGTGGCGATTGTTCTAAAATTGAATTGCCTGGTGTTTATTTCGATGCCGACAAGTATTACATTGACCCTGTGTATTTAGGTACAGTACATCAAGTGGCTGAAAGAATGCAACAATGCCCTGATATGAAATTAGGAATTACCGGTTTCGATCAAAGCCGTAACGATCCTAAATACAACGAACAATTATCATGGAATCGTGCACAAAAAATTGCAGATTACTTAGTTGAAAAATATGGTATATCTCGCGATAGATTTGTTGTGAAATATGAAGGTGGTAAGAAATCTGATGCTGGAAAGAGCGAAATTGAGCGTAAACAAAACCGCAGAGTTGAGTTCCGTTATGCAGATGAAAACGAAGGTGGAGAAAGCAATCCTCCATCTCCGCATCCTGGCTACAAAGCTGGTTCCGATAAGTAATATTTATTGAACAAATTTTTAAAGAGGGCTGTCGTACAGACAGCCCTTTTTTTGTGTGTATTTTAATTCTATGTTCGCCATACTCAATTTATTATAGTGGAAGCAATCAGTGTTTTTGATATGTTCAAAATTGGTGTTGGACCATCAAGTTCACACACACTTGGCCCTTGGCGGGCTGCCGAAAAATTCATCCATAGTTTGGGCAATAACATAAGCGAGGTCAGTGAAGTTTATGTGCTGCTATATGGCTCTTTAGCTAAAACAGGTAAAGGTCATGGAACGGATATTGCAGTAATGCTTGGTTTGCAAGGGGAAGATCCTGTAACTTTTGAAGTAGAAAAGTTGAACGATAAAATCAATGCAATTAAAGGAGCCAACACACTTTCTTTGGCGGGTAAATACCCAGTGAAATTTGTATATGATAAACACATCCAATTTTTGAAAAGTGAAAGTCTTAGTTTTCACCCCAATGGTTTGAAGTTTGTTGCGCACTTTATTGATGGAGGTTTGAAGGAAGAAGCCTATTTTTCTATTGGTGGTGGTTTTATTGTGCAAGAAGGACGGACGGATGAAACATTACAAAAAGTACGCCTAAAATATGAAGTAAATGACGCGGAGGAGTTGCTTACAAATTGCATGAATGCACGTATTAATGTATCGCAATTGGTGATGGCTAATGAAAGTTGTTGGCGAAAAGCTGATGAAACCAAAGCAGGGGTTTTGAATATTTGGAATGTAATGCGCCAATGTGTTTTCAGAGGGTGTTACAATAGTGGAATTCTGCCGGGCGGATTGAATGTTTCGAGAAGGGCCGCGTTGTTAAATCAAAAGTTACTTGGTGGAAGTTACACCTATCGGCACGTAGATGAATGGATGGATGCAATTGTGCAAACGCACCCTTCATTTCAAAATATTCTTAACTGGGTAAGTTGTTTTGCATTGGCCGTAAACGAAGAAAATGCTTCGTTTGGAAGAGTGGTAACTGCGCCCACCAACGGGGCGGCAGGTGTGATTCCTGCGGTGTTGATGTATTATGTTTTGTTTGCTAAAAATTCCATTGAATCTAAAGAAAATGATGTGCTGAGATTTTTGCTTACTGCATCAGAAATAGGCGCAATTTTTAAAAAGGGTTCAACTATTTCTGCCGCAATGGGTGGCTGCCAAGCAGAAATTGGTGTGAGTAGTGCTATGGCTGCAGGTGCGCTTACCGAATGTATGGGTGGTACTCCGCATCAAGTGTTGCAAGCTGCCGAAATTGCAATGGAGCATCATCTTGGTTTAACTTGCGACCCTATTGGTGGGTTAGTGCAAATTCCATGTATAGAGCGTAACACAATGGGTGCTATAAAGGCAATTACTGCTGCACAATTGGCTTTGCAAAGCGATGCCGAAAAGGCAAAAGTTAGTTTAGATGCGGTGATAAAAACAATGTGGGAAACGGCTCAAGATATGAGCCACAAATATAAAGAAACTGCCGATGGTGGTTTGGCAACTACTATTCCATTGAATTTACCAGAGTGCTAACTTGATGATAGATAATATTGAGTATTGATAATACTTTTTTTGAAAACCTGAAACTGTACCTGAATGCAAACACAAATATTGATAGGATTATTTTTCTGTCATTTTTTGGCAGATTATACTCATTTATCTACTGCTTGGATGCTTCGCGCAAAGCAATTGGGTAAGCCATTTTATCCTATATTGGTGCATGCGCTTATTCATGCCATTCTTATTCTGGTAGTACTTGCTTTAGCTTTTGGAGTTAGCGGAGTTAAGTTATTAGAGTTATCCAGCTTTCAGCTTGTTACACATTTTGTTATTGATGTGTTGAAGGGCAGAATGAATGGGTGGTATCCGGCTTTGCAATCGCCAGCCAATAAATGGTATTGGATTGTTTTTGGAATGGATCAGTATTTACACGCCTTAGTTATCATTGCAATGTCGCACTTTGCAGTATTGTAGCTTTATGCATAGCTTGCCATTATTACTTGATATGCATGTTGAATTTTTAGAAACTCTTGGTTGGCATTCTGCTCGCTTGTGTTGCTGTTTCTTTTATCGGGGTGATGTTTTAGAACCTGCATTCGGTATGCTTTTTTTACCTCACTCAACGTAGCAGTGTCGTTGATGCCAAGAATGTAGTATGGATTGTTTTTACTTACAAATTCATCTTTTATTGCAATAAAATGCGCTTCGGAAATGTTTAAATAAACTGCAATCCTTTGAATGGCTCTCATTTCGCGGGCGTGGATAAACGTATCGCTTGCTGCAACTCCAAAAAGAAACCGCACAATCAACTTGTGCGATTCTTCATCTATATCATTCAGCAATTGCCGGCAGCAAATGCGCAGCATGGGGCGCGAGCCAATGGTAAAATGCCCTCGAATAACATCAAGGAGTTTGTTTGTGTTTAATGTTCCAAAATGTTCCTTGAAAAACGCTGCACTGTATTGTTCTTCTGAGTCTGAAAAATTTTTACCGCTGCGCAATACTTCCGCTACCAGCAAGGCAATGTTATTTGCTATATCATTGTGTTTGGCAACCGAGCTTTGTTTTTTCTCACTTCCGTTGCTTTGTGGTTGAGCAATAATATTATTCCACCAGTTTTTTATCATTCGTTTTTTATCGGTACTAAAATAGAAAGATTGCTGCCTTAAAAAGTAGCATGTTATTAAATGTTGAGGTTGGTCTATCAAAAGCCCGAAAAGTGCATTTTTTTCTCAAAATGCATTGTTTTGACTTTAAAGTAGAAAAACCGTTGTTGCTGCCGTTTAAATTCAATCTTTCTAAGTTTTAACAACAAAACCTAAAAGTTTCCCTATTTTGAGTAATATGTGTTAATCTTTTAATTGGAGAAAATATTTGGCAACTAATTATAAATCATAAATTTAGAAAAGAAAAATAAGTATATTTGTTAAAGGTGTTGGGTAGCATTGCTAAGTTCGTAAATTTGCATCGCTGTTGATTTTGTTGCCATGTTTAAATATATGGCAGCATACCCCGGGGATGGTTACCTCGGGGTTTTTTATTTCTACAAACTAAGGTAGTTTGTTCAGAAAGTTGATATTGCGTTTTAGTCCCGAATATTTTGTTCGTTTTATGGGTGAATCTTTAAAAAGCTTTTTGAAAGTTTCTTCCGTAATTTCATCCCAATCATTTTTTGTCATTGAAAGCAACGATGCATTGGGTGCAAACTGCGGTTCGCTATGAGGTTTCGATTGAGAGTTTATGGGGCAAACTTGTTGGCATATATCGCAACCAAACATCCAGTTTTCAAATTTACCATCTAGCGAATCGGGAATAGTATTTTCTTTTAGCTCGATGGTGAAATAAGAAATGCACTTCGAGGCATCTAACTTATAAGGTGCATAAATAGCTTGTGTGGGGCAAGCGTCAATACATTTAGTACAGCTTCCGCAGTAGTCTTTTACGGGGCTGTCATAATCTAAATCTACATCGCATATAATTTCTGCAAGAAAGAAAAATGAACCGGTATTTTTTGTAAGCAAGTTAGTGTTTTTGCCTACCCAACCCACGCCCGAGCGAGCAGCCCACGCCCGTTCCAAAACCGGTGCGCTATCTACAAAGCAACGTGCATTTACATCGCCTACTTCTGCTTTGATAAAATCCAACAGTAGTAGTAATTTATCTTTTACAACAAAATGGTAATCTTTTCCATAAGCATACATGGCAATTTTAGGGGCTGCGACATCTAATTGCTTTTGCTCAGTAAAATAATTGTAAGAAAGTGAAATTACACTCTTGGCGCCATCTACCAATTTTCGTGGGTCAATGCGTTTTTCAAAATGGTTTGCCATGTAGTGCATGGTGGCATGTTTTTGCTGATTTAGCCATGCCTCTAAATGTGCAGCTTCGCTGGTAAGCTCCTCGGCTTTTGAAATGCCGCAGCCAAGAAAACCAAGTTCTTTAGCACGGTTTTTAATTTTTTGAGCGAGCATTGTATTGTATTGAGTAAGTCTAATGACTATGCCTCAGTCAATACTTTTGGCGCAGAAGCTTTTATCTCATCGCTTGCCTTGTCTTCAAACTTTTTGAAGTTATTGTTGATAGCTTTTGCAAGTTCGGCAGCTTTGATGTCGTACGTTTCTTTATTGCTCCAAGTATTGCGCGGGTTTAACACCTCGGTAGGCACACCTTCGCAAGTAGTTGGGAAGTGCAAGCCAAAAATCGGATGAACTTCATAACTCACCTCATTCAGCTTTCCGGTTAAAGCAGATGTAATTAAAGCGCGAGTGTGTGGCAGGCTCATTCTTTTGCCAACACCATAAGCTCCGCCCGAAAAACCTGTATTTAGTAACCAAACTTTTATCAATGGATTTGATTGCAATTTTTGCCCCAATAACTCGGCATATTTGGTTGGATGCAATGGTAAAAATGCTGCGCCAAAACAAGCCGAAAAAGTTGTTTGTGGCTCAGTAACGCCCACTTCTGTTCCTGCTACTTTTGAGGTAAAGCCTGAAAGGAAATAATACATTGCCTGCCCTACCGTTAAGCGCGAAATTGGAGGCAACACACCAAAGGCATCATAGGTAAGGAAGAAAATATTTTTTGGTTCGCCAGCTACAGATTTTGGCAACGCATTTTGAATGTGATGCAGTGGATAGCTTACACGGGTATTTTCGGTACGTGGCATTGCTTTGTAATCTACTTCGCGCGTGCCATCTATAAAAGCGATATTTTCAAGAATGGCTCCGTGTTTAATTGCGGCAAAAATATCTGGTTCTTTTTCGGCAGTTAAGTCTATACATTTTGCATAGCAACCACCTTCGAAATTAAAAACAGCATCGTTGGTCCATCCGTGTTCGTCATCGCCAATAAGCGGACGATTAGGGTCGGCACTTAATGTAGTTTTGCCGGTGCCCGAAAGCCCGAAAAATAATGCTACATCGCCATCTTTGCCCACGTTTGCCGAGCAGTGCATTGCCAACACTTTATGCTCGTGTGGCAACACCATATTTAATACTGTAAAAATTCCTTTTTTAATTTCTCCGGTATAAGCCGAGCCACCAATCAATGCAATTTTTTTAGAAAAATTGATGATTGAAAAGTTGTGTTGGCGCACTCCGTCTGCTTCGCCATCTGCATGTAGGCCCGGTGCTTGCAGTATCAACCAATCGGGCTGAATAGTGTTTAACTCGCTTTGCTCGGGGCGCAAAAACATATTTCCGGCAAACATATTTGCCCACGGAAACTCTGTAACCACACGCACATTGGTGCGATATTGGTCGTGCGCACAAGCATAACAATCGCGCACAAAAGCGTCTTTGCCTTCAAAGTAGGCCACCGTTTTGGCGTACAATTTTTCAAATACTTCAGGCGATATTGGTGTGTTGAATCCACCCCAGTCAATTACATCTGTAGTATAATCATCTTTTACAATGAATTTATCTTTTGGCGAGCGTCCGGTGAATTCGCCTGTATCTACCGCTAATGCCCCGGTGCTATTTAAAACTCCCTGACCTCTTTTGATGGTTTCTTCAATTAACTCTTCGGGAGAAAGATTCCAATATTCTGTGTTAGTATTTTTGATTCCTAATGACTCAAGTGTTGCTGATGGATTTTTAAAACCGAGTATCTTACCCATGATGGATTTTACTTTTAAAAAATGAAGTGGCGAAAATAGAAATTTATGGAAAGTAAAAGTGAACTTTAAGAAACAGATATTAACGGAGGCGATTTTTTTACAAAAAAATTACCTGAAATGTAGTGTACTTGCCAACTTGACTTAGAATCCTCGTTTGCGCCCCCAGTAGCCCGATGCCAAAGATGTGAATAGTATTATGCTTACAGAGCTAATTGGCATAATGATAGCCGCAACCACCGGATGCATGGTTCCTTGCACGGCAAAGTATAAACCAATTGCATTGTACAGCAACGAGAGTGCAAAACTGCCCTTGATGATATTGATGCCGTCTTTTGTGTAGCGCATCAAACTGTCTAATTGCTCAAATTTTGTGGCTTCGATAATGCCATCGCAAGCTGGCGAAAAGTTGTTTACATCATCGCTGATGGCTATGCCAACGTTAGCTTGCTTTAATGCACCGGCATCGTTCAGTCCGTCTCCAATCATCATCACAGTTGAGCCGTGTTGTTGCAGTTTTTGTATCACATTCAGTTTATCGGTAGGTTGTTGATGAAATACCAAATGCTTTTCATCTACATATTGTTTTAGAAAGCTTTTTTCTGCATTGTTGTCGCCACTTACCACATAAGTAGCAAAGCGCAAACCAAGTTGGTGCATCAGTTTACCGAAGCCTTTTCGGTATTCATTTTTAATTAAAAAGAAACCGCGCACCTTGCCGTTTATTCCTACATACACTTTTGATGCATGATTAAAATCGCTGATTGCGTTTGAATTATTTTCATTGAATAAAAACTTTTTTGAACCTATTCGCACGCAGTTTTCATCTATCCAACCTTCTATGCCTTTACCTTCTGTTTCTTTAAAGTCTTTAGTTGAAATTGGTTTTATGTGTTTTAAAGTTTCGTAAACTTTTTTACTAAGTGGATGCGATGAGTGATAAACAAGCGATTTTACAAGTTGCAATTCCTTGTTGCTGAGTGGCTTGGCATTTTCTGCAACAAATTCAATTTTGGCTGTTTTGGTGTTGGTAAGGGTACCCGTTTTATCAAAAACTATGGTGTTGATACCGGCAAGTTTTTCGATAACTAACACATTTTTTAAGTAGATTTTGCTTTGACTTAAAATGCGCAACATATTGCCTAATGTAAATGGCGATGAAAGTGCCAAAGCACATGGGCAGGTAATTATCAAAACCGAAGTAAATGCATTGAGCGCTTTGTGCATGTCGGTATTCCACCAGTAAATCAAGGCAATGGCAGCAATGGCAATTACGGCAGGCGTAAACCATCGGCTTACTTTTGTGGCTATAGAAGTAATGTGCTCGTTATCATCTTTTTTAAATGCCGAATCGTTCCAAAGTTGTGTTAGGTAACTGTGCGATACATCTTTTGTAACTTCAATTTCAATGGCTCCGCCAATGTGTTTTCCTCCGGCAAAAATCACATCTCCACTGCTTTTTACAATGGGTGTGGCCTCTCCGGTTACAAAACTGTAATCAATATTTGCGTTGCCTTTCAATAAAACTGCATCGGCAGGAATAAGTTCCATATTGCGAATAACAAGCCGGTTGCCTATCTGCAAGTTATGTAATGGAATGTTGTTTTCAATGCCATCTTTTATTACTGATACTGCTACTGGAAAATAGGATTTGTAGTCGCGCTCAAACGAAAGTGTATCGTATGTTTTGTTTTGAAAAAGTCTGCCAATCAGCATCAATAGGATTAGACTTCCTAAAGTGTCGAAGTAGCCTGCACCGGTGCCAGAAAATATCTCGTAACAGCTTCTGCCTATCATTGCCAAAATGCCCAGCACAATAGGTACATCCATGTTTAGAGAGCGTTGCTTTATTGCATTCCATGCCGATATAAAAAACTCTTGCGCACTATAAAATATCACTGGTAATACCAACAAAAAATTCAAGTAACCGAAGTATTTTCTGAAACCGCTTTCTACCAAAATATCCAAACCAAGATATTCGGGAAAACTCAATAGCATCATGTTTCCAAATGCAAAAAAGGCAACACCAATTTTCAGGTAATACCTACGCAAATGATTGCTTTTTTCTTCACGTTCAAGATCGTTCAGGTTGATGTGTGGTTCGTAACCTATTGCTGCAAGAGTTTCAACAACGTCTTTAAGCGAAAGTATTTTGTTGTCGAATGTGATGTTTACTTCGCGCTTCATAAAGTTCACCAGCGAGCGGGAGACTCCTTGCTTTATTTTATAAAGGTTTTCGAGCAAAAAAATACAGGAACTGCAATGAATTTGTGGTATGTAGAATGTTACTGACGAAACATTGCCTTCATTAAATGCGATAAGTTTTTTAGAAATTTCGGTATCATTCAGATAATCGAATTTTTTTGAAACAATTTGTTGCGAAAGCGATTTGCCGGGTGTTGCGTTCAAATCATAGTAGTTGCACAAATTGTTTTCATTCAATAATTCAAAAACTGTTTTGCAGCCGATGCAGCAAAACGTATGCTGCATCGAAACAATTTTGCCGTTGCAGGCATCGCCACAATGATAGCATGTTGTAGATTGTTTAGTTGAATTCATTGCATTGTGGTAGTTTGAACGAATGGCGAAAATAGCACTACATACTTTTTGTGATGTATGAGGCGGGTCAAAACTAAGAATGATTAGTATCAGTATTCTATTGTGTATGTGTATGAAAATTGGGTGCTATAAATTCAAAAATAAAACAATTGGCATTTCATTGCTTTTATTGTAATCTTGCTCAGATGAAAAGTTTAAACAACTTCTTATGAAAAAACAACTCATTTTTGGATTGATAGCGATAATTTGTGTCTCAGCAATTTCATCTTGTAAGAAAAAGGATGGAGAAAACAGCAGTCACTTTCAGCATCAGGTTTTCCTTTCTAAAGTCAAAGCAATAAGCTCGAAACATAAGAAACCAAAGAGTGCTGCGAGGCTTTCGGAATGGCAATGGTATGTGATTAAAGAGGATCTAAATGGCGCGGCTATTGGCGCGGGACTTGGTGGAGGTATCGGTGGCGCAGCCTTTGTGGGAGGTTTATTTTCATATATGGCGTTTATGCCTGTATACTCAGCTTATGAATGCGGAAATGTTGTTTGTAGTGGTAGCACCTGTAATAATGAGACATTCTCTAATTCTGCAAATCCTTATGATTTTGTGGGCTACGCTCATAATGTTATTGCTCTTGATGCTTTAGCACATAGGAATGCTATTTCCGAAGTTGACTCTGATCCTAATAATCTTTCGGGTTGTAAAATGAATCCAATACATGCAACTGAAACATGTCTTGCTAAAGCAGGTGAGTTATTTGAAGTAGACCCATACACCGATATGTATGATACAATGGGACTTAGTGAAACTTTCATATTGGCAGAATTGGATTCCTTTATTACAAATTATCATCCGGATAGTACCGATTATCAAGAAGAAAGATTTGATTATTTGGAGAGGAGAGGACAAATAAGTAGTGATACAAGAGCTGTATTGGAGGTTTATTATGAAACATTGGAAACATTGACACTATATACAGATGTATATGACTATACTGAAGAATTAGAGGAAGAATTAGAAAACTCTGAACTTAGCTTGGCGGATAAAGCTATTCTGTTCTCTGTATTTTCGACATGTAGGTACAGCGCAGGTATGTGGTTAACCATTATGCATTTTTTTGGGTAATATGAAAACGGAAAATAAAACTCCAATCTACTTTAGGTATAAACTCCTGGATATGATACTTTCTATTGTACTGATGAAATGGCCAATAGAGGTAATCAGTAACAGTCAGGATGTTAGTTCTGCAAAGTTGATAGTGGCTTATGTAATTGTTGTTTTATTACCATTACGTTCTGTTTATGCACTTTACTGTATCATAAAAAGCAAATCATATCAGGAAGTGTTTCCATTTAAGAGTTTTCTTAATTAGAAAATACCGCCTGTGATGACAGAGTAATAAAGTCGACTGCCCGCGCAGTTAACAACTACGCGGGCTTTTTCTTTGCCCTAAAGATAGATTCTCGAAAAAAATCAGAACAATCATTGCGGAGTTGCTATTGCTTTAATTTATGTTAATGTATCTGTATAGCAGATAAATGCTCTACTGCATTCGCTTACATTGCGCTTAAATAGAGGCGAAAATTTTGCAACCATCTGGTTTGGTATAGCTTCTTCGATTCACTTTTATTCGTTCATTTAAAACCAAAGAAAAATGGAAAACATTTACAATCAGGGAAAAACTTCCCTAAAATCCATCCTTCTGGCGACCACACTTTTTACTTTATTTTTTAATGCTGCCAATGCGCAAACTTTTGTGCAGCGGAATGTAGCTGGTAGTGCCACTACATCGGCACAGCTTTCCAGCACCACAGCCAAACGGGTGCAATCTATTTACACTCCATTTGAATTAGGCAATCCTGTAAAGTCAGGATTTGTTGATACCATTTACTTTAAGCGTAGTTCTACCTCATCAGGTCAGAATCACACCGACTTTGAAATCTATCTTGGTCAAACAACCGATACTGTGCTGACAACCAATATGGACAACAATGCAACAAATGCAAACCTCGTGAAAGTCTTTGGTGCAGGTGCGCTTTCGATTCCAACAGGAGGAACAGCAGGTGATTGGGTTGCCATTCCGTTAGATAATATCAATTTCAAATATGATTCTTCATTGTCTTTAGTAGTGGAAACAAGATTTACAACCAATGGATCTAGTTTATCTTGGTTAGTACAAACGGGTACGCATGACCCAACCAATACCAATAAAAAAGTTATCGCGAACAACCCAACGGCAAGTACAGGTGCGTTTAACGTTCAGAGAGCAAATTTTGCCTTTTTTGCCCAGCCAGTAAATGTTGATGATGCCGCTGTAATGTCAGTTTACGGAATCAATTCTCCTGCCGTTCCGGCAAATCACAGCGCGCAGGTAACTATCAGAAACTATGGAACAGACACCTTGAAAAATGTGCTAATCGGTTGGGATGTAAATGGAGTAGTTCAAACTCCTTTTGCTTGGTCGGGTAGTTTGGCAAGAAGTGAGTCGGAAGCGAATATCACCATCAGTAGCTTCAACTTCACTGATTACAATTCAACTATTACTGCATGGGTTTATGCACCAAATGGAAATACAGATGGTAACAATAGTAACGACACATCGAGTCTGAGTATTAAGGTTTGCAATCCTTTGGTTGGTAATTACACTATAGACCAAACACAAGCTACAGCAGGTAACAACTTTGCTTCGTTCAATGAGATAGCTGACAGGCTTAACAACTGCGGTATTTCAGGTCATGTTAATATTTCTGTAGCTGCTGGCACAGGTCCTTATTTGGAGCAGGTGATATTCAATAATATTCAGGGAAGTGATGATACTGCCAGAATATATTTGAATGGAAATGGTGAAGTGATAAAACTGGGTGTTCCAATTCTTTCTAATGTGCCGACAAGCAACCCAAACAGACACATTGTACGTTTGGCAGATGTAAAGTATTTTACACTCGACAATTTAAAAGTGGAATTGGATTCAGGCTCTACTGCTTTTATGGGGGTGCATTTGTTTAACACAGCAAGCTACGTAACCGTAAAAAATTGCACTATTGATATGAAAGGAACTACCAGTACTTTGATTGGTGGTGTTATTCTTTCGGGCTCGCAAAGTTCTATTTTAACATCGGGCAATTATGACAGTGTATTGATTGATGCAAATACTACAATTGCTGGAGGATATGGCACTTCTGTTTATGGGCTTGCTTCTCCGTTATCTAAGCGTATTGTGATATTAAATAATACTTTTTACGATTTTAATGATAATGGAGTTTACTTACGCGAAACAGATGGAACTGTTGTTATCAATAATACAATCAACAGGCGAAATGGCAATGTGGGCGGTTTAGCGCAGGGTATTCAGGTTGCACAAACAGCCAACATCAATGCTCGAATAATTGGCAACTACATAAGCACAGAATTAAAAACTGCCAATAATTTCAGAGGTGTTTACATCTATGGAGGTGCAGGGCATCAAGCATATAACAATGTGTTTTACAACTTTCAAAATACAACAGGCAATGAAGTTACAGCCTTTAAAGTAAGAGGCGGTGCTCCCGAAATCTATTTTAATACAATTGTGTTTAACAGCACCGATACTTCTACAGGCAAATTGTCGGCATTGGTAGAAGAATTGGGCAATACAAATTTTGTGTTTAAAAACAACATGGTTTCAATAACACAGCCTTGCGATTCTATTCGTGTGTTTGTTGTTCCAAACTCTACTAACCTTACCAGTAGCTTTAGTTCTGAAAACAATATTTATAATGTTCCAAATGGAAGGTTAGCTCAACGCACCGGTACATTTTATAATACGCTTGCAGATTGGCAAGCGGCAACTTTTCAAGATGGAAGCAGCTATGAATTCGACCCGTTATACGCCACTGCTACATTACCTTTTGTGCCTACTAACCCAAGTGTAAACAATTTAGGTACACCAATTGCAGGCATTACAACTGATGTGCTTGACAATACCCGCTCTGCAACTTTTCCTGATGCCGGTGCTTACGAGTTTTCGCCTTGTGTTGATCCTGCTCAACCAACTGCAATCTCAGGTGATACCTTAGTTTGTAAAGGTTCAACAAAAACATATATTGTTCCTGCTCTTGGCAGTGAGCTTTATTTTTGGAATGTACCCGCAGATGCAAACATCACAAGCGGACAAAGCTCTTCGACTATTACAGTTGAGTTTGGTACCCTTTCGGGCGAGGTTACTGTGGTAGCTCAAGATACATGCGGCACAAGCGATACTACCAGATTAGCAATAGTTGTTCAAGATAGCTTAGCTGCTCCGGCTGCAATTTTTGGAGATACTACGCTTTGCGCAAATGAAAATGGAGTAGCTTATTCGGTAGCGGCAATTGCCAATGCAGATTCGTACAATTGGACGGTAACGGGTACAACACTTGTTTCGGGGCAAGGTACCAATGCTATTGAGGTAGATTTTGCTTCAACTTCGGCAACTATTGCTGTTGCAGCAAGCAATGATGTTTGCGGTTCATCGGCAACATCAACTGTTCAGGTGCTTGTTTCTACCGCTCCGCCAACACCAGGTTTAATTGCAGGCGATACTTCGCTTTGTGTTGGTGTGGCAGGAGTTGCTTTTGAAATTGATTCGGTAGCAGGAGCCGATAATTATGTGTGGACGGTTACAAATGGAACTCTTGTTTCGGGGCAATCAAGTAAACTTGTTTCGGTTGATTTTGCTTCGGCTGCTGTTGCTACAGTTTCGGTTGCTGCAAGTAACGCTTGCGGGCAAAGCGATTCGAGTGTGTTGCAAGTAGCTGTACACGCTTTACCTGTAGTTACATTTACATTACCTACCGATCAATATTGTTCTACCGGTGCTGCATTTAGTTTAACAGGTGGCAGCCCAACCGGTGGAGTTTATTCTGGTACGGCAGTTCTTGCTAACGACACTTTTGTTCCTGCAACTGCCGGTGTGGGTAAATATGAAATTACATACACCTACACCGATAACAATGGTTGCGAAGCAACAGCAACAGATAGCATTACTGTAAATGTATGTAGTGGTATTGAAGATGTAAGCGAACTGTTAGGCAAAGTGACTGTAAGCCCTAATCCATTTAGCTTGTTTACCATTGTAGAGTTTGAAAAAACTCCAGAAACAATAGTAAATGTAACGCTTGCAGATGCCGAAGGCAGAATTGTTCGCAACTTTGTTACTACCGATAAATCGTTTTTGGTTGAAAGAAATTCACTATCAACGGGAATGTACTACTTGATATTAAAATCAAACAATATAGTGTTTGAAAGAAAGCGTATTGTAGTTCAGTAAAAAAAGATAGATAGCAAAAGTATAAGGGCTGCTTTAAAATAAAGCAGCCCTTTTTTTTGCTTGGTGGTTATTATTTATCTAAAACCTTTCAAATCGTCTTTGGTTGCAGGCGAAACGCCAATGCGTTTACATACTTTTCCTGCTACATGGTTGGCAAGTTTGGTAATATCGTGCATAGGCATTTTAGATGCAAATGCCAAAGCAGCTACGGCAATAACTGTATCGCCAGCACCGCTTACATCGGCAGCGTTTATCAATTTTGTAGATAGCAAATCAGATTCGCCAGCTTCGTTATTGTAAAACGCACCGTATTGCGAAAGCGTAAGCAGTAGATTTCTAAACCGATTTTTGCGTCTCAACTCTTCCGATGCCTCAGAAAGCGAAGCGGTGAGTTTTGGGTTGATTTTCATACGCAATGCTCCGGATAGCTCTTTCATGTTTGGTTTAAACAGCGATACATTTTGATACTCGAAAAAGTTACGCTCTTTGGGATCTACACAAACTGGAATACCAAGCTTGGTAGCCAGTAAGAGTGTTTGTTTTATAACACGCTTAGTTAATACGCCTTTGTTGTAATCTTGTAAAAGAATGATGTTTATCTTTTCTTTTTTCAAAATGTCATTGAGTGTGGCTATCAATTCATCTTCCAATGCTCTCTCTAAATCGTCAGCAATTTCTTCATCATAGCGCATTACCTGTTTGTCTTCATCAAAAATGCGCGTTTTTACGGTTGTTATCCTTTTTTCATCTTGAATAACATAATTGCTTTTTATGCCTTTT
>Ga0209573_1002968_pt1 | contig 19953 bp, 21 predicted proteins | sample TNRBio252014_DNA_FD_185870 | JGI IMG/M metagenome (GOLD analysis project Ga0209573, IMG submission 185870) | Wastewater treatment Type I Accumulibacter community from EBPR Bioreactor in Madison, WI, USA - TNR Reactor_6/25/2014_ DNA (SPAdes)... | ecosystem: Engineered > Bioreactor > EBPR >...
CCGCCTGTGGGATTGTCGCGGAACGTCTCGACGTACCAGCCGCCTTCCGGATGCGGCTGCATGCCCAATTCGGCAATGATCTCATTGGCTTGCACGCCCGGCATCAGTAGTTGTCCTTGCGCCTGCGAATTTCGGCAAACACGTCCGCGTCGGCAGCGCCCTCCATCCCGAGGTTCTTGCGGATCCCGGCATCGCCCCAGCGCAGGAACGGGTTAGTCGCCAGCTCCGCGCCAATTGTTGTCGGCAGTGTTGGCTTGCCTGCCGTCCGCAGCGCTTCGACCTGTTTCGACCGCTTTTGCAGCGCCGCGTTGGTCGGGTCGACGCTCAGCGCAAACCGTGCATTGGTCAGCGTATATTCATGTCCGCAATAGATCACTGTCTCAGCCGGCAGAGCCGCCAATTTAGACAGCGATTCGAACATGACCGGCGCAGGTTTTTCAAACAGCCGCCCGCAGCCGAGTGCAAACAGCGTATCGGCGGTGAAGGCCACGCCCTCCTGGGCAAAATAATAGCTGATATGTCCGGCCGTATGACCCGGCGTCTCGATCACCCGTGCAATCGATGCGCCCACTGCAACTGTGTCGCCTTCGCCCACTGCGCGGTCGATGCCCGGGATTTTTGAAGCCTCCGCCGCCGGGCCGACAATCTCCAGTCCAAATCGCTGCTTCAGGGCAAGATTGGCCTCGACATGATCGCCATGATGATGCGTGGTCAAGATCAGCGAAGGCCGCCAGCCGGTGCGCGCAATGGCGGCAAGGATAGCCCGTTCTTCCGGAGCGTCAATCAGTGCGGCAACACCGGTCTCCACGTCGCGGATCAGCACGCCAAAATTGTCTGACCGGCATTCAAACTGATCGATTTCCAGAGCCACGAAACACCTCCAATCATCATTTTGAGCATAGGCAGGCCGTAGCTGGATGTCATCCTTGACCATTGTGCGCCATCAAGGGATCAGAACTGCTTCCATCTAGCTCTCGACCGCACTAGCGTGACCGGCGATGAACACAGACATTGTCGAGATACGGTCCTTCTATGCAAGCCTGCTTGGCAAGCTGACCGAGCATGCGATTGAAGCGGGACTTCGGCGGGTCTGGAGCCCGGGAGCCGGTGAGCGGCTAGTCGGTCTGGGCTATCCACTGCCCTGGCTGGATACATTGGGAAAGGATGCCGAGCGCGTCATTGCGTTGATGCCGGCTGCGCAAGGCGCTGTGCGCTGGCCGGTCACCGGGCCGTCGCGTACGGCTTTGGTGTTTGACGAAGAACTTCCACTGGTCGATGCTTCGGTTGACCGGGTTCTGATGGTCCATGCGCTCGAACATTGCGAAAACCCGCGAGAAACGCTCAACGAAATCTGGCGCGTGCTGTCGCCGTCCGGCCGCGTGGTAATTGTCGCGCCAAACCGGCGTGGCGTCTGGGCGCGTTTTGAACACACGCCGTTCGGCACTGGGCGGCCCTTCTCGCGCGGCCAGCTGGATCAGCTGTTGCGAGAAACCAATTTCACACCCGCCGCGTGGTCGGACGCCCTACATTTTCCGCCATCAAAACGGCGCTGGCTGTTGCGCCTGCATAATTTTCTCGAACGAACCGGATCGCGCTTCTGGCCGCTCTTTTGCGGCGTCATAGTTGTCGAGGCGCAAAAGCGGCTGCATCAGGCAGTGCCCTCGGCCAAACGTGCTTCGCGACGGGTCTTTGTGCCGGTGCTGTCGCCGCAGGGCGCGGCGCGCGCCAACCGGGAGGAGGCGTCGTGATCAACAAGCGTATGGTGTTTGCCGTCTGGCTGGCGCTTGGCCTGCCTGCGACTGGGCTGGCTGACGTGCTCTACGATTCCTGCCTGCGCGCCGACACGGGCGATGGCAGTGGAAAATGCGCGCGCGAATGGCTCAACCGTGCGGAAACCACGATGCAGCAGCAGTGGGAGCGGCTGCTGTTGGTCACGGAAGCCGATACCAGAGCCCGTATCGTCGCCGAACAGCAGGCCTGGCAGGCCTTTCGTGCTGATGCCTGCCAGTTTTACGCCGACACCGCCGCTTTCGGTGCCGAAGTGCAGGAGACGGTCATGCCCGCCTGTATCGCGAATGTGATTGGGGTTCGAGCCGGGCAACTGCGAGACTATATCCGCAATATCGATCCCTGATCCGGAGTGGAGCGAGGCAGCCGGATGCGACACATATTTTTCCGGTCTTTTCTTGCGGCTCTTCTTGGAGCGTCGCCTCATGCCGCCGCCGCCGAGCGCGTTGACGTAGAACTGGTTCTCGCCGTCGATGTTTCGCGTTCTATGGATATGGAGGAGTTCGAGCTTCAACGGGCGGGTTATGTCGCCGCGCTGCGCCATCCGGATTTCATCCGCGCCGTACAGTCTGGCCTTTATGGCCGGATCGCGGTTTCCTATTTCGAATGGGCCGGTTCGCCACGCAGTGAAACGCTGTTGGCCTGGTACGTCATTGACGGGCCGGAAAGCGCGGAAGCCTTCGCCGCCACCTTGTCCCAGCGTCCATTCAGCGGCTATCGCGGCACCTCCATTTCAGGCGCATTGACCTATGCGACGAACTTGTTGACCAACAATGACCTTACCGCCGAGCGCAGCGTCATCGACATTTCGGGCGACGGACCCAACAATGCCGGCTTGCCTGTAGCCGAACCGCGCAGGGCGGCGATTGACGCCGGAATTGTCATTAACGGCCTGCCGATCCTGATACGGCCATCGCGCAATGTCGCAGAGCTTGATCGCTACTACGCCGAATGCGTCATTGGCGGGCCGGGCGCTTTCATGCTGCCGATCAGGGTGCTGGAAGAGTTCGCTACCGCTATCCGCCGCAAACTGGTGATGGAGGTCAGCGGCTCGCCCGCGCCAGCGCATGTTGTGCCGGTCCAGGCGTCGCCGCAGATCGATTGCCTGTCGAGCGAACGCGACCGGTTGCGGTTCGACGAGCCATTTTATCCCGAATTTGACAGGTAGTCCTGCGCGTACATTCTGCCGCAGCGGTCTTCACAATGGTGCAGCGCACACCCATTTGTGGACGGCATGAAAAAATCACCGCCTGCTGCGCCCCGGCGCGCCCTGATGATCGTTAATCCACGCGCGCGCCGCGGCTCGACTTCCATAGACGCCGTGCGCAAGGTGCTGACCGGCGCCGGGATCGAACTTGAGGAAGCCTCGCCGAGCGAGCATGAAAACGCCTCCGAGCTGATTTCGCGCCGCGCCGATCATGTTGACTTGGTCATTATTGGCGGTGGCGACGGTACGCTCAACGCGGCAGCCTCGGGATTGGTCTATACCGGTTTGCCTCTCGGCGTTCTGCCTCTCGGCACCGCCAACGATTTCGCCCGCACCATCGGCCTGCCGCTCGACCCGGTCAAAGCGGCCGAGATCATCGCGGCGGGCGTAGTCGGCACGGTTGATCTTGGCGAGGTCAATGGGCACCTCTTCTTCAACGTCGCCTCCATCGGCTTTTCAGCAGAGCTGGCTGGCGAACTCACCGAACACGCCAAGAAGCGTTGGGGCGTTCTGGGCTACGCCATTGTCGCTGCGCGGCTTTTGCTGCGCTCGCGCTTGTTCACCGCCCATGTCGATCACGACGGGACGACCGAAGAGATCCACACAATGCAGGTATCGGTCGGCAACGGCCGCCACTATGGCGGCGGCATGACGGTCGAAAAGAACGCCACTGCCGATGATGGCTGGCTCGACCTCTATTCGCTGGAAATCGACCATTGGTGGCGACTATTGCGGCTCTTGCCAGCGCTAAGGGCCGGCACGCAAGGCGAATGGGACGATGTGCGCACCTTCAAAACGACCGAAGTGACGATCCGCACGTCGCGCCCGCGCCCGGTCAACACCGACGGCGAGCTATCGACCTGGACACCGGCGCATTTTCGTATCCGGCCCAAGGCGGTGAAGGTATTCACGCCGAAATAGGGCTTTGCGCAAAAATGCCGTCGCTGCTTGCTCACCTTCTCAGCAAAAACACAGCCTGTTGGCCAAAGAAATTCCACAGCCACCAGGGCATGGACAGACCGATCTTGTCGCCATTGCCGTCCAGCGCAACTGCCTTCTCCACCTTGGCGCCGACCTCCTCGCACAGATTGACGAAGTCGCGGATGGTGCAGAAGTGGATGTTGGGCGTGTCGTACCAACTGTAGGGCAGGTCAGCTGTCACCGGCATGCGGCCATGCAGCATCAGCTGGGTACGCATGCGCCAATAGCCAAAATTGGGTAGTGACACCACGGCCCGCTCGCCAATACGCAGCAGTTCTTCCAGCACCTCGCGCGGGCGCCGCGTTGCCTGGATGGTCTGGGCCAGGATGGTGTAATCGAAGCTCTGGGCCGGATAGTAGATCAGGTCGGTGTCGGCGTCGCCCTGGATTACCGACAGGCCGCGCGCCACGCATAGATTGACGTTGCGCTGGGAAATCTCGACTCCGCGTCCGTCTACCTGCTTGTCGCGGATAAGCATGTCGAGCAATTCGCCGTCGCCACAGCCGACGTCGAGCACCTTGGAGCCGGCCGGCAAAAGGTCGGCGATCACCTGTAGGTCAATGCGTTGGGTCTGCGCGGCGTTCATGGCCGGAGCCCCCTTGCGCGCGCAGCGGATACGATGAAGCCGCCAATAGCCGAAAACAGCTCCGGTTCATCCAGCAGGAAGGCGTCATGGCCTTTGTCGGTATCGATCTCGACAAAGGAGACCGATGCGCCCGATGCGTTCAGCGCATGAACCAGCACGCGGCTTTCTTCGGTCGGAAAATGCCAATCCGAGGTGAAGGACACGACACAAAAGCGCGTCTTCGAGCCCTTGAAGGCGTCGGCCAGCACGCCGCCATGGTCAGCAGCCAGGTCGAAATAGTCCATCGCGCGGCTTAGATAGAGGTACGAATTGGCGTCGAAGCGGTCGACAAAGGTCATGCCCTGATGCCGCAGATAGCTTTCCACCTGAAAATCGGCGTCGAAAGAAAATGTCAGCGCGGCGCGGTCCTGCAAGTTGCGGCCAAATTTGCGGTGGAGGGCCGTCTCCGAGAGATAGGTGATATGGGCGATCATACGCGCCACCGACAGGCCCTTTTCGGGTACGGCGCCAACATCGAGATAGCGGCCGCCGCGCCAGTCGGGGTCGGCCATCACTGCCTGACGTCCGGCCTCGTAGAAGGCGATATTCTGCGCCGAGTGCCTTGTGCCTGTCGCCATGGGCAGCGCGGAGAACACGCGCTCGGAATAGCTCGACGCCCATTCCAGCACCTGCATGCCGCCCATAGAGCCGCCAATGACGCAGAACAGCTGATCGATGCCGAGGTGATCGACCAGCATGGCCTGCGCGCGCACCATGTCGCCTATGGTGATGACCGGCAGGTCAATGCCATAGGCTTTGCCGGTCTTGGGGTTGATCGAGGCCGGTCCGGTCGAGCCCAGGCACGAGCCGATCACGTTGGGGCAGATGACAAAATATTTGTCGGTGTCGATGATCTTTCCAGGCCCGATCAGTACTTCCCACCAGCCTGGCTTATGGGTGATCGGGTTTTCGCTGGCGACATATTGGTCACCGGTCAGCGCGTGGCAGATTAGAACGGCGTTTGACCTGCCGGCGTTTAATTCGCCATAGGTCATATAGGCGACCTGAAACGGCGCAAGCTTCACGCCCGCCGCAAGCTCCAGCGGTTTGTCCGGGCCAAATTTTACCACCGGACTGGTCGGGTTGTTGGCTTCGTCGTTCCGGGCTTTCTTGCGGCTTGCCGCCATTGTCTTTCCATCTCCACCGGTTGCCGCCCGCCAGGCGACAAAAAAACCGGCATTGCAGTCGCAAGCCGGTGGCGGAAATCGCTACGGCCCTTTAGCAACTTGTTTAACGTGGCTGCAAGCCGACCGGCCAAATCACCACGAATTCCCAGCCTGTCTAATCCGTGTAGTCCGCGGCGTCAACGTAATGCTCATCGGCGCGATTGCGGTATATTGATAGGTATCGCATTGGAGGCCCGATTGGCAGTCTCCATCAAGATAGACTGCGACGCGAAGTGGCGGCGGCTACAACCGGGTCGACGAGCGCCGCATCATGCTTGATCCATGCCTGGCCAATCACGAAGACGGCTCAGCCGCCCATCCGCCTTTGCCTCGCCGCCCAACCTTTGCTAGAGGCTGGCCTTCGACAGGCAGCCTTTCATGACAAATCCAGACTACCTTCAGCCGAACTCGCGCGTGAAACCTCTTTTTGACCGCATAGCCCTTGTTGGCATTGGCCTGATCGGCTCGTCGCTGGCCCGCGTCATTGCGCGCGAGAAGCTGGCGGGCCATGTCGTTATCTCGACACGCAGTGAAGCGACGCTGAAGCGCGCCGAACAACTGGGCCTTGGCGACAGCTACACGACCGATCCGGCCGACGCCGTGCGTGACGCTGATCTGGTCATCGTGTCGGTTCCGGTGGGTTCATCTGGCGCTGTTGCCGAGGCAATTGCGCCGGGCCTTAAGGAGGGCGCTATCGTCACCGATGTCGGCTCAACCAAGGCCTCCGTCATTGCGCAGATGTCGCCCTATATTCCGGCAGGCGTGCATTTCATTCCGGGTCATCCGCTGGCGGGCACAGAAAAATCCGGCCCGGATTCCGGTTTCGCCAGTCTGTTTGAAAACCGCTGGTGCATTTTTACGCCGCTACCCGACACTGATCCTGAGGCGCTGGAAAAGCTGTCTGAATTCTGGCGGCGCTGCGGCTCGCATATTGATGTTATGGACGCCCAGCATCACGACATGGTGCTGGCGATTGTTTCGCATCTGCCGCACATCATCGCCTACAATATTGTCGGCACGGCGGATGACCTGCAGAACGTGTCTAAGACCGAGGTGATCAAATACGCCGCATCCGGCTTCCGCGACTTCACCCGTCTGGCCGCCTCCGACCCGACCATGTGGCGCGATGTCTGCCTGCACAATCGCGACGCCATTCTGGAAATGCTGGCGCGGTTCTCGGAAGACCTCGCCTCCTTGCAGCGGGCGATCCGTTGGGGCGACGGCGACAAGCTGTTCGACCTTTTCACTCATACGCGCGGTGTGCGCCGGTCGATCATCGAGGTCGGCCAAGAGGTCGATGCACCTGACTTCGGCCGTCAGGTGGTGGAGCATCCGGAGCCGAAATCGGGCGACTAGGTTCGCCGCTTTCTACCCGCTACTCTCTTGTTTCCTCATTCCCCAATTGCGGGCACATCACCCAGCGGGATGAACCCAAGCTGCGCCTTGCCCTTGACCACCCGCAGCGGCAGCGAAAATTCCGGACCCATCAGCGCCAGACCGGCAAAGCCGGTGTTGATTTCGCGGCTGCGCTCGGGAACAGCCGTTTGCAGCACTGCCGAAATCGCTTTAGGGTTCTTCAGCGTCACCTGCAGATTGGCGTCGAGCAGACCCTGATCGTCAAAAGTGATCGGGCCGGTCGCCACAACGCTGCCTTCGCCAGCCGACAGAACCAGATTGCGCACTTCAAAGGATTGGCCGCGCAGGCTCTTCGGCCGCTCGGCCAACAACGTCGCGCCATTGACGATCTTGATATCGCTTTCGCCGGCAAGCGGAGGCACGATGCGGCCATCCACAATGGCGGGGTCAATGGACAATCCGGTAAAATTGCCGGCCCAGTCGAGATCGGCGCCGTTGGGACGCAGATGTCCTTCGATATGCGTGGCTGAAAACACCTGCGCGGCGCGGGCCGCATCGGTCGCCATCGTGGCGTTGAGCCCGTCAGCCACCACCGAGACGCGTTCGGGCAGGGGTCGCGCCAGACGGGCGCTCGCCCTCAGCGCCGTCCAGCTCAGTTCGATTGGCGGGAAATCCGGGCCGTTCAGGGTGAACGGGCCATCCAGCTCCGCCACGGTGCGCAGCGGCTGATAGATCTGAGCGGCGGTGCGCAGCGCGCCTGTCTTCAGATGGATGTTGCGTTCCGGATCGTCATATTGCACGCCGTCGCAAAACAGGCCGAGCCGAAACGGATAGCCGCGCACTGTGCGATTTGCGCAGTCAAGCGTGACGCCGTTTCCCGCGAGCCGGGAAATGGTTCGTCCGACCTCCCTGTCGACCCGGTCGGCGACAAAAAACCAGCCGGCGGTGTAGCCGCCAAACAGCAGAACCAGAAAAACCGCCCACCAGAAAAACTTACGGCTGGCCTTCGGCCTCGGAGCATCGCTTGACGTCATTTTTTCCTGCTGCATAACGGCTCTTAATTTGATGCGGATAAGGCTCGGGGATATGGGCGATTTTTGGGTCTTTGGCTATGGATCGCTGATCTGGAATCCCGGCTTTGCGCATGTCGAAACCCAGAGGGCGCGGCTGTCAGGCTACAGGCGGGCGCTGTGCGTACGCTCATGGGTGCACCGGGGGACGCGGGAGAACCCGGGCCTGGTGCTGGGGCTGGATCGCGGCGGTTCCTGCGTCGGCATGGCGTTTCGCGTGCCGGGCGAGCTGCAATCTGAAGTTATGGACTATCTGCGCGCCCGCGAGCTGGTCACCCATGTCTATCTCGAACGCCAGCTTGCAGCACGGCTCGCCGATGGCCGCAAGGTCGATGTCGTGACCTATGTCTGCGACCGAAGGCATGAACAGTTCGCCGGCGCGCTGGATGAGGCGGAGGCTGCTGAAATCGTGCGCAATGCGTCAGGCAAAAGCGGCGACAATCCGGCCTATGTTCTTTCCGCCATCGAACATCTCAGGGCGCTCGGTATCCGCGACCACTGGCTGGAGCGGGTGGGGGAGAGGCTGGTGGGAGATGCCGGCCCACTCCTCCCGGGGTAAGTCAAAATGAGACTAGCGACGCTGAACCAGCGCCGTGACGCACCACGCCGGTGGGTTGCGGATCTGCCGCATTGGGTCCAAGCTTGCTCATGAATTGTTGCTGCATCAGGTGAGGGCCACACGATGGGCCAATATCTGCGCGTGCTTGCCATCCTGCTTTTGGGCAGCGTGGCGTCCTTGGCGCAAGAGACCAAACCCCTGTCGACCTGTCCAGAGGCGCCGTCGCTTGTCGCGGTGGCCGACTATCTGCTGACCGAGCCTACGGAAATTCCGAGATTGTGGCGCGACTATGAGGCGGCGGACGCTGCCTTTGTGAAGCTGCGCTATACGGACTTTCCCTATGAAAAGGCTCGCGATTTCCTCGCCCAGTTGGCGTTGCGCGAGCGGCCGCCGCAGCGGCTGGAGGAGTTGCGGCTGACGCAAGCGAATCCGGCTGACCGCGCGGCAATGCTGGCGCAGATTGCGCCGGCAGAGGCGCTCAAGACGGGCCCGTCAATCCTGGGGGCATCCGCTTTGCGGGCGCTGGCGCTTGATGGCGGCGGCGAGGCGCTGGTCGGCCTGTTCTTGCGCTGGCGTGACAGCGACCCCTCGCGGCCCGCCAAAGCCGGCGAAATAGCGATGTCGATCGCGCCTTCGCTCGGCGACCTCAGCGACGCGCAGAAGCAGTCCGTGGCCGGCAAGGCGGAGGCGGCGGGACTTTGGAAACTGGCGATGGCCTTGTCGGCCCAGCAGAGCAATTTTTCCGATCTGGTTGCGCTGCTCGACAGAATGCCGGACGCAGAATTTGGTCAAGGTTCGCGTCCTGAGATCCGGCAGGCGTGGTTACGCCATTTCATCTCGATGTCGGAGTTTGGCGCGGTCCCGCTGGATATGGTGAGCCAGCCGCAGGAAGTGCGGGAGATTGCAGCTTCGCGCCAGAATGCGGGCATGATGCGGCCGCTGGCGCGGTTGGCCTTGCTGGCGCCCGAAACCGGTTTTGTCTCGACCTTGTTTAATCTGACCGGGGACATACGGCTGGCCACCGAGCTTGCGCCCGCCATGGTCCGCGATATCGAGGCCAAGACGCTCGATCCGGTTGGGGCGCCAGATGCGGTTATTGCCGAACTGGTAACGCGGATCGACGCGATCATCGGGGCCGAAGCACGCGCCCGGCAACTCGCTTCGTTCGACTATTTCCAGGAATCGTCCAGAAAACTGTCAACGATGACTGAGCAGGCCGACGCTGTTCTGGCCCGCCACGCGCTCGCCCCTGTCGTGCTCGGCGCTGTACCTGGACCTGTTGAAAAACCAACCGGGGTCAGCGCCGGCTTTGACTGGCCGCACTGGAGCAGGGTCGCCAGCGCGCTCGGCGGCCGTCAGATCATTGCGGATGACGACCGGCTGACCGCAGCACAGCTGCTGATCGGCGCGGAGCGTGTGCCCGAGGCGCTCGACATGATCCGCCTTGCGCCTTCGCCAGACGCCGCACGGACGCATGCCTACGCGCTGATGACGCGGCTTGAACGGCGTTGCGGCGACCTGCTGACGTCGCCCATGCCGTTCCGCGACCATATTTTCAGGTTCTGAGGGAGCAAAAAATTGGCCGGGCGATGAACCCGGCCGTTTCGCATTAACAGATGCTCGCCGTCAGGCGTGGGCGTCGATCGTCCTGAGCGCCTTGGCCTGGCGCAGGGCTGCGGCTTTCACCGCGTCCTGCACCTTTTCAAAGGCCCGCACCTCGATCTGGCGCACGCGCTCGCGGCTGATATCGAACTCGCTCGACAGGTCTTCCAGCGTCAGTGGCTCGTCAGACAGGCGCCGTGCCTCAAAGATGCGGCGTTCGCGGTCGTTGAGCACGGCCAGCGCGCCTTCGAGCATCGAGCGGCGGTTGTCCAACTCGTCCTGCTCGATCAGCATCGCTTCGGCGCTTTCCGAATCGTCGACCAGCCAGTCCTGCCATTCACCGCTTTCGCCTTCGGTTGCCCGGATCGGCGCGTTGAGTGAGGCGTCGCCGGAGAGACGCCGGTTCATCGACACGACTTCTTCTTCGGAGACGTTGAGCTTGGTCGCGATCTCCTTGACCTGATCAGGCTTCAGGTCGCCCTCTTCGAGCGCCTGGATCTTGCCTTTCACCTTGCGCAGGTTGAAGAACAGCCGCTTCTGGTTGGCGGTCGTGCCCATCTTCACCAAGCTCCACGAGCGCAGGATATATTCCTGGATCGAGGCCTTGATCCACCACATGGCGTAAGTCGCCAGGCGGAAGCCGCGCTCTGGCTCAAACTTCTTGACGGCCTGCATCAGGCCGACATTGCCCTCGGAAATGACCTCGCCAATCGGCAGGCCGTAGCCGCGATAGCCCATGGCGATCTTGGCCACGAGACGCAAATGGCTGGTCACCAGCTTGTGGGCGGCTGATGTGTCGTCATGTTCCTGATACCGCTTGGCGAGCATATACTCTTCCTGCGGCTGGAGCATGGGAAAACGGCGGATTTCTTCCATGTATCGGGCAAGTCCGCCTTCGCCGGATACGATACTGGGTAGTGACTGGGCCATGAAGCACCCCTCCTCAAATCTATCTGCCCCCGCAATGCGGCGGGCTTTTGACCGACCCGCCTGTCAGGCGGCGCCGGTCAACAACCGTATTTGGGAACGAAACGGGAAAATTCAAGAGCCGTTCCCAGCATTGCGCGAAAATTCGCACGTACGGGTACGGAGGTCGAGTGAATAAAGTTTAATGTGGGTTCAATGGAGTCGAGCTTGCACCAAGGTCAAAAACGGCAAAAACCCACGAACCAACGGCGTCTCAATCAATATGATTGCCGTAGTTCCGCTCGGGCCGAGGGCTACTTTGCCTTGAGCCGGCGCCTACAATTTGTAATTGATGCCGATCCTGAAGCTGTGCGACCTCAAGGTTATATCGTTGTCAAAAATCTGATTCTGCAGCGGCTGTGGGGTGCCGTTGACTCCGCCCGAAGAATTGATGGTGGTCATCAACGCGTCGTTGCTTGTTCCGCTAGCGTCGAATTGGGTGAATAAATACGAACCGGCCAACGACCATCGGTCGTCTATTTTGAACTCTGCTCCGGCGCCCACGGCCCACCCGGCCAATGTTTTCTGTATTGAACTGCTTGCGGTGGCTGCTGAGCGTCCGCTTTCAGGCAACCGAACCGGTGGGGATTGTGGTTGGGCTGATCCCGGTCAGATGGAATCGGTCAGGAGCCATGGGGTGGTCGACTGGAATGCGTTGTAGCGGCCTGCGCCAGCCGGTATGCATCTTGCGTGCATGTCTCAAACGAGGACAGCTGCCATGATAATACAATGCAAATGCGGTCAGTTCAGCGCCAGGCTAAAGGCCTTTCCCAAGGCCACGCCCGGGCGGCTGGTTTGCTATTGCGATGATTGCCAGTCCTATATGCATCATCTTCACCGCGCCGATCTGCTTGACGCCAATGGCGGGACTGAAGTGATCCCGGCCTATCCGGCCGATGTGGAAATTCTCGGCGGGCAAGAGCATCTGCAATGCCTGCGTCTTTCACCCAAGGGGACGCTTCGGTTTTACACGTCATGTTGCAACACGCCTGTCGTCAATACAGCGCTTGACAAGCCGTGGGCCGGATTCCTGCGCGGCGTCTACACCGCCGATGGTTCTGGCGATGGTTCTGGCCGGACGTTCGATCAGATTTTGGGCGCCGTCCGCAGCCGCATCATGGGACGCTACGCCAAGGGAACGCCGCCGGCGGGGACACCGCAAAAATTTGACTTCAAGGCCATCCGCACCGTCCTGCCGTTCATGCTCAAAGGCATATTGTTTGGAAAAAGCAAACCCTCACCCTTCTTTGCAGATGACGGTGTGACCCCGATTGTGGCGCCGGTCGTCTTGAGCAAAGCCGAGCGCGAGGCTGCGCGGGCGGAAGCGGGGGTGTGAGCCGGCTGGCGCCTGGTTAGAACGCGCTTTCTCGCCCATGCCGGACGGCGAGGATCGAAACAACGTCGCCGTCGAGACGGTAGCGAACGACATAACCATCCCGGCCGAAGTCGATAACCCATTCGCGGTAGGGCTCAGGCAGGTCTTGCGCAGGCCGGCCGAGCCGTGGCTGCAGCTCCAATATCCTTAGCCCATTGCGGATCGCATCTGCTGCGCGTTGCGCTGCCGCCGGGTTCTTCGGACTTAGGAACGCACGCAGTCGTCCCATGTCGCGGATCGCAGCGGCGGTGAAGACTATCTGTGGCATTCCGGGGCCGGAAGTTCGTTCTCCGTGCCCCAACTGGCGAGCCATTTGTCGACCTCGTCGCCTGTAGCGTGTAGTCCAGTCGCCTGGAAATCCTCCCAGGCCGCCAATGTATCGCGCCGGAAAGCTTCGGCCTGTTCTTCACGCTCGACATATTGAGTGATCGCCTCGCGCATGATCCAGTGCGACGTGCGTTGCCGCGCATCGGCCAAGCTTTGGATGCGATCTTTCAATTGGTCGTCCAATTTGATCGATGTGGCTGCCATCGCGCCGTTCCTACCTAACGATGCAACAGAATACTCCGCGCTACTAGGTAGTCAACGTTGTTGACAAGACTGCGCTGCGACTGCCCGCTTGAGCACCAGACACAGCCATGCCGCTCAGTCGTCTGGCCCGGCATGTGCGCACCATCGCCCGGCACATCTTGACCAATCCCTCTATTTTAAGCCCCTGAATCCTTCGATCAGCTGTTCCATATCTTCAGGGATCGGCGCCTCGAACGCCATCAGTTCCTCCGTCACCGGGTGACGGAAGGCGAGAAGCCGTGCGTGCAATGCCTGGCGCGGGAAGGCGTGCACTGCGTGGCCCAGCGGGTCGGGCAGCTTGTTGGCGCGCGTGCGGAAGCCCGCGCCATAGTCGCGGTCGCCGATCAGCGGATGGCCGATATGCGCCATATGTACGCGGATCTGATGCGTCCGGCCTGTCTCCAGCCGGCATTCGACCAGCGCGGCGAAGTAGCTGCCGTCCTTCTGCTGGCCAAAACGCTCCTCAACAGTGAAATGCGTCACCGCATGGCGGGCGTCGTCGCGGCCCTCCGGGACCACGGCGCGCTTCACCCGGTCGGACGCACGGCCCAGATAGGTTTCGATTGAGCCGGCCGGACGCGGCGGCGCGCCCCACACCAGCGCGACATAAGCGCGCTCGAGATCGCCATCACGGCCATGGTCGGCAAAGGCTTCCGATAAAGCCTTGTGGGTGCGGTCAGTTTTGGCGACGACCAAAACGCCCGACGTATCCTTGTCCAGCCGGTGCACGATGCCGGGACGTTTCACCCCGCCAATGCCCGACAGGCTCTCGCCGCAATGGTGGATCAGCGCGTTGACCAGCGTGCCGGTCCAGTTGCCGGCGCCGGGATGCACCACCAGTCCGGCGGGTTTGTTGATGACGATCAGCTCGTCATCCTCATAAAGAATATCAAGCGGGATATTTTCGCCCTGCGGTTCGGCCGGTTCGGCTTCGGGGACGATGATGGCGACTTGATCGCCAGCGATAACCTTTCGCTTGGGCTCTTTGACGGAGCTGCCGCCAACCGTCACCGCGCCCTGCTTGATCAGCGCCTGTACGCGGCTGCGCGACAACTCGGGCCCAAGTGAGGCCGCCAGCCACTGGTCGAGCCGCTGGCCTTGCGCGGCTTCATCCGCCGTCAGGACTATGATTTCGCCGTTCTCTTGGCTATCAGCGCTCATTGCCTGGGGTATCCGATATGAACATGGCCAAGCCCATCCGCGACGACGATGAGGATAAACCGCTCGACCCGGCGGTCGAAAATGTGCGCCGCAAGCTGCTGCGCTTCATGATGGTCAATCTCGGCATTCTTGGCGTCGCCCTTATCGCTGTGGTTGGCGCGATTGTCTACAAGTCTCGCACCGAGCTTCCCTCAATGCCCGCTGTGTCCCAACCTGGACTGGCCGTCCCGTCCGATGGAGGTTTGATTGAAGGCAGCATCGCGCTGCCTGCCGGTTCACGCATTGTCTCGCAATCGCTGTCGGGCGAGCGCGTGTCGCTCTATGTCGAAGGGCCTGCGGGCGACCGCGCTCTTTATATATATGATGTCGTGTCGGGTCGCATGATTGCCCGTTTTGCCGTTGCGGAGCAGAATTGATGGCTGGGCGTTCGCTCGGTACAGTCACCCTGCTGGTCGCTGAGTATGACGAGGCGCTGGCCTGGTTCACTGGAAGACTGGGCTTCAGCCTGGTGTCAGACAAGGATATGGGCGCAGGCAAGCGCCGCATCACCATCACCGCTGGGGACGGAACGCGCCTGTTACTGGCCAGGGCCGATGGCGAGGTTCAGCAGAGCGCAATCGGCAGGCAGACAGGCGACCGTGTTGGTTTTTTTCTGGAGACCGATGATTTTGCCCGCGACCATGCGGCTATGCTGGCCAAAGGGGTGGCCTTCAAGGAAGCGCCGCGCCATGAAGTCTATGGCAGCGTGGCGGTGTTTGCCGACCTTTACGGCAATCTGTGGGATTTGATTCAACCAAAAGACTGACTGGTAACCGTCTCTTGGGCCTTGAGCTGTGGTTTTGGTCGATTCGTGCTGTTATTCTCGTGATTCGCGGTGCACGGGTTGAGGCCATTACTTAGCGGCGAGAGATGCGCATTGAGAAAGACAGTTTTTCCATTTCTGTTCTTGGTGCTGATGCTGGCTGCGGTCTTCCCGGCGGCAGCGCAACAGCGCAGCTTTGTCAATCTGAGTTTTGAGCAGCCCGATCTCGGCTCAACCGCGTGTTATCGCCTCGTCCCCGATAGCCTGGTGCCGGGATGGAATACGTCGGAAGGCCCGACTCCCGGCCAGGGCAATTGTACTGTTGATCCCGGTGGCGGAACAGTTTCGCGTATTGAGTTGTGGGCCAATAGCTTCAATTCTACGCCAGCCCGCAGCGGCACCCAACATGCAGAACTGAACGCCACCTCTGCAGCGCGCCAGACGCAGCGCGTCTGTCTCGTGAACGGCGAAACGATTCAGTGGCGCTTCAGCCACCGCGGACGCGGCAGCGCAACCGTACCCGACGTGATGCGCTTCCTCGTTACAAGCAGTCCGACGATTGAAGTCGTTGAGGTGCGCACAACGTCAACCGGCTCGGCAGGCACTGGATTCGCCAGCCATTTTGAGTCGATTGACCAAGGCACCGCCAGCTTTGCGGCCGGTCCCAACGGCTGGGCGGATTATTCGGGAACGTTTAGCTATAACGGCCCGAGCGGCATTCAGGGACTTGGATTTGAGGCCGTGAGCGCCGGCTCGGGCAATATTACCGTCGGCAATTTTCTGGATGATATTCAGGTGTCTCTGCGGCCGTTTGTAGAGTGGGGCACGGCGACCTCCAACGCGACGGAATCGAGTTCACCGTCGACATCGCTGCCACAAATCCGCATCTCGGGCCAGACGACCGCGCCTACGGTGGTGCAGGTGTTGATCACTGGTGGAACGGCCACGTTGGGGACAGACTACACAACGCCGACTGGCGCGGCGAACTTCACCGTCACAATCCCCGCAGGCAATTATGATCCGGCGTCCCCGACCAGTCTGTTCCCTCTTGGCGTTGTCATCACCAATGATTTTCTCGTTGAGAATAATGAGACAATCCAATTCGCTATCACTCCCGTCCCCGCCTCCTACACGGTCGCAAGCACGACGACGTGCGGAAGTCCGGCGATTGCTAGTTCCACGCACACGGTCGTTGACGATGAATCGCCGTCAATAGGCCTGACCAAGACCGGAACCTATCAGGACACCAACGGCAACGGAATCACAGACGTTGGCGATCGTGTGATCTATGCTTTCACGGTCAGGAATACGGGTACATCAACGCTGACCAACATCACCGTCGCTGACACGCTGCCGGGCGTTTCGATGAGCGGCGGATCAATCGCTGTGATGTTGCCCGGCGCCAGCAACAGCACAACATTTACCGCCACCTATTCGATTACCCAAGCCGACATAAATGATGGCGATGTTGTCAACAGCGCGACCGCGAGTGGCCGCGACACGCTGAACCGGGTGGTGACCAGTCCGGTCAGTTCGGTTTTGGTTCCTTTGCAGCGCAGTCCGAATTTTACGGTGACAAAAGTTGTGACGCAGACGTCCATCTCTGCGCCTGGAACGCTGAACTATACGATCACAGTGCGCAATACCGGCAACGTGACGCTCACCGGGGTCTCCCTGGTTGATACGTTGCCGGACGGTACGACTGTTGTTCCAACGGGGCCGCAGACGGACACGGGAACATCAGGTGCGCTCGATGTCGGCGAGACCTGGACCTACGCGGCGTCGTTCGTCGTAAATCAGGCGCGTTATGACAGCGGCGCAAATCAGGTAAACGCCGTTTCGGTTACTTCGGCTCAGACCGATACGCCCCGCACCGCCTCGGCCACGACGACGATCACCCGGGTGGGCGATCTCGCGATCACCAAGACGAACACGTTCGCTTCCGGAGCGAGTGATCAGGCGGCGGACACGGTCACAGTCGGGTCGACTGTCACTTATGTGATCGTGGTGACGAACAATGGTCCGGCAACGGCGGTCGGTCCAGTTGTTCGCGACACAGTGGCCAGCGGACTGTCTTGTCCCGGGACCAACGCAGTTACCTGTACCGGCTCGGCGGCAGCCTGCGGCGGTCCATTCACCGTCACGTCGCTGACGGGGGCTTCGGGGGCAACGCTGGGGACGATCGCGCCGGCTGCGACGGTCAGATTGAGCTTTCAGTGCACGGTGCAGTGAGGCTGAAACGCGGCCCCGGGCCTGCGAGGTTTCGGTTGATTTTCATCAAGCTGCGCCGTATATGCGCCGGACACTGCCTGCGCCCATCGTCTAGCGGTTAGGACGGCGCCCTCTCACGGCGCAAACAGGGGTTCGATTCCCCTTGGGCGTACCAATTCTCCTTTCCGGCCTATTTTTGATCGTTCCTGCTGAACACAGGCGGCAAACCCTTCACATCGGGGTGCAGCCAGCCTAGCATTGCTTCTAATCCAATAAGATTGAGCGCTCTCATGTCCGACCCTATCGTAATTGCTTCGGCTGCCCGTACTCCCATGGGTGGTTTCCAGGGCGCTTTCTCAAAGGTCTCCGCTACCGAGCTCGGGTCGGCGGCTGTCGGTGAAGCGGTAAGGCGCGCGGGCATTGCGCCCGACCAGATCGACGAGGTGATCATGGGCTGCGTATTGCCGGCCGGCCTCGGGCAAGCGCCGGCGCGGCAGGCGGCGCTTGGCGCGGGTCTGCCCCAGTCGGTTCCTTGCGCGACTTTGAACAAGGTCTGCGGATCAGGCATGAAGGCGGCGATGCTTGCGCATGATCTGGTGGCTGGCGGCGGCGCCGACGCCGTCCTGGCCGGCGGCATGGAGTCCATGACCAATGCTCCGTACCTGCTTGACAAGGCGCGCGGCGGCTACCGCATCGGTCATGGCCGCGTGATAGACCATATGTTCCTTGATGGCCTGGAGGACGCCTATGACAAGGGACGTACGATGGGAACCTTCGCCGAGGATACGGCGCAATATTACCAGTTCACCCGCGGCCAGCAGGATCACTATGCCCTGACCTCGCTGCAGCGTGCTCTGGCGGCGATCGCCGAAGGCCGCTTCGGCAATGAGATTGTTGCTGTGGCGGGCGTCGCCGAAGACGAGCAGCCGGGCAAGGCCAGGCCGGAGAAGATTCCCCAGCTGAAGCCGGCTTTCCGTGACGGCGGCACCGTCACCGCCGCAAACTCTTCGTCAATTTCGGATGGCGGGGCGGCGCTGGTCATCACCCGCATGAGTCTGGCTGAGAAAACCGGCGTCACGCCGCTGGCGATCATCAAAGGACACGCAAGCCACGCGCAGGCGCCGGCGTGGTTTACGACCGCGCCGGTTTTCGCCATGCGCAAACTGCTCGACCGGGTCGGCTGGAGCGCCGCCGATGTCGACCTTTACGAAATCAACGAGGCGTTTGCGGTCGTCGTAATGGCCGCCATGCGTGAACTCGACTTGCCGCATGACAAGGTCAATGTGAACGGCGGCGCGTGTGCGCTCGGACATCCGATAGGCTGTTCGGGAGCGCGTATCGTGGTGACGTTGCTCAATGCGCTCAGGGCGCGTGGGGAAAAGCGGGGAATTGCATCGCTTTGCATTGGCGGCGGAGAGGCCACCGCGATGGCGGTAGAGCTGGTGTGAGGATCGCGCATCGGGCTGCTAATATAAGCATCTCTCTATACAGACATAAATGATGCAAATTTACAGACCGCCGAAATGAGTCATAAACGCAACTCTTAATATGTAGTTACCTGCCTGTAGTCGTATTTACAGGTTGATAACCTTGTATCTACGACCAAGGTCGCTAGAAAATCGAGTGAGCGTGTTGTTCGAGTGATTCGTCACCACGTGCCAGCGTGCCGCGTGGTGGTAGGCAGAGTTTCTTGCCATTGGTCCTTCAGCTTGACCTGAATTGATCGGCTATTCGTTGATCGAGGGGTTGGTCGACTGTGGGTTTGCCGGGCGAAATGGGGAAATGTGGCGATACGAGGAGAGGTGCTCTGGTTGATCGGAATCAAGCCTTAGGGCGCGCAGGATCGGGCGGACGTTGTGGCTTTGGGGTGGCGTCCGGTTCGGGCCGTCATCTGGTGTGGATGCTCTTCGTCATCAAGCTCGATGATTGGGCCGGATAGCTGTGGCTGCGCAGGCTGCCTATGCTTTCGTCCGCAATACGCGCGCAGGCGCGATTGCGGCTGCTTGGCTTGTGGTGCTTGCGCTCGTTTCTACGGCTTCTGCTCAGGTGGCGCAAAACAGTGCAACCGTTACGGCGCCGTCGGGCATAAATGATCTCAATGCCGCGAATAACGCGGCGACCGACAGCGACCCGATCACCATTCCGCTGACACTCAGGAAACAGTGGTCCAGCGCTTTCCCAGGCGACGACTCAGTCATCACTGTCTCGCGCGGCGCAACGGTCATCGACACGCTGAATTCCGATGCGGGGACGGCCAACGAACTGGATACGGATCCTACTCCCGTCCAGGTCGTGCGTGGCGAAACGCTCACCCTCAATGAATCGGTCACCGGCTCGGGCGCATACAATCAGGTTTTGACCTGCACCGGGGCAGCTGACGCCAATCCTGTCCGGCATCAGCACTGATGGGACCAAATCGGCTTAACTGAGAACGGAGGATTTCTGGTTCATCGTAGCCTTTCAAAGGAGCGAAGATGAGACAGAAATCCGGAACCGGGAAAGCGCCGGCAGAGC
>Ga0209573_1002969_pt1 | contig 19953 bp, 11 predicted proteins | sample TNRBio252014_DNA_FD_185870 | JGI IMG/M metagenome (GOLD analysis project Ga0209573, IMG submission 185870) | Wastewater treatment Type I Accumulibacter community from EBPR Bioreactor in Madison, WI, USA - TNR Reactor_6/25/2014_ DNA (SPAdes)... | ecosystem: Engineered > Bioreactor > EBPR >...
ATCAAGGCGGTCGAATACATGAGGGACATGGTCCGCGGATTCTTCGATCCGGACATGCCGAACACGCCGGAACCCGGTGAAAAGCCCACTCTGTCCGCCATGACGATGACCGCGGGTGAGCCGGTTGTGGCGAGCCGCGCGGATGTCAACAAGGACCAGGGCGGGCACACGATCGCCACGGCCCTGATCCAAAACCATCAGCAGGAGTGGCAGGCCGGTATGGATCTGATGGCCGAACGGGTCGCCTCGGTCGATCCGGAGCTGGCGCGGAGCGCGGAATTCAAGGCTTGGGTCGTCCGGATGAGGGGATTGAACGGGCTACAGACCTTTGATTACCCGGCCGATTGGAGCCAGGATCACGCCGCGGCCGTCGGTGTCCTGGAGGATATGTTCACCCATTGGATCGGTATGCGCGGAATGCAGATGTACCGCACCATCCAGGGTCTGGTCACGCTCCGGATCGCGCACCGCAGATATTACGAGAAACGTTTCCCGATCTCCGAGCTTCCGAAGAACGACGGGGAGAGCGATGCCGATCACCGCGTCCGTTACGACCGTCAGATCGATGAGGCTTTGGACGCCGAGACCGACTACATCTGGTATTGGGCGATGAAGGCCTTCGCCTCCGCACCGATCAAAGCGTTCGCGGCCGGTATCCAAAGGCGCTATCCCTGGCTCAAGGTCATGGGACATCAACCCATCGTCAAAACGAGCCGGAAGCACGCCGACGCCGCGCTCGTCGATTCGACCGCGAGGACCGCGGCCGGCTTCGCCGGTCAATGGTCCGCCGCCGAGGCGGATGTCGCCGGGCAGCATTTGGACCTGTTGAAGCGTTCCGTCTCCGCCGGCCGTCAGATTCCGGTTGCTCCTCAAGGGGACTTGGATCCCGCGGCTTTCATCGATGACGCCGCGGCCCTGGACCGCCTTCAGTCGGTCCTGGGTGAGGCGGCCCCCCCGGTCTTTTCGGAACAGATCGCGGCCGTCCGCCGGATCGGAGCCGCGGTTGACGCCAGGAGATCTTCGGTCGCCGACATCAAGCGGGAGCTTCAGTCCGCTCTGGCGGACCCCAAAAAGGGCGAAAAGGAAGCGCTCGCGATCCTTCGCCGCTTCGACCCCGACACGGCATCTTCAGACCGGTCTTTGATCGAAGACCTCAGCAAGATCTGGAGGCGCTGGGATCAAAGCGGCCGTGGGAATGTCAACCTGCTTCTCGAGGACCTCGATACGCTCGCGTCCGCCCGTCCGGAGTTCCGCCCGGCGATCGGCCGGCTCCGGGAAGGCATCCTCACGATCGTTGGAACCCGGCCCGTCAACACCAGTCTTCCGGGCCGGCTTCGCCGCGCGGTCTCGCGGATCGACGCGCCAAGCTTTGTGGCTGACGCGGGTCTTTCGACCCGTCTCACCGCCGCGACCACTGCCGGCGCGGACGGCGTTCAGGGAGTCATCGCCCGGCTTGATGCGCTGGAACAGGAATTGACCCAGGAGCATCAGGGGACCCGAGCCGAGATCGATCAGTTTGCCGACGCCATGATCCTGGAACGTTTCGGCCGACTGGATCCGGCCGTTCAAGCCGCGGTCCTCGCTCAAGAAGCGGCGCTCCTCGCCGGCTGGAGACAGGCGCGGGCGGCAGAAAACACTGCCATCGGGGCCGCTTTACAGGCTTTGGCAGCCGAGGAGCCCGCTTTCTCCGAAGCGATCCTGGCCTATTCCGCCGTGGTCACTGGAGCCTCGACCCTGGAGGCCGCTCTTAACGTGGTTCCGACCGCGCATATCGCCGACCCTCTGATCGCCGCCCGGGCCAAAAATGTCGTACTGGACACGATCCGGACCCATCTGGGGACCGACCCCAACTGGGAGGACCTCGTCGCCAGCCTGCGCGCGCTCCAGGTTGAGCTTCCGGGACAGGCCGAGGGGATCCAGGCCGTGATCGACAAGGTCCATCTGGCCTCGACCCCCAAGGACGTCACCTCCATCAAATTGAACCAGTTCCTGCCGCCCGGTCAGGCGCTCTTCAAAACGTCGGCCGTCGTCATGAACTGGGCGAGGCTGATGTTCGAGGGCTTTGTCGAGCAGAACGGCGCCGTGACCGCCCGCGTGAAGCGTCCGGACATCGCCAGGGTCGGCAAGGTGCTCAGCACCGTGAACTCCCTGCCGTTCCTGAACAAGTCCAAGTTGTTCGCGTTCGACGTGAACTTCGATACCCGACTGAGCGAGATGCTCAAGATCCCGAACGCGCTCGCGGAGTTCTTGAACCCGAACATCGGGCTGGTGAACTTCCAGGAATACATCTTCACCGACCATCTGAACTGGATGGCCGAATCCATCGCACGCGGGGATCAGACCTGGACCACGATCGTCCAGGACATCCTCGGCATGATGGGCGCGATCGGGTTCTACGGTCATGACGCCATCCTGGACACCAATTCGTTCCGCCGCGACAGCGTGCTCGAGACCGACTACGTTTCCGAAGACATCATCATGGCGATCATCATGTGGCTCGTGGGCCTTTCGACCGTCCAGCGCAGCTATCTGCAGGCCGGCAAGGGCCGCGAGGCGACCTGGAAGGACCAGTCGGTCGCGTTCCAGAAGTTCGCCGCCGGCGGCATCGAGCTCCTGATCGGCCGCGTGCTGTTCCGCTTCTTCCGCGACAGCAAGATCCCCTGGTACAAGAAGACCACGCTTCTAATGACGCTGGCCTTCTATTACAAGAAACCCATCGTCGCGATCATGCTCCCGGCGTATGTCGCGATCGTCGTGCTGATCGGCGTGAGCCCCTTCGTGGCGGTAGGTTCCGCGCTTTTATTCGGTATGCTGGGTCTGGTCCTTTCGCAGACCATCAACACCGGAACGATGTATCAGTACTGGAAAGAAAAAGGCGTTCTCGGAGGAACGTGGACGTTCCTGACCAAAATGCCGCAGTTGCTTTATTTCTTCGGCGCCTACATCCTGCATTACAACTTCGGCGTCTTCAAAGGCTTGATGGGATTGGCGGAATTCATCGTGAGCGCGAAGAACTGGGGTTACGATCATTCGGACCTCAATCTCACGATCCTCAAGCCTTTCGGGACGCAGATCTACATCGGCGCCGTATTCACTGTGTTGGCGCTGATCGGATCGGCGATCTGGCTCAGCGGTGGATTGGTCTGGTCCCTGGTGCTCATCGCCGTCATGGCGACGTGGGCTTTGACCCCGATCACATCCAATCCCAAATCGGTTCCGTTCTCGGTCCAGCGCGATCCTGAGACCGGCGTTCAGTCAGACACGTGGCGGGCGACGATCGGCCGCGATCTTTTCGGGTCCTATACCCGCAAGATCACGGTCCGGGAATGGCTGAGCCTGTTCTGGAATGACCTGCGCCGGAACGACCTTCAGGACAACGATTATGGTCTGACCCGGCTTCAGGGGTCCGTCCCGTTGGTCGGCGCGGTCCGTCAGGTGGCCCGGGATTGGCGTAGCCTTTTCATGCGGTACGACCAGAACGATCCGAGCAAGCCTTGGTATCACGGGGGCAATCTGCCGGTCCAGGTCATGAAGTTCCACGCCCGGGTGATCATTCCTCTGGTCAATATGCTTTATTTCGCCTTCGTGGGAGTGCCTGTTCTGTTCGTGTGGGGTGTGGGCGCCCGCATCCTTCGCGGATCCGCAAAGAGCACCCCGGATGGAGGCGAGGCTGCGACCGCTCCGGAGCCGACTGCCGCACTTCCGACGCCTCCTTCGACCCAGCCGTCCGCCGCCCGTCTCGCCGAAACCGGCCGGATCAAGACCGAGGCGGGGGTGTTCGTGGCGGATGTCCATGTCGCGGCGGACGCGGAGACGCGTCAGATCGCCCGCGAGATCCTCGCGGTGACGAATCCCGGCATCCGGATCCTGGAGACCGGGGAAGGCGCCCAAGAACGGCTCGAGATCGCGTCCGGCGAGCGCGCTGAGGTCCGCCAGGCGATCCTGAATTACGCTAAGGAACTTCAGGTCCACAACGCGGGAATCATCAATCAGACCCGTGACTGGGCTTCGCTGGTCGATTTTGCCTTCAGCGGGATGGCCGCCTTGGGCGCATACGACATGACGCTCCTTTCGGTGATGAAGCAGGCCTCGGCCTCTTCCGACGATCTGGAATCCGCTAAAGCCTTTGCTCAGGGCATCCCGGCCGAATGGGTCTCTGACGAGCAGGTGACCGCTGTCATCTCACCGGCCGCGGCTCGCCGGCTGAAGGCTTGGTTCACGTACTCCGCGACCCAGTCCGAGATGGGCGCGATGGTCAGGAAGGTCATCGACCTCCGGAACGCCGACGCGGCCGTTGCGGCGGAAATGACCGACTTCGCGGAATCGCTCGGTATGGGTGTGATCCGCGGCGAGAGCGAACTCGATCTTGAAGACGGCGCTTACATCCCGGTCCTCGCGGTCGAAGAATCCGCGGCGTCCAATGACGTCCGGGTCTTGGTGCCGAATGTGGACCAGGCCGGTTTCTTGGAATATGCGGTTCTTAAGGCCAAGCGTGATCGAATCGCGCAGACGCTCAGACCGCTGGGTCGACTGGTTACCCAAGTTCTGTCCGCGGCCCGACTGGCGATCCGCGAGACCGCGACCTCCGCGTAACGTTCTTTAACAGCATTCGTCCTGGCCCGCGCGCCGGAGGAGCCTTTCCCCAAGGGCTCTTCTCCAACCCCCAGCCGATCCCCAACAGGCGCGCGGGCCACCCCTTTTCCTTGAATCTGTTCGAGTCCAGATCCGACCCAGACGCCCAACCGGGCGGCCTTTTCATTCATCGCCGGACACCTCAGGCGGGGGAGGGCTAAACCGGCGCCCCATCCCGTCCGTCCAAAGGGCAGGAGGAGGGCCCCGATGACGGAACAGGATCCGGACAACGCCATTCGATCCTATGTAAAAACCTTTTGTTGCCCGTGCTTGTTCCGTGTGATAGACTTTTCAGAATCACTTTTCTCATTTCCTGTTAAAAGTTGATATGAATAAACACCTTTTACTACTAATCCTCGCAGCTTCCTTAATAGTCGGCGGATGCGCTTCCAAGGCGTCCGACGGCCCGGGCTCTGCCGCTACGGTCACTGTTTGGCATTGGATGAGCGACCGTGAGGACGCCTTCCTCGAGCTCGCCAAAAAATACGAAGCCGAGACCGGTGTCCGCGTCAAATTCGACCTCTACGCCCCGTCTGAATCCTATTCCCAAAAAGTCAAAGCCGCCGCTCAGACCAACACGCTCCCCGATGTCTTCGGTATCTTGGGTGAGTCGCGCGACCTGGCCAGCTTCATCAAGTCCGGCTTCGTCGCAGACCTTTCCGACGCCCTGGCCAAGGACGTGACCGGCTCCTGGCGCGACCGGCTCTTCGAAAAGGCCTTCGAGGTCAACCAGTTCAAGGCGGGCAACTCCTACGGCGTGACCCCCGGCGTTTACGGCATTCCGCTCGACATGACCACGATCCAGTTCGTGTACAACAAGGACCTCTTTGCCAAGGCGGGTCTGGATCCCGAAGCGCCGCCCCGGACCTGGCAGGACTTCATGGTCGCCGCCCGCGCCCTTGAGGAAGCCGGTATCCAGCCCCTGGTCAGCGGCTTCGGCGAGATCTGGATGCTCGATGCCCTTTCGTCTAACTGGGCGATGAACATCATGGGCGAGGAAAAATTCTTCGACACCTACCGCGGCAAGGTCAAATACACCGACCCCGATTGGGTCCAGGTCCTGTCCCTCTTCAAGGAAATGACCGACGAGGGCGTCATCGTCCCGGGCGCGGTCACGATGGTCAACAAGACCGCCGAGCAGACCTTCGCCAATGGCCGCGCGGCGATGGCCTTCAACGGCTCCTGGTGCGTCAACGTCTATAAAGGAATGAACCCCACGCTCAACTACGGCGCGTTCCTGCCCCCGCAGGTGAGCGCCAGCCGCACGATCAAGATCTGGGGCGGCGCGGGCTCCAGCTTCATGGTCAACAACCGTTCCGCCCGCAAGGACCAGGCCACCGCCTTCCTCAAGTGGCTCGCCGAAGCCGACCAGCAGAGCTTCCTCGCCAACGCGACGAACAACCTGCCGGCCAACCGCAAGAGCCTCAAGGACCTTTCGCCGATCCTGGCGCAATTTGCCGACGATATCGACAACACCACCCATCCCAACGTTTACCCGGTGCACGAAGACCACCGGGTGCTGGAGGCCTGGTCCAAGGGCATTCAGTCCATTCTGATCGGAGAAAAAACTCCCGAGCAGGTCGCCCAGGAGGTCCAGACGGCGAAGGAACGCGAGATGAGCCGGAAGAAATGAACTCGTACAAAGTACGCGAGATCCTCGGTAATTACGTCTTCATCGTTCCTGCCTTAGCCCTTTTCGCCATATTCAGCGCCTACCCGTTCCTCAAAGTTTTTCATCTCGCCGCGTTCGAGTTCGACGGCATCAATCCCCAAAAAACGTTCGTCGGCTGGGACAACATCGTCGACATCCTGACCAACAATCCCGTGTTCTGGGCCTCCATGAAGAACGCCCTGATCATCACGGTGCTGGCGCTCATCATCCAGAATCTCCTGGCGCTCCTTCTCGCGCTCGCCTGCGACCGGGACATCCGGTTCGGCAACGTCTACCGGGTGATCTTCTACATCCCGCCGGTCCTGTCCGGCATCGTCGTGGGTCTCATCTGGCAGTGGATCTATGACGGCAATTACGGCCTCTTCAACCACCTTCTCGAATTCCTGCGTCTTGGACATCTCAAGCGCGCCTGGCTCGCCGACGGCGACACGGCGCTCTTCGCCGTCGCGGTGATCCATATGTGGAAGGGCTTCGGCTGGGGCTTCATCGTGCTCCTGGCGGGCCTCCAGAGCATCCCGCGCGAGCTGTACGAGGCCGCCAAGGTCGACGGCGCCAACGCCTGGCACACCTTCATGAACGTGACCGCGCCGCTCATGATCCCGGTCTTCATCCTGGTCTCGGTCCTCACGATCCTCGGCACGATGCAGATCTACGACATCATCGTCTCGACCACCGGCGGGGGACCCGGCTATCACACCGAGGTCCCGATCTCGCGGATGATCTCCGAAATGACCGGCGCCGGCCGCTTCGGCTACGCGTGCGCCATGGGCGTCGTCTTCGGCGTGGTCCTCCTCATCGTGTCCGTGGTCCAGATCCGCGTCTCCAAGGCGATGAAGCAGGCCTGATCATGAGCATGACGATGGAACGGGCCAAGAACCTCTCGGTGAGCGCGCTGATCCACTCGCTCCTCATCGGCGTGAGCGTCCTGTGTGTGTTCCCGCTCATCTGGGCGCTCTCGTCGAGCCTCAAGACCCAATCCACCGTTTTCTCCGATATGTCGCTCATCCCCAAGGACCCGCAGTGGGGCAATTATGTCGAGGCGTGGACCAAGGGCGACTTCGGCCTGTATTTCATGAACAGCGTTTTTTACACCTCGATCGTCGTGGTCGGCGTGATCCTGGTGTCGTCGCTGGCGGCGTACGCCTTCTCGCGCTTCGAGTTCCCGGGCAAGAACTTCCTCTTTTACCTCCTGATCGCGACGATGATGATCCCGATCCCCGGAACGATCATCCCGCTCTATGTACTCCTCGTGAAGCTGGGCCTGGCCAACACCGCGATCGGCTACATCCTGCCGCAGATCAACGGGGGCCTGGCGCTGGGCATCTTCTTGATGAAGACCTTCTTTGACGACCTTCCCAAGGAGCTGGAAGAGTCCGCGCGCATCGACGGCTGCGGCCGCCTGCGCGTTTACGCGTACATCGCGATCCCGCTGGCCAAGCCCGCGATCGCGGTGCTGGCGATCTTCAACGTCCTGAACGTCTGGAACGAATACCTTCTGGCGATGCTCGTCCTTTCGGACAAGGGGCTCATGCCGCTCCAGCGCGGCCTCATGGTGTTCCAGGGCGCCCATATCACCGAGTATCCTCTCCTCATGGCCGGCATCTGCATCACGATCGCGCCGGTGATGCTGCTTTACCTGGCCCTGCAGAAGTACATCATCAAAGGCATCACGGCGGGCGCCGTTAAAGGCTGAGTTTTTTATGAAAAAAGCTTTCTTGTCAAAATTTCTCATTCTTGCCCTCACGCTCTTATTCGCTGCTCCCGCGTTCGCCGAGGAGCCTGCCGCCACGGCGGCCGCTCCCGCCGGGACGCTCGTGCGGAACATCCATGGCGACGAGATGGAGCTTGAGTTCGAGCTGTTCGAGCCGGGCACCGAGGACATCATCCAGTACAAAAAATACGGCGTGTTCGTCGGGCTCGGGCGGGGGGATTACCAGTACAAGATCACCGACCGCAAGGGCCTGGCCGCGGCGGTCGGCGTCGGCGTTTACCCGTCGACCAGCGTCTACAAGGACCCCGCGTTCCAGAAGCTCAACGCCGCCGGCAAACTGCGCGGCATCCACTGGGACTTCACCAACATCAACGACGTTCAGCTTTCGTTCTACAAGTGGGCGACCGCGGCCGAAACGCCCGGCGTGAAGCAGTACTTCACCGCCATGGCCCTTGAAAAGGCCGGGTTCACGCTGCAGGCCATCAAGGCCTACCACGCGGTCGTGGTGCATTTCCCGAAGCAGGTCGGCTGGACCGTCTGGCGCACACCGATCTACTACGCCCTGCGCGCCCAGGACAAGATCGAGTACCTGACCCGCACGCATCCGGAGCTTGGCCTGCGTTACTACAACTACAAGTTCGTCGTGAAGAACGGCGACGACCTGGACATCTCCAATGACGAGTACGTCGCGATCCACCCGGGCTTCTTCAAGCGCGAAACGGACCCTTCCAAGATCGCGCCTCCGCCGGTGGACGTCAGCGGCATGGCCGTGAAGTACAGCGTCGGCGGCGACCACGTGAAGCTGGTCCAGCTCGAGAACGGTCACTGGCAGATGCGCGTGGACGGCAAGCCCTTCATGATCCGCGCGATCGCGTACGAGCCCACGCCGGTGGGGCAGTCGCCGCACGATGGTTCGCGTAAGGACTGGATGCAGGCGGACGGGAACGCCAACGGCAAGCTCGACGGCCCCTACGAGTCCTGGGTCGACAAAAATCAGAACAATACCCAGGACGCCGACGAGCCGGTCGTGGGCGACTTCGAGCTCATGCGTCAGATGGGCGTGAACACTTTGCGCCACTACCACGGCGCGTCCAACAAACAGCTCCTGCGCGACCTTTACGAGAATTACGGCATCATGGCGGTCATCGGCGACTTCATGGGCATGTACGCCGTCGGCTCCGGCGCGACCTGGTATGAGGGGACGGACTTCACGAACCCCGCGCACCTTGAGGCGATGCGCGAGAGCATCCGTAAGACGGTGATGGAGCACAAGGACGAGCCCTACCTTCTGATGTGGGTGCTGTCGAACGAGGGCAATTATGGTATTCCGGGCGACAATTCCAAGCCGACCATGCTCGAGCGTCTGGGCCTGGGTTCCAGGGGCAAGGAACAGAACGAGCAGATGTACGCGTTCGCCAACGAAATGGCGGCGATGATCAAGGAACTGGACCCGAACCACCCGGTCGCTTTTTCCAACGGCGAGACGATCTTCATCCAGAAGTGGAAGCGCCTCATGCCCAAGATCGACATCTTCGGCTGCAACATCTACCGCGGCAAGGACGGCTTCGGCAAGAGCTTCTGGTACAACGTGAAGCGCTACGTCGGCAAGCCTGTGTTCATCACCGAGTACGGCTGTCCCGCGTTCCACAACCAGCAGTCGCTCGAGGAGGCGGAAGTTCTTCAGTCCGAATACCTCGTCGGCAACTGGAAGGACATCTGGTACAACCGTGCCGGCTCGGGGCAGGGCAATTCGCTGGGCGGGACACTTTTCCAATACATCGACGAGTGGTGGAAGGCGGGTCCTCCTCCGGAGTTCGACGCGTTCCAGCAGGACACCGTCGGCGACTTCAAGGCGGATTTCCCGGACGGTTGGATGCACGAGGAATGGCTCGGTATCACGTCGCAGGGCGACGGTTCCAAAAGCCCCTTTTCAAGACATTTGCGTAAAAGTTACTACGATTTAAAACAGACCTGGACCCAAGAAAAAGGAGAATAGAACATGAAGCTGACCCCCAAGGCTTTGACGGCCGTACTGCTTTTTGGCGCGGCGCTGGCGATCGTGTCGCCCGTTTCCGCGGAAGGGACGTTCAACCCTTTCAACGTCTACAGCGATGAGAGCGCTCCCGACAACCACTTCGCTTCCACCGGCTGGATGGGTGACTACGCCGACATCACCGTGGACAGCGCTTTTACGGTGAACCCGCACTCGGGTTCGACCAGCATCAAGGTCACGTACTCCAAGATGGCGTCACAGGGCGCCGGTTGGTCAGGCGTGTACTGGCAGGAGCCGGGCAACAACTGGGGCAACCGTCCCGGCGGCTTCGACCTCACCGGCGCGACGAAGCTCACCTTCTGGGCCCGCGGCGACAAGGGCGGGGAAGTGATCAACGAGTTCAAGATGGGCGGGATCAAGGGCCAGTACCCGGATTCCACCGCTGCCGGCATCGGACCCGTGGTCCTGACGCAGGAGTGGAAGCAGTACACCATCGATCTCACGGGCAAGCCGCTCACCAACGTGATCGGCGGGTTCTGCTGGGCGACCAGTCTGGACAAAAACCCGAACGGGGCCGTATTCTATCTGGACGATATTCGGTACGAATGATCCGTTCGATCAATAAGGAGTGGTTATGAATTCATTTTTCAGACTCATCGCGGTCCTGGCGGCCGTTCTGACGGCCGCGGGTTGCGCGCAGCAGCAGGCTTCCGGTTTTAAGGTCGAGAACGCCGCGCCCGAAACGCCGGCCGCCGTCAAAGCGGTGTCCAGCGATGTGGCCGACGTGCTCGATGTCGAGAACGCCGGAGGCGTGTACGAAGAGGCTTCCGCGGCCGAGCCCTCCCAGCAGGGTCCGGTGGTCGAGGACGGCGTGTTCAAGTCGTTCTCCATCTACACCGACGAAAGCTCCCCCGACAACCACTACTTCCCGTCGGGTTGGATGGGCGACTTCTCGGACGTGACGTTCGACAGCGCGTACCTTCAGAACCCGCACTCCGGCAGCACTTCCATCCGGATCAACTACAACAACAAGGCGACCCAGGGCGCCCGTTGGACCGGCATCTACTGGCAGAACCCGGCCAACAACTGGGGCAACCGTCCCGGCGGCTATGACCTGTCCGGCTCGACGAAGCTCACCTTCTGGGCCCGCGGCGAGAAGGGCGGGGAGCGGATCGAGGAGTTCAAGATGGGCGGCATGACCGGCGAGTACTCCGACTCTGACCTGGCCGGCATCGGACCCGTGGTCCTGACCCAGGAGTGGAAGCAGTACATCATTGACCTGGAAGGCAAGGACCTGTCGTCGATCACCGGCGGGTTCGCGTGGGCCGCGAACATCGACAACAATCCCGACGGCATCACCTTCTATCTGGATGACATCCGGTACGAGTAAATCCCTCCGCGGGATTTGAAAAAATCTCAAAAATAACAGCTGGCGGTTCCCCGGTTTTTTTGGCAGAATAGGGGGCCGTCAGCCGTTGTTTTTTTGAGTCCACCTGTCACGAAAAACCAGGAAGCGTTTATGGCCGAAGCCGGCGATCAGAAAAAAGATAACAAGCGGATCCTTTTCATCATTTTTTCAGCGCTCGCGCTCGTCGGAGCCGGAGCCTACCTGTGGCACCTGAGCTCATCGGGCCAGTCCTCCGCCCTGAGCATCCAGCGTTACGGCGACGGCGGTTACATGTTCAAGATCAACGATAAACCCTTCCTGGTCAAAGGGTTCTGTTACAACCCCATCCCCGTCGGCAAGGACTTCGAATACGATTTCTGGGCCGACCCCGGCAAACCCTGGCTCACGGACGGCAAGCTCATGAAGGAAGCCGGCGTCAACGCCGTGCGCATCTACCGCACCGGCAAGCACCCCAAGCTCACCAAGCAGGGCATCAATGATCTCTACACCAAGTTCGGCGTCCGCACCTTCGTGGGCCACTACCTCGGGTTCTGGGATTGGCCGCCCGCGAACTACGCCAACGGCGCCTATCAGAAGAAGATGACCGAGGACGTGCTCAGCATGGTCCGCGAGTACAAGGACGAAGCCGGTATCATCGGCTGGATCCTCGGCAACGAGAACAACTACAGCTTCGACCGCAACGTCCGTAATTGGTCCAACGAGGACATCGACAAGCTCGGCGACCCCGAGAAGATGTGGGAGGCCCGCGCCCGCATCTACTACCGTTTCGTGAACAACATCGCCAAGGAGCTCAAGAAGATCGATCCGACCCGCCCGGTCATCATGGGCATCGGCGAGATCAAGAGCCTTCACTTCGCCGCCCAGGAGACCCCTGACGTCGACGTCCTCGGCGTCATCGCCTACCGCGGCGCGAGCTTCGGCAACCTGTTCCGCCAGATCAAGCAGACCTACGACAAGCCGGTCATGATGATCGAGTTCGGCGCCGACCGCTTCAACGCCTACACCCGCGAAGAGGACCAGCAGTCCCAGTCGCGCTTCATCGAGCTCCAGTGGAAGGACATCGAGCGCAACTCGGTCGTGAAGACCGGCAGCGGCAATGCCATCGGCGGTCTGGTGTTCGAATGGTCCGATGAATGGTGGAAGGGGAACGAAGCGTTGGCCCACACCTGGTCCATCCACGATCAGGCCGCCCAGTGGTCGCACTCCGCCTACTACTATGATTACGAAGCCCCCGGCCGGATGAACATCAACGAAGAATGGTGGGGCGTCGTTTCGATCACCCCGCGTCCGCAGGAAGTCGAGAACGGCGTCGACAAGCGCACCCCGACCCGCGCCTATCATGTCCTTAAGTCCATGTGGACCAAAGGCGCCACCACGGTGGTCACGGACAAGGGCGCCAAGGTGACCCCGCCGGTCGCGGCCTCCGCCCAGACGACGACCACGACCCCGGAAGCGTCCGCGGCCAAGATCACGATCCCGGCCGAGACCGCGGAACCCGCTCCCACGCCGGCTCCCGTGACGCTCAAGGTCCCTTCCAGCTCCGAGACACCTTCAGGAACATCGGCCGGCGCGCCTCCCGCTTCCTCATCCTCGACCGGACTTGTGCTCGTGCCGAACACCTCCGGCGGTTACACCTGGTCGCTGAACGGTCAGCCGTTCTGGGCTAAGGGTGTCGCGTACAGCTCGGGTCCCGCAGGCGACGGATCTTCGGCCGCGTTCTGGTCGAGCCCGGACCGTCCGTGGCTCAAGGATGCCGCTGTCATGAAGGATTCCGGCGTGAACTCGATCCGTTTTTATGCTGCGCCCGGACAGGTTGACGGCGCGGTCAAGGCGGCCGGGGATTTTTATGACAAGGGGATCTACACCTTCTTAGGTCATGATCTCGGATTCTGGTCCCGCCCCTTGGCCGATTACCGCGACGAAGCGGTGCGTTCCGCGGTCGAGAAAGAAGTGCTTGAGATGGTCGCCGCGGGCAAGAACGAACCCGGCATCATCGGCTGGATCCTCGGCAATGAGAACAACTCCGCCTTCGAAGGCACTCCGTCCCCCGAAAAGACGGCCCAGGCTGAGGCGTATTTTTCCTTCGTCAACCAGCTGGCTGAAAAGATCAAGCAGATCGACCCGTCCCGCCCGGTCATCATGGGTCTCGGCGAGACCCAGTACCTGGACACCCTCACCAAGCTCATCCCGGATGTCGATGTGGTCGGCCTGATCGCGTACCGCGGCGACAAGTTCGACGGGCTCTTTGACGACTATTCGAAGAAGCTCGCCAAGCCCGTGATCGCCCTCGAGTACGGCGCCGACAGCTACAACGCCCAGACCGGCGCGGTGGACGAGCCCGCCCAGGCGCAGTACCTGCAGTCGCTCTGGAAGGATCTCCGGCAGAGCACCACGATGGACCGCGCTTCAGGGACCGCCCTCGGCGGGTTCCTGTACGAGTGGGTGGACCAGTGGTGGCGCGCCGACGCGAACAACCCTTCGAGCTGGAAGGTGCAGGACACCTCGGCCCAATGGTCCAGCGCCTCCTACCGCTATGATTATGACGTTCCGGGCAACCTGAACGTGAACGAAGAATGGTTCGGGCTGAACAAGCTCGTGACCGACCCGCAGAATCCTTCCACAACGGTCGTGACCCCGAAGCTCGCGCTGACGGGTCTCAAGACGCTGTGGAACCAGCCGGGCGCGCTATCGCCTGAGGCTTTGGGTTTTACGGTGGCCGGACCGTCTCTGACGGCTCCGGCGCCTGAAGCGATCGCGTCGTCGATTGCCGCTGATCCGGACGCGGTCCGCTCGCCGCTGATCCGCATCGCCCAGACGGGCGAGGGCGGGATCAACTTTGTCGCGGCCGGCCAACCGGTCTGGGTGCGCGGGGTCGTTTACAGCCCGACGCCCATCGGTCAGGGTCCCGTGTTCGACCATCTGGCGGACACCACCAACCCCTGGAACCAGGACGGCAAGCTCATGTCCGAGGTGGGGATCAACTCGGTCATCACCTATGTGAGCCCGAACAACCTTCCCGGGGCGCAGAGCATCGCTTCCGACCTCCTTAAGAACCACAAGATCTGGACCTTCGCCGCGGTCGACCCCGGATTGTGGTCCCAGTCCACCGTTCCCAACTACGCTGATGCGGCCACCCGTGACCGGATCACCCAGAATATCCTGGAGTCGGTCCGGGGGCTCGAGAGCTCCGACGGTATCGCGGCCTGGGTGATCTCCAACCGCCAGGGCTTCCTGCGCGGGGACGAAAAACTGAGCCAGTCGGTCTGGGAGTCCTATTACACGTTCCTTAACGAGTTGACCCAGAAGATCAAGACCGAGGATCCGTCCCGGCCCGTGATCGTCGAGGTCCTCGGACACGACAACATCAAGTGGATCTCAGGTCTTATCCCCGACGCGGACGCGGTGGGGGTCTACGGCCGGGACGGCGCGTGGGGATGGAAGAAGACCTTTGACACCATCCGCAAGGATGCCCAAAAGCCCGTCATGGTCCTGGCGTACGGCGCCGACAGCTTCAATATGCTGACCTCCAAGGCGGATGAGGACGCGCAGGCCTGGATGATCGAGTCCCAGTGGAGGGCTTTGGACCCTCAAACGACCCGGCTCAACCCGGCTGGTCAGGCGCTCGGCGGCTTTGTTTACGAGTGGACCGACTCCTGGTGGAAAGCGGACCCGTTGACGCCGTCCACCTGGACCGTTCAGGACACGACCGCGCAAGGCTCCAGCGCCGCCTACCCGGCGGATTATGAGGCTGCCGACGGGATGAACGTGAACCAGGAGTGGTTCGGGATCATGAAGGTCCGCCCGGCCGCCCCCGGGACCGCAACGCCCGTTCTGGCCCCCAAGAAGGTCTACGAGACGCTCAAATTGATGTGGTCCGGGGCCTCGGACGTCTGTCCTGGCTGAGGGTTGCTAACCGACCCGTTTTTTAATATCCTATACCGATCGATTTTGCCGGTTAGGTTGTTTTTTTGACCGCAAAGAAGTAAGGAAGTGCATTTTATGGGCTCCATCCGCACCGCGATATTTGGCGTCGGCAACTGCGCCAGCTCCCTCGTCCAGGGCCGTTATTACTACTCCGATAAGAAGGCCAATGTTCCCGGCCTGATCACCAAGAACTTCGGCGGGTATTACGCCGCGGACATTGAGTACGTCGCCGCGTTCGACGTGGACCGCCGCAAGGTGGGTCTGGACCTGTCCAAGGCCATTTTTTCGCCCCCCAACTGCACGACCATTTTCCAGTCCAAGATCCCCGGGATGAAGTGCCAGGTCGAGCAGGGCTACATCATCGATTCGATCGCCGCCCACAACCAGGACTTCAGCGAAAACCAGCGCTTCGAGCCCCTCAAGAACCGCGACGCGTCCCAGGCGGAGGCCAAAGCCCGCATCGTGAAGTCGCTCAAGAGCAAGAATGTCGAAGTCGTCGTGAACTACCTCCCGGTCGGCAGCGAGATGAATGTCCGCTTCTATGCCCAGTGCGCCCTCGAGGCCGGCTGCGCGTTCGTGAACGCCGTGCCCGTGTTCGTCTCCAAGATCATGGGAGAGGACTTCCGCAAGAAGGGCCTCCCGATCCTCGGCGACGACATCAAGTCCCAGGTTGGAGCGACGATCGTCCACCGCGTGCTCGCGAAGCTCTTCGAGGACCGCGGCCAGTCCATCAAGCGCACCTACCAGCTCAATGTCGGCGGCAACACCGACTTCATGAACATGCTCGACCGCACGCGCCTGGAGTCCAAGAAGATCTCCAAGACCCAGGCCGTCACCAGCCAGCTCAACGGCACCTGCCCGCCCAAGGACGACGTCCATGTCGGCCCGAGCGACTTCGTGCCCTGGCTCAATGACAACAAGCTCTGCTTCATCCGCATCGAGGCCGAGCAGTTCGGCGGCGTTCCCATGAACCTCGAGCTGCGTCTTTCGGTCGAGGATTCCCCGAACTCCGCGGGCGTCATCACCGACGCGATCCGCGCGGCCAAGGTCGCTTTGGACCAGAAGCTTTCCGGCCCCATCGTTGAGGCGTCGGCCTATCTCTTCAAATCGCCCGTGCGCCAGTACGACGATTCCGTTGCCCGGAAGATGCTCCTCGACTTCGCAGACTCCGCTTCCAGACCGGCTTCCAAACAGGCCGCGTCGAAGAACGGCGCGCGTCCGTCGGCCAAGCGTCAGCTCGCTTCCGCCTGACCATTTGCCGCAAAAAGCGCGTCCGCTTCGTTAGAGCAAACGGTCCTTATGCCGCCTAAAAAAACCTTCACCCTCCTCTCCTGGAACGTCAACGGCATCCGTTCCGTTGAGAAAAAAGGTTTCCTGAACTGGCTCCCGTCCGTCGGCGCCGACCTGGTCGGCGTCCAGGAGACGAAGGCCCACCCCGAACAGCTGACCCCCGTCCTGCGCAACCCGGAAGGTTTTTTCACGTCGTGGGCCCATGCCGACCGCAAGGGCTACAGCGGCGTCGCGGTTTTTTCCAAACGGCAGCCGCTCAAGACGACGATCGGGTGCGGCGTTCCGGAGTTCGATCTCGAGGGACGGGTGATCCAAACGGACTTCGAGGAGTTCACCCACTTCAATATCTACTTCCCGAACGGCCAGCGCGATGAGACGCGGCTGCGCTACAAGCTCAAATTTTATGACCATATCCTGGACGTCTTCGAGGGCCTGCGCCGCAAGGGCCGCGCGGTCGTGATCGCGGGGGACGTGAACACCGCCCACAAGGAGATCGACCTGGCCCGGCCCAAGGAGAATTCCGGAACGTCCGGCTTCCTCCCGATCGAACGCGCCTGGATCGACAAGCTTGTCGGGCTCGGGTACGTCGACACGCTCCGCGAGTTCCGCAAGGACGGCGGTCTTTACACCTGGTGGGACCAGATCTCGCGCGCGCGGGAGCGGAACGTGGGCTGGCGTATCGATTATCACTTCATTTCGCCGGATCTGAAGCCCCGTTTGGACGATGCCTGGACGATGCCGGAAGTCATGGGCTCAGATCATTGCCCGGTGGGGATGCGGCTGGTCTTCTGATCAACTGTGATAAAATAAGCCCCGAATTCACCCTGTCCGTCAGCCCCAAAGCCCTTTAACGGAACCATTTATGAGCCAGACCACCCGTATCGTCCAAGTCAGGGACCTCAAGATCGGCGGCGGCAACACCGTCGCGGTCCAGTCCATGTGCGCCACGCACACCCGCGACATCGCCGCCACCGTCGAGCAGATCAACATGCTCCACGCCGCCGGCGCCGACCTCATCCGCGTGGCCGTCGACAACAAGCTCGACGTCGAAGCGCTCAAGGAGATCCGCAAGCTCGTCAATCCCAAGGCGAGGCTTGTCGTTGACCTGCAAGAAAACTATCCCATGGCCGAGCTCGTCGCGCCGTTCGTCGACAAGATGCGCTACAACCCGGGCCATCTCCACCACCTGAACAAGGATGTTCCGGTGAAGGAAAAAGTCCGCTGGCTCGTCGAGATCGCCAAGAAGCACGGCAACGCGCTCCGCATCGGCGTCAACTGCGGGTCCGTCGCCCCTGAGTTCCTCGAGCGCTACCCCGGCGACCATGTCCGCGCGATCGTCGAGTCGGCCGCCTGGCACTGCTCGCTCATGGACGAGTTCGGGTTCAAGAACTTCGTCGTTTCGCTCAAGGATTCGGACCCGGACAAGGTCATCATCTGCAACGAGGAATTTTCCAAGCGCCGGCCGGACGTGCCCATCCATCTGGGCGTCACCGAGGCGGGCCTTCCTCCCGACGGCATCATCAAGACCCGTATCGCCTTCGAAAAACTCCTGAGCCAGGGCATCGGCGACACGCTGCGCGTTTCGCTCACCGTGCCGAACCCCGAGAAGCACCTCGAGATCTCCACCGGCCGCAAGATCGTCGACGACGTCGCGAACGGCCGCTTCATTTCCGTACCCAAGAACTTCGGGAAGGGGATGAATGTGATCTCCTGCCCGTCCTGCTCGCGCGTGGAGAACCACCACTTCGTGGACCTCGCCCAGAAGGTGAAGGCCATGACCGAGTACGCCAAGGAAAAGAAGATCACGATCGCCGTCATGGGCTGCCGCGTGAACGGCCCCGGCGAGACCGACGACGCCGACCTCGGCCTCTGGTGCGGCCCGTCCACCGTGACGCTCAAGCAGAAGACCGAGACGCTCGGTTCCTACACCTACGACACGATCCTCCCCGTCCTCAAAGCCAAGCTCGACGAAGTCATCCAGGCGCAAGCGCAGACGGCCTAGCCCACATGAACCGGCCGATCGGAGTTTTTGATTCGGGTCTCGGGGGGCTCACCGTCGTCAAGGCGTTCCTGCGCCATCTCCCGGAAGAGCCCATTGTCTATTTCGGCGACACGGCGCGCGTGCCGTACGGCACGAAGTCCAAGGAGACCATCACCCGGTTCTCCGGCGAGATCATCCGCTTCCTCAAGAAACATGACGTCAAAATGATCGTGATCGCCTGTCACACCGCCTCGGCGCTCGCGTTGGACGCGGTCATCGCCGAGTTCCCGGGTCTGCCGATCCTCGGCGTCGTCGACCCGGCCTCCCGCAAGGCGGTCGAAATGTCCAAGACCAAGCGCATCGGCGTCATCGGGACTCGCTCGACGATCTCGAGCGGCTCGTTCGAGCGGGCGATCTACGGCCTCGAGCCCGACGCGCGCGTCTTCAGCGCGGCCTGCCCCCTGTTCGTGCCGCTGGTCGAGGAAGGGTGGGCGGCCGGCGGAGTTGCCGACAAGGAGGTCGTGGACCGGGTCATCCACAAGTACATCGACCCGCTGGCCAAAGAACAGATCGACAGTTTGATCCTGGGCTGCACACACTACCCGATCCTGGCCGAGCGCATCGCTTCAGCCCTGCCGGCCGGTGTTTCGCTCGTCGACCCGGCGGAGGAGACGGCGCTTTCCGCCCGGTTCGTGCTGAAGGAGCTTGGTTTGGCGGTGACGCCCGCGGCCGCCGCTGGCCCCGCCGCGTCAGGCTCTTTCGGCGCTCAGGCCGGTCCCAGTCCCAAGCTCAAATGTTTCGTGTCGGACGACGCGCTGAGCTTCAAGCGATTGGGTGAGGTGTTCCTGGGCAGCGGGATCCCTTCGGTCGAACGCGTGGTGGACGAGGAGTTCCAGACCGCCTGACGGCGCGTCCGGGATCTTTTGGAAAAAATATTCATGGAAAACGACGCTCAACCCAAAATGCACACTCAGACGACGCCGCTGACGGCGGAAGTCTCGGAGATCTTTTCGTCCATCCAGGGCGAGGGGCCGTACCTCGGCAAGAAACAGGTCTTCGTCCGTTTCGGCCGGTGCAACATGCACTGCCATTACTGTGATGAGCTCGACAAGATGCAGAAGGGGATGTACCGCAACGTCCCGATCGCCGATATTCTGAGGCAGATCGACGACTTCGAGCGGGAGCAGGGCCGGCATCATTCGGTGAGCCTCACGGGCGGCGAACCCCTGGTCTACCCGAGGGCCCTCGAAGCGCTTCTTCCCGAGCTCAAGGCCCGGGGCCTTCTGACGTACCTTGAGACGAACGGCACGCTGCCCAAGGTCCTCGAGCGCGTGATCGGACA
>Ga0209573_1002970_pt1 | contig 19942 bp, 20 predicted proteins | sample TNRBio252014_DNA_FD_185870 | JGI IMG/M metagenome (GOLD analysis project Ga0209573, IMG submission 185870) | Wastewater treatment Type I Accumulibacter community from EBPR Bioreactor in Madison, WI, USA - TNR Reactor_6/25/2014_ DNA (SPAdes)... | ecosystem: Engineered > Bioreactor > EBPR >...
AAGGAGGAATTCGACGGTCACTCGAACTGCTTCATCGAATCGGGGGACGGAAAGGCCCTTCTCATCGATTTCAACTACGAGCACGAGCCGCACGAAGGCCCCTTCCCGTTTGCCTTCGGTCCGATGAAGCTCCTCGAGGAAAGCCGCTTCAACCACCTCGGGAAGCTTGCCTTCCGCCACGTCTATTGGAATCTCCTCCTCAAGGCCCGCCCCCTCCCCGGTATCAGCCGTCAGAAAAAGGCCCCTCCCGCAGCCGCGAAATAACCCACCATCCCAAATCCTACCATGACCAAAAACCTCGCTGGAACCGATCTCGATGTGAATGAAGAGGGTTACCTCACCGACATGACCCAGTGGACCGAGGCCGTCGCCGAGGCCATCGCGGCCGAAGAAGGCGTTGGACCTCTCGCCGAAGGCCACTGGAAGGTGATCCGATACCTACGCGAGCAACAGGCCAAAGGGGCCGCCCTCACCATCCGTGGCATGGGCAAAAGCGGCGTCGTCACGACCAAGGAACTCTACGATCTCTTCCCGGGCGGCCCGTTGAAGAAGTCCTCCAAGATCGCCGGCATCCCGAAACCCGTTGGCTGCATTTGATCCCACCCCTTTTCTCCTGACATGAGCACTCCCTCCCAGCCCGTCAAAAAGATCTGCCTGATCGTGAGCCGCGGCTCGCTCGATGGCGTTTATCCCGCCCTCATCATGGCCAACGGCGCGCGCATGGAAGGCATCGAGGCCTCCGTCTTCTTCACCTTCTTCGGGTTGAACGCCCTCGTCGATAAGACCCTCGATCACCTGAAGGTCCCCACCGTCGGAAACTCCGCCCTCAATATGGCCATGCCCATGCTCGGACTGCCCATGACAATGCCCTTCCCCACCTGGCTGGGCGCGATTCCCGGAGTCAGCGCCTTCGCGACCCATCTCATGAACAAGGAGATGGACAAACTCGACATCCCTCCCGTGCGCGAGTTTCTCGAACTCATCTCCGACTCCGGCGGCAAGCTCTACGCCTGCAAGCTCGCCATGGACATGTTCAAGCTGAAGCGCGAGGACCTCTGCGACCGCGTCGACGATGTCCTCACCGTCGGACAGTTCTACGAAGAGGCCGCGGGCGAAGGCTCGCACATTCTATTCACCTGAGCGAGATCCTCAGCGACTGAAGAGAATCTTCACGAGATCGACCTTTGCCGCATCACCTGAGGAAGTGGAAAGTAGGGGGATCCTGCGGCTGACCCGATCCGAGAGCGGCTTCAGGACCACTTTAACCACCTGGTAATCCCCGGGAGAAAGCGTCTCTGTGAGGAACTGGCCTTTCGTCACGAGAGAAGTGCGGTTTCCTCCGGACAGGTAGCTAACTTTGAGGCTCCGATTGCTCCTCACTCCACGCAGGCGGAAGCGGTCATCACCGTCGCCATCGTTCTGAATGCCGAGGTAGGCCGTCGCCCCTCCCGAACCTCGCGAAACAAGCTTCACGCGCTGCCCTGATCCGCTCCGGTTGTAGATGCCGTCCCCTTTCGCGGCGGCGACGGAAGGTTTTGCGGCAATAAGTCCGTCGACCTGATAGCGCACCGCCGGGCGGATCGCAAAACTGGCCGAAGAAAGAGGTTCGCTCCCGTCCCAGAAGGCCAGCCTCACCGGAAAGGCCTGCGGGTCTTCCGCGTCAACCGTCGGTTCAATGCCGGTGATCCGAAAGGTGTTGACCAGATTGCCGCCACCCGCATGATGATCGACGAAGCTGAAAAACACCCCCTCGTCGACCACTTCGCTCTTCCCGTCGAACCAGAGCGTGAATTGCCCGTCCTCGGTGTCCAGTCCGACCGGTAGTTCAACCGCACTGAAATAGCTCCCGTCGAGGGTCCGATAGCTGTATTCCTCGACCATGGGTGGATCGAACCATTTGCCCAAACGGGTGAGATCCCGATGATCCAGGTAGTAGTCCCCGTTTCTATCAACCAGATTCCCGTTCAAAGGCAGGATCACATCCCCACCAGCCTGACTCACTCCGGAAGGCTCCCCGGCATATCCTGCCCCGACCGCGACAAAGATCGTCGCATCGGCGACCTGGCCTGTCGGATGTGCGGTCAGCCACTTGCTCTGCTCAACGGGATCGAATTCAAATTCCCCGATGGTGATGAGTGTCCGGTAGGGCGCGGCCCCACCGACGAGGCCAGCAATCTCACTGAAGAGTGGTGCCTGTGTGTTGGTGACAGGTCCCGGAGCGGGAACCTCGGCCGAAAACTGGAACTCCCCGTAGCCCGACCATCCGATCCCCGGATTCATTTCGAGGTGCAGGGCGGTCACGACACCGGTGGCCACCAGTTGCCGGGTGCGGTTCCACGAGAAGTCATCACCGCCCATATAGTAGTTCACCGGAACCGAAGGTGCCCCACCAGCCGGGACGTAGGTCATCTTTGCGGTCCCCGTCGCAGGATCGTTGGAGAAACTCGCCTCGTCGAGTACGAAGGCATGAGGATTCCCGGTGTCATCGGTCCCGAACTCGAATTGCACGACAACCTCCGCGTAGCCCTGTGCGATTCCATAGTTTGAATCCAGCCAAGCCGTACTCAGCGGAAAACTGCCCGGAGGCGCGCCCGTGATTTCACCTTTTGCCCCCCAGATTTTTTTCGGAACGGGATCGCCATCCAAATCGAGATAGACGGGCAACGAAGAAAAGTCGCCTGCCAAAAATCCCCATTCAAACACGAAGGTGTCAGCCCTGACCACTCTGCCCGGGCCAAGACACATGCATAACGCACAAAGAACCTGCAGAACCCACGACTGGATCCCCATGCCGGACATCATTTTAAACTGATTCATACGCAAGTCTTTCTCCCTAATCATATTCCTCCCGACTGCCGAACGCTCCGCAGCGCTTGGGAACTCACCCGCGGCTTTTGTCGAGGCGCGCGGCGAATTCTCCAGACTTTGGGGGGCTGAAATTGCTGTCCGCAGACCTCAAAAACCGCTACATTCGGGCCATGCCCCCAGCCCGACTGAAGGTCCTCAAGACCTACAAACTCTACATCGGCGGAAAATTCCCCCGCACCGAGAGCGGACGCACCATGACTGCCCGACACGCCTCCACCGGCGAGCACCTCGCCCACTATTGCCACGCCTCGCGCAAGGATCTCCGCGATGCCATCGTCGCCGCCCGCGCCGCCCTGCCGTGCTGGAGCGCTACCACCGCCTACCTCCGCGGGCAGATTCTCTACCGCGCGGCCGAGATGATCGAGGGACGGACCTCGAGTTTTGCCGCCGAGATTTCCGAAGTCACCGGACTCCGGCCCGCCGAGGCGCGCCGCGAAGTCGAGGCTTCGATCGATGTCCTCGTCCATTTCGCCGGATGGACGGACAAACTCGGCTCCGTCTTCGGCTCGGTGAATGCGGTGGCCTCACCGCATTTCAATTTCACCTTCCCGGAGCCCTCCGGCGTCGTCGGGATCTTCGCCCCGGATCAACCCTCTTTGCTCGGGCTCACGACCCTCCTCGGTCGGGTGGTTTTGTCAGGCAACACCTGCGTCGCTCTCGCTTCCGAGACCGCTCCCCTGCCCGCCCTTTCCCTCGCCGAAGCTCTCGCCACAAGCGATTTGCCGGGCGGCGTCATCAATCTCCTCACCGGAAAACGCGCCGAACTTGCCCCTTGGCTCGCGTCCCACCTCGATGTGAATGCCGTGATCGATGGATCGGGTGATGCGGCAGTCTTCCAGACGCTTCAAGGGGGCGCGGCCGACAACCTCAAACGGGTTCACGATCATTCCTTCGCTTCGCCCGAAGATTGGTTCGGGGACGCGGCCCGTGATCCCTACCGCATCCTCGACACCCTCGAGTTCAAGACCGCCTGGCATCCCATGGGTGTTTGAAAAGTGAAACAGGCGCTCCTCATCGTCCTCGATTCCGTCGGAATCGGCCACGCGCCCGACGCGGCGGCGTTTGGAGACGAAGGAGCCAATACCCTCGGCCATCTCCGCGAAACGATTCCAGCCTTCGCCCTGCCGCATCTCGATGCCGCCGGACTAATCGCCTGTGAGCCGCTCGCCGCGGGAGGCGATCCTGACATTCCCACCAAGCTCTCCTACGGATGCCTCACCGAGGTCTCACCCGGGAAGGACACCGTCACCGGCCACTGGGAGCTCGCCGGGGCGCCGCTCGAACGTCCTTTCGCCACCTTCGAGCGTTTCCCTGACGCACTCCTCGCCGAAATGGAGACGCTCACAGGTGAATCCTTCCTCGGAAACTACGCCTGCTCCGGCACCGTCATTCTCGAGGAACTCGGCGGCGAACATATCCGCACGGGCCGCCCCATTCTTTACACCTGCGCCGACTCCGTCATCCAGATCGCCGCGCACGAGGCGATCATGCCGGTGCGGCGTCTCCGTGAGATTTGCAAAGCGCTCCGCCCCCTCGCCGACCGGGAGCGGATCGGTCGCGTCATCGCCCGGCCCTTCGTCGGCGAACCCGGAGCATTCCGCCGCACCGCGAACCGCCACGACTTCGCGATGCGTCCGCCCCGGACCGTGCTGAACCTGCTCATCGCCGCCGGAGTCGAAACGATCGGAGTCGGGAAGATCGGCGACATCTTTTCGGGCTCGGGGATTTCCCGTTCATTCCCGACCCAAAGCAATGCCGACGGCTGTGCCGTGATGGACCGGCTCCTCGCGGATTCACCGGAACAGCCTCGCCTCATCTTCACCAATCTCGTCGATTTCGATTCCCTCTATGGCCATCGCCGCGATCCGGCGGGTTACGCGCGGGCCTTGCGGGAGTTCGATGACTGGTTCGGCACGCTCCTGCCACGTCTTCATGAGGAAACGCTACTGGTCCTCACCGCCGACCACGGCAATGATCCCACCTGGACGGGTACAGACCACACGCGCGAGCGGGTGCCCTTGCTCGTGAAGGGGCTGGGAGCCCCTCGGAATCTGGGCACTAGACACACCTTTGCAGACGTCGCCGCGACCTTAGCGGAGTGGTTTGGGGTCGGAGAGAGCGGGTTGGCGGGAACTCCGTTATGAGATCCTGCAGCGCTCACTCCCCCTCCGCCAAACAATAGAGCCACTCCTTCCGCTCGCCCTCGCTCTTGGCGGCACGGAGGAAAACCTCGTTCCCGACAAAGACGGGCGTGGCGAAGCCCTCGTCGCCCAGCGTGTTTTCCGCTAGTTTGATGAACTGCGCCGGATTCGGTTCGTAGACGTGGGTGATTCCGCGCTCGTTCATCGAGTAGATCCGGCCCCCGGCGAGGGTCGGGGAAGCGCTAACCGGCCCACCGAGCCGGACTTTCCACTTCTCTTCTCCGGTCTTCGCATCCCAGCAGAGGGCGATGCCGCCGTCGTTGAAGGCATAGAGATGGCCGTCGTGATAGAGCAGCGACTGTTCGTAGGATTTGTCCTTGTTTTTCCAGAGCACCGACTGCGTTTCCCTGACGCGCACGGCAATGGTCTCCTGTTGTGGAAAACCGCCGCTCGCGAAGACGGTGTCCTCGCTCCAGACCATGGTCCCGCATGTGGCATTCGAAGAGCCGTCGATCTGCCAGAGAATCCCGCCGTTTTCCGGATCGTAGGCACTGACCTTGGCGGCCCCACTCAGGAGGATCTGCTCCCTCCCGCCAATCGAGGCTACGATTGGCGAGGAATAGCTCGTCTTCACCTTGCGCTCCGTCCGCCAGAGCTCCCGCCCGTCATTCGTCGCAAATGCGGCGAGGAATCCATCCTCAAGGAACTCGGCGGAAACAATGAGCTTTCCGTCATGCAAGGTGGGGCTGGGGGCATAACCATAGCGGTAGTCGCAGGTGTAGGGGCCGGCGTCCCGCTGCCAGAGCCGTTCTCCTTTCAAGGTGTAGGCGGTGAGAAAGACCCGGTCGGAATTGTGAAAGGAGACGTAGACGTTCTCTCCATCCGAGGCCGGGGTCGGGGTTGCTGCGCTGTTTTTGCGGTGGAGTTGATCAGGCAATCCGGTCTCGTGAACGCGCTCCTTCCAGCGGATCGAACCATCGGACCGGGCGTAGGCGAGGACAAATTGTCCGTCCTCGCTCGCCGTCGTAACAATGACGAGATCCCCGACGACAATAGGACTCGAAAGCCCGCGGCCGGGAATGTAGGCCTTCCATTTCACGTTTTCTGTCTCAGACCAGGTCAGCGGTGGCCTCGCCTTGTCATCGGCCACCCCCTTGCCGCCAGGACCGCGCCACTGACGCCAATCGGTCTCGTGTGAAAATGACGGAATTGCTCCGAAAAGCGCGAAAAGAAGCAGGATCAGGAACGGACGGGTCATTTGGGGACAAGTTACGTCGCAATCGGTTGGACAATCCCGTCTTCCATGGAAAACTGCAAGCCCGTGCCCGCGTCCCCCCTCAGCGTATGCCCGCCAAATCAGAAGACTCCCCCGCCAACGCCTCCCTCTATCAGGAATTCCTCGCCGAACGCGAGGAGATCCTGAAGCACAAATGGATCCAAAGCGAAGAGGCCGGACATGATGTCGGCCTCGAAACCGCCCTTGTCGATTGGGCGGTGAACCACCGGGAATCGTGGCGAGAGCGGCAGGGCACGCCTGCGCGCGCCTGAACCATGCCGGATTCAGTTTCCGGCGAGGGGCCGGGCGATGAGCATGGCCGGCCGTGACTCCTCGACCATTGCCGAATGAATGGCCAGGTCGGTCGTCGCCGGAGCCGCCACCGGGGCGGAAACGACGGGCTTGTTCACGCCTTTCTTCTCCGGCCCCTCACCAACCAGTTCGCGGACCGGGTCGTAGGCTCCGTCGGCGTGAGGCAAGCGCTCGACGAGCTGGTCCAGTTTCGCGAGATCCCCCCGCTCGACCTCTGCCTTCACATCCACGAGCAAGGTCTCGACCACCATGCCGCGGATCCAGGGCATCGCCGTGGAGAACTCTTCGCCCAACTCGGCGGCGGAAATCCGGTCGCCGGACCGGTAAACCGCCATCGTCAGTCCTTCTGCGGCTGAAGCATCAGAGGGGTCCAACTCAAGAGCGGAAAGGAAGGAATCCATCGCCGGTTCCCATTCCTTGCGGTCGAAATGAGACCAGCCTTCCCGCGTTTTGGAGGCCGCCTTGCCCCCCTTCAAAGCGGAACCGGCCACCTGAATGCGAACCGCCTTGGCAGCCAGGGGGCGGTATTCGCGGGAATTGGGCTGGGGTGCAGCCGTCGCCAGGGAGGTGAACCCGAAGGCAAGGAGGGAGAGCGCGAAGGAAGTCGGAGAAGCGTTTTTCATAAGCAACTCCGAAAAGTTAAACAAATTTAATTAAATAACAATCAAATTTTAAAACTTTATTAAAATTTAATCTCAGTTTTGCGAAATGCATTAAATCCGACCGCCTCACGTAAGACCGAACTTGCTCAGGAACCCGTCGCCTCGCGCTCGATCATGCGAGTAATCTCGAGGGCGACGTCGAGGGCGGCAGCTCCTTGGAGACCGCTCACCTTGGGTTGTTCGCCCCTGGCGGCGCAATCGATGAAAGCGGCGAGTTCGCATTTGAGAGGCTCTTCCTTTTCCACCTGCACTTCCTCCCGGGCGATGGCCATGCCGTCCTTTCGGTAGATCCAGCCGCTCTGGTCCTGGTAATCAAGGGAAAGGTAGGCATCGCCCTGGAAGACGCGGATCTTCCGCATCTTCTCCGGACTGATCCGGCTCGCGGTGATGTTCGCCACGCAGCCGTTCTCAAAGCGGATGCGGGCGTTTGCGATGTCCTCGCGCCGGGTCAGCACGGGAATGCCGACCGCGTCGATCGAGGCGATGGATGAACTGACGAGGTGAAGCACGATTTCGAGATCATGGATCATCAGATCGAGGACCACGCCGATATCGAGGCTGCGCTGGGGAAAGGGTGAGAGGCGGTGGCACTCGATGAACTTGGGCGAATCGAGGACGGCCTCGAGGCGGCTCATCACCGGGTTGAAGCGCTCGATGTGACCGACCTGGAGGACGCAGCCCATCTCCGCAGCGAGGTCGATCATGGCCTTGGCGTCGTCGACCGAATCGGAGATCGGCTTTTCCACGAGAACGTGCTTTTTGGCCGAGAGCAGCTTGGTCGCGACCTCGCGGTGGGTAACGGTCGGGGTGGCAACGGAGGCGGCATCGACCCGCTCGACGAGGTCCTCGAGGGTGGCGACGGCCTCAGTGCCGAATTCGGCGGCGAGGGCCTTCGCATGGTCGTGATTCGCATCATAGATCGCGACAAGCTCGGCCGAGGCGAGCTCCGCATAAACGCGGGCGTGGTTTCTCCCGATCGCTCCGACCCCGACGACTCCTGCTTTGACCTTCATGTTGCGGAAGGCTATGACAGCATCCGGGCACCAAGGCAACCGGCGATCCGTTCTTCGCACGAAATTTGCGGGAAAAGGGCCATGTTGCGCCCGCTTGCTGGCACGAGCGCCCGGACCTTTTTACTCGTTCACTCCAAAAAAGAGGATCGTGGCCGAATCTCCCTCGCTGCTTGCCGGCTTGTCCGCCGCAGTGCGTATGGCGGCGGTGTGGTAGCTGCCAGCGAGATCGTCGGCGAGGACGACGGTGCGCGGGTAGTTCAGTCCCTTGCTGAAGGAATGGAAGAGCTCGACCCGACGCCAATCGCTCCCATCGACGCTGACCTCGAGAGCACCGGAGTCGGGTCCGGCGAGGACGAAGGCGGTCAGGGCCGAGCCCGCGAAGGTGTGATAGAGGTAATCGCCGGCCTCGTCGCTGCGGAGGGCGTTGAAAACGGTGTAGTCCCCGCGGATGCTCCCGAGCGGGATCAGCTCCTTCGAAACGGGTCCGAATTTCCAGCCACCCAGCCAGCTCAGGGCCTGGGGATCGACTGTGACCGCACCGTCGTAGCAGCCCGGATCGAGCGGCTCGGGTACCGGCACCGGAGCGACCGCCTCCGCCTCCGCCTCCGCCTCCGCCTCCGCCTCCGCCTCCGCCTCCGCCTCCGCCTCCGCCTCCGCCTCCGGCGAAGCGGCGATCACCGAAGTAATGAGATCGGAGGCGAACTGGTAGCCCGCCGGATTCGGATGGGTCTCTCCGTAGTCCTTCTCCCAGGTCTTTTTCCCGGCCTTGATCTCGCGGGCGAGCGCGAGCCCGACATCGACGCTGGCGATGCCGTAGTGGCGCGCCACCGCTTTGTGCGCGGCAACGCTGACAGCCTCCTCTCCCGCTTCGTGTTTGGCAAGGATTCCCGGATTGACGAACTGAACCGCGATGACCTCACCGGCGGGATTTGCGTTGAAATACTGGCGCAGGATCCCTTCGAGTCCGCGGATCGCGGTCTTGCGATCGTGGCGCGCATCCTGATCGTCGTTCACCGCGAACTCGACGATGAGAAGATCGATGGGACCTTTCGAAAAGACATCACGCTCCGCGCGAAAGGCCCCCGAGACCGAGCAGGTCGAGCCGAGTCCGGCATTCGTGAAGGTGAACGCCACCTCGGGCCACTTCGCCTGGAGCCAGTCCGGCACGCGTTTGGTGTGGCCGGTTTTGTTCTGGGTGATCGATCCACCGAAGAAGGCGACATGAGCCTTCTTTTCACTCGCGATCTTGGCGAGGAAGTTCGGGACTCCCCGTCCCGCCTCGATTACCGGAATTTCCTCGGCGTAGAGCGAATGGACGAGAAGGAACAGGGAAAGGCAGAGCAGCGGTTTCATGGATCAGGAGATCCAGTATCGGGCGGCGGAGCGAATGAGGAAATGCTTTTCTGCTCCCGGCCCGCGAACGCGTAAGTCACTCCGGGATGACGTGATTTCGACCTGAAAGGATGGCGCCCGAATGGTGAAAATCGTAACGTGGCGCGATGAAAGTGATCCCGATTCTTCTTTTCGCCGTCCTCTTTCCGCTCCCCTACCTGCAAGCAAATTCCTGGCCCGCCTGGCGCGGCGACGTCGCGGGATCGGGCGTCACCACCGCCAGCGATCTGCCTCTTGAATGGGGCAAGGAAAAGAACGTTCGCTGGCGCATCGACTTGCCCGAGGCCGGAAACTCTACGCCTATCGTGCATGGAGACCGGGTCTTCGTGACCCAGCCGGTAACCCCCGAGAAATGGCGTGGTCTGATGTGTTTTGATCTCATGGACGGAACGCTCCTGTGGAAAAACGGCCTCGTCTACGACAAGCCCGAGACGACCCACAACACCAATCCCTACTGCTCCCCTTCCCCCGCCACCGACGGGAAGATCGTTGTCACCGCCTACGGATCGGCCGGGGTGGTGGCTTACGACTTCGATGGCAAGCAACTCTGGCACCGCGACCTCGGGCCCGTTTCGCATGGGTGGGGCAGCTCGAGTTCCCCCGTGCTCCATGGTGATCTTGCGATCGTTTACCATGGCCCGGGCGACGGTGCCGCGCTCTACGCCCTCAATAAAAACACGGGTGAGACCGTATGGAAATGGGACGAGCCCAAGTGGGTGACCGGTCCCCGCACCGACGGCTTTGCCGGGAAAGACGACGGCATCGTCGGCGCCTTCAGCACCCCCATCCTCGTGAAAAGCGGCGACCGTGAGGAGCTCGTGATGAGTTTCCCCATGGAAATGAAGGCCTTTGATCCCAAGAGCGGAGCGATCCTCTGGACCTGTTCGGGCCTCAATCCGCTCGTCTACGCCTCGCCTGTCGCGGCGGGTGCCATCGTCGTCGCCATGGGCGGCTACAACGGCAACTCCATCGCCGTAAAGACGGGTGGATCAGGCGACATCACCGCCACCCACCGTCTCTGGCACGAGGTACGCCACAACGGCGGCATCGGCACCGGTGTGGTCCACGGCGACTACTATTATTACGGTGGCAGCGTCGTCAGTTGCATGGAGATCAAGACCGGCAAAGAAGTCTGGAAAGCCCGCCTCCCGGACGCCGGAGGTTCGTGGGGGTCCTACCTCCTTGCCGGGGATCGCATCTATGCCCTAAGCCAAAAGGGCAGCACCGCCGTTTTCCGCGCCAATCCCGAGAAGCTCGAAGTGATCGCCCAAAGCGACCTCGGCGAGCACACGAATTCCTCGCCCGTCCCCGCCGGAAAATCCCTCATCATCCGCACCCACGAAGCGCTCTGGTGTGTCGGGAGTGAGTGAGATTGGCGGTTGAACCATGCTGGGCCGGATCACGGGGCGGATTTTGCACTCATCAGTTCTTCTTCCGACCGCCCGCCTTGAGCATGGGCGGATTGCAATTCCGCCCTACGTTTTTCAATCGCTCCGTCACTCCAGGCAAAAGTAGGGCGGATTTGCAATCCGCCCCCGACGATCCGCACATCGTTTGGGTCCGGGTGAAACTCCCTTCCACCCCCGCCCTTCCTCCGGCGAAATCACGGCTTACCCTTCGCCTCCAACATCAACTTCACGCGGGCCGCTTCCTTTTCCAGGGCGGAACCGGAAACCGGTAGCGGTTCAAAATCGGGATCCGGGGTGATCGTTTCCGTCGCTGGAATCTCCCGCCAACGCAAGCGGCGGAACCAGACGTCCTGCCCGTGATCCTGCAACCAGAGGCTGCCGCCGCGCCCGGTGAGGTCGCCACCCCGGATTCCGAGGAGATCGACATACCACTTCCACTTCGGATCGGCGTAGTCGAACGAGAGAACCCGCTCTTCATTCAGCCAGTGCTCAATCACCGTTCCCTGGCACATGACCCGGGCGGTGTTCCACTCTCCGAGTGGCCTTGTCGCATCTTTGCTTGGAGCCATGCAGAAAAAGAGCGAAGCGGCGGACTGCCGGGCATTTTCTCCGTAGGGACTCCCGGCATTGTCGAGCACTTGGTATTCCACCTGTCCCGGACGGTAGTAGAGACCCGAGTTGCAGCCCTTCGAAACCTTCCACTCGAACCGCAGCTCGAAATCATCCGGCACGGTCTCCGCCGTGTAGGTAAGCGGGCCACCCTTTTCCTTTCGGTAAAAGGCCCCTTCCTGGATCACCCAATTTCCCGATTGCTCCCACCCGGCGAATCCCTTCCCATCCGAGAGCGGAGTAAAACCCGCTTCCGCGGTGGGCTCCGAGGCAAGGGATCCGAAGGTGCCACAGATCGCGATGGCGAGGGAATAGGCGGTCGTTTTCATCCGGCAAAAGAAAAGGGCTCCCTCGTTGGAAGGAGCCCTCGAAAATCTCACTTGATCGGTAAACGATCAGAAGGTCGCCGTGGCACCGATGTGGAAGCGGCCGGATTCGTCGGTCACGACATTCTCGGTGAAGACGGGATAACCGTAATCGAGGCGGAACTTGAACCAATCGCTGTAATTCCAGCGGAGACCCACCCCGACCGATCCGATCTGATAGGTGGAAGGCTCGGCGGGAAGCAGGTCCTCGTTTCCAAGGTTGGCCGCGTCAAAGAAGCCGAGGAAGCGAAGGCTGTCGGTTTCGTTCTCCCAGTCACCGATACGGGCGAGGGAGAGTTCGGGAGTGTAGAGTTCGAACGTTCCCCAAGCACCGTGGTCACCACGGGCGACCCGTTGATCGAAGCCGCGGACTGTGTCATAGCCACCCGCACCGAGCTGCTCGGAGGCCTGGAGATTTCCGTTGGCATCCTGACCCTGCACCTTGAAGCGCATCGACCAATCTTCGTGGAGACGGCGCTGATGCTCGAAGCTGGCGATCATGTAGAAGTAGTCCGAGGAAGATCCGGCCCGTGAGGAGGCGAAGGCGGCATCCGAATTGTGGTTGTTGAAATCACCGGGCGACCAGACCCCGCGGATGTCAAACTGCGACACGCCGCGCTGGTGCTGGATCGTCTCGTTGTAGCCGAGGCTGAATTGGAAGATCTCAACACGGGAACCGAAGAGCTGGATGTTGTTCAAATTGCTGAAGTCGACGAACTCGAGGTTGTTGCCATTGGACTTCCAGTCGAACCCGAAATCCATCTCGCGCTGGCGGTTGGCGGTGCCATCGAGCGGAATGCTGTAACGACCGCTCAACTGGATGTTGTCTCCATCCGAATCGAGGCTGTTGCCACCACCCACCGGAATCGGATCGGAATCGATATCGACATACGACGCGAGCACCGTAAACCAGTGGCGCCAGGGAAGCGATTGGGTGTAAACGAGCGAGTTGGAACGGACGTGCTCGAAATCGAGGTCACTCGTGAACTGGTAGCTCAAGCTGCGGTTCGGACCGAAGGCATCCCCCATGTTGAAGCCGACGATGAAGCGGTCTTCCCCGAGGTAATCGACACCGGAGTCTTCGTAACCGGTGTAGAACCAGTTGGCCCGGGTCTGGTAGCTCTTCAGGATCACGTCGGTCGTTCCGAACTCGTAACCGGGCGCATAGACCATATCGATCTTGCGGTAGGGGCTGCGGTTCACCCAGGAGAGATCACGGAGCACTTCGGAGGCGCGGATCACTTCACCCTTCTTCACTCGCATCTGGCTGCGAATGAACTCTTCGGTATCGGCATCGACACCTTCGACGCGGATGCGGGCAAGTTCAGATTCGATCACGACCAACTGCACCACGCCGGAGGTGATGTCCTGCTCCGGAATCAAGACATCGACGACGGGACGGTCGCCTTCGCGATAGGCGACAATGACGTCCTTCACCATCTGATCGAGCGATCCGAGCGAAACCGGCTTGCCGATGTAGCTCTGGAGGACAAGACCAACCTGACGGGGGAAATTCTCGAAGTCGTGCCAGATGCCTTCCACGCCGGGCCATCCGTCGGGACGGACATCACCGGGACGCGGGAGGAGGACGATACCGAGGAGCTGGTTGACGAGATACTCGTCTTCCGAGCCGCCTCCGCCGACGCCCTTGCCTGCTCCGTTGTCGATGTGAAAACGTCCCAGCTTGTCCACCTTGAGGGGGCCTTCGCCACCGCCCGAATCGAGGACAGATCGGGTCTCCTGCACCTTGGACTGGGTAGTCGGAGGAAGGACATCGAGAAGGATCTCCGTGCCATATTGGTCGGTGACGGTTTGTTGGGCGTGCGAAACGCTCATCAAGCTCGCCACAAAAAGGGCACCGATTCCGGTCTTAAGAAGTTGGATTCTCATCAGATTCAAACAGTCGCGGCCCGTTGACACCGCTCCACAAGCCAATCGCTTAACACACGTTAAAAGGGTTGAAAACGCTTTTTTCAGATTTTTTTCGGGTGTCCGGCATTCAGGCGGATGCTACAGGGGGAAAGCGACGCGATGAAAGAAAAATCTGAAGTTTTTTTGACCGACACCCATGCCCACCTCGCCTCGGCTCGTTTTGCCGGGGATTTGCCGGGAGTTCTCGCCCGTTCCCACGAGGCCGGCGTAGGGCGGATCGTCTCGATTTCATGTGATCTCGACGATGTGGAGGCCAATCTAACCCTCGCTGCCGCCCATGCCGGCATCGTTGCCACGGCGGGAATCCACCCCTGCTATGTCCACGAACCCGGCCCCTCGGACTGGCGCGAGCGGCTCCGGACTCTCGCGGCGCGGCCTGAAATCGTCGCGATCGGGGAAATCGGACTCGATTATTATCACCCGCCTGAGGACGGCAGCGAGACCGCTGTCTGGCGACGGCTCCAGGAGTCGATCTTTGAAGAAATGCTGCAACTGGCTCAGGATCTCCACCTCCCGGCCGTGATCCACTCGCGCGAGAGCACTCCCGCCGTGCTCGACGTCCTCGCCCGCTTTCCGGCGGTGCGGGCGGTCCTGCATTGTTTCACGGGCTCTCCGGCGGAGGCGGAGCAGGCCCTTGCGGCCGGCCATTTCCTCTCCTTCACCGGGGTGATTACCTATCCAAAGGCCGACGACGTCAGGGCCACGGCGGCCGTCGTGCCTCTCGACCGGGTCATGATCGAGACGGACGCCCCCTACTTGGCGCCAGTCCCCTTCCGCGGAAAAACCTGCGAACCCGGCTTGGTAAGGCACACCTGCCAGCGGCTTGCCGAGATTCACGGGCTTACCACCGAGGAAATGACAATTGCCACTTCGCGCAACGCCGAATCCTTTTTCAGCCTTTCCGGCCCGCTTCTTGGCGGAGTCGCGTGCACGGAAGACGGTTGCGGAGAGGGCGCAGGAGTGGTTCTTTAACCCTTGGAAGTTCAACCCCTTCCCAGAGCCGCCATGTTTTCGGAACGCAGCAACGCCATCAGAGAGAAGAAATTTCTTCCCTCCGCTCCCGAGGGTTCCCGCCGCGGACACCACTCAAACGCAACCCTGACGGACGACCACACCCTCTTCCTCCTCAACCAGCAGCGCGAGCGCCGCTCGAAGGTGGAGAAGCGCTCGTGGTTCTCACGCCTCTTCCGCCGCTGACCCGGCCGCAAGGAGCACTTCGAGTTCCGCTTCGTTGAGAATGGCGACGCCCAGAGCTTGGGCCTTGTCGAACTTCGATCCGCCGCCTTCTCCGGCGAGGAGGTAGGACGTGTTCTTGCTAACCGAACCCGAGACCTTGCCCCCGGCGGCGAGAATCCGCGCGCCGATGTCGTCCCGTGGGGCCGAGAGGGTCCCGGTGATAACGAAGGTTTTTCCAGCGAGCGGTTTCCCCGCTCCGCCGCTGTTTTCAGAGGGTTTCGGCCCGTAGTTGTCGCTCCGGGGATCGATGCCGAGGTCAGCGAGACGGCGCAGCACGGCGGAACCGGCGCTGGATTGGAAGAAATCGAGAACGCTCGCTGCGACGATGGGGCCGACCTCCGAGGCGATTTCGTAGGGTGCGAGTATCGCGTTTTTCTCCTTGCTCTCGCCCGTCTTCAGCTTGCGCAGTTCCGTCAGAATCGGCGATTGAGCGAGCTCTGTGAAGCTCTGGTGAAGTCGCGAGAGCTCACGTGCCGATGATTCACCGACCTGCGAGATCCCCATCGCGAAGAGCCAGCGGGCCAAGGGCATCTCTTTTGCGGCCCGCTCGCGGGCCTGCACGATTTTGGCGGCGTTCTTTTCACCAAAAATGCGGGGGCTCTCTTCGGTGCCGAGATTGAGGGTCGCAAGGGTGGTCTCGGGAATTTCGAACAGGTCGAGCGGCGAATGGATCAGCCCCCGCTCGACGAGTTTCTCCGCCACCGTGCTGCCGATCCCCTCGATGTCGAGGGCCTTGCGGCTCACAAATTGCCGCATCCGGCTCGCCACTTGTGCGGGACATTCGAAATTCACACAGAAATGGGTCACGACGACCCGTTTTTCCGCCTTCGATCCCGACTCCGTCTCGCGTCGTTCAATCGGTCCCGAGCACACCGGGCAGACGCCGCCGAGATGGGCGTGCATCGAAAACGGCGTCCCATCACCGCGCTTGCTGACCACCCTGATCACTTCAGGGATGATCTCACCGGCTTTTTGGATCAGCACGACATCGCCGATGCCGATGCCCCTCTCCTGGATGAACGATTCATTGTGCAGCGTCGCACGCCGCACCGTCGTGCCCGAGACGAGGACGGGCGCGAGTTCCGCGACCGGCGTCAGCTTTCCGGTCCGCCCCACCTGCACGGTAATGGCCAGCAGATCGGTCTCCTTTTGCTCGGGCGGGTATTTGTAGGCGGCCGCCCAACGCGGGGCCCGGCTCGTGAAGCCGAGCTGCTGCTGGGCGTCGCGGTCGATCACCTTGATGACCGCCCCATCCGTCCCATAGGGCAGCGCATGCCGCTCGGCGTCGAGCCGGCGCACCGCCGCGAGCACCTCATCGAGAGTCTCGGCGATCCAGAGCGGCTCGTTTTTCCGGATTCCGACGCGGTCGAGGAGGGCATGAAAGTCGGTGATCGTGCCAATCTCGGCCCCTTCCACCAGCCCGATCCCGTGGGCGATGAAATCGAGCGGACGGGCCGCCACCTCCCGCGGATCGAGCAGCTTCAGCGTCCCGGCGGTGGCGTTGCGCGGATTTGCAAAGGCCGGCAGCCCGGACTCGTCCCGCTCTTCGTTCATTTTTGCAAAAGCCTCGCCCGGCATGAAGATTTCGCCGCGCACTTCGAGGGTCGTCGGAGCCCCCGCCGCTTCGGGAAGGTTCATCGGGATGGACTTGATCGTCCGCACATTGGCGGTGATGACATCACCGGTCGTGCCATCGCCGCGCGTCGCCGCATAGTCGAGTCGACCGTTCCGGTAGACGAGGGAAACGGCGACGCCATCGATCTTCGGCTCGATCGTCACGGGAATGCGCTCGACGCCGAGGCCCCTCTGGAGACGACAGTAGAAATCGACCAGTTCCTGCTCCTTCGGCGGCCGTTCCCCCGTTTTGGCCTCGATCTTGTCGAGTTCCTCGGCCGGGATTTCGAAGAGATCATCGATGCTCAGCATCGGCACCGGATGCCGAATCTGCTCGAATCCCTCACTGGGCCGACCTCCGACGCGGCGCGTCGGGCTGTTCGGGTCGGCAAACAGCGGGAAATCCGCCTCAAGCTTTTCGAGCCGCCGATAAAGAGCGTCGTATTCGGCGTCGGAGATCTCCGGCTCGGCCTGATCGTAATAGAGCCGGTTGTGATGCTCGATCTCGGCGATGAGACGGGCGATCTCGGCCTGCGGGTCGTCGGGATTCATGCGACGGCGCGGATGAAGCTCAATCGTGGTTCCGATCGCCGTTCCTTTCGGGGGATCGATCGACCTGTTTGGCGACCTCTTCCTCGAGCCGCTCGGCGAGCCACTGCTTGATCATGCTCTGGTAATTCAAATAGCGATGCCGGGCGAGACGCTTGATGCGGCTGAGCATCTGGGGATCAAAACGCAGCGTGATGGTCGTCGACTCCCGCACCGTCTGCCGCTGGATCGCGGCATTCATGAGACGCGGATCGAGCGCGTGGGTGGACCAAAAGACGGCCTCGTCCTTTTCGTCCTCAAAATCGGGGATCTGGTTCCAGCGTTCGACGATGTTCACGGGGCAAAGAGGGTTGGGTCTCGCATGAAAGAGAGTTCAAAGCCATTCGGCATTTTTACGCTCGTAGAAGGTAATCTCATCCTCGGACATTTCGCGACAGAGGATGACGCGCGATCGTTTCCCGTCGGTCCAGAAGACCGAGAAGAGGAAGCGATTGTTGATCGTTTTCCCGAGATTGAAATAACGTGCCTCGGAGGCGACGCCGTCGTTTTCCGGAAGTAGCCGGATCGAGAAAGGATCTTCAAAGACCTCCTCCACCTCCCTCGGGGTGATTTTCTTGAGGTCGAAATGGCAGTCAATCCAGTCGAAGTCCATGGGCGGGGGCGGTCGTTGCGAATCGGGCCGATCCGGCGGCGTTTCGACGTGCCAAGCTAGAGGTTCACCTCAGGAAATCAATGCACGAAAGCGCGCAATTCCGCGAATTTGGGCGCATACGTGAAATTTCCATAAATTTCAGCTTTCCTAATGTTTAAATTCTGGTAATAAATGATCACCTGTAGATGCAACGGCTATTTCTGCTGCTTTCGCCGATCCTGATGGTCTCTTGTCAGGTGAAGCCATACGCCCCCCTGCCCCAACAGGCGAGGGTCGAAAGCGTCGATGTCGAGGTGCGCTCTTTCGAAGGCCGTCCCGAGGCCTACGCGGTTGTGAAAGGATACCTTTCCTCCAGCGCGGCCCAGCTCGTGGATCCCCGGCAGTCCCGGGTCGAACGCTCCCTCATGATCGAAGTCCTTGAGCAAACTCCCCGTGGGGCCAATCTGCTCCCGGATCTCACCACGGCGCCCCCTTTCGAGACCCGTGTGCCGATCGAGATCCTCGGTCTCGAGCCCGGACCCTGTCTTTTGTATGTAAACGGGATTGCCACCAGTTTCGAAGTTCCTTTGCTTCAGGCTACTCTCGCCACCCCGGTAACGCCCGCGGTTCCCCATCCCTCCGCAGTCACCCTTGTTGATGAATTCATTCCGATCGAAGAAGCCGTTCCCGGCATGGCGGTGACGCCACTGCCCAACCAGAGTGGCTCCTATCCCGCCCCGGTTGCGACGCCGGCCTACAGCGAGGCCGAGGGCAACTCGTTCTGACGAAAAATCTGCAAGCTTTTGCTTCGGAATCGTCCAAGATGGGAACGCATTTTCCCTCCCACACCCCATCCGCATGAAAAGCACCCTACTCCAGCTCTCCCTCCTGGTCACCCTCACGGGATCGGCGCTTGCCGAAACCGCCCTCGAGATCGCGTCCGGTTTCGACCAGCAGAAGATCACCGCTCTCAAGGCTTACCTGGAAAAGAACCCTGCCGCCGAGGACAAGGACCGCGCCCTTTCCATGATCGTCACGGCCCATCTCGGGTTGGGTGATTTTGCTCCCGTGCCCGACCTCTTGACGCAGCGCTATGAGGCACAGCCCAAAGGCGAAGAGGCCGATCTCGACCTCATCATCGGCGAAATCCTCCAACCCATGGTCGAATCGAGCATCGTCTCGAACCAGCGCGACAAAGCCAAGGCGTTCGTCACAAAAATCAAGGCCGACTTCGCCTCCCACCCGGCCGGCGACCAGATCTCCCAAGTCGTCGACCAAATCGGTGCGGATCTCTTTCTGCCCGGCGTCGGCGACGAAATGAAGATCGCCTTCACGGACCTGGCCGGCAAGGAAGTCGACCTTGCGAAGATGACCGACAAAGTCGTGCTCGTGGATTTCTGGGCGACTTGGTGCGGTCCCTGTGTCGCCGAGATGCCCCATGTGGTCGCCACTTACGCGAAGTACAAGGAGAAGGGCTTTGAAGTGATCGGCATCACCCTCGACGAGGACAAGGCCGCCGTTGAGAAGTTCGTCTCCGAAAACAAGATGACTTGGTCGCAGTATTTCGACGGCAAGGGCTGGGAAAACGAACTCGCCCAGCACTTCGGCATCAGCGGCATTCCAGCCACCTTCCTCGTCGGCAAAGGCGGAAAGATCGTCGCCTCGAACCTCCGCGGCGAAGACCTCGAAGCCGCCATCGAAAAGGCGCTCGGGGGCGAGTGAGATTCGCAAACCCGAACGACACAGGATCACAGACGGCGCGTTGCCACAACGCGCCGTTTCCTTCTGCTCTTCGCTTAGTTCGGCGTCCCGGCCGGGTCCATCGATTGCGCCTGGATGAAAATCAGGCGATTTGCTCCGTCGGGGTTCTTTTCGGCGACGACCACGTAGTACCTATCAGGAATCCGTGTGCGTAACGTGGGCCGGAGATTGG
>Ga0209573_1002971_pt1 | contig 19930 bp, 19 predicted proteins | sample TNRBio252014_DNA_FD_185870 | JGI IMG/M metagenome (GOLD analysis project Ga0209573, IMG submission 185870) | Wastewater treatment Type I Accumulibacter community from EBPR Bioreactor in Madison, WI, USA - TNR Reactor_6/25/2014_ DNA (SPAdes)... | ecosystem: Engineered > Bioreactor > EBPR >...
CCTTAAGCTTGTTGGCTTGGTCGGTGGTGAGCACCCGGTACATGGAGATAAAGTCCAAAATGCTACTTCGCTGAGTGAGCGCATCTTGAAGCTCCTTGGTGCTGGATTTGCCCATTTCGCTTTCGCTGATGATCTTGTTGAGATCCACAACGCCGATCTTGTCTTGGTTGCCTTGGAATCCGGAAAGGAAGGCCGTGGCGGCCATGACCACCAACGCCCCCAAACCGAATTTGAGAAAATTCTGATTCAATTTCATGCCGTTTGATTCCTGTGAGTCCATGGCGATCGCTTAGAAACCGCCGCCGATAGAAAAGTGTGTTCGATTTTGTCCCTTGGGGTTCCAACCAAAGTCCACTCGGATGGGGCCGAGAGGTGTTCGAAAGCCAACCCCAACCCCGTAGCCGAGATTAAAGTTGGGTTTGAGGCTTTGGGTGAAGTTGTTGAATGAACTGTATCCGCCCCAAGCTCCGCCGTAGTCGACAAATCCGATGACCGAAAAGTTCTTTTGAATAGGTTTTCGATACTCCAAACTTGAGATGAACGTTCGTTTGCCCCAGAAACGCTGGTCGGAATATCCGCGAACGGATTCAACGCCGCCCACGAAAAACTGCTCGAAGAACGGGACCGTGCCTTGAATAGCACCGAGCCTGGTTCGAAAAGCAATAACATCTCGGGGTTGTGCGAGCTTTTTCGGGTCCTTGGGCCGCTTGCTAAAGAACGCCTTATATTCGAAGGTGCCGCGCAAAAAGTTGTGCTTGCCGAGGACTCCCCGTTCGTTCTGCACGTTGCCCCCGATTCGGGTGATGTTCGTGAACGCGGGCTCTACCGTCAATCGGGCATAGTCGCCTTCGGCGGGGTCGAGCGGGACATCGCGGGTATCGCGGGCGATTTGCAGCATGAGAATGGCGATATCACCGTCTTGCTGGACAAAGTCGTTGGTCGTTGTCCGGAGGTTGATGGTGCGGATTTGCTCCATGCTGAGCCCGATCGATGTGCTCCAAATATTCTTGAAGGGCCGGGCAAAGGCGAGGGCGACCCCGTTTCGGCGTTCATCAAATCGGTTGCTGTCGGGTGAATCCGAGTTCAGGCCCGAACCCGTGAAATAGTTGTTCACGCGGGAATAAAGGCGAACCGATCCAGACGTCTCGCGCCGGTCCATGTATGGATTCGTGAGGTCGAGCGAGGCGGAGAGCCCACCGCCCGAGGTGTCTTGTTGGAGGGAGAGGGACGTGCCAATGCCACGCCCGTTGAAGTTTGTATCGGTGTATCGGACGTTCCCTGCCAAACGGCTTCGGGGGTCAAGGACGGCACCGAATCCGATTTGGCCCGTGCGCTGTTCTTTCAATTCCAATTCAAGGTCGAACTTCCCGATTTGGTCGGTGGACAAGGCGTTCGGGACGATGTCTTCGAACCACTGGGTGGAGTAAATTCGGCGAAGGTCGGTTTGCCACTTGTTTTCGTTGAACGCCTCGCCCGGCTTGGTCTTGATGAGCCGCCGAACGACTTCGGGCTTTGTTCGGCGGAGCCCCTTCAAAATAATGTTGTTGACCCCACGCTCGATGATCAAAATGTTGAGAGTGCCAGGGGATTCGGGGAGCGGCGCGATGTCTGCTTGGGCAAAGTAACCCTTCTTTTCATAGTAACTCGCGATAGCGGTCGCGGTTGGTTCGATCGTGCGCAGGTTAAAGACGGATTCCGTTTTTTGGGTGACCAAGGCCATCAGCTCTTCTTGCTTGAAGACCGTGTTTCCCGCAATCCGAATCTCTTTAACGTAAGGATTCTCGACCACGTCCACCACGATCTCCCATTCTTCATCGGAGATCTGCCGACTCAGGACCTTGACATCCTTGAAGAGTCCAAGTTCGCGGATCCCCTGCTCATCTTGCATCAGCCGAGCTTGCACATAGGGTTTGCCCGCTTGACTCCCCATCGCGGATTGAATTGCGTCCGTGGTGATGTATTTGTTCCCGCGAATGGTGATGGCCTTCACGAGGCCAGTGCTTTGAGAGAATGCTTGCGTTGCCAATAGTGCGGCAAGGCTGAGTGTGGTCCATCCTTTTGACATGTCGATCCTTCTACTCTACTCGCCCATTTTAGACCGATTGCTCCAAGGCAAGTTTGCAAGGTCTTCCGGCATAGAGTCTGATCCGAATACCGATCCCTCGACCGCGGGCGTTACCGTTTTTTCAGTTTGCCTTGTCGGTAGCACTGCCGGAGCGTGTCGGAGACTTCTTGCTGGTAGAGCTTGTTGCCTTCGGCGTAGGTCCCAAACCGGACCACCTTTTCGCCTCCACTTCGGAAAGAAAATGTGGCCGTGCCGACAGCCTCGGCTTCTGGCACCTTGGATTCTGCTGCAGAGAGCGAGGGCTTGATTTTTGTGGCGATCCGAACCGCCTGAGCCCCATTCGCTACAAACTCGATCTTGGACGCGTCGTCGTAAGCAAAGAGCAACGTCAGACTCTGAACCTCCGACGGGGGGCCATCTGATTTTTGGCAACCGAGTGCCAGGAAGATGATGCCGAAAAGCCACACGATGCGTCGCATAGGCCTATTATAAGGAAAAGGGGAGAATTTGGGGGAGAATGGCAGGGGCGACAGGACTCGAACCCGCGACCTACGGTTTTGGAGACCGCCGCTCTACCAACTGAGCTACACCCCTGCGAGGCCAAAACATGATACCCTAGCTCGGATTCTCGGAGCAAACCGTAGATTCTATGGGGTGGGATCGAGTATCCTTAACGAGCTGAATCGGGAATGAACACTCCCTGATTCGGTGAACATGCAACGTGGCGGCGTCTTCCCAAAGACGTTGAACAAGAGGAACCCACAATGCACGAAGACATGGAGATGTCGAATATGGAACGAGATGCAAACTTGCTGGACGGAATGAACCCTAAACCAGACAGCCCCGCAAAGCCCGTTTTGTCGAAGGTGATTCGCGATATTGCAATTGATGGCGTTTGCATCCTGGCAAGCCTCTACGGGGCTTCGTTCTTGGTTCAAGAGTTCCACTTTGCGCAGAGCCTTTCCCAATTTGCCCTGACCACCGCGCTCCCCGTCCTGACGGTTGCGCTGGTCCTTTTGGCCTGGCGCGGAGCGCATCGGATCAACGCTCGATACCTCGGACTTTACGATTTTGGAAACTTGGCCCAAGCCGTGGTGCTGACCTCGGCAGCTCTCGGGCTGCTGACCCTCGTCCGCGAGCCCGCCCAGCTCAACCGAGATGTCATCCTGCTCCCCGTTTTGTTTGGCTTCTTCCTGATCAGTTTGCTCAGCGGATGGCGGATCCTTGAGCGGCAGCAGGTGTGGCACCGGACGCTTCGCTCGGGCAAACGTTCAAAAGAGCGTCGAGCCCTCATCATTGGCGCTGGAGATGCCGGCGAAATGATCGTTCGCGAAATGAATCGCTCCAGCCACAGCGAGCACCTTGCGATCGGGTTCGTGGATGACAATCCCGGGAAGTTTGGCCAACTTATTCATGGCGTTCCTGTGATTGGGACCTCCGACCAACTGGCCAAGCTGGTAGATAAACACAATATTGACGAGGTCGTCATCGCGATTCCCAGCGCGAGCGGGGCGACGGTTCGGCGGATTGTGGACCTTTGCGACCAATGCGGGGTTCGGGTTCGTACCCTTCCTGCCATTGCCGAAGTTCTTCGAAATGAAAACCACCTGCGGCACGCGATCCGCGAAGTGGACATCGAAGACCTCCTCCGCCGCGAGCCGGTGCGCGTGGAAAATGAAACGGCGCGCGGCTACCTTTCCGCAGAGACGGTCATGATCACGGGTGGCGGCGGCTCCATCGGCTCGGAACTCGCCCGGCAAATCGCCGAAGCCTCTCCCGCGAACCTCGTGCTCGTCGGTAAAGGCGAAAACTCGGTCTATGAGATTGAGCAGGAACTGATCCAAACAAGCGGTTTTCATTCCTCCTGCATCATCGGCGATGTTCGCGATCCGGACTCGGTGAGGAGCGTTTTTGCGCAAACCCGACCGACGATCGTTTTCCACGCGGCCGCCCACAAGCACGTGCCGCTCATGCAGAACAACGTGGTCGAAGCGATCAAGAACAACATCTTCGCCACTGAGCTTCTCTGCGATGAAGCAACCCGATCTGGCGTTCGGAAGTTTGTCTATATTTCCACAGACAAAGCGGTCAAGCCCAGCAGCGTCATGGGGGCCACGAAACGAGTGGGCGAGATGATCGTCCGCACGTACGCCCAGCGCACCGAAACCGAATTTGCGATCGTCCGCTTTGGCAACGTCCTCGGTTCACGCGGGAGCCTCATCCCGATGCTGAAAAAGCAAATCGCTCGCGGGGGGCCGATTCGTCTCACCCACCCAGAGATGACCCGCTACTTCATGACGATCCCGGAAGCGGTTCAGCTCATCCTCGAAGCGGGTTCGATGGGGCGGCAAGCCGAATTGTTCATCTTGGATATGGGTCAACCGATGCGAATTGTGGATCTGGCCAAAGACCTCGTGCGCTTGCACGGCCTCATGCCGGGCGAAGACATCGAAATCAAGTTCACCGGCGTTCGGCCCGGTGAGAAGCTGCACGAAGAATTGGTTTATGCAGAAGAAGAGCTGATCCCGACCGAGCACCCCAAGATTCGCCTCGTGCGAAGCGACGCCATAGACGAAGCTTGGCTCAAAGACGAACTGGACCAGCTCCGGCGGCTTTGCGCGGAAGGGAATCAGGACAAGATTCGGCAAGCCCTCATGGAGCTTGCGTGGGGCAAGAGCAGCATGCCGTTCCGGGTCGCCGCCGTCGAAATGGACGAGCAACGGCACGAAGAACTTACGTAAGGCCCTGTTCGATCAAGGCGTGACGCCACCCCCGGACACTGACGGTAACGTCATTGGCGCGGATCGCGTTCATGAATCGCTCTAGGATCAAACACCCGATGTGAATGGTGAATTCACGTCCGGACTCCAGACCCGGGAGTCTGGCTCTTTCTTCGTCGTCCATCCCGCAAAGCCAACCAGTGGCCCGCCCGACCTCTTCGAAATCGAGATTTGAGCCATGGACGCGGTCCGGTTGCCACGTTTCGTACTTTTCGCGAATGCTGACCAGGTTGGTGCCCGTTGCTCCCAGGACAATAGCTTGGCCGAGATCGGTCGGAGCGCCGGTGAGCAACGCATCGACTTCGCATGCGGCTCGAAATTGCTCGGCGGCACCCGGACTTGGTGCGCTGAGCAACCCATCGCGAAGGCCCAAGGCCCCCACGGGGAAGCTCTGTCGGAAGCTGATCTTCCACTCGCCACCGTCCCGCTCCGCCGCGAGCAACTCCGTGCTGTGGCCGCCGGGATCGATGATCGCGAGCTTGGCGGCGTTGGCGAAGAGTGGGTCATGGGCCACCGACCAGAATCCGAGCTCGGCCTCTTTCTCGCCGCTGATGACGTGAACCGGCGTGCCTTGGGCTTCGGCTCGGTCCAGGAATTCAGGGGCATTCTCGGCGATTCGCAAGGCCATGGTCCCACCGGCGAGGATGGATTCTGCTCCCAACTCCTGAGCCTTTGCGAAACACAATTTCAACCAGTCCAGGGTGGCATCCATTCTGTCCGCGCGCAGAACGCCAGAGCTTTTCGTGCCTTGCCCCAGCCCAGTGACGCGTGTATCTTCAAAGACAGGCTGCCATCTCCCGGCTATTTGCTCGGCAACCACGAGGATCACCGAGTTCGAGCCGACGTCGATCGCCGCTTTTCTCACGTCTTAGAAAGAGCCACGCCCACCCGACGAAGCGATGCCAATCACCACGATCGCATAGATGATGATTCCCACGATGTTGAGGCCGAGCGAGACATAGTTCGCGATGAGGGGAGCCTTGGCGGCGGGGTTGCCCATTTTCTGAGCTTTCTTTGCAAAGGAGATCCCAAAGAGCGAGCCGATGCATCCGCATGCCACGAAGCTCAAACCAAAGGCGACCCAGGAGTAAATGATCTCGTTTTGGCCCGCCATCGGGTGCACACCGTATTGTTCAGCGCGCTGGTAGGGGGTGTATCCGGGAGGCTGCTCGAATGTCCGCGGCCCCGGCCCTGCCATCGGAGTTTGGACGGGCTGATCAATCTGCAACTCCGGCATGGATTGCGAGAGGGGAAGCATGATTCCGGGCACGGAATGGGCGGGGGTTCGCTGGCCCGTGGCCGCATCTTCCAGGATCGTTTGCGAGTTGATCCTTCCTTCGTGGGCCCATTGGGTGAGAACATCCACGTCAGCGGGACCAAACTTTTGTCCATCGGGCATGATCACGAAGTACTTCATATGGGCACCATTATTACCTGAATTCTGGTGGACATGTTGCGAAATTTACAGAACTAGGCGATAATAGACCGTACGGTACAAAATAAGGTTCGGAAAGTATGCCGAGGTTGAAAGAATTCTGCGTCAAAAAGGCGCTTGAGAGCGCGATGGAAGCCTTTCGCGAACACGGATATGAAGGGACGTCTTTGTCCCAGCTCACCGCAAAGATGGGCATCCAGAAGGCCAGTCTCTACGACACATTCGGGGGCAAACGCCAGTTGTTTCTCCAGGCACTGACCGCCTATCAAGCGTGTACAACCGCTTTTGTCCAAGACTTGGTCGCCGCTTCGGAATCCCCTCGGGGCACGCTCAAGACCTTTCTGATGGCAGCCAGCCCCTGTCCCCACCATCCTTCTCAAAGCTGCCTCTCGATCAGCGCCGCGGTCGAGTTGGGCGGACAGGATCCTGAGGTCACCAAGCTCATGGAGCAACACCGAAATGAGCTTGCCGGGCTCCTCGCCGGGCTGATTTCGCGTGGTCAGAGCTTGGGCGATTTTCGCATGGATTTTGCGCCGGCTGAGGCTGCGAATTTAGTGGTGACCACCTTCTTCGGCGTTCACCTGGCCGGCAAGACGGGCATGCAATGTTGCCAGCTTGAGCGCATGGTGGAGCTCTTTCTCCAGTCGATGTCGCCATGCGGTCCAGTCCGGTAAAATCCCGGGCATGATTCGCAAAGCTTCTGCAGTTTGGTCCGGTTCGCTCAAAGAAGGTTCGGGAGTGGTCTCGAGCGCGAGTGGTGTCCTGAAAGAGACCGCTTATTCTTTCCATTCTCGATTTGAAGATGGCGCGGCGACGAACCCGGAAGAGTTGATTGCCGCCGCCCACGCCGCGTGCTACTCCATGGCCCTGAGCGCCTTCTTGGGCGGTGCAGAAGTCACACCAGAAAGTGTCTCCACCCAGGCTGATTTGAGCTTGGAAAACCTTGACGGTGCCTGGACGATCACGAAGATTCACCTGACCACAAAAGTCAAGGCTTCGGGGATCGATGCTGGTAAGTTTGCGGAGATCGCGGCCGATGCAAAGGCCAAATGCCCCGTCAGCCGGGTCCTGAATGCGGAAATTACGCTCGATGCGCAGCTGATTTAGTTCAAAAAAGTGCTTGCACGGCGGGCATTTTCGTCGTACACTAGAGGGCATGACGAACAAGATTGGGCTCGTTGCCCTTTTGGTGGCGACGGCCACTTGCTCTGCCTGGGGCCATGCCGGATGTGGGAAGGAAGCGACCCTCCGGAAGTTTTATCAGCAACACCTTGATCCGGGCGGCGGACAAGTGGAGTTTTTGACCGGTCTTTCCGAAACCGACGTCATCAAGAACTACATCCAAATTCAGCCGAACTTCACGCTCCAGACCATCGTGGCATCCAACACGATGACCATCCAGAGCAAGGTTCCGTCCCTCACAAAGTTTCAGTTTGAACTGGACAATACGTTCACGATCACCCAGCTCACGGTGAATGGGGTTGCGGCGACTTGGAGCCGGTTGAACTCCAAAACCGTCGAGGTGACCTTCGCCGTGCCCTTCACGACGGGCCAGCAGTTTTCCCTCCATATTGCCTACAACGGCTCGCCGGCGAGCTCATTCTTTGGGAGCTTCGAGTGGTACACGCACAACAGCCAACCAGCCGTGGCCACGCTCAGCGAACCCTATTACAGCTACACCTGGTGGCCGGTCAAAGAGGACAACACGGACAAAGCCCTGCTCGACATGGACATCATCGTTCCGAGCACGATGTTGGCGTGCACCAGTGGAGTCCGGCAGAGCATCACCAACATTGGCGGCGGGCTGAATCGGCACCGGTGGGTTGGATCCAACCCCATGTCCCCTTACCTGGTGAGTTTTGCTGCGACGAACTACAACGAGTTCACGGACACCTACACGGGCACCGGTGGACCCATGCCGCTGCAATTCTTCATTTATCCAGAAAGCAACACGACCACGAACCGAAACAACTGGCTGCAGGTGAAGGGCATGATCCAAACCTTCACGAACCTGTATGGCAACTATCCCTTCTTAAACGAAAAGTATGGGATCTATCAGTTCCCGTTCGGTGGGGGCATGGAGCACCAAACCATGACCGGCCAAGGAGGATCCAGCTTCACGAGCATTTCTCTTTCCGCCCACGAGCTTGCCCACCAATGGTGGGGCGATAACGTGACCTGCGGAACTTGGAGCGATATCTGGCTGAACGAAGGATTTGCGACGTATTCGGAGGCCCTCTACTACGAGTGGCAAACCGGCACCTCCAACCTCGCCGAGCTGAAAACGCGCATGGCGAGCCGAAAGCCTTCCACCACCAATGGGAGCGTGTATTGCTACGACGTCAGTGACCCCAACCGGATCTTCAGTAGCGACTTCTCCTACCGAAAGGCGGCCTGGGTATTGCATGCCCTCCGAAAGGTCATGGGCGATACCCGGTTTTTCCAAGCCTTGGCCCTTTATCGAAGCAGATTCTCTTATAAGACGGCGGTGACCAATGACCTCATCCAGGCCTGCGAGGACGTGTACGGCGAGGACCTGAATTGGTTCTTCGATAACTGGGTTTATGGCATCGGGGCGCCTGCTTACAACTGGGGCTGGACAACCACGGTCGTGAATGGCAAGCGGTATCTGCTCGCCAGCGTGCGGCAAACCCAAACCACGAGCTACCCCACCTTTAAGATGCCCATCGAGTTCCGGGCAACCGTTGGTGGCGTGCCGACAAACTACACGCTTTGGCAGAACAGCCGGTCGGACCAAAACTTCGTGATCCCGGTTTCGAATACCGTTTCGGCGGCAGCTCTGGACCCCGATGCATGGATTCTCTGGCTTTCGAACACGGGAAGCGGATACGTCGCGGGTGCTCCTAAGATCGTGGAAACCTCGTTTAAGGTCAACGCCCGCTACTATCGCTCCACGGCTCCGACCGAGTACTCCGTCGTCTTCCACGTGCCTGTGACCGCGACGGCAGCGGACTTTACGCTGACTCGAAACGGGGTGGCGGTTCCCTTTACCTACAGCTACACTTCGGCCGAGAACCGAGCGCGGATCATCCCTATCGGTGCGATGCAGCCGGGCGAATATCGGTTGACCGTGAAGGACACCGTGAAGGCGACCAGCAATAACCTCGCTTTGGATGGCGAGGCTGCTTCCGTGAGTCTGCCCTCGGGGGATGGCCTCGCGGGGGGAAGCGCTGTGCTGGGTTGGCACATCCGCGGGCAGTTCACAGACTTCCCGTTCCCCTTCCGCCCACCCACGAAAGGGCCAGAAACCGACTCGACCCCATAAGGACCGCTTGAATTCGTGCTTTGCGGCGTGTCATAATAGACTTTCGCCGCGAAGCTCGGATGCTTCGGCGTGACCCTCGCCCCAGGGGGCGGGAGGCAAAAAGACCATGTACGCAATTATCAAGACTGGCGGAAAGCAATATAAGGCCGAAAAGAACGAGACCTTGATCGTGGAAAAGATCGAGGGCGAGCCCGGCACCAAGGTGGACCTGGAAGAGGTCGTCATGCTGGTGGATGGCGGTCAAATCAAGCTTGGCAGCCCCTTCATCAAGGGTGCCAAAGTGAAGGCCGAGATCGTGGCCCAGGGCAAGGCCAAGAAAATCAACGGATTTAACTACAAGCCCAAGAAGAACGAGCGCAAGCGATGGGGCCACCGACAACCCCAAACCCACCTGCGCGTTCTTGATGTGGTGGGAGGCAAGTAAATGGCACATAAAAAAGGTCAAGGATCATCCCGAAACGGCCGCGATTCGAATTCCAAGCGGCTTGGCGTGAAGAAGTACGCCGGACAGATTGTGAAAGCGGGCAGCATCATCGTCCGCCAACGCGGCACCCAATTCCACCCCGGCACGGGATGTGGCATGGGCAACGACCACACGCTCTTCGCCCTCGTGGATGGCGTCGTGAAATTCGAAGGCCCCACCGCCAAGCGAAGAGTCGCGATCTACACGCACGAAGTCTGAGGGCTTTCTCTGAATTAATGTGAGGGTGGGCGCCAGTAACAGGCGTCCACCCTCACTCTTAGGGCCGGTCGGCTCCTGCTGTGTCAAAGTTCTTGCTTAGCAAGATGTAGTCATCTGTTCCCACTGTCTTATCAAAGTTTAGATCTGTGTCAGAGGGCTTCACGCCATATGCGCCCACCTGATTCCAGTCTGCATTTGCAGATGTTTTTTCAAAGTATGCACTCAAGGCAAGATAGTCATCCGTGTTGACTGCATTGTCCCCATTGATATCTCCAGTTAACAAGTTTAGTCTTGGCTCGGCCATTTCAGGCTGCCAAAGCGTCTTCGCCGCAAGCCAGAGGCGGCCCTTGAGCCAAATCTGTACTCCACTCTGTGGTAGCTCTTCCGCCAAATTTAAGTCAATGTAGCCGGTTGGACCCAGATTAGCAGTGCCCTGAAAGAGAGCACTGCCATCGAGCCTCTTTACAGAAACTTCTATCGACTCCATTTGATTGGCCGCCTGTACTGCTTCAAGCTCTACTGCAATTCTAAGTCCGCGGTTCGCCAAAGAGACAATGTCAAAAAACAACGGTGACCAAGTGTCAGTCGGCCTATACGCCGAGAAGGCTCCAAATGCCCTACTAACAAGGTCATATTCTAAGATGTACGTGCCACCATGCACCGGCTCGTTGGCCGTGTACAGAAGGGACGATTCACTGAGAACGGTCGTTGCCTCCCCAAATCTCCAGCCTGGCGTGTGGGCATCGTAACCGTTATCCCAATTAGGTGTAAGAGTGGGCTTAAATCTGCTGAAGTTCGTTCCCCTTGTGGGGCTCCCGTCACGGGTGGTCACGTAGAAGTAGCCGTCGGGCATCAGGGTTGGTACTCCTGCATATGCGCCTGAATTTACGGCCGTTGCGCTCACGTTGACTGGAAAGCCTCCGTTTTCCATCCATGACACAATCTTTCCGGACTGGGAAACTCCGAAGCAACCGACTTGTGGCGCACTGGTCATACCCTTCAAGTCCAAATCTGACGGGCAAACGAAAATTGCATCTGGCTGTAGGGCTCCCCACGCCAAACGAGCCCCAACCTTTTGTTGACGGCTATACACGAGCAGCATTTTGCTGGGCAATACTTCGACATGATACGGACGGAAAGGTAACTCCATCATGCCGTCGAACTGATTAATGGCAAAATTGAATCTAACAAGACGTCGATTCTCTTCATCGGCAACTACCGCTTGATACGGTGAGTACCTGCTTACGGACGTAAACCGAGAGTTTGCATCAGATGCATGCGATGTGGCCTGCTTCTCCGGCAGGCGCACGGTCCACAGTCTTGATCCATCGGGGATAATCATAATTTGTGGAAGCGCTTGCGCAGATATAACAGTAACTAAGCAAGCGAGAATTAGTGAGATTTTCATGCTACTTATTATGATTGCTAATATTCGGGCCAGTCAAGGCAATGTTATCAGAGTCAGGCGTTATTAGTGAGGCGACCACACCCGAGTGGAAGCCCTTCGGTCGCCATTGCGGGCTCAAACCTAGTACAATCGAACCTAAGGAACCTAGCATGGCCGAGACCCTTTCATTGGACGCGATGTACGAGCGCGTTCGCAAAGTTATCCCGCCCCTGGAATGGGAAATCCATCGACGGCCGATCGAGCGCATTTTGCAGCTCAAGAAAGAGCGCAATGCCGTGATCCTCGCCCACACCTACCAAGCCCCCGAGATTTATCACACGATCGCGGATGTGCGGGGCGATAGCCTTCAGCTCGCCAAAGAAGCGACCGCCGTCGAAGCCGACATCATCGTCATGTGCGGCGTCAAGTTCATGGCGGAGACGACCAAGATTCTGAACCCCAGAAAAACGGTTCTTTTGCCCGACCTGCGCGCGGGTTGCAGCATGGCGAATAGCATCACCGCCGCCGACGTTGTCGAGCTCCGAAGAAAGCATCCTGGCTTGCCGGTGGTGACCTACGTGAACACCAATGTGGACGTGAAGGCGGAAACCGACATCTGCTGCACGAGTTCGAACGCGGTGCAAGTCGTGCGGTCTTTGGGCGTGAAGGAGGCGATTTTCCTGCCCGATCCTTATCTCGGGCGATGGGTGCAGTCCCAGTTGCCCGATGTGAAGCTGGTCCTCTGGGATGGGCCGTGCGAGGTGCACGTGAAGTTCACAGCCGCCGACATCCGCGAATTGCGACAGCGCTATCCGGGCATCGAAGTCCTCGCCCACCCCGAGTGCCCAGAAGAGGTGCTCGCCGAAGCCGATTACGCCGGCTCCACCAGCCAAATGGCGAGCTACGTGGGCAAATCGAAGCTGAAAAAACTGGCGCTCATCACCGAATGCACGATGGCCGATAACGTCATGGTTCAGTACCCCGACGTGGATGTGGTCCGGCCCTGCAACCTTTGCCCCCATATGGCGCGGATCACGCTGGATGGCGTCGTACGGAGCCTCGAAACGCTGGAGCATCAAATCGAGATCGACGAGGAGATGCGGATCCGGGCGAAGCGGTCGCTTGATCGGATGATGGAGGTTCCTCTTTGATTCTAGCGGACGTCGTGGTGCTCGGTTCGGGCATCGCCGGCCTTTGCGCGGCGCTCGAATGCGAAGGGCTCAACGTCCACGTGTTCACCAAGGCGACGCTCCACTCTGGAGCATCGAGTTTTTGGGCTCAAGGGGGGCTCGCGGCGGCCATCGGCGACTACGATTCTCCCAAGCTCCACGCGGCCGACACGATCATCGCCGGGGCGGGGCTGAGCGATCTGGACGTCACCAATGTCTTGACCGATGAAGCGCGGGCGGCGGTACAGTTTCTTTCCGAGGTCGGAACGCGCTTCGACCTCGATGATGACGGTAATTTTGCGCTGGCTCGGGAAGGTGCCCACCAGGTCCCGCGAGTTTTGCATGCCAACCACGACGCCACCGGCCAGGAGCTCATGCGGGCTCTCGCTCTCGCTTCCAGCAAGGCGCCGCACATCACCCTGCACGAGCGGTCTCGCGCTCTAGAGATTGTTGTGGATGATCAAGGAGCGGTGTGCGGGCTGATTTATGATTCTCCCGAGGGAATCCAAGCCATTCAAACCCGCCGGATGGTGCTGGCGACCGGTGGGAGTGGGCAGCTTTTTCGGTTCACAACCAATCCGCCCGAGGCGTGTGGCGAAGGCCTGTCCCTTGCCGCTCGCGCGGGGGCGGTGCTCACGGATATGGAGTTTGTCCAGTTCCACCCCACCGCCCTCAAGGCAACGAAGGACCCCCTACCGCTGATCACAGAGGCCCTGCGTGGGGAAGGGGCGTGGCTCGTGAACGGGCAAGGGGAGCGATTCATGCTGCAGGCCCATGGTCAAGGAGAGCTTGCTCCTCGAGATGTGGTCTCGCGAGGGGTCGCGGCGGAACTCTCGCGGGGTGGCTCGGTGTATTTGGATGCTCGTCCCATGATCGGGGATCGATTCCCGGAGGTTTTCCCCAATGTCTTCAAATCGTGCATGGAGATCGGGGTGGATCCGCGTGTGGATCTCATTCCTGTTGTCCCGGCCGCGCATTATCATATGGGGGGAGTCGCGGTGGACTTGGAAGGTCAATCGACCGTGCCCGGCCTCTGGGCGTGCGGTGAGGTGAGTAGCACCGGGGTGCATGGTGCCAATCGCTTGGCGTCAAATTCGCTCTTGGAAGCGGTGGTGTTTGGCAAGCGGGTCGCGGAGAGCGTTCGGTCGGCCATCGTCCCGGTCCAACCATTTGGTTTAGACGGAGCACTCGCGCGTCAGGAGGCGGCGTCTTGGGGTGATTCGGCTCTCGAGGATGTCGTGGCGATGCGTCAATTGATGTGGGACCATGTCGGCTTATCCAGAGACGCGTCCGGGCTTCAGGTGGCCGTGGAGCGGTTCCGAGACGTTTATCTCGCCCGGCGTGACCCCGTGCCGCTCCGAGACCGGGCATGGATGGCAGAGGCTGCCCTGGGTCGACGCGAAAGCCGGGGGGCGCATTTCCGCTCAGATTTTCCCAAGGAGAACTTGGAACTGAAGCGCCACAGTCGCGTGATCTGGGAAGAAGATGCGAAGGCGTGGCGGCTGGAATTTCAGCAAGATTTGATTCCTATAGGCTCATGAACTCATTCCAATTCCACCATTTGGTTGAACTCGCACTCGCCGAGGACTTGGGCGCGGCGGGCGACATCACGAGCGCCGCTTGCATTCCTGCCGAAGCCATCAGCCGCGCCGCGGTTGTCGCCAAGCAACCAGGCGTGATCTGCGGGGTTGAGATCGCGGAGCACGTTTTTCGGCGTCTCAACCCTCAGGTTGAATTGTCGCGAAAAGTCAGCGACGGAGCCGAGGTGGCCAAGGGTGAGGCGATTCTCGGAATCGTGGGCACGAGCCGGTCCATCCTCACCGCCGAGCGCACCGCCCTTAATTTCATGACCCACCTCTCGGGCATCGCGACGACGACTCACCAAATGGTGAAATTGATCGAAGGCACGCAAGCGAAGCTTTTGGACACGCGCAAAACAACCCCCGCATACCGTTCGCTCGAGAAGTACGCCGTGCATTGCGGCGGCGGGACGAATCATCGATTCGGACTGCACGATGCGGTGATGATCAAGGACAACCACATCGTGGCCGCAGGTGGGATTTCTCAAGCGATCCGAGCCGCCAAAGCGCATGTTAACCATTTGGTTAAAATCGAAGTCGAAGTGAAGGACCTGAAGGAGTTTGAAGAAGCCAAAAGCGAACGTCCGGACGTGATCATGTTGGATAACATGACGCCAGAGAAGATCCGCGAATGCGTCGCCGTCAATCAGGGCGGGCCGATTTTGGAAGCTTCCGGAGGCATCAACGCGAGCAACCTTCGAGCCTATGCCGAAACTGGCGTTGATTACATCAGCGTCGGGTGGATCACCCACAGCGCTCCGAATCTTGATCTTTCTTTGGAATTTTTCTCCTGACCCCAGACGTTTAACCAGTATGCTCACCACCGCGATCGCCACCTTCGCCCTTGCTCAAGACTCGACGCCAAAGTCCTTCGACGATGTCGTGAAGAGCATGGCGGCCGAGGCGCGCAAATTGTCCAGTTATCGGGACGCGTGGATTCTGACAACGAATGTCGGTGGTGAAACGGTGAAGATGCGCGTGATCCGCGCGATCGACGGAAACAAAGGCACGATGTTCGCCATGATCGGCAACGACCCCATTTTGCACCTTGGTTCGGATGGGAAAACGAGCTTTTTCGTGTTGTTCACGCAAGGCGTTTATGCCACGACCACCGGAAATCCGTGGGTTCAGCGAAGCCCGATCATAGACCCGGCAAAACTTGAGGACGGCGATTTCAACTTCAACGCCGACGGGTGCTACGATTTTCTGATCTCCACAAAACCTTCGCTCAAGATTTCGTCGGTGAGCCCTTCGCAATTCGAAGGCAAGCCGGCCAGGATGATTCTTGCCACGGTCAAGCGCCCCGAGACCAACTCCGGAGTCGACCTGAAGCTCACGTTCCCGCCGAGCTCTTACGAGCTCTTGCGAGCCGAGGCCACGGTGACTTTGAAAGATAAGCGCAAAGTGACTTTTACGGCGATCCGCGAGCGAGTTGAGCGCGGTGCAAAGATCGAGCCGCAAGAATTCACGTTCCCCCCCATCGACAAGGGCGTGCTCAAGCAAGTGGCGTGGTCAGAACTCGTTCCCGGATTTGGGCGGTGAAGTCGGTTGGGGTTGCGGCCCCTTGATTTCCAGCGTCGCCTTAAGCAGTTTGCCCCGCAGGTAGGCTGAGATCGTGACCAGCCCCGGCTTCATCGCGCGCAGCTTGCCTCCTTGATCAATCCAGCCCTCACCCTGTGCGGCCCAGAAAACTTCATTATGCGAAATCGGGCGCCCGCCCGGGCCTTCCACGAGCAATTGGCTGATGGCACCAGGCACAAGGCTTGCCGGCAGCTTCAGAGAAAATTCTACGTCAGATTCTTTCGGCGGATCGCCCATGAGGAGGACGGCGTTGGCAATTTTTCGTTCCTGGCCGTCGCTCGGCCGATTCAGCGTCAGGCCAAAAAGATTGATCGTGCTCGAACCGCCTCCATCAAGGTTGATGGCATCCACGCAGCCGAGTCGGGCGGCGATTTCCGTGAGTTCGGCAATCGAACAACCCACGCTCATATCCTGCCGCCCGTCGACGATGATCAGCAAAATCTCGTTCTTCGCTGTCCGACCGATGGCCGTTCGAGGGTGTCGGTTTTTGTAGAATCCTTCTCGAAAGCCTTGGGCCTCGCTGTCCGTGATGGGAAGTTTATCCCTGAGCAAGAAAGGGCCCCCGCCCACAACTTGGTCAATGGCCTTCCAGTCAAACCCGGTGGTTTCGAGCTCGATATCGAACTTCTCGCCTGGCTTGATTTTGCGAAGGAGGATCGCTTTGGCACCCCTTGCGGCCAGAATAGCCCCGCCTGGTTGAACCTCAATTTGGTCGCGGTCTTCATAAAACGCCACCGCCGTCACTTTCTTCTTTGTCGTGGGGGTCCAACGATTGTCGGGCAAACTCACCTGCAGGTAAAGGCACGGCGATTTTGCGAGGGCGAACGCGGCATCATCGGTGTAGAGCACCAAAGAATTTTCCAGAGTCTCCTCATTCAAACCATTGAGCTCAACTCGCTCGGAAGACGGGAGGACCATCGCCGCCTTGAAATCGAGTTTCCCAAGGGTGATGGCGTTCCTTCCCCAACCAAACACGGCTCGGCGCGGATCGGGTCGGCTCAAAAGCTGTCCATCCCGAACCATGGCTCCGAGAGGATCGGCCGTGAAGGGGAAGAAGTCGGCGTTGATTCCCGCAATGGCACCCGTTCGCTTGACCATCGTGCTCAAATCCTCGCGTCCCTTGTCGGTGGGAATGCTGAAGAGCCGGGTCCCCGCAACTTCGGGCTTGAGCGTCAATCCAGGTGCAAATGGGCTGAGCCGGATCACGTGGATCAGACGGGGGCCGGTGTTGTCCACTTCCATCCGGTAGCTCATCCCGGGCCGGATGAACTTCTCCCAAACTTGAGCCTCGGCAACGTTCATGGAGAACGCGGCGAGGGCAAGGGCCAGAGTTTTCACGATTCGCGACATGGTGATTCGAGGTAAGTGAGAGTACCCGCCTCAGCGTCGAGCCGGGCGCGGATGCCAAGGGGCACGCTGAGCATGGTTTTCATGTGTCCGAAGGGAAAATTGATGACGGTGGGGATGCCCAGTGCTTGAACGCGGTCCGCAACGATCTCTCGCCAGGGCATTCCGCCCATAGTCGGATCTTCTTTGGAATCCGTGTTCGTCATCTCGCCGATGCAGATGCCCGCACATTGTTGCAAAAGGCCCGCGTTGAGGAGATGGGTGAACATGGCGTCGATACGGTGCGGATTTTCGTCAACGTCTTCGATGATGAGGATCTTGCCCTGGGTTTGCAAGCTGTTGGGGGTTCCGATAGAATCGCAGAGCAGGCAAAGGCAGCCACCGGTGACCTCCCCTTCGCCAACTCCAGCCACCAAAGTCTCGGCTTTCTTGGCATCCTTCGGAATCGAAGCGTCCCCTTGAATTAAGCTGAAAAAGGATTCATAAACCCAGGGCTCGCGGTTATAGGCGAGGGTAAGGGGCATGGGAGTGTGAAAGGTCACCAAGCCTCTTTGATTCAGGGCGAGGTGCAGGGTGGTGATGTCGCTGAACCCCATCAGCATTTTCCCGCTGGCGGCCATTTTGTCGAGATCGAGATAAGGAAACAGCCGTGCGCAACCATAGCCACCCCGGGCGCAAGCTACCGCCTGCGTCTCAGGATCCAACATGGCGTCCATCAGGTCTCGTGCACGGCCCTCGTCTTTGCCCGCGAGGTAGTAGTGCTGATCCAGCACGTGGGGATAAAGCTTGGTTTTGAACCCGCGCGAGCGAATGAGATCGAGTCCTTTGGTGAGCCGCTCTTCGTCGATGCCGCTCGCAGGGGAGACGATGCCAATGGTGTCGCCAGGTTTCAGGGCTTGGGGTTTGATCTTCTTATCCGCCGCCAGTGTTGCCATGGGTTGGTTGTACCTTTTCTCGGCGCTGTGCTACGCCGAAGGATCAGACGCGGGATCAAGGCTCGGGGATCGAATAGCGGCTGTCGTAAAGAAATTGAATCATTTCCTCCGTCCGCGAGCCCATGCGCATGGAATTGATCTCCGTGAGCGTCATGAGCCTCGTGCCAGCCACGCTGCCATCGTCTTCGTGGACCAATTCGAGCTCGACCAAAGGCGACTCAAACCTCCGCACATAGGCAAACTGCTCTTCATCCGAACGAAGCCAAAACTTGACCAGGTTGCGTTCTCTTGCCGCCTCCGCCACGCCTTGCCAGATGCGCGTGGGCTCGTGCAGGATGGGCGTTTCTAGCGGGCAAAGGAATCGATCCCGATATTCATAGATCGCGGACAGACCATGGAGGAAGGGCGTATCCGTTTCGACCCAAGCAATGTCGCTGATCTCGATCGCTTCTTCTTCGGTGGGGCCATCATTCTCGGGGAAGCCGAAACGCCCGACGTCCTCGAAGATGCAGAGATTGGCCTCTTCCATGCGGAGAAAGAATCCGCACAAGAACATATCATCGAGCTGTTCGTTCAGCTGATATGCGACCATTTTGCCCTCCTTTCGTGCGCTTTCGAGCACATCGAGGAGGGCTTTTTCAAACTCGGTCAAGCCGATTACGCCCCTGGTGCGATCACGACGCGGCGATTCGGTTCTTCACCCTCGCTATAGGTGGTGACGCCCGTGAAATCAACCAAAGCCTTATGGACAACGCGTCGTTCGAAGGCAGGCAAAGCATCCAAGACGGCTTCTTCGCCCCTTTCCTTCACTTGGGTTGCGATGGACTGGGCGAGCTTGCTCAACTGCTCTTCGCGCCTGCTTCGGTAATGGTTGCCGTCCACAGTCGCACGCACGCCATTGGCGAGCTGACGGTTGAGCATCACGTTCAGCAGGTACTGCAGATTGTTGAGAACTTCGCCGTTCTTGCCGACGAGATAAGCGGTGTCTTTGCCGTCGATTTCGATGTTGACGTATCGACCGTTCAGGCTTGCGATGGTGACGGTGGCGTCCAGGTCTGCTTTTTCGAGGAGCTCTTCGAGAAGGCCCTTAATCTTCTTGGCGTCGTCTTCCGAAGCAACGGGTTCGACTTCTGGCTCGTTGGATTCTTCGGCATCGTCGCTCGTGGCTTCTTCTTTCGCCGGGGCTTTGGTCCTGGCGGGAGCCTTTTTCGCGGGTTTCGCAACTTCTGGCTCGGCATCGACGACGGCTTCTGCCACGGGCTCATCTTTTGCCTTGGCTTTGGAAACGCGTCCCTTGGGCTTTGCTGGTGCGGGCTCGTCCGAACCCACTTCGGCGCGAACCCGGTAGTTGGACTTTCCGAAGAGGCCCTTGGTCTCCTCCAAGACGGTCAGCGTGACTTCGTCAGGCGAGACGCCCAGCTTTTCGCTGGCGACTTGCTTGGCTTCTTCGAGGCTTTTAGCTTGTAGTTCAATTGATTGCATGATCCATTCACACGAAAATGTTTATTTTTTCTTGGAGGGCTTTTGCGGTTTTGGACCGCCCGAATTTCCGAATAGGCCAGCTCCATTGGACGATGGCGTCCCGTTTCCGTTATTTTGACCGTTCATGGCCGCTCCAAGGTTGAAGGGGAACACCCCACCTCCCGGAGCATTTTTCTTTTCCAGCGGAGGCAGCGGGAGCTT
>Ga0209573_1002973_pt1 | contig 19913 bp, 19 predicted proteins | sample TNRBio252014_DNA_FD_185870 | JGI IMG/M metagenome (GOLD analysis project Ga0209573, IMG submission 185870) | Wastewater treatment Type I Accumulibacter community from EBPR Bioreactor in Madison, WI, USA - TNR Reactor_6/25/2014_ DNA (SPAdes)... | ecosystem: Engineered > Bioreactor > EBPR >...
GCCAAGCGATGACCCCGGCCGACATGGCCGCAGCCGGGCTGAAGCCGGCGGCGATCCCGGCGCGTGGCGGGCGGATGGTGATCGTCATCCGGCGCGGCCGTCAAATCACGGTGACGCACATCCTGGTCCGGCAGGTGTCGCTGCGGCAACGCTACGACCTGCAGGCGACGATCGACCGCTCGGCCGGCCAATTCCCGGCGATCCTGGTGCGCGAGATCAACGCTGCGGCCGACGCCTCGGCGGTGCTGCAGCGGTACGGCGGATGACCAGCGTCCGCGAGCAAGCGATCATAGCGATCGTCGACCAGCTGGCCAGCGTCGGCAGCTTCACCGTCGCACGCAACGAGGTGGTGCCGGCCGTGGTCGGCGAGGGCGGGCACGTCGTCGTCCGCGACGGCACCCGGCTCGACAGCCAGATGACACTCGGCGTCCACAGCTACTACGTCACGCATCGCGTCGTCATCGAAGCGCAGGCGGCCGGGGCAGATCCCGACGGCGCCTTGGACGATTTGCTGGCAGCGGTCGAGCAGGCGCTTTCCGCCGACCCGACGCTCGGCGGCGTGGCGCTGTCGTGCACGCTGGACCTCGACGACATCGAAATGATCGCCGGCGACGGCGCGTCGGCGATCAAGTCGGCGCTGTTCGGCGCGATCCTCGAATACGAAACCGTCAACGCCCTGGAATAGGAGCGATCGCGCATGGCTGCGAGCGTACAGATCCGCGAGAAGAACGGCGCGGGCCAGACAGCGACAGACAAGACTGCCGGCACCATCCGCTTCAAGAAGGCCGACGACGCCGGCGTCGATCTGGTCAACCCGCTGGTCGTGCCTTCGTCGGCGACCGAGTACAGCTACCAGAAGTGGCTGCGCATGTACGTCTCCGGCGGCACCTACACCCAGATCAGCAACCTGCGCCTCTACAGCGACGGCGCCAACGGCTATGGCTCCGGCGTCAAGCTGTGGGCGAAGTGCGCGGCCGCCTACGCCACGCCGGCGATCCCCTCGACCGCCAACGACCCGCCGCAGCTGTCGGGCGTCGGCATGGCCGATATGTTCGGCTTCACCTCCGGCAGCCCGCTCGACATGGACGACCTCAACGCCGGGCCGTTCGATGCCACCGGCGTGCCGAAGGACATCGGCAACTACCTGGTGCTGGTGATGGAGGTCGAGATCGGCACGGCGCAGGGCGTGAAGACCGCCGAGACGCTGACCTTCGCCTGGGACGAGATCTAGGCCGATGCCCGCCGAGCCCTTCGAGATCCAGGGCGAAGGCATCACCGCCGTCGGCTCTGACTCCGGCGTGCTGGTTGCGTTTGCCGGCGCCGGCCACGCGCGGATGTTCCGCCGCCGCGCCGTTCGCATGCACGCGGATGGATCGAGCGAGCCGATCGAGATGCTGGTCGCCTCGCTCGACGGCGTCCGCACCTACCTGCGTCGCGACGCCTGCGGCCGGCTCGACGTCGTCGTCAGCCGCCTCGATCTGCAGCCGTAGCCGCGATGAGCCGGCAGTACCACGCGGTCGAGGCGCTGGCCGAGGCGACGACGACCTCGGATACCGCCGATCTGATCACCACGCTGACGTTCACGCCGGACGACAGCAGCGACTACTTCCTGTTGTTCTCGGCCGAGGCGACCTGCGACTCGACGGCCGACGACGATCGCGCCATCGTCGATCTGGTCGACGTCGACAACAGCTACGCGCTGCTGTGGCGCAACCAGATCAAGGCGCACGAGCTCAGCGGTCCACAGGACTATGCGTCGGTCTTCGGCATCGCCAAGGTCTCGTTCGGCGCCGGACCCGGCTCGCACAGTTACGCCGCGCTGTTCAACTCGTCGGTTGCCGGCCAGACCATCCGGGTCAAGAACGTCCGGCTCATTGCGCTGAAGGCCGGTGCCGGCGACCGGTTTGCCTCCGACAACACCCTGGCGACCACCACGTCGAGCAGCCAGACCACCTACACGATGCTGACGTTCACCCCGGCGTCGACCGGCGACTACGTGATCCTGGCGGTCGCGGCGATCTCCTCCGACATCAACGCAGGCAACGTCGCGGCGCGGCTGAACCACGCGACCGCCGGCGTCAACTACGGCGCTCGGACCACCAACGTCATCGATGACTACGAGAACCGCGTCTTCGCCGTCTCGCCGAAGATCAACCTCGCGAACGGCTCGCAAACCTTCAACCTGCAGTTCAACTCGCCGAACAACTCGACCCCGGTCTATTGCTTGATGGGCGCCATTCTGGCGCTGCGCCTCGACGGCTTCGACCAGGCTTTCCAGGGGCAGGACTTCGCGGCGAGCCCGGTCAACACCACGCTGACCAGCTATCAGAACGCGCTGACCGTCGCGGGAACGCCGCAGGCGGTGCCGCACCTGATCATCGGCACCGGCGCGCAGCGGATCGCCTCGACGTCGCGCACCAGCTATCTGCAGGCGGTCGGCGACAATCCGTCGACCACCTTCGTCGAGTACTTGCAGGAGCCGGCAAACACCGCCGCTTACTACCAGGTCGGTTTCGCCGCGATCACCACGCCGGCCAACAGCGCCAGCAATTGGCGCTGGCAGTACAAGTCGGAGACCACCTCGGCGGCCTACGCGGCCGACATCTCGCTGGTGATCCTTCGGCTTGGCGCGCCGACCATCACCGCAACCGCCTCGTTCGGCGCGGCGGTGCAGGCGGCGATCACCGCGACCGCCGGCGCCGATGGTGCGGCACAGCTGGCGCGCTCGCTGGCCGCTTCGCTCGACGCCGCCGCCTCGCTGCTGACGACAGCACAGTCGCAACTCGATGCGGCGGTGCGCGGGAGCCTGAGTGCCGGCCTCGGCGCCAACGCCGCGGTGCAGCGGGCGTTCGTCGCTTCGGCGTCGCTCGCCGCCGCCCTGCAGACGCTGCGGAGCGCAGTCTCCGGCTTCGACGCGGCGACGCAGGCGCGCCTGTCGGCCTCGATCGGCGCGGACGCTCTGGTCGCCGCGGCCAGCTCGTCGCAACTCCTGGCGGCGTGCGACACTGCGGTGCGCGCAGCACAAGCGGCAACCGTGTCGCTGCAGGCGGCGGTGAGCGTCGGCCGGACCGCGTCGCCCGGCCTCGACGTTGCGGCCTCCCTCGCAGCGAAGGCGGTTCTGGCGGCCGATATCGCCGTGGCGCATGCCGGTGAGATGGCGGTGCTGGCGTTCGACCTCGCCATCGCTCGCGCCGGGAACGCCGCCGCTGTCGTCGACGCCGTGATGCTCCGCGCGTTCGTAGGCGCGGTGCTGCTGGACGGCGTCGTCAGGCAGGTGTCCGCGAAGGGTCCGGTCGTCGCCTTGTCCGCCAACCTGTCCCCCGTCGCACGGCTGCAGGGCATCCGGCAAGCTGGCACGGCGCTGCAAGGTGGTCTGGCGCGGGTCGTGCCGTTGCGGGGGCGCATCGGCACGGACGGCGCCGGCGAATGACCGCATTCTTCCAGGACTGGACGATGGTTGCCGGCGACAGCCGGACGCTGCGCTTCGCCGTCACCGGCGACGACGGCGCCGCGGCCGATCTGACGGGAGCGCTGTCGGTGCGCTGGGGGTGCGTCCGCCGGCAGGCGAACGGATCGTTCGTCGCTCCGCCGGCGCTGGAAAAGACGCTCGGCGCCGGCGTTGCGGTGATCGATCCGGCAGGCGGGACGATCGAGGTCACGCTGTCACCGGCCGATACCGCGGCTTTGCCCGGCGGCCGCTACTACCACCAGCTCGAACTGACCAGCGCGGCCGGCGACGTGGCGACGCTCGCCACCGGCACGCTGGTGATCGCCCCCGACCTGTTGACCTGATGAGGTGACGATGGCCAAGCCTCGCGCATACGGCGCGGACAGCGTCCTGCTGGCCGCCCGGGAGACGACCTACGGCACGGCGCCGGTCGACAATTATCAGCCGCTCGCCTTCAAGTCGTCGGACCTGTCGGCGGAGATCCCGCTCGCCGACGACCCTTTGCTCGGCTACGGCCGCAACGCCCAGGACCCCTATCGAGGACTGGTCACCGACGAAGGCAGCATCGAGATCCCGCTCGACGAACGCGGCGTCGGCTGGTGGCTGACCGGGCTGTTCGGCGACGCGGTCACCACCGGCGTCGGCCCGTACACCCACGTCTGGAAGAGCGGGGGCGACACCATCCCGACCTACACCGTCGAGGTTGGCCATCCGAAGCTGACGACGCCGGTATTTTTCCGGCACACCGGCGTGACGATGGAGAGCCTCGCCTTCGACATGGGCACCGAGGGTCCGGCCAACGGCAAGGTGGCGCTGGTCGCCCAGGGGGAGACCTCGACCGGATCGACGATCGATGCGACGCCGCTGACCGCCTACGCCCCCGGGCGCTTCTCCCGCGGGCTGGGCTACATCAAGAAGGGCGGCGTGCAGCTCGCCGCCGTCACCGCCGGCACGTTCCTGTTCAGCAACACGCTGGAGCGGGTGCGGACGATCCGGCCGGACGGCAAGATCGACGGTGCCGATCCGACCATCGCCAACTGCAGCGGCTCGATGACCGTCCGCTTCGACGGGACGACGCTGGTCGCCGAGGCGGCGTCGGGCGCGCCGCTGGTCCTCGAATACGGCTTTACCACCGCCGGCACCAGCCTGCTGAAGTTCGAAATGGCCCGCGTCTTCCTGCCGAAGCCGAAATACACCATCGCCGGCCCCGGCGGCGTCGAGGGCGGCTACGACTGGCGCGCCGCCTACGACTCCCCGACCAGCACGATGCTGAAAGTGACCCTGGTCAACGACGTGGCGGCCTACTCATGATCCGGCTGAGCCGCCCACGTGAGCCGCGCACGGTCGCGCTGGGCTTCGGCGTCACTGTCACGCTGAAGCCGCTGTCGTTCGCCGTCTACCGGGCGGCGATCCATTCCGCCGAACGCCGGGCGCGGGAAATGGCCACCGAAGTCGGTCTGATCGAAGCGGCCGGCGGGTCGATCCTGGACATCCCCAGCCCGCACGACCGTGACGGGATGCGCGGCCTGCGCGACCAGTTCCTGCTGCAGGCGCTGGCGCGGCACGCGATCATCGGCTGGGACGGCGTCGGCGACGATGCCGGCGATCCGGCGCCGGTGACGCCCGAGGCGGCCGATGCCTTGATCTGCGGCCACCCGTTGATCGCCGAGCGTTTCGAGCTCGAATACCTCCGCGACATCACCGAACTGGTCGCCGAGGGAAACGGATCAGGCGCCGCGCCGACTGGCACTTCGGCGGCGGCGCCGGTTACTGCGGCAACTGCCGCGCCAGCCGAGAGCCCTGCGCCGATGGACGGCGAGGCGCGGACGGCCGCTTCTGCCCCTATGACGAACACGCTCCCGTAAGCATCGAAGGTGCTATCGCCTGGGCGCTGCTGACCGAAGGCGCCGCGCAGTGGCTGCGCGCTGGCATGAACGGCGCGATCGTGGGCTTGGACGTTGCGGCGTGCCTGGCGCGACCGTCGGCGGCGGAGCCAGAAGGCGAAGTGTTGGAATACCTGCTGCTCGCCGGCGAGGCCGGCGCGCTCGCGGCGATGCGGCGCACTGAGAACGAACGGTGAAGCTATGGCACAGTCGAACGTCATCGTCCGCCTCAGCCTGAAGGACGCCGACGCGGTGCAGCGCGGGCTGGTCGCGCTCGGCGCCGACGGCGAAAAGGCACTGAAGCGGATCGAAGCGGCCGGGCGAGCACCGTCGGCCGGCCTGAAGGCGCTCGGCGCCGCATCGGACGAACTGAAAGGCAAGTTCGGCGAACTGAGCGGGCAGGCCGGAACGGTCGGCACCGTGCTGGAAACCCTCGGGCCGCGCGGCCTGCTCGCCGCCGCCGGCATCGGCGCGGTCGTCGTGGCACTCGGCGCGGCGATCCGGCAGGCCGACAAGGCGGCACAGACGTTCGCGGAACTGAAGGACGCCAGCGAACGCATCGGCACCAGCGCGACCGCGCTGTCGGCGATCGAGGACGTCTTCACCGCCAACGCCAGTTCAGCCGAAGAAGCGCGCGGCGCACTGGAACACCTGCGGGCGACGATCGCCGAAGCCGCGGGCGGCAGCGCCGACGCGCAGAAGAAGTTCGAAGCCGTAGGGGTCTCGATGGACTTCCTGGCGAAGCACGGCGGCGACGCGAGCCAGGTGCTGGTCGAGATTGCCAAGAACACCGACCTCACGTCGTCGCAGGTCCAGGACCTGGTCGGCAGGGCGGGCAAGGGGCTGGTGCCGGCGCTGGAAGCGCTGCGCGACTCCGGGATCGACTTCAACGACCGGGCGCTCGATCCGATGGCCAACGCGCTCGGCGAGCTGAACGACCGCAGCGAGTTGCTCAACCGACAGTTCGACAAGCTCGGCGCCGAAGGGGCGGTGCAGGTCAAGACGGCGATGCTGGAGCTGAAGCAGGCGTTGTTCGACGCCGAGAGCTGGTTTCTGCGCACCGCCGAGGCTGGTCATCATTTCTGGGAGCAGGTGCTCGACCCGAAAGCCTGGGCAAGCCTCGATGCGATGCGCGGCACTTTGCGCCGCGCGACCGGTCTCGAAGCCGGCCCGACTGCCGCCGAGCCCCCGGCGCCGCCTGCCTCGCCCGCCACAGTACCGCCGGCGCCGATGACGATTTCGCCGCCGGTCGACCCCAATGCGGCGCAGAAGGCGCAAGCGGTGGCGGACAAGGCGGCGGCGCAGATCGAAAAGGAAATTGCTGCGATCGCCAAGTGGAAGGAAGCGTACCTGCAGGCGAGCGGCGACGTCGAGGAAGCGCTGGCCGCCCGCTACCAGCAAGAGGTGCGAACTGCCGAGGCCGAGATCAAAGACGCCGATCGCCTGGCGGAAGCGAAGCAACTGATCCAGGCGACGTTCGCACAACAGCTCGAAAAGATCGACCGCGACAAAAATCAGGCGCTCGCCGAGGCCGCCAGGGAGCTGCAGGAACAGCTCGAAAAGATCGATCAAGATATCGCAGCCGAGCACATTCAGACGTTGCGCAACTCCGGCCGGAATGAAGAGGCGGCGCGGGAGGAGATGAGGCAGCGCGCAGCCGAGATCGAGACTGGTGGCGGCACGATCGATCAGCAGGAGCGGCTGCTCGCCAATGCGAGGCTGCGGATCGAGCGCGAACTTCACGACGCGCTGACGCGGGAGGAAGACGCGATCGGCAGCGCTCGTGCCCAGGCCGCCCGGCAAGCGGGAAATACGATCGAGGCGCTCGAAATCGAGCACCAGCAGCGGCTCCGGCAGATCCGCGACAGCAGCTATTCGACGGAGACACGAACGGCGTTGACGCAGCTGGAGGACGAAAAAAGCGCGCGGATGATGTCCGAAGCCGAGCAGACGCGTTTCACCGACTGGCTGGGCGCGCAGCCGCCGTTGATCCAAGACGTCGCCGACCGGTTGGGCGACCTGGGCTCCAGCGCTGCCGACGCCTTCGCCGAGGCGGTCATCAACGGCGGCAAGCTGTCCACCGTCCTCGAAGGGCTCGCCGCCGACCTGCAGAAAGTGCTGCTGCGCATGGCGATGATGAAGCTGATCGAAGCCGGAGCCAACGCGCTGACCAGCTCGCTCACCAGCACGACAACGCCCACGGCCGGATCGGGAGAATCCGGCGCCGCCCCTGGTCCCGGCACCGGCGGTCTGTACGCGCGTGGCGCCGCCTTCGATGCCGGCAACGTCATCCCGTTTGCCCGTGGCGGCGTCGTCGATCGGCCGACGTTGTTCCCGATGGCCCGCGGCGTCGGGCTGATGGGCGAGGCCGGCCCGGAAGGCGTGCTGCCGCTACGCCGCACAGCGTCCGGCGACCTCGGCGTCGCCGCGTCCGGCGGCGCTCCGAAGGTCACCATCAACGTCATCAACAACGCCGGCGCCAAGGTGACGACCGAGGAGACGAAGGACGGCGACGGCGGGCTCCGGATCGAGGTGATGATCGACGCCGTCGAACATGCGATGGCGCAACGCGCCACCCGGCCTGGCACCACGCTCAATCGGGCGCTGGCGTCGGCGGCCAATCCGGTGCGGGCGCGATGACGCCGCTCTGGCCTCCGTCCCTGCCGCAGTCGCCGCTCGGCGACAGCTTCGCCGAGCAGCCGCCCAATCTGATCGTGCGCTCGCCGATGGACGTCGGGCCGGCGAAGGTCCGCCGCCGATCCACCGCCGGCGTCTCCCGCCTGCAGCTGGCGCAACGCGCCACGCGACCCGGCACCACGCTCAATCGGGCGCTGGCGTCCGCGTCCAATCCGGTGCGGGCGCGATGACGCCGGTCTGGCCTCCCTCCCTGCCGCAGTCGCCGCTCGGCGACAGCTTCTCCGAACAGCCGCCCAATCTGATCGTGCGCTCGCCGATGGACGTCGGGCCGGCGAAGGTCCGCCGCAGATCCACCACCGGCGTCTCCCGCCTGCAGCTGGCGTTCCGTCCCACGCCGGCACAGCTGGCGACGTTCCGCAACTTCCTGCACAACGACATTCAGGACCGCGCGCTGCAGTTCGCCTGGGTGCACCCGGTCACCGGCGTCGCCGGTTCGTTCCGCATCGTCGAACAGCCGACCTTCGAGGCGATCAGCGGCGGCCTCGCCTGGAAGCTGAACGTCGTCTTCGAGATGCTGCCATGACGATCAGTGCCGCCGGCCTCGGCGAGCTCGCCGCCCAGGAAACCGGCACCGCCTGGCTGGTGCTGCTGACGCTCGACCACCCGGATCTCGATCGGCCGATCCGGGTGACGTCCGACGGGGTGGCGACGACGAGCAACGGCGATGTCTTCGAGTCGTTCCCGTTCGAGGTGACGCTGCCCGACGACGTCGAGGGCCGGGCGCCGCAGGCGCGGCTGCGCATCGACAACACCTCGCAGGAAATCATCGCGCTGCTGCGCGGCCTCGTCACCCCGCCGTCGCTGGCCATCCGGATCGTTCGCTCGACCAACCCGGACGTCATCGAGCGCGAATGGGCCGGCCTCGAATGGCGAGCATCGAGCTGGGACATCGGCGCCATCACCGGCACGCTGGCGGTCGACGACCTGGCGACGGAAGAGTTCCCGTACGTCACCTTCGACGGCCGCTTCAAAGGTCTCTGGCCATGATCCCGGTGTGGGCCGGCGACTACGTCGGCATTCCGTTCGTCGATCTCGGCCGCGACCGCGACGGCTGCGACTGCTGGGGCCTGGTCCGCATGATCCTCGCCGAGCGGGCCGGGCTGGTGTTGCCGTGCTGGGCGACCGCCTACGAGAGCGAAGCCAATCGCCAGCGCGTGCTCGGGTTGGCCGAAGACCAGAAGAGCGACGGGCCGTGGCGACGGATCGAACCGCCGGCCGAGCGTACGTTCGACGTCGTCGAGCTGACGCAGCCGGTGCGAAGTGTGGACGGCTGGAGGTTCCTTGCGATCCACGCCGGCCTGGTCGTCACGCCTGGCTGGCTGATCCACGTTGAACGCGCCACCGCCGCGCTGCTGGTCGATTACCGCCGCCTGCCGATGCGCAACCGGGTGGTCGCCTTCTGGCGTCACCGGGAGTTGAACGATGCCGCGTGACGCGCTGATCCCGGCCGGCGGTGACGAGCTTCAGCAGGTCTCGGCCTGCCCGCATCCCTTCGACGGCCGCCGTCTCGACTACACCGTGCCGGCGGGGCTGACGATCGCCGAGATCGTCGAGATCATTCAGCCCGACCCGCTGCTGCGCGCGCACGGCGTCGCCTTCATCGGCGAGGACGCGATCGCCCGGGCCGACTGGCACCGCGTCCGGCCGAAGCCCGGCGCACTGCTGTCGCTCCGGCTGCTGCCGGGGGGCGGCGGTGGCGCCTGGCGGATCGTGGCGCTGGTGGCCATCAGCATCATCGCCATCGTCAGCACCGTGCTGACCGCCGGCGCGCTGACGCCGGCGTGGGGCGCGTTCTACGCCGGCGTGGCCGGCGCTCTCGTCGGCGCTGCGATTACCACCGCCGGTACCCTGCTGGTCAACACCTACCTGCCGGCGCCGGTGCCGGAGATCTCCAGGAACCAGGGCAACGACGCGCCGTCCTACGCCATCACCGGTCAGCGCAACCAGGTGCAGAACTGGAGCAAGGTGCCGTTCCTGCTCGGCCGCTTCAAGCTGACGCCGCCCTACGCGGCGCTGCCGTACCGCGAGATCGTCGGTGGCGAGGTCTATTGGCGCACGCTGTTCGCCTTCTCGCACGGGCCGATCGCGATCGAAGAGATGTTCATCGGCGAGACCGCGCTCGGTAACTTCCGCGATGTCACCTGGCAGTTCCGTCGCGGCTACTGGTCGATGCCGAACAAGGGCAGCTGGGCCGGCGGCACCTTCCCCGCGAACCCGGCGTTCGGCGATACCTGGACCTGTACCGGCGGCGGGTCGGCCGACGGCGCCAACTACGTCGCCGGCGAGACGATCACCTACAACGGCCTCGCCGACCCGAACACCGCCGCTGCCTGGGATCGGGATCAGGACAAGCCGTTCAGCTTGTTTCCCGACGACGTCTACGAAGACCCGCTCAACGTCGCCGTCAAGTACGGCGAGCCGGTGCTGCGCACCAGCCAGCAGAATGGCGACGAGCTGGCGATCGAGCTGGTGTTCGAACGCGGCATCGTCCACATCGAGAACCAGCCGGCCGGCAAGAAGAAGGACAGCAGCGTCGGCGTTCGCATCGAGCAGTCGCCGGCGGGGACGAACGCCTGGGCGACGGTCGTCAGCAGGAACGTCGGCGGCCGGCAGACGACGCCGCTGTACTGGGGCTGGGCCTGGAAGCCCGGCGACTTCTCCGCCCCGAACGCCGAGAAGACATGGGATGTCCGCGTCACCCGGTTGAGCGGCAATTCGGACGAGGAGCGCAACTTCGGCAACTTCTCGTGGATCGCGCTGCGCACACTGACGCACGGCGATCCGGCGCCGGTGCCGGCGGTGGCGATGCTGGCGATGCGTATTCGCTCGTCCGAGCAGCTGCAAGGCGTGCTCGAGACGTTCAACGTCGTCGCCCGGACCATCGCCCGCGACTGGGACGCGTCGACCGGCCGCTGGATCTGGCGGCCGACCTCGCAGCCGGCGGCGCTGTTCCGGCACGCACTCCAGCATCCGGCGCGCGAGAAGCCGGCGAGCGACGCGCAAATCGATCTGGAGCGGATGATCTACTGGGACGGCGTCACCCGGCCGGCCGGCCGCGAGTTCAACGGCGTGATCGAGGCGAAGGGGTCTCTGTGGGATGTGCTGGTCAAGATCGGCCGCGTCGGCCGCGCCATGCCGACGCTGCGGGATCTGCAGTTCTCGGTGATGATCGACGAGCCCCGATCCGTGCCGGTGCGGATGTTCACGCCGCGCAATTCGTGGGCTTACGACGGCGAAATGATCCACGCCGCGACGCCGAACGCCTATCGGATCGGCTACGTCGACCGGGCGCAGGGCTGGCGCACCGACGAAGTGGTGGTCTATGACGACGGCTTCGACGCGGCCAACGCCGTGCGCATCGACAAGGTCGAGTGGCCGGGCATCAGCGATCGCACCCAGGCCTGGAAGGAAGGCCGCTTCCACCTGGCGCAGCAACGGCTGCGCCGCGAGGTGCATCGGATCACCGTCGACTTCGAGCACCTCGCCTGCGAGCGCGGCGACCTGGTGGTGCTGTCGCACGACGTCATCGCCGTCGGCCTGGCATCGGCGCGCGTCGTAGCAACGACCGAGGTCGGACCGAACGTCGCCGACGTCACCCTCGACACAGCCGTGACGATGCAGGGCGGCAAGTTCTACGGCCTGCGCGTCCGGGGCGTCGTCGGCGGCGCGATGCGCACCGACCTCTACCGGCTCTACACCTTCCCCGGCAGCTCGCCGCGGCTCTGGTCCACCAGCCCGCCGCTGATCGCCGACGCGCCGACCGTCGGCGACCTCGCCAGCTTCGGCATCTACGATCGCGAGACGCTGCGCGTCCTGGTGCGCGACATCGAGCCGCAAGGGGATCTCTCGGCGAAGCTGACCCTGATCGCCGAGGCGCCCGGCGTACACACCGCCGAGCAGGGGCCGATCCCGCCGTACGATCCGGTGGTGTCCGCACCGGAGACCCTGCCGGCGCCACTGGTGCTGGGGATCTCCTCCGACGCGCGGGTGATGCTGGTCACGCCGTCGCGGACGCTGATCGACCGCGTCATCTTCTCGTTGCAGCCGATCGCCTTCGACGGCGCGACCATCCACGTGCTCTATCGGCAGCAAGGCACCAGCAGCGCCTGGCAGACGGCGACGGTGCAGGAGGAGACGGCGAGCGCCGTCGCCATCATCGGCCTGCAGTCCGGCGAGACCTACGATTTCCGGCTGCAGTACTGGCATCCGAACCACTTCGCCTCGCCGGTGACGGCGATCAACGCCTACTACGTCATCGGTCGCGTCGGCCCGCCGGAGGACCTGCAGAACCTGTCGCTGGTGATCATCGGCGGTCAGGCCTTGCTGCGCTGGGACCTGGCGGCCGATCTCGACGTGCAATTCGGCGGCTGGATCATGTTCCGGCATACGCCGGAGATGGACGCGACCCTGTGGCCGAACTCGACCTCGCTGGCGCGCGCCGTCACCGGCGACCAGACGCACGTCTGGCTGCCGCTGAAGCCCGGCACCTACTTCGCCCGTGTCTACGACGCCGACGGAAGGCCGTCCCTCGGCTTCGCCGCCGTCTCGACCAGGCAGGCGAGCCTGCTCGACTTCGCGCCGATCGGCGAGGTCGAGGAAGACCCGCTGTTCGCCGGCACCCGGACTCGCTGCCGGCTGGTCGGCGGCGGGCTGGTGCTCGACGCCGAGGACTTCGACGCCATCCCCGACATCGACGCCGAACCCAGCTGGGACGTCTCGGGCGGCGTCGCCGCCACTGGCCTCTACCAGTTCGCCGCCGGCATCGACTTAGGATCCGTGAGGCAGGCGCGGATCACCAGTCATCTGCTGCTGCAGGCGATCAACGAGCGCGATTTCTGGGATGCCAAGATCGGCGAGATCGACAGCTGGCCGGACGTCGACGGCACCCTCGGCGCGTCGGTCGACGCCGCCATCTACGGCAAGTTGACCGACGACGACCCGGCCGGCAGCCCGGCCTGGGGGCCGTTCACCCGCATCGACTCCGCCGAGATCGACGCCCGCGCCGTCGGCCAGATGGAGTGCCGGCTGAGTACCGCCGACCGCGCCTTCAACCTGTGGCTGACACAGCTGCGGGTGAAGGCCGAAGCAGCCACGTAGCCATCGAAGGAAAGTCCATGCCGCACATCGCCAGGCTCGACCAGCAGGGAATGCTGCTCGGGGTCGAGGACTGCTGCACCGAAGACCACAGGACCTGCCCGATCGCCCGCACCGTGGCATTGCCGGACGGCCACGACATGCGCGAGCGGGGCAACGGCTACCGCTGGGACTTCACCAGGGCGTGCTTCCTGCCGCTGTCGGCGGAACCGCTCGACGCCGCCGAGCGCGATACGCCGGAACTGGTCGAGGGGCTGGTGCAGGCGATCGAGCACATCCAGCAGCTGATGCAACTCGACCTGCCGAAGACCAGCCAGCGGGCGCTTACGAACTATCGCCGGCGCAACCCGCGCCGTACGCCAGAGGTCGTCGAAGTGACGACGGGGGAGCCGGCATGACCCAGGCATCCGATCTCGGCGGCATCGCCAACCAGCTGGCGGCGTTCTATCGCGCCCGCGTCAACGTCAACCTGCAGGCGCTGGCGACGCAGCACTACGGATCCTCCGAACCGCCGCTGATCTACCCGAACATGCTCTGGTTCGACAGCGGCAGCGGCAACGTCAAGCTGCGTGATCCGACCAACACCGCCTGGGGGATCGTCGGCACCATCGGCCCGCCGATGAAGTGGACCAACGTCGACTTGCCCTCGACGGCGTTCACCACCGGCGACGTCAAGCAGACCTTCAAGACGGTCGCCGACGCCGGCTGGGTGCTGATGAACGACGGCACGATCGGCGACGGCAGCTCGGGCGCCTCCACCCGCGCCAACCCGGACACGCAGGCGCTGTTCACGCTGCTGTGGAGCAACATCGCCGACGCGTATTGCACGGTCTACGCCGCCGGCACCGGGACGGCGACCGGGCGTGGCGGGTCGGCGGCGGCGGACTGGGCGGCGCACCGGCACATCCTGCTGCCGAAGGCGCTCGGCCGGGTGTTCGCGCACGCCGGCTGGGGCGCCGGCCTGAGCAACTTCGCCCTGGGATCGTCCTGGGGCAACGAGACCATCGGCCTCGTCCTCAACAACCTGCCGCCGCACGCGCATTCGTTCTCGGTGCCGGCGCACGGGCACCCCTACGCCATCGATCCCAGCTCGGCGAACAGCTGGAGCTCGAACGGAGCCGGGGGCTTCCCGACCGGCGGCGCCGGCGCGGTGAAACCGGCCTGGACCGGCGGGGTCGGCGACGGCAACGACGCCCACATCATCGGCGGCGGCGGCGGCGCCAGCGGCGACACCGGCTCTGCCGGCAGCGGCGAGGCGCACTTCAATATCCAGCCGACCACCTACCTCAACGTCATGATCAAGCTCTGAGGGCGGCCAGATGACCCAAGCGTCCAACCTAGGAGCCGTTCCGACCGGGAGCGGCGCGCAGGTGCGGCAGGACTTCAACGCCTGCGACCAGGCGCTGGCGACCGAGCACGAGGGCCCGTTCGCGCCGTCGATCACCTATCCGTTCATGCGCTGGCGCAACGACACCGGCAAGCTGATCAAGCGCCGCAACGCCGCCAACAGCGCCTGGGAGATCGTCGAGAACTACGGCGCCAGCACCGATCCGACCACCGGCGACGACGCTGCCGATGGCTGGGTGCGCGGTGCGCTGTGGCTGAACGTCGGCGCCGGGCGCGTATTCTTCTGCGCCGATCCGACCACTGGTGCCGCGGTGTGGACGCAGGCCGGCGGCAGCGGCGGCGTTTCCAGCGCCTTCGGCCGCACCGGCGCGGTCGTGAAGGCCGTCGGCGACTACACCGCCGACGATGTCACCGACACCGCCGGCAAGGTGATGATGACCGCGGGCGAGCGCACGACCCTGGCGCAGATCAGCTTCCCGGCCAAGGTGATCCCGCTCGCCGGCACCGGCTCCAACAGCGACAACGCCGCCATCCGCGCCGCCATCGCCGCGATCAAGGCGTCCGGCCAGCCGGGCGAGATCCTGATGTCCGGCGACTTCAAGATCGGCCACGGCGGGGACCTGACCGGCATCGACCCGGACAGCTGCCCGTACCTGAAGCTGACCGGCCGCGGTTCCTGCCGCTGGTACAAGGGCGTCGCGGCGACGACCCTCGGCATGACCGGCGGGTTCGATCCCGAGGACGGCACCGCCTACCGGCTGCTCGGCCGCGACATCGACGACGGCGCCGGCAAGACGCTGATCATCAGCAACATGATCTTCGAGGGCGACTTAGGCACGACGATGAAGCAGCTCGGCGACGGCAGCCGGCTGATCGCCCTCGACAACTACGACCGGGTCGAGCTCACCGACGTCGAAGGCCGCTGGGGCTCGCAGATGGGCTTCACCTTCGGCTACTGCAACCAGGTCCGCGCCAACCGCATCCGCCTCGACCACATCGCCCGCGACGGCTTCAACGCCTCGAACTGCGCCGATGTCGCCGTCACCGACTCGGACTTCGAGTTCATCATCGACGACTGCTGCGCCGCCAACCTGTCGGCCGTCGCGGCCGACGATCCCGGCCAGCAGCGCGCTTTCCGCTTCCTCGGCAACCGCGTCTTCCAATGCCAGGGCGTCAAGCTGCTCGGCGGCAAGCATGTGCTGATCGCCGGCAACAGCTTCCGCGTGCCGTTCAACTACGCGGTGTTCCTCGGCGGCGACGACAGCTACGGCGAGGGAGCCAGGGCGATCGAGGACGTGCTGGTCTACGGCAACAGCGTCACCGACCTGGTGACCGCCGATCAGGTGGGCAACGTCAACACCGTCGATACCGCGATCATCGTCAGCCAGTTCAGCGCCACACCGCGCAACGTCGTCATCCGCGGCAACACCCTGGCGCAACGGACGGCGACCAACGGCTCGACCTGGTCGGCGCTGAAGCTGCACGGCATCGCCGGCGAAAACCGCCAGTGGCGCCTCGACGCCACCTTCGGCGACCTGCTGTGGTACGACCCGACGCTGGTCGGCGAAATCTTCGTCGGCCAGGGCAAGGCGGTGCGCATCGAGGCGCCGAACGGCCTCGACCGGCTGACCTACGACATCGACGACAATCGCTTCGACGGCTTCTCCGACGACGACGTCCTGCGCTCGCAGCCGATGTGGGACGGCACGCAGAGCTGGGCGGTGCCGCTCCTCTCGACCGAGTTTCCGGTCGGCGCCCCGGCGCGGGCCACCGGCATCGACCTGCGCGGCTACCTGCAGATCCGCCTCGTCGTCTCGGTCGGCGGCGCCGGTGGGCTCGCCGATACGGTATTGAGCCTCCGCTATTCGCTCGACGGCGGTGTGAGCTGGGCCGACAGCGGCGCGGAGCTGGCCCTCACCGGCGCCGGCGACGAAACGAACTGGGGCGGCTGGGCGGACATTCCCGACACGCTGCGGCAATCGATCGACGTGCAGCTGGCGATGTTCGGAAGCAACGGCAACGGCTCGACCGCGGCGACGATCACCTCGATCGGCGTCGACGTGAAGAACGTCGATCAGACCAGCGCCGCCCGGCTGCTGCCGATGCAGGTGCTGCCTGCGGAGAAGCTGGCGGCCGACGGCACGGCGCTGCGCAGCTACAGCCCGCAGGACATCGCCGACATCGGCTTCGCCGCGACGCCGGCGCCGACCGTCCGCACCGGCACCAGCTACACCCTGGCGCTGGCCGACAACCATCGCCTGGTCGAATGCGCCAACGCCGCCGCGATCACGGTGACCGTGCCGACCGACGCTGCGGTCGACTTCCCGCTCGGCGCCCGCATCGAGATCGCGCAGACCGCCGCCGGGCAGATCACCGTCTCCGGAGGAGGCGTAACGCTGCGGCTGCCGGCAGGCAAGACGGCGAAGACCCGCCTGCAGTATTCCGTGATCGTGCTCACGAAACGCACCTACGACGAGTGGATTCTCAGCGGCGACCTCGCCTAGAGCAAATTGGGGTTGGTTTGTGCGAGGGAAGCGGCGAACATGGATCGCGAGGTCGAGGGCGAACACGCGTCCCGCCAATTTGCGGGCTCTGCGGTCTCCCGATTGGGGCCACCACCGCGTCCCTTGACGACGCATTAAGACCAAGAGTCTGACCGCAAACAAAAGGCGAAAATTCAATGGGTTGTTTTCGAAATGCCACTTAGAACAATTGAGAGGATAGTCGCGGAAGGGTTTCTTGGTGTTTTCCATTGTTGCAATATCAATATTCATATGACCTTTATCATTAGCGTTCGCCTGATCGTTTTGCTTTCATTGCAAGTAGCGCGGCCTGACTCCGCCAGTGCCACACAACCTAGCTTCGATTGCGGCAAAGCAAGGAGTTGGTCGGAACGTGAGCTCTGCCGCGACGATACTCTCGCAAGCTTGGACGTAACACTTGCTTCGCTTTATCAGAGCCAGGTGACACGCTTTGAGGGGACACAGAAGAAAGCTCTCATAAAAGCGCAAGGAGAATGGATCGCAAATCGTGACGCTTGCAAGTATTCAGATTCACCGGCAAAATGCCTTATTGAAATCTACAATAAGAGGATTTCCGAATTATCGGATACCCCGAGCTTCGAAATTGGATCGACAAACCAGCCGACTGCTTTACCGCCCGAGCGATCGTCAACGTCGGTGGCGAAAGTGGTTCCAGACGCTCGGGAATTCGAGGGAGTGTGGACGGGTACCGGAAAGCAATCCAACGGGAGCGTTTGGACCATACGAATTGAAATCAATGAAGCCGCCGCTCAGTACTTGGTGGCGTATCCAAGCTTGAACTGCGGCGGTCGATTGTTACCGCAGAGCCGGGAGACCAACCGATTCAACTTCCGTGAGCAAATCACTTATGGGCATGGTGCGTGCGTCGATCAAGGCATTATGGAGTTGACACATGCCAGCAAGGATAAGCTGAATTTCTCTTGGGCATATCCCAATGGCAAGCGTGACGCTTCCGGCCAGTTGTCGCGTAGCCATGAGGAAGCCATCCCGACGGCTAGCGATGTCAAAACTCCCCAGCCTGGACCAAGTATCGCTTCACAGACCGAAGCAAGGCTCGGAATCGGCGAACTCCAGGAGGGCAAAGCTGCCCAAACTCACCTTGGAGCAAGGTTTCAGGAAGAGACTGCTACTCCAAAAAAAAGCAAATCATCTGCACAAGCGACTGCTGCCCACACAGATGCCGAAGATGCTGAATATGAGGTATATGCTTGCAATCAAGGCGCGAAATGCCAAGGTGTGCAAGGAAAGCAACTTGAATTGTGCGAAACACCAAAGAATAGCGTATTTGTATATTTGCAAGACACCCAAGTACTGCTGAACGATGACGTTGCTAACGCGTATATTTTGCGCGCTTATCGAATAGCAACCGACTTTTGTACAAGGAAAGGTGCCCCTGCTAATATATGTATTATGTCTATTAGGGATCGTCGGGCAGTGGAAAGAAAGTGCTTCGCTGGAGGATACGTGGATAGTTCAGGGGACGTAAAAGTTTATTACAATAATCTCGTTAAGGCGGCGGCAGAAGCACGAGTGGAGGCGCAAAAACAGGAAGAAATGAAGGAAAATGCGCGGCGCGCCATGCAGGCAAAACGCGATGCGCTGTTAGCATTTTTTAAGAAGGCGGATGTGATCAAGGTTATTGATCTTTCTCAGCTTTCTGCTAATCCGTTTTTATATGACCGTAATAACGTAGCAAGTATTGCATATTTTGAGCAGATGATATCTAAAGATGAAGCGCTATTCAGTAAGGACGGTATAGGCGCAATTGTTTCCGAGATTCCCGCGGATCGATTTACAGAGCGGCGCACTGTTCTGTTGGCTGGGCGTGTCAAAGGCAATAGGGCTTGGAAAACGCCGTTCGGCGGGGAAGTGCTTGTTCCTTTTCTTAAGTACATCGACGTCTTTGAGGGGGGATACGATGCGGAGGACCTTGAGTGGGCTAAGGCCCAGGCGGGAATTAAGTGACAGTCCCGAGGTGAGTGGTCCGAAGCTGCTTATGCACCTAGCTCCGGGAGCACGAGATATTGATGACATGGGCTCGGCATGCGGCTACGATGTTCTGGTTTGTACGCATAACGGGTGGGCACGATAGAGCGGTTCCCGAGTTCGCTGATCGAGTTCCAGCGACGGTTTAGCAGCGAGGAGGCTTGCGCGAGCTGCTGTTCGCGGCCCGCTGGACCACCGGCTTCGTCTGCCCGGGCTGCCGTGGCGCGCGGGCGTGGACGCTGAGGACCAAGCTGGACACCTTCGAATGCGCGTCGTGCGGTCGCCAGACGTCGGTGACGGCGGGCACCGTTTCCTGCATGCCAGCAAGCTGCCGCTGACGGTCTGGTTCCTGGCTGCCTTCCTGATGGCGACGCACTCCAACGGCATCTCGGCATTGCCGGCATTGCAACTGCAGGCGCAACTGGGCCTGGGCTCGCACCGGACGGCCTGGATGCTGGCCGCCAAACTGCGCCGGGCGATGCTGGCACCCGGCCGCCATCCCCTGGCCAGCCTCGTCGAGGTCGACGGGAGCAGCCTGCCGCTGCGGACCAAAGACGACCCGCCGGCCGGCGGCCAGGGGCGCAGCCATGACGGCAAGATTCTGATTGTCGGCGCGATCGACGTCAACGACGGCAAGCCCGGACGGCTGGAGCGGCTGTCCCGGCGCCCCCGGCGTCAACCACGACCCGCACGTCATAGGCCCGATGGCCGCCCATATCGTCCTGCCGTGGGCCCATCGCGTCTTCGCCAACCTGAAAACCTGGGCGCTCGGCGTCTACCACGGCCTGGGTAGCGTCCGCCCGGGTGGTGTGAAATCTCGGAGCGAAGCCGGCGGGCGGAGCTCCGCAACAAGCGGAGCCCGTCGGCTTCGCGGTGGTCGGGGCGGTCATCGCGCCTCTTCGGTAGGGTTGAGTT
>Ga0209573_1002974_pt1 | contig 19911 bp, 10 predicted proteins | sample TNRBio252014_DNA_FD_185870 | JGI IMG/M metagenome (GOLD analysis project Ga0209573, IMG submission 185870) | Wastewater treatment Type I Accumulibacter community from EBPR Bioreactor in Madison, WI, USA - TNR Reactor_6/25/2014_ DNA (SPAdes)... | ecosystem: Engineered > Bioreactor > EBPR >...
CCTTTCGGGAGTTGTTTCGCCCGAGGTCATTCACCCGTGCGTAGACGCCTTCAAAGGTGCCTCCGACCGTGGGGACAATGATGACGGGAGTTCCCGGCTGAGGTAGCAGCGGATTGTATTCATCTGCACCCGCGATCGTGACATTGTTTCGGTAACTGAAAGCGGGGCCCGTGCTGGGGCTGCTGTTGAGCACCTCGGCGCTATAGATGACGTTGCCATTTGCAGCATCCAGGGCATAGACACCGCGGTTGCTATTGGCAAGGTAAACCGTGTCGGGCATCCCGCCGCCGATGACGCTCGAAGAGGCCACCAACGGGGACGCATGACCAAAGTTCCCGAATTCTGCGGCATCGCCGCCGCTCCCATTGGATTCCCAAGCAAGATCTGCCGCACCATCGTTGTCGGTATCGGTCGTCTTGATGGAGTAGAACTTGGCACCCGCACCATAGTAAAGGCGATTTTCGCCGGCGATCTCCGCGTAAGCGGGAGTCATCGATGTCGAACCCGCGGTGGCATCCGACGGCTTGGGGAAGGTCCAAAGGCTGGTGGTGGTTCGGCTCGTGGCATCCCCCGCCGCATCTAGGGCAAAAACGCGCCCTTCTTGGGTCGTGACAAAGACGGATTCAATCGGTGCGCCGACCCCGCTCGCGGCCTTGCCATAGGTGACCGAAGATTCGCCAGCGCCGATGTTCATAGTGCCCAGCGTCGAGGAGGGATAGTCGTTCGGCCAGGTCCAGCGACGGACGGTCGTTCCATCCCCGTTCCCGGTTGCACTGAGCGAGAAGACGAGACCGTTTTGGCTGGCAATCATCACGCGCCATTCATCCACCGTGCCATTTCGAACGCGCTGGATCAAGGGTGAGCTTCGTCCGAACGAGGTCGGGTTCATGGCGATGCCATCTTTCCCGTTTTGACCATCGACATGGCTGGCATCCTTCCCTTCGTTTCGCTCGCTGGGATAAGTCCAATAAACTTTTGTCGTGCCCGTGTTGTTGCCTCCTGCAAAGAAGCCTTCGGCATCCAGGCAGTAGATGCGACCATTCTCGAGCGCCGCGATGACGACGTCTCGGTTGACGATGTTTCCATTGTCATTGACGGGAACGTTTCGAGCAAACGCGGGGGTCGATTTCATCGAAAGGTCAGCCGTGCGGGTCACACGGACCATGTCGGCATAGGCAAATTTGCCCGCGTCGTCCGCCGAATCGGTGGCATTGCTGATCGCCACGCTGATCGGAGCGTCGTACGAAGAATCAAACTCGGTGAGCCCTCGGAAAACGAGTCGAGCCCAACCCTTTTGCCCGCCCATGTTGACATAGGTGACGCCCAAGGGGAAATCATCTCGGAAGGCCTGCACGCGAACCCGCTTTCCGAACCGATCGTCACCCGGGCACCAAACTTCGATCGTGTATTTTCCGGGAGGGGTCAGCATCTCGAACGTCGCGGCCGCCGACGGGACTCCGCCTTGGACCAGAGGAGCTTCAAAATAGTCAGTTCCCTTCTGGTCAGGCAGGTCTGTTTTCCGCACGAATCCTGCCGAAGCTTGGAACCCAATCCCGGCGGTATCGACCGTAATACTTTGCTTTGCCCGATTGATCGGTTCGGCAAGATCGACGCCATTGAGCCAGTCCACTTTGTCGCGGTTGTACGCTTCAACGGCGGCCTCGTTTCCAGAGAACGGCCGTTGGACAGGCCAGCTCCAAATCACGTTGCGTCGGAAGGTGCCCCCGTTGCCGGTTTCGGTTGGCTCAACCTTCAGGCCGTTGTGCCGGAAGGAGCTGAGGCTCACCATCGTCGTGTTCAACGTTTCCGAGCCCACTTGCGCGGTCGTGCTTTCGTTTCGGCCCGCATACACACGGAAAGGATAAAGGTTGGCACTATCGCTCAATTCGCCCACGATGGGAGAGGCGACGTAATTGCCTGCGATGCTGTAGCCGGTCGATGCCCGAGCGGAGTCGGCGTAAACGATCAGGTCTTTATCGTCTTCATAGGGCAGCCCCGGTGCCCGAAGCGGCATCGTGTTGATGAGCCGAATCGTGATCTGGTTCCCGGCAGCGGTAAAGACCTGGCTGGTCTCGTTCCCACCTTCACCGAGCCGGAATTCGCCTCCGACTCGAGCGTTGGTGACGATGTCTCGAAATTCGGTGCTGTTGCCGTTCGCATCACGAATCCCGACGACTTCATAGACATAGTAATCAGAGGAGAAATAGTTGTGCGTCCCCGCGCCGAGCGGCCCGCCAATGACGGTGGTTGGACCGACCGGGATGTTCACGAAGAGCGCATATTCTGCTCCGGGGCTCGTCGGGAATCGCCATTCGAATGTGGATTCCTTGGAGCTATCCGCCGCTTGCCAGAAGTTCTCGACCGAGCGGGCAGGGGTGATGTATTCAAAAAGGTACTTTGGCCGGCCGCCCACCGGTTCCTTGTCGGTGTAGTTCGCCGCGAAGCTCCCGTCACCCGGCGCTTTCCATCCCGGCGAGGCGCTTGTGCCCGGTTCCCAGTTGTCCACATCGCTGCTCACGAGGCCGGTAGGGTCCCACCAGTTCAGGCGCATTCGCCCGGGGGTCGGGTCCGAAATCCCATTCCTTTGGAGTCCGTCGCGAGTCGCGGTTCCCCGGAACATGGGAAAGTCTTGGGCGTTCACCATCCAGATGGTTCCCAAGAGGGCCGCTCCGATGAGGACGGCTGTGGTCAACTTTTTTCGAGCAGATTTCATTGCAATTCTGTTGATTTGGTCGAGTGAACGATTTTGGCGGTTACCTGCGGTCGGCAAACACGGGAACGGTCAGACCGCGCGATCCCGTAATCGGGGGCAAATTGAATCGGATACTCAGTACGTTGAATCCGAGGTTCTGTTTGTTCCAATTGAATCCAGGTTCGTCGTTTTTCGGGCTTGCACTGGTGTCAAAACTACCGTCCACGAGCATCACTTCGCCATTGTAAGGTCGGCCCGTGTTGGATTCCCAACCCTGGGTCCGGCCCAAATAGCCGTTGCAGACAATGACTTCATCTCCGCTGAGTCGCCGCGCGTAGGTCGGCCGGAAAGAAATCGGATTATCCGGATAAATGTCGTTCGGGTCGGTGAGGCTTCGGCGCATGACGACGAAAGCTTCCGTCGGGAGCATCCAGCGCGTTTGCCAGACTCCGCCCGCCTCAACCAGTTCATAAACGCCCGTGTTGTCGGTGAACATGATCGAGAGTTCGCCGGTGCTGAGCTGGCTCATCGTGACCGAGCTCAGGCCGCGAATCCGCTGAGTCCGGACCGGGCGATCCGGGTTTGTTTCATAGTTCACGGCAAACGATCGAGACACGCGGTCCCAGAAAACACCGCTGGGCGAGGCCCCGACCTCGAACCGACTGATGAGCGCCGTCGCACCCTTCTGCGGGTCGATGTAAAGGATGCCACCTCCACCGCTAACGGCGTCGGAATAGTCATCCGGTTTGATCGTGTTCCCTTCCACGCCAGCCGCGCGCCTTCCGGGCTCGACGTTGCCGAATCCGAAAGCGAACTTGTAGCTCAATTGCTTGCTTCCCACGGAGACTGGGGTTGCGATGCGCCCGATGCTGTTATAGGCGTATTGCTTGCCCGAAAATTCGGCGGGCGTGTGCCAGAAAAGAACGCCGAGGCCCTGCTGGGTGACCCCGTTCTGAACGAACGTGACCGGTCGGCCCACTTTCCCGTTGGAGTAGCTGTAGCGGTCCACGAGCTCAATGACCCGGCGGTTGCCGCTGTCGGCGATCAGATAGTGACGCCAGTATTCGGTCGGCTGGGCATTCGTAAATGGATTCTGGGCGGCGCGGCGCACTTCGGTCCACGTCACCACATCGCGTGGAAGTCGCAGCTGAAGCGGCGGATTGTCTGAGACTCCATCGGGGATGAACTTATCATCCAACACCATGCCGGAGACTGAACGCACTTCGTTGCCAGCAGAGTCCGTTCGGACAATTCGGTCGGCACCGGAGTCCACGATCATGAATCCACCATTCGCGACTGGATAGATCCTCCACGGCGACTGAAGCGGGGTCGTGATGGCCGAGTCGAGGACCTCTGCCGATCGGTCTTTGGTTGATTCAACCGCCCAAATCGCGTTGCCGCTGGAGTCAATTCGGCTCACCCGACCTTCGTCAATCACATAGAAGTCCGCCCGCGTATACGCATTGAGTCCCGCGACTTGCAGCGCGCCTTGCGATTCGCGGCCCCAAGCAAGAAGTGACGATTCCGAGGCAATGACCCCGTTCAGGTAGTTCTCGCTCATGACGGCTTGATTCAGGCGAATCCGCAAGTCGTTGAAGTTATTGATGCCAAAGTATTGCGGCCAGCGATAGTAGACCGTCGGCACGACCGGATTTCGACGATTTCCGTCGTTGACGGCCAGCGAACTGAGGACTTTCATCCAAGGCCGCGGCAACGTTTTGGAAGCGGTCATCCAGGGCCTAGTTCGCGAGGTTGAAATCAAATCCGTCGGCGAAATGTTGACGTCGAGCGCGTAAAGGAGAGACTTCGGAGGGTCAGTGAACCCAGCAAAACCTTTGTTGAGCAGCCCAGGCAAGACGCTCGAACCACCAAAGAAGAGCATGTTGCCCGATCCCGACATGATCGAAGTGTTGACATCGCCTTCTCCCGACCCTTCTTCGGAGCCCAAGCGGGTTCCGTTGATGGACGTGTACCAGCGAAGCGGATTCCAACGGCCGCCTGCATTCCCGGGCACGTAGGTGCCGGATGGATCGCTCGTCGCTTCCGGTTCAAAAATGATCTCCGGCTGGCCCGACGGGCGCACCACAATCGGTTGGTTGATCGCAATCGACTGGGTGATCCGGCCCCGCGTTTGGGTCATGAAGTTGCTGATGCGAAGTCGCCCCGTACCATCGTTCGCATCGGGCTCAATTTCATAAGAAAATTGGCTCGGCGACAAGAAGCTCTGAAGGGGCGCAGACTCTTGCCGCGCCGTATCCGTTTGGCTGATGAGGAGATTGCCCGTGAGGTTCTTCGCGAACATTTCTGCGGGCTTCGGGTTCGCATCGAGGGCCAGAATCACAGACTGGAACCCTGGGACGCCGACCTTCTCGCCGGCGGCCGCGACATACGCCGTGTTCCCCCGAATGACGGGCCCGGTGACGAACTTCATCTTGGTGTACCGGCGATCGAGGAAAGCTTCGCCCAACGTCCGCCCGCCCATGAAGGGGAGATCCAGAAGACCATCTTGGTCAATGAGCGCGGGGCCGTAGTTGATCGTTGCTCCTGCGCGGCCGTTGAGGACGTATTTTGCTTCGTCGAAAAGCTCCCACCGATATAGCATCTTGAACTCGCCCCGACCTTCTTCGCGGAAGGCCATCACGGAGCCGCCAATGCTCGTCTTGTCGCCAAGCGGCGGTGAAGTCACGACCATCACCGTCCCACTGGGAGCAAGGCCGATGTGGCCGATCACGTCCCGCTTCGGCGAAATTTGGTCGGGAAATTCGAGGAAGCCACGAATGAATTGGTCATCCGAAACGGAAGTTCTGAGCGCCCCCCAATTCAACGTGTAATCCACACGGACGGCGAGATTCGCCGGTTCTGAGGGAGTTGGCGCCAACCGGAGCCCTCCTCGGATTTGGAATCGGATAATGCCCGCCTGGTTGTTCCAATTCACATCCACGTTGCCGTTGATCACCGTGGTCGGATCAACCGGCCGCCCCGAAAGGTCCATAAAGCTGAGCTTGACCCCAAATGGAGACGTCGCGTTCCCTGTATCCACGATCGGAACGCCTTGAGTCGCGGCCCGGGTCGTAAGAATGACTTCAGATGTTGCCTGAGCAATCGCGACTGGGCTCTCGCCCCGCGTCGCAAGCCAGACGCTCGTCATGCCCGCTGGCGACTGGCGGGGACCACCTCGCTTGGTGGGAATGTAGGCGACCTTATCCATCCCGCCGCTATTGTCGAGGATGTTGATGTAGCCCACGGTCGCCGAAGTCTGTGGCGCGCTCATCTGGCTCGCGCTCTGCAAGACAAACTCGTTGGGCCCCGTCAGGAGCTTCAAACTCACGACGTCAAATTGCCACGCGATCCCTCGACCTGAAGTTGCATCTCCAGTCGCCACGACCAGGCCGGTGCCCTCATGAATCGTGGGAGGCATCGGGTTCGTGATCGAAGCGCTCCGCGGCGCATCCACTTGAGCCGCCGCCTGCCGATTTTCGAACAGGCCGCCATCGACGCTCAGGTTGAAGGCTTGGATCACGCCGCTGGGTAAGGTTAAAAGGACGCGGTCCGGAATGCCAACCCCCGGCGAAGGCAGAATCACGGGCGAAACCTTGCTCCCACTTGCGCTGGCGACCCAAACAATGTCCGCGCCGCTTTGAGGGTCATCCTCGCGTCCGTCATCGGGGTTGCCATCTTGGTCAAGGTCGCGACCGGGGTCCAGGTCCAAAGCGACAAGGCTATTGCCCGTGTTGTAAATCGCAATGCCGCCGAACGTCACGGGGACCGTGCCTGGCGCGGGCGAAGGGGCATCCGTGGTGCGGAATCGGCGAAGGAGCGGAGCGGGAAGTTCCGCGCCCGTTGAAGTCATGCGTCGGCTGCCGCCACCCGGAGCGACCGAGGACGAACCGAGGTTCACAATGTTCAGCGCCAGCTTTGCCGCCGAGGTGAATCGGGGGCTGGTGAACCGCTTGGGAGCCAAAAACCGCTGACCGGCCTGAACCGATGCGGTGGATTCGTCCAGATGGTTCAAGGTGGGCGAAATGGGGGCTCCGCTCGCCACGACATAGCCTTCGCCGATGGTCGCCACCGACATCACGGCGCCACCGGGGCTCACGGCGACTTCTCGAAGCCGCTGACCATCAGCCCGCAGCCAAGCTTGACCGTTATAGTTGCCAAGGTTCGGCGCCTGGACGGTCACCGGAGCTCGGTTGAGCAGAAAGTCATCCAGCGAAATCGAATTCGGGACGTTCATCAAGGGGTGGTCGATGTCGATGCCATCGACAACCGTTCCCGAGGTTCCAAATCGAACGGGGATCGGAGCGGGGTTATAAACGTCGGTGATGGACCCTGAGACGTCCCCTTCAAGCCACAAAACGCCGCCTTTATCCACAAATCGTCGGAGCTTTTCGCGCTCGGCGGGATTCAAGGCAAAGCCCGGCGTCATTTGGAGCAAGAGGACGTCGTAATCTGAAATTTGGTCCGAGCTGATGTTGCTCAGCGTGACTTCCCAATACCCTGCCATCGAGGAGGTGACCCTCGACCCGGTCGGGAGGACGCCTCGCGATCCCCACTTGCTCACCATTTCTGGCGTCACGAAGCTCACGGCGTGGGGATTCACAAACCGCATGTTCGACGGGCGGACGAGGAAGTCTCGGTTCAGGTTATGGAAAACGTGAGGGAACGGCGCGGGGAAACTCTCCTGATTTCGAGGCACGACGATGCCAGCCTTCACTTGGATCACCCGTGCGTTGGCTTCCTGCGCGAGGGCAGAAGGGGCGAGCACCGCCAGGGCGGCAACGCATAAACCAAACGTATTCCAAGGTCTCATCATGGATTCACTTCTCCGAAGTAAGCAAGGCTTGGGCTGACCGGAAGCCGGGGGAGAGGCGGCAGGGTCCAGAGCCCGTCAGGCGAAGTGCGAATCGGGGTTCCCGTGCGCACATCGTTGGTGCCCAGCGCGAGGGCCGGGTCGTAATTCACCGTCAAATTGGGGATCCAATAATTAGCAGGATTATCACCGGTGACGTCGTAATCGGTCCTCGGCAGCCATTGTTTCGGGATCAAAACTTCGGTGCCGCCAATCTTGCGCGGCATCCAGCCCCATTTTCGTTGCCATTCGGCCTGTTGGGCCATCGGCGCGGGCATGTTCTCCGCCACCGCTCCAACGATGGTGATCCGGACGCTCAGAGGTTCATTGTAGAACGGCGATTCGGGCATCGAGCCGAAGTTGCGGTAGCGATTTCTCTGCGCGTCCACGAGGCTGTTCGCGCGAACATCCGCCATGAAGGCTTCTCGCGTGTCCCGGTTGTTCACGTTGAACGGAGGCCCGGGGATCACAAAGAACGAGCCTTCTTCGGCAAAGATCGCCGCTTCGATTCGGATATCGTGCGGCACCACCGCCACCCGTGCCAGCTCGTAGTTCTTGCCGGTCAGGTCTTGAAAACCGGTCATCTGCAGCCGAAACGCGGTATCCGTCTGGACGCCAAACGATTGAATGCCGTTCGTGTTCCCGGCCGGAGCGGTCAAGAGTTGGCGGAATCCACCCGTCGTGTAGTTCCAACTGTTCGAAACCAGCGGCACAGAAAGCGTCTCGAAGCTCGGGAACGCGTTGATGTCGGTGCGGGTCAAGCCATAGAAGTCGCTGAAGACCTTGCCCGCGCCGGGACCTAAGTAACGGCGAATTTCCGAGTTGAAATTGTCGAGGATCTCCGTATTGAGGCCGCTGTAGGACTCAAATTTATAGGGCGTGAAGGCGCGGCTTTGGTCATCCGGTTGGAAGCCCAAGTTCAAGAAAGAGGGCCCGCCATCATCGGCCGCATGTTGGATCAACATGCTAGACGAGATTCTGCGGCTGCTCCCGGCTTCCACATAATTGTTTGCGAACGGCTTCCACGTTTGCGGGTTCACGACTTGCGAGCCAATCGAAAGGTCTTCCACTGGGTTCAGCAGGAACTGCGTTTGCAGCACCAAGCCTGGGGCTTGCAGGTCCAGTTCGACCGCCGCCGGCGTATCGCGCACGATTTGGGCTTGCTTGGTTTGGGGCTGTTCCCCGGGGGCTGGACCAAAGAACTGGGTCGTATTCACGCAGACGTAGTCTTTCGCCATCAGGGCGATCATGCTGCGTGAAGGGCGACTAAGCACTTGTCCCGCATCGGTGGAAATGCCCTTGGTGATGCTCCCTTCGATGTAGATCGTACCAAAGGAGACCAGCGTGATCTGCTGGTCGGTGGGGATGATCCCCCGAACCCGAACGTCGCCTTCAAAGACGAGCGTGCCATTGAACCGGAAGCCTTCGCTCCGGACTCGGCCCGCGTCCGCGCCTTGCAACTGCGATTCTTGTTTCGCGGCAAGGTCGGGGCTGAGCACATCGTTGATCACGTACGTCCCATCGGGCAGGTTCACAAGCTTGAAAAACGCGGCGCTCCGCCGAAGGTCTTGCCCGTTGCGGCTCCGCCAAGTGCTGGATGCCGCGTTCCCCGCGGAGTCGCGGATGATCGTAAAGCCGTCATTGTGGAGCCGGACGTATGCCCCCAGGGGGATATAGAAGGGTCCGTTCCAGCCGCCCGTCTTGCCGCCCTGCTTGTTTGGGTTCAGCCACGCTTGCACGAGCGATTTCGAACCATCAAGCGCGATGCGCTCATTCTCGTCTTGGGCATCACCTCGCTCGTTGGCATTCGCGGAGACGTAGATCCCTTCGCCGTATCCGTATTGTCCCGTGTTCTGACCGCGGTCGTTGATGCTGCCGCTTTCCCGGGTGAGCACGATGAATCGGTTCAGGTTCGTGGTCGGATCAGTCGTCAGGATGCTCGGGGGCTCTTTGCGCGTGATTCCTCGTCCGTAGCCATCCCCGTCCGGGTCAGCGTCGCCATCGCGCAGGATGCCGTTTCGGGTGCTAAAGCCGGGGTTACGGCTATCGAGGTTGCCGCTGTTCAAAAGGACATCGGTGCTGGGCGTGAGCAAACGGAGCGCCGAGGCGCGGTTCGCGGGAAGAATATCTCCGGCAATTGCCCACATGTCCCCCAACCGAGGGTCCATATAGACATCGTTGCGCCCGTGCAAAACAACCGATGCGTTGCTATACAAGGTCCCCGTCCCGAAAAGCGTTCCCGCGGAGTTCGCCGCCGTCCCCCCGAGAACGTTCGAGATCTTCACGACTTGGCGACCAGAATCAATCGGCTCACCGTATCGAATCCCAAGGCCGGCATCGGCGCTCGGATCGGTGACCGTGGAATCGGTGCGCGGGTCGGTGATGCTCCCGATTTCCGCCGGAGTGCTCACGCGAAACTTGTTGGTGATGAACCTCGCCGTCTCGATGGTGCCCAAGGAAGCGAAACCGATCATCTTCTTGCTCCCCTTGGTCTGAGCGTCGTACTGGGCGAGGGCGCCCAGGGCGTCTTTCAGCTCTGCATCCGTCGCAAAGGCGCGGTACTTGATGGCCCGCGGCGTTAAGAATGTGGGATCGTTGGGTTTGAACTTTCCAGCCCGCCCCACCGATTCGATGAGCAGATAGTTCCGGGCTTTGCCAGGTTGTCGTAAGTTTCCGGTAGGCTGGTCGAAGTTGCCAAAGTCCGAAGGGGCATACCGAACGCGGACGAGCGCTCGACCCTTGTCAAAGAAAAATCTAGAATAGGGTCCGAGTCCATCGGGTCCCCCGCGATCCAAAACCTTGCGCGCCGGGTCCAAGTATCTTTGTACGTTGGGGTCGGCTTGGCGGATGTAGAAGGCGTCGGGATCTCGGGTGGTGTCGCTCGTGGCGGAGAAGTCGGAGATTCGGGTGGCTTCCGGTCGCCAGTCGGCTCCGAGCGTTGAATTCGCGAGCTGGTAGTGCGCATACCGCACCCCGGATTCAGCGAGATCATTGGCGGCCGAACGAGCTCGGGACTGATCCGTTTGCACAATGTTGCGGTTCACGAGTCCGGCAAACACGAGCCCGAGCACGAGCAGGATTCCCAAGATCAACAGGGCGATGATCAGGGTTTGCCCGCGCTGGGTTCTGCGCGTTCGGATGAAGAGAGATTGCATGCGATCGGCCATGAGCTTATCGAACAAAGTTTCGGGCGGTTGACGATCCGCGAAGGGTCACGGTTTGGGCGTTGGGCAATTGGGCTGACGGGTAATTCTTCACCGTCAAGCTCACATCGACCACCTGTCGCGTATCGTAATCCACCGAAAAAACGTCGGCAGCTTCCGTAAATTGGAAGCGGTAATAGACATAAAGGTTACCGGCGGGCAACGGACTGTTCGGGTCGGAATTGAACTCCACATAGCCTGCCTTAAACTTGGATTGAAGAATCGCCGATTCGAACGACGTCGGCGTGTAAACGTTCGGGTTGGGCCACACGAGACCGAGGTCGTCGAATGCATCTTTGCTCGGCTCCGGTCGGTCCACGTAGTTGATGGCGTACTCGTTCGGTCCCACAATCACGTTTCCGGTGCTGTTCGGAGAAACGCGGTTGTACCGAACATAGTTTGCCGCCCCATTTGCGGCGTAAGGACGAACCTGGTCGGGACCGATGATCACTTCGCTCCCTGGAACGATGCGGACCCGGTTCCAACCCAGTTCTGGGTTCAACGGGCTCTTCGTGCCATCGCTCAGATTGACAAATCGAAGGTCCAAGAACCGCTTGCAATGCTGCTGCCGGGCAAGCCGAACGCTTGTCGGGAAGAGCAGATTCCACGAGTTCCACAGGACGTTGAAGCGCCGATTGATGTCGCTTTCATCGGACGAAGGCGAGAACGGAGGCTTGGTCCACGCCGTTTTGTTGGGTGGTTCGGGGTCTTGGTTCGGAATGAACGGATTGGGGTTGCCCGAAATGACCACGTACGGCCGGTTGTCGCGCCCGATGCTGAAGACGCTCTTGTTGCGCCATTCGGACGGGGCCAACGGATACCGGTCAATTCCATCGGTGCCGACTTCTTCAATGCCAAAACTGGCCTGCACTTGGCCCAACCTCGCCTGTGCGGCGAACGGCGAGAACGCGGCTTGGAGTTGACGATTCGACTTCCACCCACTTCGGGCCGCCGCTTCTTCCACCCCAAAACTGAACGGGAACATGCTCCGCTTTTTCGCCGCATCGCTGAGGTCGGAATAGTTCAAGCCCACGCCCGGCGTTGCCCGCTTGGCCTCGTTGTAGGCGCTGATGTCAAAGACTTCAACCTCATTGGCACCTTCGTTCGGGTCTAGTTGGCTGAGGATGCTGAACGTCGATCGACCGGACACCTGATGGTCTTTAGCCACGTGGAAAACGCTCGGCGCGCGCCAAGCCGTCCAGGGCTTCCAGGGCTCGGCATCGTTGCGAGTGCTGGGATAGCTCCGAATGGATTCATTCGTCCATCCGCCGTACTTGGTTCGGAAATTGTCGGAGCCCATCTTTGCCGCGCCTTCAAATTCTTCATTCGTGCGAACGGCCACTTGGCCCTCAGCCGGTTCGTTGGCGACCCGCGTTGGGCGGAATTGCACCAGCGAGAGCACTCGGGGAACGTTTCCGTCGTAAACCGCCTTATAGGTTGCTTTATCGAGCACAGGTTCGATGGCATCGTAGCGGCTGACATCGGTGAGGATCCGCGACTGGCGAAGCCAGGCCCGGATTCGCGAAGCCTTCGCCGCCGTTCCATCCGGCACAAAGAACGCGGGGTCATCCAGCACCGAAGTGCCGCGCGCGGGGTCCGTTCCAAAGAGCTCGGTGTTGAGCAACCACTGCCCGCGGGTCGAGTCCCACCGCTTGAAATCCACTTCGGCGCGGTAAAGAACATACAAGTTCTCCGGCGTTCGATTGGCGAAATTCATCACCGTGTTGTAGGGGTTCGCGTATTGGGCTCGGTTGTCCGAGTTTCGGGCAAACGGGTTTCGCAGGCCGATGTAGTAGCGAACCAACCGGAATCCCGTCGTCGCCGGGAGCGACACTTGCCCAATCGGGGTCTTGAGCGTCGGGTCTTCCTTCCAATTGGTGGGATCGGTGGGATCGCCGTTGGGGTCTTTCAGCAAGTTCGGATTCAAAAGCGCGCCATTGGGGCCGCGCAGCGGGTCTCCGGCTTGCGGCATCAGGATGTCGAGCTTGGAATTGTAAAGCCGAACAAATTCTTCAGCCCCATCCTTTCCGGGGAGCCAAACGTCCACGGCGCCGCGGTCACCCGTATTGTCCCGCACGCCAACGCTCGTGGAAATCTCGCGCGTCACCCGGTCGATGATGATCCGCGCTCGATCTTGAGCGTCGGCAAAAGACTGCCCGACCTTCGTGAGGTTAAAGCTCTGGATCAACGGAATCGCGATGATCGTCAGCAAAATGCTGGATATCGCAATCACGGTCAACAATTCAATCAAAGAAAATGCTCGGCGCTTCATTCAATCCCTTCCCCTTTGACAAGGAACGTTTCTGATTCTGTTCTTCTGAGATTGATCAACCACTTGTTGAGTTCCTTCAAATTCTCATTGCCATCGGCTTTAAGCGTGAAGGCGGTTGGATTCCAGAAAACGCGTACGCTCATGGAGACACCCTTGACCCGCCGGACCGCTGCTCCTTTGGCGTGGTCGAGGCGCGGCGCGAGGCTGGGATCAATCTTGTCGGTCAGGATCACTCGTCCAAGCCTCATCCCACCCGAAGCGCGAGGCTCCCGAATGATAAACTCTTGGTCATAGATGGACTTCGAAAGCCCATTGTTGTCCACATAGCGCACTTCGCCGATCACGACGGTCTTGCCCACGTCCGCGAGCGGGAAGTAAACCTCGCCCGGATCGCCATCCGATCCATTGATCAGGCCGGGATAGCATTGATCGTAGGTGATCGACGGCGAATACGCGACCCGGTATTGGCTCACGGCCTTCACGGGTTGAACCGCCCAATCGCCGCGCACCTGGTACATCGCCCGCATCGAGCGTCCCCGCGCATCGGGCGTATCCTGCGCTCTTGTATCCCCGGGGTAGATGATCCTGAGCGTCAGTCCGTTGCCGAGATTGTTATCCGTATCGTAGAACGTGATCAATCCACGGGAATTGTCCACCACATAGCTTCGAATGCCACCCACGGGAGCAGGATCGATGATCCCACCGGTTTCGCGATCCACGATCACGACGTCCGGATTCGGGCCCGTGTTGCTTCCCCGCGTGGGCAAGGAAACGATATCCGGAGGAATCACTCCTTGATATCGCCGGCCATCCGCCTCGACGGAGTTGCGCGGCTTCAGGTTTTGAAGCGAGAGCACGACTTGGAAATCGCTGGTGCGGCTCCCGTCGGGCACCCGGAAATCGTCGCGCATGATGCGCCAGTCCAGGACGTTGTAGTCAATCTTTGCCGTCAGCGGCACCCGCCCTCGGCCTCTTCGTTCTTGATATTCAAACCCAGCCGGGTTGAAAATCAAGACACCAAGCGTCGGGTCCACGACTTTCATTTCGTAAGCAGCATCGTCTCGCAAGTCGGGACGCGTGTTCACGTCGGTAAAGGCCCGGGTCGTGCGATTTTCAAACGCCCGCTGGACGCGGATGGAGTCGTAGTCCACCCAAGCAATCGCGTCGCCTTGAGTATTGGGCGTGAATTGCCATGCGCTGTAGCCCCGGCGGCCACTGACGTTTCCGGGAACTTCGACCTGTTGAACCAAGCTTCGGCTCTGAAATTGCCCGGCACCGATGTCCGTGTAATACGTATAAGCGATTCGGTAGAAGCGGCTTCGCGCGGGGGCTTGGGGGACGCTATTTGGCAGGTAGAGCCGGTTCGCCTCCTGATCCACGTAATAGACGTAATCCTCAAATCGCTGCGGCGGCCCTTCGGATGGCCGCTTGCGCATGTCGTTGCCATAAACCTGGAACGTGGGCCGGTTCGCGTTGCTGCTCGGCCGGACGGGGCCAAATTGCACCGTAATCATGCTGGCGTACATCGTCACGAGGTTAGAGTTTTCATCCATAACCTGGACAAACTTCGGAGCCGGCACCGTGCGGCCTTCCCCGATAATGCCCCGGAAGCGGTTCGCACCCGTATAAAGCGGCCAATCTCCAACGCCGTAGTCCGACTCGATCGTGCCATCTTGCCGGATGAGGCGCGTGCCCGAAGGAAGCCAATCGTTTGGGAGGGCTTTGGCATCCACGTCGGCAAAGAGTCCGGATTGGCCGGGCTGGTCATTGTTGGCGACAATGGCTTCAGCCACCTGCTCAGAATTGCCTTTCAGTCGCTCCAGCTCGGCGCGAGCGACTTGGCTCGCCACCGTGATGTTGCGGCTGGTTTTCATGATCCCGAGACCCCGCGGGAAGACCTGCGTGACCGCCAAGATCCCCACGAGGAAGATCACGATCACGACAAGGACCTCAACGAGGCTTGATCCGATTGATGTGCGCCGTTTCATGAGTATGAATTCCATAAAATTTACGGCAAGAGTCGCCAAGACCAATCGAACACATCTCGCGAATCATAAGGCTTGGCGTTCCCGCCGAGCTGCAACACGATATCGCGCTTGTTGTGGGTTGGGTACCCGTTCGCATCGAACTCATCGCGGAAGTAGCTGTTCCAAGTGATGATCGTGCTATCCGGAGGATCGCTGTAGCCCAGCTGGCGGGGGTCATCGTTCGCCCCTCCGTTTCCGATACCGAGCTTGGTCCAGAAAAGCGTGTAGCGAAGCTCCCAACGGCTTGACGAGCCCGACTTGGTATTCGCGACATCATAACCAGAAAGCGCATAGAACCGGCGCGGCGTGGAACTGGTGTTACTCAGGTCCTCGGTAACCTTCTGATTCGGGCCGTAGGCCTGGCGAGCGTCGGGGTTGTCGTCCTTGTTATCAATCCGGCCATCGCCGTTGAGGTCCAAATAGGCCCCGGCGCGCCTGTCAATGTTGGGCCACACTGCCTCCGTCCATTGCCGAGGGCTGACTTTGTTGTAGCTCGGGCGGAAGGAGTCCACGTTCTCCACTCGTCTCGGAAAGAGAAATCCAACGATGCGCTCCGCAGGAATCGCGTTTTGATTCGTGCTGTCTTCGTAAAGCGTTACATAACCAAGCAAGGCAGGCGGAAATCCGCCTTGATCGACTTTGTAAAGCTGTAACGCAGATCGAATGGAGTTCATGTTCGTGATGTCACTGCCCCGGTTCGCGCTGTCCTTTGCCCGCACAAATGCTGGGAAAATGATGGCGGAAAGGACGGCGATGATCGCGATGACGGTCAACAATTCAAGCAGGGTAAAGCCCTTAATTCGCTTCATATAGGTACCTGACATTCCAAATAGGCTTGAACCTGTGACTCCAAACCTTGTTTCTTTGTTCCAACGATTTTTACATGCCTGTGATGCCTTTTACATAAGCATCCAGCCATTCTCTAAAATGTGGCTCAAATAGGGCGAGGACAAGGGCTCCGGCGGCTAAGTATGGGCCGAAAGGAATCATCGTCGCTCCTACCTGAAAATCTTCTTCTTCGACGACCTCAACCGCGTACGGGTTCTCGCCAAACCAACTTTCATAGAGTTTTGGCCGAAACAGGCCCCAAATATCCATACAAAGGACGTAGCCGAGGCCGCATTTGAGCAAAGAGCCGATCGATTCCGGCGGTTCTTCTTCCCAATCCTCGTCGTCGCCACTGGCCTCCTCCTCTTTTCTTCGCCACAAAATTTGGAGGATTCCCCCCATCGCGCCCAGCGCAACCGCGACCGCAAAGCTCATCAGGGCCGCGACCGGGAATAGCACGGCTCCGATCCCGCGCGCCATTTTGATGTCTCCGTGCCCCATGGCGTCTTTCTTGAAAATGAGTCTGCCCAGAAGGGCGATGCCCCAGAGGGCGCCGATGCCGGCCAGGGCCCCCGCGATCGCACTCGGCATGCCCCAAGTCATGGCGTCTGGTTTGTGTTGGAGGATCAGCACCACGTTGAGCGCGATTCCAAGCCCGAACATCGCCGCGTTGATCTGGTCGGGGATGATATAGAACTTCAGGTCAATAAAGATGGCGGCGACACAGCACGCGGCGAAGAGGGGGAGAATCACGCCTCGAGCCAAATCGTTGCCCGCCGAGAAGTTTTGATACCAAAAAGCCCCAAAAAGCGCGCCCGTGATGATCTCCACCGAGAGGTACCGAGCGGGAATGGAGACTTTGCAGTAGCGGCACTTGCCACGCTGAAAAATCCACGAAAACAGCGGGAAAAGGTCTTTCCACCCAAGTCGGTGTCGGCAGCTGGGGCAAAAACTATGGGCAGGTTCGGCGAGGGACAACCCCCGCGGCATCCGGTAGATGACGACGTTCAAGAAACTGCCAATCGCCGCACCGATATAAAAACCGACGATCCACGTCCACTCGGGAAAGGGCCCATCCATGGCTAGCGCTTAGTATGCCACGCGCCTAGCAAGAGAAACACTCCCGAGACGCCGAAAACCACCCGAGCCCAAGCCGGATAGCCTCCATTCGCTGCGGTCAGCAGACACATCGCGCCGAAGCCGCCGAGAAGAGCCCGAGCAAGCCGGTGAGACAGCGCTCGCCACCTCGAGAAAAAGTCGTTCAAACCAAGAATCATTGTGGCGAAATGCTCTGATCGCCAGTTTGCCGTGTATACTGCCTCCCATGGCTTCGCCGATCCGAGTTGTAATCACCGATGATGAACCCGCATACCGCAACGCTTTGCAAAAGACGTTGAGCCTCATGCCGGATTGCGAGATTATCGCGGTGTGTAAGGATGGTCAGGAAGCGTTGGAAGCCTGCCTGAACGATCCGCCCGACGTTCTCCTCACCGATATCAACATGCCCCGAATGGATGGCATTGAGCTCATGCGACGCTTGCTCAAGCAAGAAAAGGGCGTGAATGTGGTCGTGCTCACCGTGAACGAAGAGGACGAGGTCATTTTTGATGCCTTCCGAGCGGGTGCGCTCGGCTACCTGCTGAAAACGAGCACGCCGAACGACGTGATTGACGCGATCCGCCTTGCTGAGCGCGGCGAAGCCAAGGTCACCCCTCGTGTCGCGACAAAGGTGATTGAAGATTTCCGCCGGGTGAAAGATGATGTGGAAACCGACGACACCGAACTCTTCGTCCTGAGCGACCGAGAGACCGAGATTTTGGACCTCATCGCCAAAGGTCATCGCAATAAAGATATTGCCAACCAACTCTGCATTGCCGAGAAAACCGTGAAGAATCACGTGAGCAATATCCTAAAAGCATTACAAGTGAATAGCCGCACTGAGGCTGCAATGAAGGCAATTAAGGCAAAACTCGTCGAAACAAACTAACCCCGGTCTATAATGAGAATGTGACCACGCTGATCGCATTTCTTGCCCTATCTTCTTCGACCACGGCAAACCCTGCATGGGTCAAAACGTCGAACGGTTTTACGAAAAAGTACAACGGCAAAACCCTCATCAACGCCCCGAAGATGACGGAAAAGGTCATCGCGCTCACCTTTGATGACGGCCCGAGCCCTTTCACCACGCCGCCGATCCTCGACAGCCTGAAAAAAGCCGATGCCAAAGCCACGTTCTTTGTCGTCGGGCAAATGTGTCGCGGGCGAGAAAAGATCTTGCTTCGTATCGCAAACGAGGGCCACGCGGTGGCGAACCACTCTTGGTCGCACCCGATGAACCCTTCGGCGGCAAGCGCTCGCGGTGAGATTGAGCAAACCAACGCCATCATCAAGAAAACGCTCGGGTTCACGCCTCGGCTTTATCGCCCACCCTATGGCAACCTGAAAGCTCGCTCCACGGGCGTCGCCAAAACCCAAGGCATGCCCATCGTGATTTGGACGGGTTCCGGCGGGGATACCTCCACCAAGAGCCCCGACCGCGTCTACCAGGCGTCTGTCGCCGCGATCAAACCCGGCGCGATCATCTTGCTCCACGACCTGTGGCCCCACACCATGAAAGCGGTGCCCCGAATCCTGGCCACCGCCAAAAAGATGGGCTACACCTTTATCACGGTGCCAGAAATGCTCGACCGATGGGAAAAAGCAGAAGCCAACGCCCCCGCGACTCCATCGGTGAAGGCCACCGCGAAGCCTGTCGCGAAGCCGACCAAGCGACAAGTCAAGGGCTCCGGAAAAGGCGGAACCGCGACCGCGACGGCGGATAAGTAAGCCTCCGTTTACCTTTGGGAGGCAAAAATTTTCCATGGAGTTCGCCCCACCGACCATGGGGCAGCTTCACTCACATCGGGCCGTAGCCGTTTGGGTCAAGCGGTTCGATTGCTGAGCGTGATGACCGCTCCGGCCTGGCAACTCTCAAGTGCAAGGAGAATATCGGGCATGAGCGCTCGAGTGGCCCGTAGTCCTTGCCCAAGGGGCTTGAGAATGATGATCGCCAGCCGCTTGCTCGTTAGGTCGTTTTGAAGAGGAATGCTCGAGTCCAAGGTGACCAAGACGTTGAACCCTGCTTCTTCTGCTTTGGCGATCAAAGCTCCGTTTTTCTCGCCCGCCCATCCCATGGACACAACGTGCTTACATTCATGGCCGGCAAATTCTGAAACCAATTGCTCGGGGATATTTTCATCGAGCAAAACCCGCATTACCCAGCCTTTTGCAACCCAGCGGCTGTGCGAAGCGCTTCATGCTCCCAATGAATGACCTGAAGAACCTGTTCGCGGCTGACGGTCGGATAGTTCGTTAGAAATTCGTCCAGGCCCATTCCTTCTGCGAGGTTATCCAGAAAGACGGTGAGCGGAATTCGCGTTCCAGAAAAACACAACGATCCGTGCATGATTTCTGGATCAATGCTCAGCACGTTTTCTAGTCCGGGCGGAATGGTCATCCTATGATTGTACGGCAACAGCAGCGAGAACAACAACCGCAGAAGAGCTATTTTATGCTTTCGGGTTCAAAGCGGTCGCGATCAAACGGTGGAAGTGGTGCGTTCCCACCTCGCGCTTGGCGGAGAACCTTCCCGAAGAATAAAACCGCGAAGCCAGCCCCTTTTGGACCAGCTCGACCACCGCTTCATCTTCCCTTTCCACCCGGTCCAGCGCCGCGCCTGCGCCGCGATCGACCTTGGTTTCATCCCAAACATAGCGAATGAAGCTGACTTTGGTCGCATCCATCCCCAGCGGGCGGACGACGTTGATGGAGAGGCCCCAGGGATAGAAATTGAACATCATGTTCGGGAAAACCCACCAGTAATAGGCCGAAATCTTGCGCCCGTGGTCGGGGTGGGTGGTGGGGAGATCAAAGACGTCTTCCCCGCCTTTGGATTCGGCGAGCTGCAAGTTGCACCAATCGTAGGTCTCGGTGGCGTAGGTTTCGTAGTCGATCGCCTCGTTCAGCGCGGCGTGGATGAAGGGGATATGAAACCCTTCCAA